>Ga0055474_10000052_pt1 | contig 22210 bp, 13 predicted proteins | sample Muzzi_PWA_D1_FD_57680 | JGI IMG/M metagenome (GOLD analysis project Ga0055474, IMG submission 57680) | Wetland microbial communities from San Francisco Bay, California, USA, that impact long-term carbon sequestration - Muzzi_PWA_D1 | ecosystem: Environmental > Aquatic > Marine > Wetlands ... | reverse complement strand
GCCGAGGGCGAGAACGGCAAGGGTGGCGAGGACGGGCCACCGGAACCGGCGCAGGGGGCGCACCAAGCCCGTCGGGCGGGTTCCACCGGTCGCCGCGCTCATCCGTCCACCTTCACCGGTCGCAGGCGCTCACCCTCTTCCAACCCCGCCTCCACCACGCACGCCTCGGTGTTGCACGGTCCCAGCTTCACGGTCGCCCAGGCACCGTCGCCGCGCCGCGCCCGAGGCCCCTCGGGCGCATCCCAGTCGAGAGCCTGGCGGGGTACCAGCAGCGCCTCCGGGTGGCGCAGGGCCACCACCACCTTGACCGACATGCCGGGGCGCATCCGCTCCACCTCGACGGCCTCCTGCGCCGCCAGATCCACCCGCACGCCGAAGGCGCGAATGCGGGACTGCCGATCCACTTCCTGGGCCACCCGGTCGATATCCCGGACGACGCCTTCCAGGGGGTGGTCCGGGTGGGCGTCCAGGGTGATGACCGCGGGCATCCCGGGGGCGATGCGGCCATCGTCCACATCGTGCAGGCGCGCCTTGACGATCATGGATCTGAGCTCCGGCAGCCGCGCCGCCGCGCGCCCGGGAAAGATGTTGTCGCCCACCTGCCACGGTCGGCCCTGTTCCCGGTTGTCCCCGATCACCACCAGGCCCGCCCGGGGCGCGGTGAGGGTCAGCTCCCCGATCCCCGCCTTGACCTCCTGGACCTTGGCCACGGCCCGATCCAGGGCCACCTGGGCGATGGACAGATCCGCCGCCGCCGCGCGGCGCTTCTCCTCCAGGTTGCGTTGCGCGTCCTGGAATTGTAGTTCCGCCCGTTGCAGGGCCAGTTGCTTGTCCTGGTATTCCCGACCGGGGATCAGATCCCGGGGGACGGTGGCTTCGATGCGCGCCTTCTTGAGGTCGGCTTGCTTTTGCAGGGCTTCAAATTGAGCCTGCTCCAGGGTGGCGGCGGCCTGGGAGCGCGTGTTGGCGAGGCCATTCTGGGCCTCCACCACCGCGCTCTCCACCTGCTGCAATTGTTCCGACAGGGAACTGTTGTCGAACTCGACCACGGGATCCCCCGCGGCCACCGCAGCACCGTCGGCCACCAGCCAACGGATCTGCAATGGCCAGATGCCCAGATCCGGCGCCAGCAGTTCGACAGCGTTTTCCGCCCACAGTTCCCCGGTCAACAGATGGCGCTCGATCAAGGCACCCCGGACCACCCGCGGCGCCCCCGTCGTGTCGGCAGTGTCGGCAGTGTCGGCGGTATCCGCAGTGTCTGCGGCAACAGCTCGATGCTCACCGCAGCCCAGCGGGGACAAGCAAACCAACACGACCAGGCATCGAACCCCGGCATTCCATAGCATCCTCACAACCGCATTGTACGGCACGGCGGAGGATGGGGTTTAGGTAGATTCGTCCCGCAGCCACTTCTCCACCAGAGCCCGGGCGATGGACATGCGCCGGGGTAGCTTCAACGTGCCGGCGGCGCGCTCCACAGCGATGGCCTCGCGGCTGAACCAGCGGGCATCCTCCAATTCCTCCGGGTCCCGGCGGATCGTCTCCGTTACCGCCTCGGCGAAGAAGCCCAGCATCAAGGACGAAGGGAAGGGCCACGGTTGGGAGGCGTGGTAGCGGACGGCGCCGACCCGGACCCCGGCCTCCTCGAAGACCTCCCGGGCCACGGCCTCCTCCAGGCTTTCCCCCGCCTCCACGAAACCCGCAAGGGTGGAATAGACCCCCGGGGGCCAATCCTTGTGGCGCCCCAACAGACAACGATCCCCCCGGGCCACCAACATGATTACCGCCGGGTCCGTGCGGGGAAAATGAGCGGTCGCGCACCGACGATCCGTACAGCGTCGCACATGCCCCCCTTCCTCCACCCTGGTGGCCGCGCCGCACAGGCCGCAGAAGCGGTGCCGTCGGTGCCAGCTCATCATCCCTCGGGCATAGGCCAGCAGCGCCCCTTCGCCCCGCTCCAGCCGCGAACCGATCTGGCGCAGATCCAGAAACTCCCCGGCCTCCGCCAGCGGTCCCTGGCGCAAGGGGTCCTCCCAGGGGGATAGATCCACGGCGAAGCAGGGAATACCCTCCCGCAGCCCCAGGAAGACCCGCAACACCTCATCAGGGGCCGTGGGGCTCGCCTCCATCAAATCGCGCAAAATCATTGCTCCCGGCAACACGGCCCGGGGGGCCTCTTGCCCCGCGATCAGATGCCGGGAGCGCCAGACAGGCACGCAAACTGCGCTTTTCTCCAGCCACTGCTCCGCCAACCACACGGGATCGCGTCGCCGATGGGCCACCCGATCGACTTCCGCCCCCACAAGAAAATTTCCTTCTTTCGCCATGGTCGTCATTCCTGAATTTGGCCGACCGCCAGTCCCCCGAGAGTGCACCAGAGCACTGCGAGGAAGGTATCCTCTCGATCCTGCACTCGTAAGGTTACCCCTTGACCAAGAACCCGGTCTACGGTATCCTTTGCCGGAAGTATCGCTGTTGTTTATAAGCTGATTGTTTTACAGCATACCATGTAAGTCGGAAATGGTAAATATAGAATTTGCCATAAGGAAGGAGGCCTTTCATGCTGTCTTGTCGTAAGTCCTGGCCACAATCGCAGGCTTGGTGGACCCTCGGGCTCGCCCTGCTCCTGCTGGCCGGAACGCCTGTCTTCGCCCAGATCGATGATAACGAACCCGGCATCCTGGAGCCGGTCACCTCGTTCCTACAGAACAAAGACATCCGGGTCCCCAACACGGATCAATCCGTGGATGGCGTGGAGCAGAGCGCCGCCGTCAACGGCGAATGGGAACTGCTCAACGCCCTTGGCCAACAGAGCATCCTGGGGCACAACATCACCCGTCTGGCCAGCCCCAACAACGACATGCGGCTGGAACTGCAACGGATTCTCCAGGCCGCCCAGGGGAGCAATGTCCAGGGCATGCGGGATGCCGCCGAGGATCTGCAGGACATCCTGCTCGGCACCACCCAAGGCCGGATCTATGACGGCTTCGCCATGCTCAACTTCAACCGCGGCGCTTTCGTCGCGGACCATGTCCCCGGCGAGTACAAGATGAAGGTGGTGCGAGATTCCGGCGACCGTTTCATCAGCCCCTTCGATGGCGAGGAACGCAAGGTCTGGGAACTCAATGTCAACATGCTCTACTACGATGGGCAGATCGACTCTGACACCTTCCTGATGCACTTCCCGGTGGACGTCCATCCGGACGACACGGTGCGGGTCCACTACAAGGTCTACTCGATGGTCGTGGAGGATTTCTCCCCGACGTTGGTCATGCTGGACCGGCGCCAGGCTCTCAACAGCGTCAACTTCCCTTTCAAGGGCTTTGACGCCGTCTGGATCGCCTTCAACCCCGGCCAGATCCTCGATGTGACCATCGACTATCCGCCGGCGCGCATGGTGCGCGGGGTCTATACCTGGGGCTGGCGGGTCCATCCGCCCCGCATCCAGTTCATGCAGCCCACCTACGACATCATCGACCAGCACACGGGTCAGCCGGTGCTCGATCCCCAGAGCGAGTCCTTCATCTACCGCAATCGCGAAGACCTGACCCTGGAGAGCATCGCCGCGGAAGCGCCGGAGATGAAGATGTACACCCTGGCGAAGGCCATCCTGGACGACAATCTCTCGCCCTTCGAGACGACTCGCTGGATGCTGGACGAGGAAGTCGGCCCCCGGGGAACCTGGATTGACTGGTCGGATCTCGCGTTCGAGCAGCGCCAGTTGCCGCCGGAGGCCTGGGACATGCTGGCCGATGAGGGCCTCAGTCCCGGTAACTTTGGCGACTACAACATGGTCACCGTGATCATGAACAACGAGGCGTACGGTCAGGGACCGAACCAGTTCGAAGTGCGCAACTGGAATCAGGGCGACCACTTCAAGGTCAAGCTGATCAACTTCGACAAGCACACCCACTACTTCCGCAACGTGGACTTCGGCACGCGTCTCCACGACGACATCCTGCGTTGCTGTGGTGGCGGCGAGACCAGCTTCGAAGTCATGAACTTCAAGCCCAGCTACGGCGCCCCGAAGGTGGCCGAAATGCAGTGGCGCGCAGGTTGGGGTTTCCGCCCCCACTACGACGTTATCCAACAGCAGGGCGTCTTCTCCCGCGGCTCGGATCGAGTCCGGGTCAAGCCGTACACCAATGGCGGTCTGCACGTGGGTAAGGACTACTACTTCGGCTACCAGTACTCGGAGGCCTTCCGCGACGGCGACTTCCGGTTCAATCCTCCGCCGTTCATCATCGGCGTGAACCCCATCAACCCGAATAGCGCCGACGATGTGCTGCGCGACGCCGATGGCCTGCCCGGTCTGGTGATCGGTCAGCACACCGAAGGCTACGGCGTCGGTCAGTTCTGCCCGGGCGATCCTTTCCCCGGCTTCTGCGAGACCGATGTGGCCCAGTACAACCCCAATGGGGCGCTGAACTTCCCTCCCCCGCCGCTGCGCGGTCAGCCGGTCTTCCCGGTGGATGTGGGCAAGTTCCCGGGCGACGTCTACCCGGACCACGCGGTGGAGCTGCGTTACCCGCCGTTCCTGCGCAACCCGGATCAGAACGGCGTGCAGGCGGGCGACATCATTCCGCCCACCAGCGCGTGGCGGCCCTTCTTGTGGCTCAACCCCAACAACGGGACGCTGTTCATCGATCCCAATGACAAGAGCAAGGGCTACTGGTCGGACCTGACCTACAGCCACGGCGCGCCGGTCTTCGCCGGTCAGCAGCGCACCGCCAACATCGAGCTGCCCCGCGCGTCGGGCCAGGTCTTCTACCAATTTGACGACCTGTTCCACGACAACGTCATCTTCTCGCCCCATCCGTTGGCCGAAGGGGAAAACGAGATCGATGTCGTCACCGCCCTTTCCGGCATCCGGCGGGGCAACGCGCTGCGAGTGCAGGGTGAGCTGAGCCAGCTCTCCATCGGCGAATTCGCCCATTGGGTCACGCTGCACATCGGCACCAACGAGGGTGGCAACTGCGTCGGAGCCCCGGTGGCCACGGCCCAGGTGAACCAGAACACCGGTCGCTTCGTCTTCCGGGTGGTGGACGAGGGTCTACCGGCTGGGGATTCGATCTGTGTCGAGTCGTCGGTGAGCGCGGTGGCGGACGCCATCACCAAGTAAGCGGACGGTCCACGACCGTATCCCGCGATCGAAGAAGCCGGCGGCCCACGGGTCGTCGGCTTTTTTGTGCGCTGTGGTATTCTCCCGCATCCAATCGATCGGGACGCATCCGCCCCGATGCCATCGTCCGGACAACGTGCCTACCAAGACCCGTAGCAGGAACCCGCATCATGAGTCAGCACGAAGACGAGATCCACCGTCGGCGCACGTTCGCCATCATTTCTCACCCGGACGCGGGGAAGACCACCCTGACCGAAAAGCTGCTGCTCTTCGGTGGTGCCATCCAGTTGGCCGGAGCCGTCAAAGCGCGGGGGGAACAGCGCCGGGCGCGCTCGGACTGGATGAAGGTGGAGCGCGAGCGCGGCATCTCCGTGACCGCCTCGGTGATGACCTATGACTATGCCGGGTGTACCTTCAACCTGCTGGACACCCCGGGCCATGAAGACTTCAGCGAGGACACCTACCGCACCCTGACCGCCGTCGATTCCGCCGTCATGGTGCTGGATGCCGCCAAGGGTATCGAGCCCCAGACCCGCAAACTGTTCGAGGTTTGCCGTCTACGGGATATGCCCATCATCACCTTCATCAACAAGCTGGACCGCGAAGGGCAGGACCCTTTCGATCTCCTGGACGAGATCGAGCAGACCCTTCAATTGGAGGTCACCCCCGCCAACTGGCCCATCGGCATGGGCAAGGGCTTCCGAGGCTGCTACGACGTCATGCGGGATCGGCTGGTGCTCATCGACCGGGCAAAGAAGGACCGGGCCTACGTCAGCCAGGTCTGCGAGGGGCTCCACGACCCGACCATCGACGCGGCCCTGTCGCCGGAGCTCGCTGGTCGCCTGCGGGAAGAGGTGGAGATGGCCCAGGGCCTGTGCCCCCCCTTCGACCTCGCCAGCTACCGCGAGGGCAACCTCACCCCGGTCTATTTCGGCAGCGCCCTCAACAACTTTGGGGTCGTCGATCTGCTGGACGGGGTCGCGAAGATGGCCCCCTCCCCGCTCCCGCAGCCAGCCGTCGAAAGGGTCGTCCAGCCGGAGGAGAAGAAGCTCACCGGCTTCGTCTTCAAGATCCAGGCGAACATGGACCCCAAGCATCGGGATCGCATCGCCTTTCTGCGCATCTGTTCCGGCAAGTTTGAGCGGGGCATGAAGGTGCTACACCCCCGGACGGGCAAGCAGATCAAGTTGCACAACCCGGTGCTCTTCCTGGCCCAGGACCGGGAACTCGCCGAGGAAGCCTACGCTGGGGACATCATCGGCATCCCCAACCACGGCAACCTGCACATCGGCGACGCCTTGACGGAGGGGGAGGAACTACACTTCAAGGGCATCCCCAGCTTCGCCCCGGAACTGTTGCAGAAGGTCCGCGCCATCGACCCGATGCGGGCCAAGCACCTGGGGCGGGCGCTGCTGCAACTGGCCGAGGAGGGTGCCGCCCAGGTCTTCAAGGCCCGGGTGGGTGGCGATTGGGTGATCGGCGTTGCCGGACCGCTGCAATTCGAGGTTCTGGCGGACCGTATCCGCACCGAATACGACGTCGATGTGCGCTACGAGGCGAGCACCATGCGGGCCGCCCGCTGGATCGAGACGGACGACCGCCAGTTGATGAAGCGCTTCGAAGCCGCCAACGAGATGCGCATGGCCGACGACCACAAAGGCGCCCCGGTCTTCCTGGCCACCAACGACTGGATGATGAAGATGGCCACCGAAGACTGGCCGCAGGTCCGCTTCTCGAAAACCCGGGAGCAGCAGGTGCCGACGGCGGTGTAGGAAGCTACCGCCATTGCCTGGCGTGTCATCGAGCAGCAGAGCAGACCCCGCAGCGACCACTTCCGCCTCCACCACGGGCTCGATGGCCCGCAGGGGAACAGCCGTGGTCCGTTCACGCATTTCCTTCGATTTGCGGCACGCTCCCCAGGGCGGCGCGGTCGAGGGTCTCTTCGATCTGCCGCAGTAGCACCGCCCCCCGCTCCACCCAGTCCTTCGCCTCGGTAGCGGGAGCGGACCGCGCCGCGCTCTCGTCCCGCATCGCCTCCAGAAACCCCAGGAAGCCGACCCCCTCGATGGTCAGCGGGCCAAAATGTGCCTCCAGTTGGGAGCCGATCGCGAGGGCAGTCTCCCCCTCGATGGCCGCCAGACGGGCCAGGCTCAGGAGACCCCGGTCCAGCGCTTCGGCCAGAGGGGCGAGGGCCTCGGCGCCAAAGCCGTTGCCCGCCAGCAGGGTCGCCATCCGGAGCTTGTGTTCTCCCTTGCCGAAGAGTTCCCGGGCCGCCGCCAGACGCCGCCGCCGCAACTCCCCATGGCGATCAGCCAGGGCTGGCGAGCGGTGGAGCGGCTCGCCGCCGGGACCCGCGACCCCGCTGGCGAACTGGAGCACTCCCGCGTCGGCCAGGCGCCGGAGGGTCTCGTACGTGGCCCGGTCGAGCAGTTCCAGCCCCGGCGCCCCAGGACCCTCGCCGAAGCACCGCCGCACCGCCGTCATCACGTCCCCCCGCCCTTGGGCCGCAGCGCCGTCCAGGCGGTCTACCACCACCAGCACCGTCCCGATCTCCACCCCGTCCCGGGGCAAGAGGTCCAGGATCAGCAGCCGCTCTCCCAGAAGTGCCAAAAGGTCTTGTCGCAGCTGTTCCGGGGCCGGCACTGCCGCCGTCGGCTTTGCCTCATCGATCGCCATCGACAGTTCCAGGATCTCCTCCAGGCGCTGCAGAAAGGCCGCTCGCCCGGAGGGCAAGGGCAGCGTATCCACCCCCGCCCGGCCGTCCAGGACGCCATCGGCCAGAGCCTGCTTGCCAGCCAAGATCCCCAGCATGCGCTGCTCGATGGACTCCTCGGTGACCAGCTGAACCACCTGGACGGCGCGGGACTGGTGCTTGCGCCAGGCCCGGGCGATGCGCTGTTCGAGCTTGGCCGGGTTCCAGGGCAGGTCGAGATTGACCACGGCGCTGGCGACCTGGAGATTGAGACCCAGACCACCCGAGTCGGTGGAGAGGAAAAGACGGCAATCGGGGTCGGTCTTGAAACGGCGAATCTCCTCGCGCCGCTTGCCCTGGGGTACCGACCCCGTGTGCCAGGCGAAGCCTACCTTCATTTGGCTGGCCAGCTCTCGGACCAGCTCCAGCATCCTCTCCCATTCGGAAAAGATGAGCACCTTCTGGCCGTCCTCGCCCAACAGCTCCTCCAGAACCTGTTCCAGCTCCTCCAGCTTGGGGCAGACACGGCATTCGGGGTCGAGGATGTAGGGGGTATCGCACAGCATGCGCATACAGCCCAGATTCATCTGGAGCTGTTCGAACTCCTTCCGGGTCAGCGGCCTACGTTTGGCGATGGCGGCGAGCTTGGTGGCGCGCCCCTCGTAGTCGGTGTAGCGCACCCTCTGTTCTTTATGCATCGCCACAAAGTAGCTGTTGACGGTGCGGTCGGGCAGCTGTGTTTCCACCTCATCCTTGCGCCGCCGTAGCAACACCGGTCGCAGGCGCCGATGCATCTCGGCCAGGTTCTTGTAGCCCACCGGTCGGCCCCGTTCGTCCAACGCATGGAAATCCCGGTTGAAGCGGAAGAGGGGACCGAAGATCCGAGAGTCCAGAAACTGGACGATGGAGTAAAGGTCGTCGATGCGGTTCTCCAGCGGCGTGCCCGTGAGCACGAAGGCGTAGCGGCTCTCCAGGCGCTTGATCGCCTGCGCGGTCTTGGTGCGCCAGTTCTTGATCCGTTGCGCCTCGTCCAGGATGATGACGTCCGGTGCCAGGAGGCGCTGGAGATCCTCCCCGTCCGAAACCACCTGCTCGTAGTTGGTGAGGTAGAAGAAGGAGCGCTCCCGGTACTGGCGCAGGCGCACCGACCGGGGTCCCATCACCATCTTCGTGGGCAGGTCGGTGAACTTGGCGACCTGCTCCTCCCACTCAGCCTTGAGCGACACCGGACAGACCACCAGCACTCGCTCGATGCCCTGGAGACGGCGCAACAACTCGCAGGCAGCGATGGCCTGGACCGTCTTGCCCAGGCCCATCTCGTCACCCAGCAGGGCGCGCTCGCCAAAGGCCAGGTGAAGGGCCCCTTCCTCCTGGTAGGGGTAGAGGGGATGGCGCAGCAAGTCCAGGCTCCGTCTGCCCGTCTGGAGGTCAGCCAGGAAGTTCTCCCGGGCGGTCCACCGGGCCGCCCGCCGGGCCTCTTCTTCGGCCCATGGGAGCAGCTCCGCCGACAGGCGCGCCCGCTCCTGGAGCCGTCGGGGCGCCGCCGCGAGCCGACGGGCCAGGGCCGGTACTGCCGACTCCGGCGGAGAGACCAAGGTGCTGTCGGCGCCAAAGAAGGGTGCGAGGAGTTCCTCGAGCTTCCTGGAAGGTCGCCCTGGAGGGCGCAGAACGCGCACACAGGGAGGCGAGGCGGCCCGGTCGAGGAAGATTTCTACCCGCCGCCGACCTCCTCGGGCCGAGACAGTAGGGCGCCCCCCCTTGGCGGCCAGGTGCAGGAGCACCGCCTCCACATGCTTGCAGGTGCCCAGGCCATTGACCCGATGATCGGGGCAGCTACAGCTGTTGAGCCGCTCGCTCAGGGAGCGAATCTCCACCGTGTATTCCCGGCTCTCGTCCGTGTCTTCGGCAGCGGAGCCCACAGCGTAGGTGGCGAAGGGGTGGTAGGTGCTCTCCAGGGCTCGCACCGCGAGGGGCCTGGCCTCGGCCCGGAGTCGGCGGCGCATCACCTCCTCCTCGTCCGTCGTGCGCCAGCCTTGGAATCGGGTCCTGTGTGCCTCAACTTTGCGGGCAGCTTCGGAGCCGACTCGACGGGAGGCACGGGGTTGCTGTGATCGGGCCATTGCGAGGATATCTTACCCTGCTCCCTGCCGTCCTGATCCCTCGCCTCAGAAAAAATGGCATTCATCGACCGCCCGGCGGAGACGGGGCCCGTAAAGAGTGCGGTAGATTTTGTGGGCTCGAATCGCTGGCCATCGCACCCCACCGCTGCCCCCGGTTCACGAGAACCGGGGGCAGCGGTGTAGGGTACTCGCATCGACCCCGCGGGGACTACCGAAGGGGTGCGGGCGCCTTCCTGGGCCGAGCCCCGGGATTCGATAGCATGGCGCGATGCGGCGGAACTTTCCGCCGACCACCTACCAAGACCGGAGGGGACCCAGATGCGCCAACATTCCGAACGACACTATGGCGAGAGAATCGGTTGGTTGCGGGCCGCGGTGCTGGGGGCCAACGATGGGATCGTTTCGACGGCGAGCCTGGTGGTGGGGGTGGCCGCCGCCAGTGCGGGTCGGGGTGAGGTTCTGGTCGCCGGGATGGCCGGTCTGGTCGCTGGCGCCATGTCCATGGCCGCGGGGGAGTACGTCTCGGTCAGTTCGCAGGCGGACACCGAAAAGGCGGATCTCGCCCGGGAACGCCATGAACTGGAAACCGACGACGAGGCTGAGCGGCAAGAACTGGCCGCGATCTATGTGGGCCGGGGCATCGAGCCAGCCCTGGCGCGGCAAGTGGCCGATCAGCTGATGGCCCACGATGCCCTGGCGGCCCACGCCCGCGATGAACTGGGTTTCTCGGCGATGCACAGCGCCCGCCCCATGCAGGCCGCGCTGGCTTCCGCCAGCACTTTTGCCGTCGGCGCGGCCCTGCCGCTAGCCCTTGCCTGGTCCGGTCCCACCCGGTATCTGGCGCCGGTGGTGGCGGGGGGCTCCCTGCTCTTTCTCGCCCTTCTGGGAGGGCTGGCGGCCCGGGCGGGCGGCGCCAACGTGGCCGTCGGTGCAGCTCGGGTGACGTTCTGGGGCGCCCTGGCCATGGCGGCCACCGCCGGGGTCGGGATGCTCTTCGGCACCGTGGTGTAACTGCCCGTGGCAAAGCTTGCGCCGCGCAAGCAAGTTCCCGCCTCGCGACAGCCGGGGACGACGAAAGGGAGGCCCTTTGCAGGGCGCGGGCATGGGGCCTGACGATCCGTTCAACGGCACCGCCTTCACGACCTGCCCAGCCACCACCAGGCGCGTCTCCAACGGGAGCCCCTCACCGCGGTAGCGCATCCCCCGGGCAGAGATCCCCGTCGCATTGGGCCTTGAGGGAGTGGACGAATTCCTGAAAACCTTCGACCTTGGCGTCCTCGTCGAGACTCAACAAGGGCAAGCGCAGCTCGACGATGGCGTCGTCCCGCACGACGGTGCGGGTCACCGGTGGAGTGGCGCCGAAGTGGTCCCGCAGGGCGACAGCGGAGCGACAGCTGATGGGGAGAAGACCCAGGAAGGTGCCCGGGGCCTCGCCCTCCCCCGCCGCGATGTAGGACCACGTCACGGTCCATTCACCGTCCCGGGGCTCCTTCCCCGAGGGGGTGCAGAGGTGGGCGGTGAGGGCCACCATGTTGCCGATGTGGGCCTCGCGCAACCGCATGCCACCACCGGCGGGCATGTGGACGCTGCCGTTGGCGACCCGGAAGGTGCCCTGCAAGGTGCCATCCGACCCCGTGTCCAGGGCGATCCCCAACACCGGTTGCTCCATGGCTTGCAAGGCGGGGGCCTCCTCTCCCAGCGCCAGACGGCGCAGGAGGGCTCCATGGTTGCGGGCGGCGGTCACCTCGTACGGTTCCACCCCCACCCCCGTACCATCGACGGTCTTCTCCTGATGGAGCACGGCGCCATCGGTACCGAAGTAGAGGCGCACCGCCTCAGGGCGCTCCAGAACCTCACCCCCTGGGCCGCGCAAGCGCACCTGGCGCTCCTCCCGATAGTGAAATAGCCGCCCGCTGTCGAAGTAGTAGCGGACCTCGGCGGCCCCATACTCGCCCTGGGACATGGACTCCTCGATGAGTCGCAGCTGCCGCTGGGTGTCCGCCGCCTCGAAGTAGGCCCGGTAGCTGGAATCGGCATCACCGATCCGCTCCTCGCCGGTCTCCACGACGAAGCCGTCCCGTCGGCTATCGATGCCAGCGACCTTCTGCCGTAGCGCGTCGATGGGGTCGGTGGGCGTCGGTGGTGGCGTCTCGCAACCCACGGCGAAGAGTACGAGGGCAGCGGTGGCGACACCCCACCGGATCCTGATCAGCAAACCCTGGGCAGAAAACAACATACAGCAGCTCCTTCGGTCAAGGTCCGGCATGATACCTCACACCTCACACCCGAGCCTGCCGCCCGTCCAACAACAGGTCCTCGGCGATCCCCTGCATGGCGGTGAGGACGTTCCCGGCGTGTTCCCACAGCTCCAATTTGCCGTCGAAGCAAACCCGGCTGAAGTCCTCCACCGCTTCCCGGACCTCTTCGCGGTTGACCCCGGCGGCGAAGAGCTTGTCCTTCCAGTTGCGCTTGATGGATTTGACCTTCACCTGACGGATGTCCTTGTGGGGGCGCACCAGCGCGGCGGCGTTGATCAGGCCGGTAATCTCGTCGCAGGCCAGCAGGCAGAAATCCAGGGGCGCCTTGCGCTCCACGCCGCTGCCCACGGTGTTGTGGGACAGGATGGCCTGGATGATGTCTTCGGCCAGGCCCCGCTCCCGGAGCATTGGCGCCCCCTTGGCGGGGTGGCCTTCGAGGGTGGGGTGAATCTCCCAATCGAAATCATGGAGCAGCCCCGCCAGCCCCCAGTGTTCCGGATCCTCCCCCAGTTTGACGGCGTACCAGCGCACCGCCGCTTCCACCGCCAGCATGTGGCGGCGCAAGCCCTCATCCTGAACAAATTCCTGCACGGTCTGCCATGCCTTTTCCCGCTCCATGCTCCGTCCCTCCCGCCGTTGGATCGAATGTGTTGACCCTGAATATGTGAAAGCCCTGACTCCGCAGGGCGAAGCCAGGGCTTTCAGGGTCTGTTTCGGTGGCGTTGGGTACCCGTCAGGAGGTGCCCACCAGTGCGCCACAGACGCTTACGGTGCCCCTCTAGAGGGACGCCACCTCCATCAAACCGCGTCTACCAAGATTCACTGGACCACCTCCTTTCTGAGCGAATCCAACGTCGGCGGACCCGGCCGCCCAGCTCCCGGAACCGCCCATGTTCCTGGAAGCCGCCACCCGCCCCGACGTGGGCGTGCGGATTCGATGGAAGAATGTTGCGCGATTCGAGCCTCGATGTCAAATCCCCATTTCCCCTCTGGGCCCCCTGCAACCTTTGCCCCCAGATCGGCATCCAAACCCCAGTTGGCGACCTCCCCCGGATTGCAACAAGCCGCCCGGTGGAGCCGTAGATGGATCCGGGAACCGGACCCAAGCCGCTTCACCCCCAGGTCAGACCCGTAGACGAGAGGAGATTCGAGAATGGAAACCTTGCTCCACGATGTGAAATACGGCCTCCGCACGCTGGGCAAGAACCCCGGCTTCACCGCCATCGCCGTGCTCACCCTGGCGCTGGGGATCGGTGCCAACAGCGCCATCTTCAGCGTGGTCGATACGCTCCTCCTCAACAGTCTTCCGTTTGAAGAATCAGACCGTCTGATGCACATCACGGAGCGGGGCGGTAGCTTCCCGGAAATGTCCGTGGCCTACCTCAACTTCACCGATTGGCGAGAACGGAGCGATGCCTTTAGCCATATCGCCGCGGTGCGCGAGGAGCAATACAACGTCACCGGGCTGGAGCGACCGGTGCAGGTGGAGGCGGTGCAGACCTCCGCCGCCCTCTTCCCGATGCTGGGAGTTCCCCCGCTCCAAGGGAGAGTCTACGGCGAGGCCGAGGACCAGGTCGGAGCGACCAAAGTGGCGGTGCTGAGCTACCCCTTCTGGAGCACCCATCTGGGGGCGGACCCGGCGGTGATCGGCACCACCATCGCCCTGGACGATGAACCGTACGAAATCTTGGGGGTGATGCCCCGCGGCTTCACCTATCCCCTGAACTCCGACAATGTGGGTCTGTGGATCCCCATCGGCCAGTTCGCGGAGCGCTGGCAGAACCGCGGCAACCACCCTGGCATCCGGGTGACGGCACGCCTCGCCGACGGGGTGACGCCAGCCCGGGCGCGGGAGGAACTGGAGACCATCGCCGCGGCTCTGGCCGAGGAGTACCCGGATAGCAACACCGGCAACTCGGTCAATGTGATCCCCCTCCAGGAGCGGCTGACCCGCAACCTCAAGGATTCCCTTTGGGTGCTCTTCGGGGCGGTCTTGCTGGTCTTGATGATCGCCTGCGTCAATGTCGCCAACCTGCTCCTGGTGCGCGCCGCCGGGCGGGGCCAGGAGATGGCGGTGCGCGGTGCCCTGGGGGCCGGGCGGGGGCGTCTGACCCGGCAGTTGTTGACGGAAAGTGTCCTGCTGGCGTTGGCCGGGGGTGCCCTGGGCCTGCTGGTGGCCCACGGTGCCCTGCGGTTGATGCGGGCGTCCCTCGATCCCCGGGTGTTGCCCGGGTATGTCGACCTGAGCCTGAATGGTCGGGTGCTCCTCTTCACCCTGCTGGTCGCGGTGGCCACCGGCGTCCTCTTCGGCCTCGCTCCAGCGTGGCAGACCGCCCGGGGCGCCCTGGCGCAATTGCGCGATGGGGGCCGCACCTCGGTGAGCACCGGCGGGCGCCGCCTACGCTCCGCCCTGGTCATCGCGGAGGTGGCGCTGGCCCTGCTCCCCCTCTTCGGCGCCATGATCTTCCTGGAGAGCCTGGGACAGCTGACCGGCACCGATCCGGGGGTGAAGCGGGAAGGGGTGCTGACCTTCTTCGTCTCCCTGCCGGAGAGCCGTTATGGCGAGGCGGCGCAGGTATCGGACGGCCTGGATCGCATCGTCGAGGCGGTGGCGGCGCTCCCCGGGGTGAGCTCCGCGGCCCACACCCTGCCGCTGATGGGCGGATGGCAGAGCAGCATCGGTATCGAGGGGCGCCCCCCCGCGAAGCCCGGCGAGTCCATCTCCACGGAGGTGCTGCGGGTCAGCCCGGACTACTTCAAGACGTTGGGGATGCGGTTGTTGGACGGTCGTTTCCTGGAGGCGAGGGACCGGGAGGACGCACCCCGGGTGGCGGTGATCGACGAGGTCTTCGCGGAACAGATCTGGCCCGGGGAAAACCCGCTGGGCAAACGCTTCCGCTTCGGCGGCGGCCCGCCGGAGGAGGGGGAAGAGATCGACTGGATCACCGTGGTGGGGATGACCAACCACATCAAGAGCTACGGCGTGCACCAGCCCTCCCGCATGCAGACCTATCTGCCGGCGCGGCAGAGCCCTCTCAACTTCGCCCGCATCGTGGTCAAGACGGACGGTGACCCCTACGGCCTGGCCCGCTCCGCGGAAAGCGCGGTGCTGACCGTGGACCCCAGCCTGCCCGCAGCGGAGTTCATCTCCCTGGAGGATTGGGATGGTCGGAATATCTGGGTGCAACGCTTCGCCGCCGGATTGCTCGGGGCCTTCGCTGGCCTGGCGATGTTGCTGGCGGCAGTAGGAATTTACAGTGTCATGGCATACTCTGTTGCGCAGCGACGGCGGGAAATTGGCGTGCGCATGGCGTTGGGGGCGGGAACGTCCCGCGTGCTGCGCATGGTGGTCTCACAAACGTTGAGACTGGCGTTGGTGGGCATCGCCATCGGCCTGGTCGTGGTGGTGGTGGCGGCTCCATCGATGAGCGATTTGCTCTTCCAGGTGGATCCTCGTAATCTGCCAACCTTGCTGGCCCTTCCAGCTTTGCTGTCGCTGATCGCCCTGGCGGCCGCCTTCTTCCCCGCCCGCCGCGCTGCGGGGGTGGAACCGATGGCAGCACTGCGCCAGGATTGACGGCCAGAACGCGGTTCCCGAAGGAGGCTGGATGGGTTCCTGGATCCAGGACATCCGATTTGGCGCGCGCCAGATCTTCAAGAATCCCGGTTTCGCCGCCGTAGTGCTCAGCACCCTGGCGCTGGCCATCGGCGCCAACACGGCGATCTTCTCCGTGGTCCAGGCCGTGCTCCTGGAGAGCCTGCCCTTCCCGGAGCCCCAGAGGCTCCTGTTCCTCACCGAGGCCAGCAGTCAGTTCCCCGACGGCATGTCGGTGGCCTACCCCAACTTCCTGGACTGGCGCGAGCGCCAGCGAGTCTTTGACTTCATGGCCGCCCACCGCAACCAGTCCTACAACGTCACCGGCCTGGAAAAGCCGGTGCAGGTGCGGGCGGTCCATACCTCCGCCGCCCTCTTCCCCATGCTGGGGGTGAAGGCCCTCCACGGCCACCTGTTCCGTGAGCGGGAAGACCAGATCGGCAGCCCCAGAGTGCTGGTGGTGGGCCATCGCTTCTGGCGCCAACACCTGGGGGGCGATCCTGCGGTGGTGGGGCAGAACCTTCTGCTGGACGGCGAGCCGTGGCAAATCCTGGGGGTCTTGCCAGCGGGTTTTGGCTATCCCTTTTCCTCCGTCCCCAACGATCTGTGGATGCCCCTGGGACACTTCGCCGACCGGGACTACATGCAGCAGCGAGGCAGCCATCCCGGCATCCAGGTGACGGCCCGCCTGGCCCCGGGGGTGACCGTGGAGCGCGCCCGGGGGGATCTGGCGACCCTCGCCGCCGCCCTGGCGGCGGAGTACCCGGATTCCAATACCGGCAGTGGCGTGCTGGTCACCCCCCTGCAGGAACGTCTGACGCGCAACGTCCGACAGATCCTCTGGGTGCTCTCCGGCGCGGTGCTCCTGGTGCTCCTCATCGCCTGCCTGAATATCGCCAACCTGCTGCTGGCCCGAGCCACCGGTCGCAGTGGGGAGATCGCCGTCCGTTCCGCCCTGGGGGCGGGGCGGGGTCGGCTGCTGCGCCAGCTGTTGACCGAGAGCGTCCTGCTGTCGCTGCTCGGGGGGCTCGCCGGGTTGGCCCTGGCGCGACTGGGCATACACCTTCTGGTGGGTAGCCTCGATCCTCGAGTCCTCCCTCCCTACAGCGAGATCACCCTGGAGGGTCCGGTGCTCGCCTTCACCTTCCTGACCGCTCTCGCCACCGGCGTGCTCTTCGGTCTCGCCCCCGCCTGGCTCACCACCCGCGAGGCCATGGGTCCCCTGCGGGATGGTGGTCGCGGGGGAGCACAGAGGGGAAGCCACCGGCTGCGGGGCGCCCTGGTGGTGGGCGAAGTGGCCCTGGCGCTGGTGCTGCTGATCGGCGCCGTCCTCTTCGTCCAGAGCTTCCGCCAGCTCACCGCCGCGGATCTGGGGGTGGAGACCCGCAACGTCCTCTCCATGAGCCTGACCCTGCCCCGAGAACAATACCCGGAGCCCGGCCAGATCACCCGCTTCCTGGATCGGGTGGTGGAAGCGGTCCAGGGGTTGCCGGGCGTCACCGCCGCCGCCCACACCCTGCCGCTGTTCGGGGGCTGGCAAAGCAACATCACGGTGGAGGGCCAACCCATCCCGGAGCCCGGGGAGGGGCTCTCCACGGAGATCTTGCGGGTCAGCCCAACCTATTTTGAGACCCTGGGGATGCGGCGGCTACGGGGGCGCTTTTTCGAACCCCAAGACCGCGCGGACGGGCCGTCCGTGGCGGTGATCGATGAGACTTTCGCGGAGACTCTCTGGCCCGGCGAGGATCCCATCGGCAAGCGCTTCCTCTACGGCACCCCGGATCCGGAATCCGACGACCCGGTGGCCTGGATCGAGGTGGTGGGGGTCACCAACCACATCAAGAGCTACGGCGTGCAACGGACCTCCCGTATCCAGAGCTACATCCCGGCCCAGCAGAACGAATACCCCTTGACCACTCTGTTGGTGAAGACGGCAGGCGAGCCCCGGACCCTGGTCCGCTCCGTGGAGTCGGCGATCCTCGCCCTGGACCCCAACCAGCCGGTGGCCAACATCATGACCCTGGAGGAACTGGCGGGGCGTTCCATCCTCCCTCAGAAAATGCTCGCCTCTCTCGGCGCCGCCTTCGCCGGGCTAGCCCTGGTGCTGGCGGCGTTGGGCATCTACAGCGTGATGGCTTATGCGGTGAGCCAGCGCCGCCAGGAGATCGGGGTGCGCATGGCGTTGGGAGCCGATGGACCTCGGGTGTTGGGGCTGGTGATCGGTCAAGGGATGCGCCTGGCGTTGCTCGGGATCGGGGTCGGCCTGGGCCTGAGCCTCGGCCTGATCGCCCTCGGAAATTCCGCGTTCCTGGGAGAGGCCCTCCAACTCGACCATCTTCTCTTTCAGGTGAATCCCTGGGATCTCGGCACTCTGGTGGTCCTCCCCATCTTCCTGGCCTCGATCGCCTTCGCCGCCACCTTCTTCCCCGCCCGCCGGGCGACCCGAGTGGATCCGGTGGTGGCATTGCGCAGTGAGTGAGATGCCTCTGCCCCCGGGGGCCTGCCACTGCGGCGAGATCTGGCAAAGGGTCGAGGCGAGTGGGTCCTCTGCTCCTCCTGGCAACCAGCTTAGGCCTATTACGGATTTTCCTTGGATTGGCTTATCAGGGCGCTTTTCTGAAGGCGACGGATCGATTGAATCGCCTGGTCCAACTGCTGCAAGAACCGGGATCGGTCCCGCTGGGTGAGGGGTGGCGGGCCGCCGGTGCGTTCGCCCGCGCCGCGCAATTCCGCCAGCAGGTCCCGGGTGGCGACGGCCTCGCCGACGTTGTCCTCGGTGAACGGCTTGCCGCTGGGACCTAAAGTCCGGACACCGTTTTTGACGCACCGGGCGGCCAGCAGGATGTCCGCGGTGATCACGATGTCGTCGGCTTGCGCGTGCTCGACGATCCAGTCGTCCGCCGCGTCCAGGCCGTCGGCGACCACCTGCAGGGCCACGCCCTCCTGATTGGGCAGGCGCATCCGGGAGTTGGCCACCAGGGTGACCTCCAGCCGGTACCGTTGGGCGACCTTGTAGACCTCCGGTTTGACCGGGCAGGCATCCGCGTCAACAAAGATGTGGAGCAAGGCGCATCCTCACGATTCGGAGTCCAGATCTGCCTTCTTGAAGAAGTCCGCCATGGCCCCGAAGCCGGGACCGGTCTGGCCGGATTTTTCCCTCTTGGCCCGCTCGATTTCCGGACCCACGTCGTCGCTGTCCAGATACTCCTCCAGCATGGCCTCCTCCTCCGCGCGGGCGGCGGCGGCCATGGAAAGGGCGATGCGCTTGGTTTCCGGCTCCACCTTGAGAACCCGGACCTCCACCGACTGGCCCACCTCGACCACTTCCTTGGGGTGGGTGACGCGGCGGTCGGCGCCCAATTCGCTGATGTGCACCAGGCCATCGACGCCGGGGGCCAGGCGCACGAAGGCGCCGAAGGGTTGCAGGCGGACGATCTCGCCCCGGGTGACGGTCCCGGCGGGGAAGCGGGTGACCGCCTCGTGCCAGGGATCTTGCTCCAGGGTCTTGCGGGAGAGGGAGATGCGGTCGCCCTTGCCGCCATCCTTGCGCGCCGGGGCCTCTTCGATCTTGAGGATCTCCACCTCCAATTCCTGGCCCACGGTGAGGACCTCGTTGGGGTGCTCCAGGCGGCGATGGCTGATCTCGCTGACGTGGAGCAGCCCCTCGATGCCCCCCAGGTCGATGAAGGCGCCGTAGCTGGCCAGGGAGGTGACCTTGCCGATCATCCGCTTGCCGGTGGCCAGGTGCTCCCGGGCTTCCTCCCGGCGCCGTTCCGACTCCTCCGCCAGCAGCGCCCGGCGGGAGAGAACGATGTTGGGACGGCGGCCCCGGGGGTCTTCCTCGTAGCGGGTGATGCGGAAGGTGAGCCGCTGGCCCAGGAATTCGTTGGGGTCTTCGATGAAGGTATCGGCGATCTGGGAGACGGGGCAGAAGGCGCGGATGCCCGCCACCTCCACTTCCAGGCCGCCCTTGTTGACGCCGCTGACCCGGCCCTCGACAGGGATGCGGTGCTCGTAGGCGTTCTTCAACTCCGCCGGAGCGGCCTCCCCCTTGCCGGCCTTGACCCGCAGGATCAGGCAGCCGCTGTCGGCGTCATGGCCACTGACCAGCGCCTCCACGGTATCCCCGACGATGACGGTGATGTCGTCGTCCTCGTCGCGCAATTCCGCCGCCGGAATCATCCCTTCGGATTTCGCCCCGAGATCGACGAAGACCATGTCCGGCCCCACCGAGAGGACGGTACCGGTGACTTTTTCGCCGATTTCCGGATCCTTGCCGACGGTGCCCTGCTCCGCCTCGAAGGCCGCCAGCATGGCACCGAAATCTTGGTTCTCTTCGTTTTCCATAATGTGTATAAAGATCCGTTCTTGGATATCGACTTCGAAGTGTACCGCCTCCAGCACTCCATCAAAGTCCGTCAGATCGTGAGTTTCCCAGAATTCAGCTGCGTCTACCGATATCTTGAACGACTTTGGGAGAGAGTCGCGATGCTTATTGATATCAATCTTCACTCAGCCCATTCTACAACCAGATGGAGCGCCCCAGCATACCGCGCCAGCGCCGTCTGCACTGCCTCGCGGTCCGCAGCGCCGGGGGAATCGGCCTCATAGTGCAGATGCAGGACGTGCAATCGCCCCGCCCCGCGCTCGGCTTTCAGATCCACCCGGGCCACCAGCCGATCCCCGGCCAGGACCGGCAGGCAGTAGTAGCCGTAGACGCGCTGCGCGGCGGGTTTGAAGATCTCGAGCACCTGTTCGAAGCCGAAGAGTCGCTGGACCCGGACACGATCCCAGAGCACGGGATCGAAGGGGGAGAGGAGAACGCCCCGGTCCCGCCGGGGGCGCAGCCCCGCGAGCCGCGCCGTCCGTTCCAGATCGTCGGGACGGATCCAGCCGGACCAGCTCTTGCCCTCGGCATCGACCAGATCGCAAGGCAGGATCGCGCCTTCCTCCCGCAGTTCTTCGAGGGCGGTGGCGATCTCCTGCCGCAGGTTGCGCAGGCGCCAGGTCTGGGCCAGGGTGCTGGTCTGCGCCCAGCCGTGGCCGGCGAGGGCACGGCGCAGGAGGCGCCGCAAGGATTCTTCAAAGGCCAGCGGGCGGGCGCGGACGGCTTCCGGAATCACCCGCTCCGTCAGGTCGAAGGTGCGCTGGAAACTGCGGCGCTCCCGCACCGCCAGATCCCCGGCGGACCACAACGCGGTGACGACTTTCTTGGCGGTCTTCAAACCCCACCAGGGGCCGCTGCCCTCGCCTTCGAGATCCAGGGAACGGATCGGTCCATCCTGCTCGATGCGCTGGACGATCTCCGTGGCCAACGCCTTGTGCTCCCCCAGCAGATCCCCCCACCAGGGGTGGACGCGGAACTCCCGCCGTCGCCACTCGAAGGCGGGATAGAGCTCCAGGGGAAGCCACGACGCCTCGTGACCCCAATACTCGAAGAGCGGCTCACCGGGTTGAAGCAGGGCTTCCCCCAGCGCCGGATCCATCCCTTCCAGGCGCGACAGGAGGACCAGAGCGTGGCTGCGGGCACCGGCGATGGCGACGGTATCCAGTTGCAGATACCCGTAGCGCCGCACTATGGCGTGGGCTCCGGCACGGGCGCGCTGGCCCGCTCCGGCGGCGCGGCGAGGCAGGCGGGTCCACTCCGGTTTGAGCAGGCCCCCCCGCATCAGCGCCAGGCGGCGGGCCTCACGGAGGGTCAACGTCGGCGTCAGCGTCGCCCTCCAGAGTCTCCGCCAGGCGATGGACGACCTCCCGCACCCAGAGGGCGGAGCGCTCCAGGGTATTTGGGTCCAGATTCTCCGCCACATCCCCCGCGGAATGAACCGCCAGCGTCGCTCTGCCCAACGAACCGCTGGAGAAGTTGGTGCATTCAATGCCCCGGTGGGCGAAAGGAATGCCGTCGATACCGATGGCCGACGGCATGAGGATGGATCGCATGGAGTAGCCCAGCTCCGCGGCCGCTCTGCGGGCGAGGTGGGCGAGGCGAGGGGAGAAGGGGCGACCGAAACCGAAACGCGAGATCAACACCAGCTTCTCCCCGGGAGCCCCGGCCCCATCCAGGTTGAGGGCAAAGATCGGCGGAGCCAGATCCGCCCGGTCCCCGACATGCAGGTCGAGCCAGCGCTGCGCCCCCACCATGTGATCTTCCTCGGCGCCGGGGGAGAGAAACACCAGATCGACCGTTTTGGGGATCTCCTGCGGCAGCACCTGGGCCAGAGCCAGGACGACAGCCAGGGACCCGGCGTTGTCCACGCCGCCGGGAGAGTGATTGCCGCTGGTCAAGGTGGACAGAATCATCAGCGATACGGCGGTGACCAACGCCACCCACCGGGCCGAATCAGGGGCAACCCCGCCAGAGAGAGCCTGGACCACCTCCACCGTCAGGAACGCCGTGCCCGCCAGCGCCACCAGGGTGGCGCC
>Ga0055474_10000051_pt1 | contig 22212 bp, 13 predicted proteins | sample Muzzi_PWA_D1_FD_57680 | JGI IMG/M metagenome (GOLD analysis project Ga0055474, IMG submission 57680) | Wetland microbial communities from San Francisco Bay, California, USA, that impact long-term carbon sequestration - Muzzi_PWA_D1 | ecosystem: Environmental > Aquatic > Marine > Wetlands ... | reverse complement strand
GCGGCGGGCGCATTCAGCTCCTGGGCTCCATCGACGAGATCGAATCCGCGTTCCGGGGCATCCTGCAAGAGTTGCGGGAGCAGTACGTCCTGGGCTACTACCCCGCCGACGGCGACCGGCCCGGCGTGTGGCGCCGCGTCGAGGTCCGCCTCCCCGGCCACTCCGACCTCAAGGCCCGGCATCGGGATGGGTATATCAATCTATAATGTCCCCATGATGGACCGGCAGGCATGCTTTGCGGTGGAGCACAACCCGCGAAAGGTCAGCGGTGCATGGGTGTTCAAAGGCACCCGGATTCCGGTGCGTGCCCTCTTCGAGAACCTGGAAGACGGCGCCTCGGTCGATGAATTTCTGGAGTGGTTTCCCGGGGTCAAGCGGACTCCGGTGGAGGCCGTATTGGCCCGTCCCTTGCTCTAATCGATAGACATCGTGCAAGCCATGGCCTTCTGTCCTCTGTGGAGGACAGAAGGCTCGAACGATGTCCATCGGTGGAGAGAGCCCCATGATTGAATTCCTGACCTTGTTCCTGGCGGTGGCCTGGGGAGAGCGCACCGTGGAAGTCACGGTGGATCCCACGGTGGCTGCCGTTGAGTTCCGTCTCAATGGAACAACCCGAAGCCGCGTGGAAGGTCCTCCCTGGCAAGCGAACATCCAGCTTGGAATGCCCGCACCGATGGAATTGACGGCGGTGGCCTTCGATGCGGCGGGCGCCGAGATCGATCGGGTGAGCCAGCGCATCAACTTCGGCCCCTTCCTCGCCGAAGCCCGCCTCCTCTTGCTGCGCGAAGGGGACGCGCCACCGACCCAGGCCCGGTTGATCTGGGAAACCTTCGATCACCGCCAGCCAAAGCGGATCGAGGCCCGCTTCGACGGTCATAAAGTCCGGTTCCAGCGCACCGACGAGGGCGCTCTGATCGCCATCCCCCCCCACGACAACGAATTCCCCCACCTGCTGGAGGCGGAACTCGAGTTCCGCGACAAGATCCGCACCCGCGCCGATCTACCCTTCGGCGGTCGCTACGGCGATCGGGTCAGCAGCGACCTCACCGCGGTCCCCATCCTCCTACCGGACGGCATGGCCTTGCCATCCCCCCAGGACGTGGCGGGCTGGTTGCAGGCCCATGGGAAGGCGCTCCCCGTGTTTGCTGTGCGCCAGGAACCGGCCCTCCTCTTCATCGTCCGGGATAACCTCCTACGCCAGCCCTTGCCGATCTCCGCCGAGGACAAGGAGCGATTGAAGAAGGCGCCGAAGGGGGTCACCCAGCAGGACGACGTGTACTTTCAAGACACCGTGCCACAACTGAACCAGGACGGCGACCGTCCCACCGCCATTTTTGGACACGAACTGGTTCGCCGCGCCCACAAGAAGGCCGGAATGGACTTCGTGATCCGCCATCTCGGCCCCAAGGGAAGCGATTCGGGCGAGCCCCAACGCCTGGTGGACGCCATGGTCGCCGCCGGTCAGGGCGCGGCCCAATCCGGTCGCCCCAGAGCGGTGGTCCTGCTGATCGACCCAGCCAGCGACGACGCCAGCCAGATTCCCCCCCAGCATGCCGCCGCCTACCTGAAGACGCTCCATATCCCCACCTTCGTCTGGAGCCTGGGCGATGGATCGCGGTCGGCGACCGTGGCCGCCTTCCACCAGCCTGGCAGCGACTATGGACCCACCTCCGCAGCGCAGATGCTCACCGCCCTCGATCGCACCCTCCGCCGCCAGGTCATCGTCTGGCTGGAAGGACGGCACCTGCCCCAGGACATCCGCCTGTCCTCCAGTGCGCCACCAGGCGTTCTATTGCCATAGAAAAAAAATGCGCGTGCTTTGTCACGCTTTGGAGGGGTGGGCGCACTCCCACGGTAACTATGTGGTTCTTTTTGTCCGGGCACCTCTTCTGAATCGTGTCCGGTTGGGTTGTGCGAAAGCGGTTGATCCTTTCCTGAGCGAAATGGATTCCCCTGCTTGTCCGGGTAACCGGAATCTGGCGGCGCCAAGGCGTGGCCGCATCTTAAAAGAAAGTTCTTGAGGAGGAACGATGAAAAACTGGAAGTTGGCACTGGCGTTGATCGCCCTGAGTTTGACCGTCTTCAGCCTTCCGGCGCTCGCCGCCGGAGTCGGCGACGAGCGTGTACAGGCCCGGGATCTCCAGGGGGTCCCAACCTTCGTCAAAGGCGATCTGGGTAGTCTGGGCAACGGTGGGCTGCGGGGCGCCGTGGAGCGCTATCTGACCGATCTGACCACCGACGCCTTCAAGGCCGCGGGCGACGAGCAGTTCCGCGCCGTGCGCATTCACTCGGATGACCTGGGTCAGACCCATATCCGTGTCAATCAGGAGATCAACGGACTGCCGGTGCTCGGCGCCCAGTTGATCGTCCACATCGACAGCCAGAGCCGGAACGTGCTTTCCGTCAACGGCAAGTTCGTGCCCAGCATCGGTCTGGCTCGGGAAGCGGCCACCGGAGCGTACGAAGCGATCGGGATTGCCAGCTCCGGCGCTGGCATCCTGGGCGGCAAGAGCCTGGACGATGCCGAGTTGGTCTATGTGCTGGACGCCGCCGGTCAGGCTCGCCTGGCGTGGCGCAACCTGATCGAGTATGAAAACGCCGATGGCCTCCAGCGGGATCACGTGTTCGCGGACGCCGAGACCGGCTCCCTGATCACCCGTCATCCCACCATCCATTACACCAAGAGCTGGCGCACCTACGACGCCAACAACGGCACCTCGCTGCCGGGCAGCCTGCGCTGCACCAACGGCAGCTGCTCCGGCGCGGACTCCGTGGAGACCACCCTCGACGGCAACGCCAGTGACGCCTACGACTACTACAGCACCAAATTCGGTCGCGATTCCTTCAACGGCTCCGGCGCCACCATCACCTCCACCGCCCACTACAGCTCCAGCTACGTCAACGCCTTCTGGAACAGCTCGCAGCTGGTCTTTGGCGACGGCGATGGCGTCAACTCCGGCCCCCTGGGCAACGCCTTCGACGTGGTGGCCCACGAGCTCACCCACGCGGTGACGGAATACGAGTCCGGCCTGATCTACCAGAACGAGTCCGGCGCCCTCAATGAGGCGATGTCCGACATCTTCGCCGCCGCCGCCGAGTCCTGGCTGGACGGCAGCGTCAACTCCAACACCTGGAAGGTCGGCGAGGACACCTGGACCCCCGGGACCTCCGGGGACGCCCTGCGCTACATGAACGACCCACAACTGGGCGGCGACTACGACTACTGGCCGACCCGCTACACGGGCACCCAGGACAACGGCGGCGTGCACTGGAACTCCGGCATCGCCAACCTGGCCTTCCAGCTGTTGGTGGACGGCGGCACGCACCCCCGGGGCGCCACCTCCAACACCGTGCCGGGCATCGGCATGGCCAAGGCGGAGCAGATCTTCTACCGCGCCAACACCGTCTACATGGGCCCCTCGACCAACTTCGCTGGTGCCCGCACCGCCACGGTCAACGCGGCCACGGACCTCTACGGCACCACGGAAATCAACGCGGTCAACGAAGCCTGGGACGCGGTGGGCGTGCCCGGCGGCGGCGGCGGCGGCGGCGGTTGCCAGCCCGGCGACGTCAACTACGGCGGCACCATCAGCGCGGGCCAGAACCACGTCAGTGCCGGCGCCTCGGCCAGTGGCACCCTGCGCGGCGATCTGACCGGCTCCGCGCCGGATATTGACCTCTACCTCGAGCAGGAAAGCTGCGGCTGGTGGAGCTGCTCCTGGAGCACCGTGGCTTCCAGCACGAGCGCGAGCTCGACCGAGTCCATCAACACCAGCGTTGGCTCCGGCACCTACCGCTGGCGCATCAACGGCTACAGCGGCAGCGGCATCACGTACAACCTGTGTGTGAACAACGGCCTGTGATCAACCCCCGGTTGATCCCGTGAACCACAACCCCCCACGGCGTGCACCGTCGTGGGGGGTTTTTTACGTCACCTTGCCGCCTGGTAAACTGATCGTCCAAACCCTCAGACCATGGAACTGCTCAAAGGACTCATGGACCATGCTTGATTCCAGAAACCACGGGCTGCGGGCCCTCGTCCCCGCCGCCACCCTCCTTCTCGCCGCTCTCCCCCAGGTCGCCCTGGCCGATGGCGGGGTGACCTTCCAGGACATCGCCGCTGGCGACAGCGCGGGCATCACCTATCGCCGGGTGCCGTCAGCGAGCAACGCCGTTTTCGACCAGATCAAACTCGACCCACCCTACGACGCCGCCAAGCGCCTCGCCACCCCCCTGAAGGCCCGGGGAGCGCCGGGAGTGGCCCTCCTGGACCATGATGGGGACGGCGATCTGGACATCTACGCCACCAACGGTCCCGGTGTCGCCAACAGCCTCTATTCCAATCAGCTGCGCGAAACCGGCCAGGCTACCTTCGTGGATGTGGGCGCCGCTTCCGGGGCGGGCGCGGCGGATCTCGATTCCACCGGGGTCTGCTTTGGGGACATCGACAACGATGGGGATCCGGACCTCTACGTCCTGGGCAAGGGCGCCCCGAATCGCCTGTTCGAGAACCAGGGGGATGGCACCTTCGCGGACATCACCGCGTCCGCCGGCACCGGCGGAGGTGCCCTGCACCCCTCCGGTTGCTCCATGGGCGATGTCAACGGCGATGGTCTGCTGGATATCGCCGTCGCCAACAGCTTCGACTGGAGTACCTTCCAGGGAATCTTCGAAGCCTTCACCTTCGACCAGCACAACCAGCTCTTCCTGAACGCTGGGGGGAATCGCTTCGCGGACGTCAGCACCACTTCCGGCATCCAGGCCCAGCGCGGTTTTCCGGTGGAGTTCGAAGGCTCCCCCTCCCTGACCTGGGCCCTGGCGCTGGTGGATATTGACCTGGACGGTGATCTCGACCTGATCACCGCCGACGACCAGGGCGGGGTGCCCCCGGCGACCACCGGAGGCATCGACCGGGGTCTGCTGCACCTCTTCGAAAACGACGGCACCGGCTTCTTTACCGACATTTCCGTCGCCGCCGGAACGAATCTCTACGGATCCTGGATGGGGCTTTCCTTCGGTGATTTCAACTGCGATGGAACCCTGGATCTCTTCGGGTCCAACTTCGGGGACTACCAGCCCGTGGGTGTACCGGAACCGGGCCTCCAGCCCTCCCGCTGGCTCCTCCAACGCGCCGACGGCACCTTCGAGGATCCCGGCGTCGGGGACTTTGTGACCACCCCCTTTGGCTGGGGCACCGCCACCTTTGACTACGACAACGATGGCGACACGGACATCGTCTTCCATGGCGGCCACGATCTCGGCCCCGGCATCGAGCTGGGCAATGGCGGAGTGCTACTGCGCAACCAGGGGTGCACCGCCCACTTCGTCTATGACCGGGAGGCCCTGCTGGGCTCCACCGACCACAATCGCCGGGTGGTCCACGGCGTTGCCGTAGGGGATCTGGATGACAACGGCTTCCCGGATATCGTCAGTGTTTCCAACCTGGACATTCAGGAGAGCCTGCCCCTGACTCTGCACCGTCCCTTCGGCTCCGTCTTCGACCAGGACGCCTTGCTGATCCTCAACTTTGAACCGGACGGCAACGGTGACCTGATCTGGAATGGCAACGTCTACCCCGACGGCACCCTGGCGGTGGAGCTCTCCAGCGGCGACAACGGCAACGGCAGCGTACAGGTGGAAGTCGTCGGCGGCGCGGGGCTGACCCCCCAGGGTCGGGTCAACCGCGATGGCATCGGTGCCGTGGTCAAGTTCCGTCCGGCAGGGGGCGAGGCGGTCCTGAATCCCATCGTCGGGGGCTCCAGCTACGCCTCCCAGAACGCCCTGGCGGCCCACTTTGGCCTCGGCCAGGCATCCGGGGGGACCGTCGAGGTGCTGTGGCCCGGGGGGGTGCGCAACCGGCTCTACAACCTGCGGGCCGGCGAGCGAGTGGTCTTTCCGGAGATCCCCTGTAGCTTCGATCAACCCCAATCATTCCGGGCGTACCTGGCCTGCACGGTGGACGCCCTGGACGACTACGTTCAACAGGGGACCATCACCCGGGGCGAGCGCACCCGTTTCTTGATGAGCGCTCTGCGGGCGTTTTCCAAGAACTCCAGCCCCAATTGCAGCGCCGAGGATGAGGGGATCTTCCCGCTGCTGAGAAGCGACGGCGACGGCGGCGACGGCGACGCGGACTGGTAACACCGCCTACCGGCGCTTCTTGCCCGCCTTGCCCGCCTTGCCCGCCGCTATCCGGCTCCCCGCCCCATCCGCCCCACCGGGGGCGGGGGGGGAGAGTGCCGGGTCCGTCGAAGCCGTGACGCCCCGGGCGGTGGCCAGCACCCCGACCAGCAAGATCAATCCCCCGAGGGCTACCAATCCGATGCCGAGACCAGGATCGCCGCCCCGGATATCGAGACCGCCGAGAAAGAAGCCCAGGGGCAGCAGAACCGTCGCCGCCAGCAGGCAGCGGGAAGCCAGCCGCAGCACCGCGCCGGCACCGGAGACCCGCTCCACCGTGAAGGCGAAGGCCAGGTTGACCAGGGCCAACAGGGTGCCGTGGGCGTGGGCCAGGGTCCACATCAGGCGCCGCGTGGACTGATCCACATCCAGGTAGAGCCCTACCTTGAAACCGTGCAGTGCCTCCAACCCCAGACCCGCTGCCAGGTACACCAGCAGCGCCCACCAGCCGAAGACCAGATGGCGCCGCGCTTCCCTATGGGCGTCTTGCTTACTCATTCGTTCTCTCTCCCTCGCTACTCGCCAAGAGCGATCGGTCGGTCATCCCGCCGCGCGCTGAGGCGGCTCAAGGTTTCCACATCCAGCGTGCCATCGGGGGCGATCAGAATCGGCACGCCCCAGGTGCTCCCCGCCCGCCACGGCTGCGCCAACCAGTGGCGGATGACCTGATCCCGGGCCTGCGCCCGCACTTCCGGAGGGGCGATGAAATCGTATTCGAAGGTCCGATACGGACCCTGGCGGCGCAACGAACGCTGGGCGATGAAACGCACCGCGGCGTAGGGGTCTCCCAGCAAATGCCCCAGAAAGGGAGCGGTCCAGCTGTCGGTGCCGGAGGTCGCCAACGCCGGATCCCAACCCAACGCCCACGCCGCCAGGGCCCGCTGGCCGGCGTCGCCCTCCAGCAGATCCAGCACCACGGCCGAAACCTGCCGCTGGTCGTTGGTCAACTGCCCCAACGCCTCCCGCGGTTGCCCGTACCACTGGGCCAGGTACTCTCCGGTCCATTCCAGGGTGCGGTCCAGGTGACAAAGATTGCAGGCGTTGGGGCGCTCCGTCGCCACCGTCGCGGCGAGGTTGGGGCTGTCGATGGTGTGGCTGCGCATCGCCGTCAGCAGGCCGTAGCTGGTGTGGGGCATGTGACAGTTGTAACAGCGGCTCCCGGCGGAATCGACCGGATGGTGGGTATGTTCCTCCAGGGCTTCAGCAAACCCCCCGTGGCATTGTAGACACGCCGCATCGCCCCCCATGCCCGTGGCTAACTGATCGTTGGGATCGCTGTCGTGCATCGAGTGGCAGGAGAGGCAGGAGAGTTCTCCCCGCTCGTAACAGGGAGACTCCGCCATGCCGGTCCATTCTCGCCCGGAAACGCGCACCTGGCCATCGGACCAGAAGCGGGCATCCAGCGCCTGGGGCTCCTCCCGCACCAGGCGCTGCAACCGGGGGTGGTCGCCATTCTTCGCCGGGAGCACCATCAGGCGGCTCTCCTCCAGGTCGCCCCCCGCCCGGTAGGCGGGACCCCGCGCCAGCCAGTCGCGGGCATCGGAGAGGGCGACCCCATGGCATTGCCCACACACCGCCGAGGCGGCCTTGGAATCCAGGTGGGCCGGTTGCACGACGGTGGGATCCGGCGCATCCCCCAGATGGAAGCGATAGCGGCGCAGGGGGTTCCGGTTGGCCGCCACATGGTCCACCGCCGGTCCATGACACGCTTCACAGGCGATGCCCAATTCCGCCGTGCGCGTCTCGAAGGCTTCCGCTTCCGGGGTCAACCCCGGCACCCCGACGGTCGTGTGGCATTCGATGCAGTTGTCGTTCCACAGGTCCAGAAACGGCGGCGCTCCCGGCGGGCGCAGGAAGACATCCTCCCGTGGCACCCAGCGGTGGCTTTCGAAGAGATAGACGAAGGGCAGATTGATCAACTCACGCCCAAACTGGCTCTCCACCCAATAGGTCTGCATGTGGTGGGACCCGGTGACCATCACCACCCGCCGCTCCGCTCGGGGCGGGTTCTCCACCCCCCGCAGGTCGGCCCCCCGCAGGCGATTGATCCGCTCCCAATCCGGATCGATGAGATCGACCCAGAACTCTTCCCCCCTTCTCTCCAGGCGATAGCTGCGGCCCCGGGAGTGGAGAGTCAGGTCGTCAAACGGCGCGACGACGCTTTCCGGCGTCGCGGGCTGGGTCATGGTGCGATGGAAAGTCTGGTGCCAGGAGGCGTACTCGGAGGGGTGGCAAGAGCGGCAAGCCGTCGAGGCCACAAAACCCTCTTCCTGCCCCTGGATGGGAATCTCCCCCGTCAGTTGCTGGGCGGAGGCCAGGCGCTCCGCCCGCTCCACTCCCCAGGCCAGCATCGCGGTGGTCACCAGCGCCACCAGACAGACCGAGGCGGCCACGATCCGCCCGCGGCTCGGGCGCAGCACGAGCCACACCGAGGCCAAGAGAAAGAAGCCGGTCTCCACGAGGAGGATGGTTGGCGTGTGGTCCACGGATCGGAACTCCAGAAGAAAGCTACCAAAAACAAAGAGGGGGCCGGAAGGCCCCCTCTTCATTATCCACTCTTTTGGCCTTGGAAAGGCTTAGAAGCGGAGACGCGCACCCAGGAAGAAGCGGCGCGGGTTGACGAAGGTGATGCCTTCGCCAAAGTCGATGCCGCCAAGACCCGAGACGAGGTTCTGCGACCGCGTGGCGGCCTGATCGTCAAACACGTTGAAGAGATCGACGAAGAAGTCGGCCTCCCAACGGCCACCGATCCGCCACAGGTAGCTGAGGCGCAGATCCATGGTGCCGTAGCTGTCGTTCTCGAACTGACCCACCGCGAAGGGGGAAAGCCAGACGCCTTCCTGACCGGCGAAGTTGATCAGCTCGGTGACCAGAGGATCGTTGACGTCGAGCAGCGGCAGATTCCGGCCGGAGGCGCGGAAGGTGCGGCTGGCGATGACGCCGGAGTTCCACCGGTAGGTACCACCAACGGACAGGCCGTTGTTGAACTGGTAGGTGGCGGCGACCTTGAACAGGTGCTCCACCAGGCCCGGCTGCGTGCCGTTCTGGTTGATGGCGCGCGGATCGAGCCACAGCACATCGCCCTGGAAGTCGGCGTTGGAGTCGGAGTTGGTGTTGCCTTCGGCATCCGCGTAGTTGTACGACGCGAGCACCTGCCAGTTGTTGCTCATCCGCTTGCGGTAGATGAGTTCCAGACCCTGCCAATCACGCTGTCCGCCCACCAGAGTGGCGATGAAGAAGTTCGCTTCCGGGGCGGTGGTGAAGCCGAACGGCCCCAGGCCCAGGAAGAGCGATTCCGGGTGATCGATCGGCAGCCCGTAGGCGTCCGGGTCGGCGTAGAGCGACAGGTCGTAGTCCTCGAGGATGTCATCGGTCTGACGATCGATGAGGTTGATCTCGAAGCTCTGGTTACGACCGAGATCGACCTTGTAGCCAATCTGGAGTTCGTCGGTGAACGGCGTCTGGGTGGTCGGCGCGAAGAACGCGTCGGCCACGGTTGGGCCGCCACGGGTCCGGTAGGTGACCCACTGGTCGTTGATGAAGACCTGCTCGTCGCGCTCGCGCCCGGTGACGGAACCGGCGAAGTTGGTCATGTTGTTGCGGATCGGGTCGTAGTAGCGACCGAAGTAGGCGGACAGACGATGGCGACCATCACCCTTCAGGTCGTAGACCACGCTGACGCGCGGGGCGTACTCGGTGTCGAAGGCGAAGATCTCTTCGCCGGCGCTGGAGAAGTGGTCCCAACCCTCGGCGCGCACGCCCAGGTTGACACTCCACTTGTTCCACTGCCAGTTGTCCTGCAGGTAGTAGACAGTGCCCTCGGACTTGGTGAACTGGGCGCCGTCGTTGACCTGGAAGATACGGTCGTAGTTGATGTAACCCGGGTTGGGGTTGCCAGCGCTGCTGTTGAACACCAGACCACTGGCCAACTCGCCCTGGGAGATCGTGCCGTCACCATTGAGGTCGTAACGCGCGTAGAACTCGGCGGCGTTCGGCAGGCTGTTGATGGTGCCGATCAGACCGTTGTAGTCACTGGTGTTGTTGGGGTTGAAGTCCACATCCTGGAAGGTGTTGGCCACTTCACCGGCGGTCACGTTCTGACCCGCGTAGCTCTGATCCAGGGAGTTGTAGATGCCGCCGTCACCGGTGGTGAGGAAGTTCCGCAGGTTCTGGTTCTCGGAGAGCTCCAGACCACCCTTGAGGGTGTGATCACCCCAGGAACTGCTGGCCAGGTACTCCAAAGAAGCGCGGAAGGACTCGTTGCCCCGCTCTTCCTCGAAGATGGTGCCGCTGCCGCCCAACTGCTCGGCGGCGGGGCCCGGGGACTCACCACCGCGGAAGTTGATGTCGTTGCGGGTGGTCAGGTTGGCCGGCAGGGTGTTCAGATCACCGGAGTGATCGGAGTAGCCAGCGTCGAAGACCAGGGAGTTCCAGACCTTCGTGTAGTTGACGGTGTACCGGTCACCACCCTGGTCCGACGTGGTGTCGCGCAGGTTGGTGGTGCTGGAGTTGAAGGAACCGTCCTGATCCTGAGGGTCGCTCAGGAAGGTACCGGAGAGCAGATCACTCTGGGTCAGAGACCAGGTGACCTTGCCGAAGCCCTGATCCGCGGACCGGGTCACGGTGCGGAGGAACCTGGAAGCCTCAGCGGAGGTCGCCTCACTGAAGACATCCGCTTCCCGCTCGGTCGTCCGGAAGGAACCGAAGAACCAGGCCTTGTCGCGCACGATCGGACCACCGATGGTGGCGGCGGAGTCGAAGGTCGAGAAGATGTCCTCTTCGTCGTTCTTGGAATCGGCCACGAGGCCGTCGTCCTGGAAGTAGTAGTTGACCGAACCGGAGAACTGGTTACCACCACTCTTGGTGACGACGTTGCTGACCAGACCCGTGGCGCCCACGAACTCGGCCGGCAGGCCGCCGGTCAGCACCGACTGCTCCTGGATGATCTCGGTGTTGATGTTGGCACCGAAAGTACCGGACACGTTGTCGGTGACGTTGATACCTTCGAAGTAGTAGAAGTTATCGGTCGAGTTGCCGGTCACGCCGCCGATGTCACTGTAGTTGACACCGGAACGGGACGCGGGGTTGCCGCTGCTCGTGGCCTGCACGCCGGGAACCAGCTGCAGGTAGTCCTGGTAGGAACGAGCGGTCGGCAGCGACTCGGTCAGCTCCAGGGTGATGTCCTGGCCGGTGGCGGCACTGGTGACATCGACCACGGGAGACTCGGCGGTGACGATCACCTCTTCGGTGACGGTCGCCAGCGACAGGGTGACGCGAATCGGGGTGGTCTGACCGGCCTTGACGACGACGTTCTCATTACGAGCGCCATTGAAGCCGTCCAGGGTGGTGGTGACCACGTAGTTGGCTGCGGGATCGAGAGCCGCGAGGGTCGCGACGCCATTGGCATCGGTGATCGCGGTACGACGACTAAGGGTCTGATCGGACTCGGCGGAGACCGTAGCCCCCGGCAGACGGCTGCCATCTTCGGCCTCAGCTGTGACCGTGACGGTGCCCTTCTGCGCCTGGCCGAACGCCACTGCGGGCGTCAATAGGAGAGCCAGGATGGCGAGAACAAGGCATTTTCTCATCGAAACATCCTCCTTGGCTTGGGTAAGCCTGGTTTCTAAATCACCTCAATCACAGATTGAGGCAGCGTTTCGGCCTAGAAGCTTCAGAATGCGTTGTCAATGTAGCGTTCTGGACCTCAAGACAAAATTTTTCTCATCTCTTCCGTTGACTAGGTTGCAAGGCGAGTGCCACCATCCAAGCAACCGCATCTCGATTCTGTAAGCTGTTTTTTTTCTGCGCTTTAGGTGCCTGATCTTCGGGTATATGGGCAGATCTCAAGGGGTTGAAGGTACCCGATTCAAGCTCGGCGATTCACCAGATTGAAGACTCCGTCCAATTCCTTGGATTGTCGTGGGCTCTGCTCTACCAACTCGCGGGCGCCGCGACGTCATCGGACCGCTAATTCCTTACGGTAACCTGCGGACTGTACCACCAAACACGGCGAATGCCAAGCAACCTCTGATACGCTTCCGGGCGCCATGAACAAACCCCCTTGCCTTTCCCTCTCGCCTGCCGCCGGGACCCCGGGGAGCCGCGGCATCTTCCCGCTAGCCCTCACCCTCCTGGGAGCCCTCGTCGCCCTGGGTTGTACCGATTCCCCGCCCGCGGATGGGGCATCGCCTGCGACCACCGCACCCTCCAGCCAGGCCTCGAGCCAGCCCTCGAGCCAACCGGGAACGGCCAGCGCTCCGGAAGCTCCCCTCGACCCCCGCCAAAGCTTTCCGTTTGTGGATGTTACCGTTTCTAGTGGGGTGGACTTCACCCACGACAACGGCGCTGCGGGACGGCACCACTACCTGGAGACCATGGGACCCGGCGCGGCTCTCTTTGATGCCGACGGCGATGGCGATCTGGACCTCTACGTCGTGGATGGCGGCCCCCTGCCGGGAACCCCGCCACGGCGCGCGGTGAATCGCCTGTACCGCAATCGCGGCGACGGCACCTTCGAGGACGTCACCGCCACCGCTGGGGCCGACGATGACGGCTACGGCATGGGGGTCACGGTGGGCGATATCGATGGCGACGAGGATCTGGACCTCTACGTGCTCAACTATGGCCCCAACGTTTTCTACCGCAACCGGGGTGATGGCACGTTCGAGAGGTTCGATTCCGGCGCGGAGGATCCCACCTGGAGCGTCAGCGGCGCCTTCTTCGATGCCGATGGGGATGGGGACCTGGATCTCTACGTCGCCAACTACCTGATCTACGACGCGGAGAAGGAGAAGCCCTGCAAGGCGGGTACGCTGGAGATCTACTGCTCGCCGGAACAATTCCCCCCCACCGCGGACCGCCTGTACCGCAACGATGGCGGGCGCTTCACCGATATCTCCGCCCAGGCCGGCGTGATCCGCGACGGACGGGGTATGGGAGTGACGGCGGGCGACCTGGACGGCGACGGCGACCAGGATCTCTACGTCACCAATGACCGATCCCACAACCTGCTCTATCGCAACGACGGCGGACGGCTCTCCGAGGTGGCGGCGGAGTCCGGGGTGGGGTACGGCCCCACCGGCTTGACCGAAGGGGGCATGGGGGTGGCCGCCGCGGATTTCACCGCCGCCGGCCAACCGGCGATCTTTCTGACCAACTTCCAGAAGGAGCCGAATCGCCTCTACGCCCCTGTGGGGGACGGGTTCTATGACGATCTGACCTTCCGCGTCGGCGTCGGTTTCCCCTCCAGCGAGATGATCGGCTGGGGCATCGGAGCCTTCGACCTGGAAGGGGATGGCGATGTCGATCTGGTGGTCGCCAACGGTCATGTCTTCGAGAACGCCGAGGACTTCATCCCGGGCAGCGCCTGGGCCCTGCCGGATCACTTCTATCTAAATGAAGGGCCGGGGGGCGGCTCCGCCCGCTTCGCCATGCAGCCCTTCCCCGGCGACCCCTATTCCTCCCGGGGCCTGACCTGGGGCGATGTGGATGGGGATGGCGATCCAGACGTCGTGATCGCCGCCTGTGGTGGTCCCCTCAAAGTGTGGCGCAACGCCGCGGGGGCTCCGGATCGCTTCCTCGTCGTGCGCCTGCGCGGCGCCGCCCCCAACACCCACGCCGTGGGCGCCCAGGTGCGAGTGGAAACCCGGGGCCGGACGGTGTACCACGAGGTCACCGGCGGCGGCAGCTACGCCTCGGCCCACGATGACCGCCTCTACCTCGGCGTTGGCGACGGCGGGAAGGCCGAACGGCTGACGGTGCGCTGGCCCGACGGCACCGAGGAAACCTTGACCGACGTCGCTGGCGGCCGGGAAATCATCTGGCGTCAGGGGCAAGGCCTGGGGGCGGAGCGCCCGCTGACCCCGGGCACGGCCCTGGCCGACAACACCCCAACGGACGATGCCACCGGCTCTGCCGGGGCTGCGGCGTCAGGAGGCACACCATGACTCACCGACGGCTTCGCCTTCGCCCTCTGGCCCTCCTGCCCCTCGTGGGCCTGGTGGCCCTGCTGGGATCGGCCCTGGCCCCCGCCGCCACCGCCCAGGACCTGGCGACCCGCTACCAGGCCGGGGCCTCGGCGCTGCAACAGGGCAACCCCCTGCGGGCCCTGGAGATCCTGGGATCGGTGGCGGCGGAACAACGGGACTACCGGGATGTGCAGATGCTCCTGGGGCAGAGTTGCCTGATGGCCGGGCTCCACCGGCCCGCCAAGCAACACTTTGAGCGCGCCCTCCAGACCCAACCCCAAAACGGCCAGGCCGCCTTCCTGTTGGGCTTCTCCCTCTACCAGGCGGCGCGCTACTTTGAAGCCGCCGAGGCCTTGCTCAAGGCTGGCAGGATGAGCCCCCAGAATCCTCTGCCGCCCCTGTATCGAGGCCTGGCGCTCCTGCGCCTGGGGGATGCTCAGGGGGCGCGGCGGGAGATCGACAGCGCCCTGCGGCTGGCACCCCAAGACCCCATCGCCCGGGCCGCTGGCGCGGAATTGGAGCTGGCGGAGGGTAACTACGGCGCGGCGGAGAAGAGTATCCGGAGCGTGCTGGGCCAGACCCCGCAACAGCAAGAGGCCCGCTTGCTCCTGGGTCGGATCCTGCTGGAATCGGGGCGGCCCGGCGAGGCGGTTGCGGTGTTCGGTGAACTGGCCGCGCAGAGTGGCGACCAGCGGTCCGACATCCTCTACCTGCTGGGTCAGGCCCAGCTGCGCAGCGGCGACACCGCCACCGGTCGCGCCACGTTGGAACGCTTCCGGAGAGTCAAGGCGCAGGAGAGCCGCTTGCGGGTCCTGGAGGCCCAGGTCAGCACCACTCCGGAAGATCTGAACGCCCGGCTGGAACTCACCTCGTTGTTGCTGGAATTGGGCCAGACCCAGGCGGCCCTGGTGCACCTGGCAACGCTCCAGCGCCAGGCGCCCCAAGACCGCCGGGTGCGCGCCCTGGCAGAGCGCCTGCGCAACGCCATCGCTGGCTGATCATCAAGGAATTTCCCGTCGCAACGACGGGTTGCCTGCAATCGGAGGATTCCACTCCGAGGAGGACATACCATGCATCAGATTCTGAATTCTCGCCGCCGTGGGCGCTTGCAGCCCTGGCTCGTTGTCGCCGCGCTCGGCATAGGGGCCATCCTGACCGTGGTGCCGAGCGCCGCCCAGTCGGGGAATGGACAGGCCGAAGGGGAGGCGGGCACCTTCTTCGAGAGCGTCGATGTCAACGTCGTCAATGTCGAGGTCTTCGTCACCGACCGCCAGGGCCAGACGGTCACCGGTCTGACCCAGGACGACTTCGAATTGCTGGTGGATGGCAAACCCACGCCCATCACCAATTTCTACGCCGAGGTACTGGGCCAACCGGTGGCCCTTCCCGCCCCCGAGACCCGCCCCGAAACCACCCCGGGAGCACCCCCGGTGGTCCCCTCCTCCATCGTGCGCGAGGACCAGAAACTGCACCTGATCGTCTTCATCGATAACGCCCACATTCGCGCTCCCAACCGCAAGCGGATCTTCCAGGCGGTGCGGGATTTCCTGGACAACAACCTGAACCCCGACGACGTGGTCACGGTGGTGAGCTACAACCGCTCGGTCTTCGTGCACACCGACTTCACCAACAGCCGCCAGGTCATCAATCGGGTGTTGGATGACCTGTCGGATACCGCGGCGGCGACCCAGGATACCGGCTTCGAGCGGCAGCGCATCCTGGCGGAACTCTTCCGCCGGGAGACCGGCGGCTCCGGGCGCGATCCCATCTCCTTCAACTACAATCGCGCCGCCCTGCTGCAACGGATCCGGGCCTACTCCCAGCAGGAGTTTCAGCTGGGCCTGGAGTCGATCCAGGCGCTGACCCGCTTCATGCAATCCCTGGGCGGCGTCCAGGGGCGCAAGGCCCTGATCCACGTCAGTGACGGCATCCCCACCAAACCGGGCGAGGACATTTACTTCGCCTGGCTGGAGCGCTTCGCCACCGACCCCAACAACCCCACCTTCGTGGAAGACATCGCCAGCTTCCCCCGGGAGGTGGGCAACTACGATCTGCTGCCCTATTTTCGTCAGTTGGGTCGCAATGCCAACGCCAACGGGGTGACGGTCTACTCCATCGATGGCGAGCTCAACCACGGCAGCCGGGTGCGCTCCGCCGCCACGGAGGGCTTTGTCTCCAGCGAGGTGCTGAACCTGGCGGACAACAACTACCGGGAGCCGCTGGAGTTGACCACCCAGATCACCGGTGGGCGGCGCATCCAGGCGTCCAGCCGTCTGAAGGAAGACATGGCGAAGCTGGCCACGGACTTCAGCACCTACTACTCCCTGGGTTTCCAGGTGGAGACCACCGACAAGGACAAGACTCGACGGATCGATGTGAAGGTGGCTCAGAAGGGGCTCCGCATCCGCCACCGGGACAGCTACGACCCCAAGAACCGCGACGAGCGCACCGGCCAGGCGACCCTGGCAGCGTTGCTCTACAACGCGGTTTCCAACCCCCTGGGCGTGGTCACGGAGGCAGGGCCGGTGGAGAAGCGCCAGGACGGCAACTCGGTGCTCCCCATCCACCTGGCCATTCCGGTGAAGAACCTGGTGCTGCTGCCGGACGGGGATGGGCACACCCTGCGACTTTCCCTCTTTGTCAGCGTCAAAGACAAGGCTGGGGAGCCGCGCCCGGTGCAGAAGGTCCCCTTCCACCTGACCATCCCCGGGGACAAATTGCAGGACGCCCTCCAGCACGCCGCCCGCTACACCCTCCCCGTCGTCTTGCGCCCCGGGGACCAGCAGGTGGCCATCGGGATCCGGGACGATATTGCCCTGCAGGAATCGGCCCTGCGGGTGGAGGTCTACGAGGAAGCCCCCCGCGCCCCCGGGCGCTGACCGGGCCCCCGGGCGGCACGCCGGGGCGGATCTCTCGCACGTCTCTTCCCTACGAAGAGAAAACCGGTCCGGCGGGTCGCGTCGCCAGGCAGAGTGACTCGATCCCCCTGGAAGCCGGAGCGGAGGTTCTGGACCTACCCGTCCCGCTCCCGCTCCCGCAGGGAGCCAGGAGTTTGCCCCTGGGCGCCCCGGACGAGGTCACCGGCGCCCGGGGGACACTGTTGCCGGAGATTCCGGGGAGGGGGCCGGTCGGCCCCCTCACACACTCATGGCGCAGAGCAACACCTTGAAGAAACCGGAGTTCGAATACGACCGTTGCACCACCCCGCCAGCGCTTTTGAGGGCGCTAGAAGTAGTGTAATTCCAACCACACCCGCCGGCACACTCCGGCCCCTGGCTCCAGACCAGGGTGTGGTCGTAGCCGCCCCCGGCGCGGGGAACGACGTCGATCAAAACCCCCGGTGTGGACGCCGTCAGTGTGAAGGGTCCGGGGCAACCGGCGGGCGCCTTGGGGGATACCGTGACCGCCACCTGATCCAGGGATTGCAGGCTGCCGCGGTCCGTCTGCCAGCGGAACTCCCAGGTCGAGGCGCCCCCCGCGGGAGGCGTGGCGATGGTATGGGCCCGGGAGTTGGGCACCACCATGGGATCGAGCCCAGCGGGGGTGGTGAACTGGTCGAAAACGCTGTCGGTGACCGTGCAATCTTCCCCCGGGGTTCCTGGACAGGCGGGGATCTCTCCCGCCGTGCAATCCCCATCGTCCTCCACCCGATGCACCTGAATGTTCAACCCCGTGCCGAGGTTCTCCACCTCCAACCAGTGATGGAAAAGCGCTCCGTCCACCAGGCCCCGCACCACGGTCTGAGGCCTCACCAGGGGAACATCCAGAGGCTGAAACTCCGCCCCGGCTCCACCGATCACCAGATAGGCTACCGTGCCTAACTGTAGGTGCTCGTAGTCGTGGGCATGCCCCGTGACCACCAGATCGACGCCCTCCTCTTCGAAGAGCGGTTGCAACTTGGTGCAGATATCTTGGGAAGGCTGATTCGTGCAAGTTCCCCCGACCCGTTGATTGCCCGAATAGAGGGCGTGATGCAGGTAGACGATGGTCGGCTGGTAGCCCGCTCCGTCATCGTCCAGGATGGCTCGAAGGGCAGCGACATCCGCCGTCGAGAAAGCGCCACCCACGGAAATCCCCAGGATGTGGATCCCATCCGTCCAATCCTGCCGCCAGCGTTCCGTAGGCACATTCCAACCGAAGACCTCGTTGAACTGGGGAAGCGCCCGATAATCATGGTTGCCGGCGACGCCCCGCAGGATCGTGGGGTTGGCTTTGGCGCACACCAGGGAGCAATACTCCAACCCGCAGCAGGCGCCGGGATTGGAGAGTTGGGCGGCTCCGTCCGCCAGGGTGAGGGTGTCCAGGTATTGGCGGTACTCGGCAGCGGTCAGCGGGCTCGTATTGGTGCACGCCTCGACGATGTCCCCGGCATCATGGATGCGTGCAAACGGTCCGTGGCAGCCCATGGAGACCGCCACTCGCGCGGACCATTTCGCGGTGTACGCAACGTTGTGCAAGCCACAGCCGGGATCGTCGTCCAGGGTGATCTGCATGTCGGAGACGAAGGCAATCCCGGCGAATGCAGGGGAACCGATCATCAGGGCCAAAAAAGGTAGGAGGAGGGCACGATAGACGTTCATGAGTTCTCCTTTCCACGACAGGAATCGATCAACCTCCAGCGTACCGCACCGCCCAGTTCCGGAGGGTGATCGAGTCCCCCTTCGGAAGTCCCCCTGGCGCTAGCGCTGGAGGATCTGGCACGGCGGTAGGGTGCGCTCTGCCAGAGAGCCTTCGCAGTCCGACGGGTCCGACCGGAAGCGGGTCGCGCCGCCTACGAGCTGCCTCGACCGTAGACCACGGCATCTACGGACGCGCCATCTCCCGGTTCACCCTCCAGGATCCCCGCGAACCGCATCCAGAGTGGGTCCGGAGCGTCGCCGGGAGCATCCTCCGGCTCCTCCAAAACCGGGGCCTGGGTCATGGGGCTCTCTCCTCTCCCGCTTCGACTTCCGCCCCCGCCGCCGTCTCCTCCGGTCGATGCACCCCCAGCACGTAGCGCTCCGGGGTCAGGTAGCGCTGCGCTGCCTGCTGGATGCGCTCGTCGGTGACAGCGCGGATGCGCTGGTCGGCGGTGAGGAGGTCCCGGGGATCGAAGCCGAAGGTGTAGTAGGTCTCCAGGGCGCTGAGCCAGAAGCTGTTCTCCTTGAGCCCCACTTCTCGCTCCTGGAGGGCAGCCTCCTTGGCGTTGGCGAGATACCGCGCGGGCACCTCCCCGGCGCGCAACGCTTCGATCTCCCGGAAGACATCCGCCACCAGGCCATCCGCCTTCTCGGGATCGCAGGCGAAGCTGATCACCACCTGGTAAGTCTCCCGGGGACGGGGCTCCAGGCGGCCCCCGACACTGACCCCGTAGACCGCCCCCTGTTCCTCCCGCAACTGGTCCCGCAGGCGGCCCTGGAGGACATCGGTCAGCAGCGAGAGATCGAGGCTCGCGGCGCGGCTCCAGGGGGAATCGGCGCCAAAGGTCAGCACGATCCGGGTGCGGGGTTCCACCCCGCTGCGCACTTCCACCCGCTCGACTCCCTCGGGACGCCGCAGGCCGATATCCCGCCAGTTCTCCTCGCGACCGGTGGACGGAAGGCTGCCGAGGTAGCGCTCCACCAGGGGGCGCAGCCCCTCCGGGGTGAAGTTGCCCACGAAGACGAAGGTGAAATCCCCGGCGTCGGCGAAGCGATCGCGGTAGATGGCCAACGCCTCCTCGCGATCGACCCGGGCCAGAGCCTCGGTCGTCATGGGCTGTCGCCGGGGGTGATGCTGGTACAACACGCCGGTGAGGGCATCGCTGAACGCCGCCGAAGGATTGCGCTCCCGGTTCTCCAGGGCGTTGGTGGCCTTGGAGAGGAAGGAGGCGAAGGCATCCTCGTCAGCCCGGGGCTCCAGGAAATGCAGATAGATCAGCTGGAAGAGCGTCTCCAGATCGCTCGGGGCCGCGCCGCCGCTGATCCCCTCCTCCAACTCTCCCAGGGAGGGGCTGGCCCAGGCGAATTTCCCCGCCATGGCCTTTTCTAACTGGACGGCGTCGAAACGCCCGACCCCGCTGGCGCCCAGGATCTGGGTGGCGAAGCGAGCCGAGAGGAAGGCCTCGTCGGGAACCAGGGACGTGCCACCGGGGCTGTAGGCGGTGAAGGAGACCTCGTCATTCTGGAAATCTGTGGGCTTGAGCACCACCCGCACGCCATTGTCCAGACGCCATTCGGTCACCCCCACCTCGGCGAGGAGACGCTCCTCCACGACGGCGCCGGGAGTGGGCATCTTGGCCAGCAGGGGACCTTCCAGGACCTCGTCCCGGTACGGCTCCAGAGGTGCCTTCGCCACCCCGTCGAAGACGGCCAGCAGTTCCTCCTCGGTGGGGGGGGGCACCGCTTCGTCCTCGGGGGCCACCACGACGAGGACCCGATTCCCTTCCACCTTCCAGGCTTCCGCCGCGCGGTTGACCTCCTCGACGGTGATCCTGGGGATCAGCGCCTCCGCCATCGCCTTCTCCTCCGCGATCCCAGGGATAGCCTCCTGCTCCAGGAAGTGGCGCACCAACTCGTCCGCGAAGAGGGAGGAGTCCTCCTTGTCCCGCTCCTGCCAGGCCTGTTCGTAGCTGCGCAGCATATCTTTCTTGAGCCGCTCCAACTCCCCCGCGGTGAAGCCAAAGCGCTCCGCCCGCTCGACCTCTCGCAGAGTCACCTCCAGGCCGCGCAGAGCCCCGCCGCTCGGGACCACGGCGGTGCGCACCGCCACCCCACGGGTACGCCCCAGGGTGTTGGTGGAGGCGAAGGCGAAGAGGAAAGGCGGGTCCGCCTCCTGGCTGAGCTCCGCCAGACGATTGTTGAGCAGGGAGTGGTACATGGAGCGCACCATCGCCCGGCGGAAATCCGCCACCGTCTCGTCCGGTCGGTAGTCGATCTTGGTGTGGACGGAAACCATGGTGCGGGTGAGTTCGGGGTCCGTGACGATGGAAAACAGGGTCTCCTCGTGGCCCGGTACGGGATAGTCCAGCCGCGGTCGTCGCGGGGTGGGGTTCTTGAGGTCGCTGAAACGGCGGCGAATCTCTGTCTCCACCCATTGCGGTTCGAAATCCCCCACCGCCACCACCGCCATCAGCTCCGGTCGGTACCAGTCCCGATAGAAGCGCCGCAACGCCTCGTGGGGCGCGTCGCGCAAGACCTCCAATTCGCCGATCACCTTGCGCTCCGCGTAGCGGGACCCTCGATACAGCACCGGGGTCTGCTGATCCCGCACCCGCGCCCCGGCGCCCCGTCCCAGCCGCCACTCCTCGACCACCACGCCCCGTTCCTTGTCGATCTCCTCCCCATCGAAGCGCAGCCCCCCGGCCCAGTCCCGCAGGATCAGCAGCGCCTTGTCCAACTGTTCGACATCGTCGGTGGGCACCGTCAGCATGTAGACCGTCTCATCGAAGCTGGTGTAGGCGTTGACGTGGGGGCCGAAGCGCATCCCCACGGATTCCAGGTATTGCACCAGTTCCGTCCCGGCGAAGTGCTCGGTGCCGTTGAAGGCCATGTGCTCCACAAAGTGTGCCAGTCCCCGCTGGTCGTCATCCTCCTGCAAGGAGCCCACATTGACCACCAGGCGTAGTTCCGCCCGGTCCTCGGGCCGGGCGTTGGGACGGATGAAATACCGCAAGCCATTATCCAGTTCGCCCTGGATCAGCGCCGTATCCACCGGCAAAGGCGCCGCTGGATCGAGCCCTCCCCAGGAGCCTTCCGGGATCCCTGGCACCGGTGCCTGGGTGGGGGCTGGAGCCGGAGCCGGAGCCGGAGTCGTGACGCAGGCCGCCGAGAGCAGCAAGGGAAAGAGCAGCAGGGCGCGAGCGAGAAACTTCATGGGGGAATCCTTCCTTGTGCGATGAACCGGGGCGCCGTCGTCGGGGGTGCGGGCGACCTCAAGAGCGTAGGATACGCGGAAAGGGGCGCCCGCCCAAGTCCTTCTGGCCCTTTCCGCACCCGGACCCTCACCCCCTCAGTCCCCCTCTCCCAAGGGGAGAGGGGGAAGACCGGAAAAATCCCCCAGTCCTCCTGGTAAGACTCCCCCCTTTGAGAAAGGGGGGAAGCAAGAA
>Ga0055474_10000049_pt1 | contig 22277 bp, 13 predicted proteins | sample Muzzi_PWA_D1_FD_57680 | JGI IMG/M metagenome (GOLD analysis project Ga0055474, IMG submission 57680) | Wetland microbial communities from San Francisco Bay, California, USA, that impact long-term carbon sequestration - Muzzi_PWA_D1 | ecosystem: Environmental > Aquatic > Marine > Wetlands ... | reverse complement strand
CTTGATCTGACCGAAAATTCCTCGCTCTCGCAGGCGGGCGACTTTCACCACGGGCTGCTACGCGTTGATCCGTTGCCACAGGTCCTCTTGATTCGCCGCGAGGTACTGAAGCACAGCGTCCGCCGTTTCCTCCGAGACAAGGTCCAAAGCATAGTGGCTAGCCAGGTAGCAGTAGGCAAAGCCTATATGGGGATGGTCCGTGATCTCCGGCGCGGCCTCCGTCCCGACGACGTAGGTTGCGAGCGCCCCATCTGTTGCCACTTCAAGTTCCTTACCTTGGGGCGAAAGCCCACGGAACTTCAAGCAGACGATTGGAGCTAATTGATACAGATCGGATTCGGTGATTTTGTCGCCCACGAGCGCGCCGAAAGGTATGGCGTCTCTGGCGTCCTGGTAGGCTGCGACCACTTCTTCCATCCATGCTCGTTTGGTTTTCGGGACTTGTTGACTCGGCATGGTTCTCCTCTGCTCTGGTGTCTTCCCTTCGCGGGAAAGGGTATCAGGTCATCGAAAGCTTCACTATGGCAGTGGGGTGGTACCGCTCATGGCCTGACGATGATCTTTTCAAGGGTCCCGAATGCCCTACTTTGCAACGATGGCGCTTCGCGGGCTGTTATTGAACGTCAAATTCCATCTGGACAATGCGGTGCCTGCTGACAAAGCCCGCTTTAGAAATGGCCTTCTTGCTACCGATATTGCTCGCCTCACAGGAACAGATTGGGCGGACGCCCTGCGCGTAACAGAACTCCTTGGTGCGAGCGAGAATAGAACCACCTATCCCTTTGCGGCGATGCGCTGCCGCCACGATCATGCCGACGTCGGCGTAGGGTTTCTGCGTCTTGCTGATCCGGCACTCACTGGTGCCTACCAATTCGCCGTCTTTCCGCAAAACAAAAATATGGTGCTTGTCCAGCACGGAGCGAATGTAACCTTTAAGGTCTTCGAATCCGGTTTCAATACTCTCCACATCCATCGACCCACTGGCGGCCCGGTAGTGCTCGAAGAGATCCGCAAAGTCTTCCTCCGTGGCGCGGCTGAAGACATGTTGACCTGTTTCGGATACTACCTCAGAAGCTTCTTGATGATCCTCAAACAGCAATGTGTGCACGTTCGTGCGGGTCGCAATATCTAGACACAACGAAAGGAAAAACGGATCGTTGGTTCCAGCCAGGGCGGCGGACACGCCGTGCTCCTGGATGATGTGAGCCAGGGCGTCCTCACCGTGAGGGGCATACGTTGGGGAAAGATGGAACGCCACCAGCTGATGATCACCATTCACACAGTAAAAACCCGAACGCTCGCTATCGATCTGAATTTCATAGTGATCGGCAAACCCGATCAAAGCTTCTTCCCAGTAGGCATCCAGGGGTGCGGAAAGGGTTTTCAGGTGCTCGGCTTTCAGGTCGGCCAGCGAAGCGGGGTCGGACCGGAGGATTCCTTGGATCATGAGGCTCACTTATCGATCAGGAAGGTTTTTCTGGAGTCTCGGCAGCGCCTGTCAGCATAGCCACCGGTCGCCACCGGGTCAAACGCTCGCCGCGAAAAGCCCCAGCGGTTTCGACCTTCAGGGCGCATACAACAAAACCCCCTCGCGCGGAGTCTTCCCGGCGAGGGGGTTTTGGATACTGTCTGTTGCCTGACCTACCAGGAGAGCCGAGCGCCCACCTGGAATTGCCGCGGATCGCCCAGACCACTCTGGACGGTGCCGTCGAAGTTGAAGATCAGGTTGGTGGCCAGGGGCTGGCGGAGGTTGCGGCTGTTGAAGAGGTTGAAGACCTCCACGATGCCTTCCAACTCCAGGCCACCCTTCAACTGGAAGCTACGCGAGACGCGCAGATCCAGGGAGTTGAATTTGTTGTCCTTCCGTCCCAGGTTGCGCTGCGTGATAGTGCCATCGGCGTTGATGCGGTCCTGGGGGGTGTTGGCGATGGCGCCGGTCTCGGTGATCGATACCGGCTGCGCCGAAAGGTAGGAGTAGCGGGCGTTGACGTTCAGCTGCCACGGTGCCTGCCACAGGACCCAGGCGTTGAAGCGGTCCCGCTGGTCGCGGTCGGAGAAGCCCCATTCCGCGTCCAGATCCGTGATCCGAGCGTAGCGCAGGGTGAAGGGGTCGCGCTCGTTGTCGTCGTCGGACTTGTCCTTCGAGTAGGTATAGAAGGCGTTGAATTGCAGCTTGTTCCCCAGCCGCTTGGTGAGCCCCAGGGTCCAGCCTCGGTAGAGGCTCTCCGCCGTGGACTCGACGGTGGTCAAGGCACCGATGCCATTGAAGCCACCGTCGCCGAGGCCCGTCGACCAGACCGCGCCCAAAAGGGGGTCGTTGCGGTTGGTGAAACGGGTCAGGTGCTTGGTGCGGGCATAGTTGAACTTCACCAATCCCACCCAGCCGGGGGCAAACTCCCGTTCCACCGCGATGGCGGCGGCAAAGGTGCGGGGGTTCTGGAAATTCTCGTCGAAGACGAAGACATCGGGGCGGAAGGGGTCACCGACCGTCTCCAGGGGGATCAACTCCGTGTACGCCGGCGGCGGCCCCAGGATGGGGATCAACTCGCTATTGCGGAAGAGGTTCTGGCCCAGGCTACCGTTGGTGGAGCGGGAGCTGGCCAGCACCAACCCGGGGATGCGGGCGTAGTACAGACCGGCGTTGGCCCGGAAGACGGTCTTGCCGTTGCTCCACGGGTCCCAGGTGACGCCCAACCGCGGTTGCCACATGGAGGTGTCGTCCGGAATGGTGCCATCGGAGGGGAAGCGCTGTCCGCCCCGGGTCTGGCCGATGAAGTCCGAATAGAAGACCTCGCTGGGCGGGGTGATGGGATCGGGCTGGAGCTGCGCTTCCCAACGCAGCCCCAGCTGTACCGTCAGGTTGGAACGCGGCTGCCAGGTGTCCTGGATGAAGAGCGCGGGCTCTTTCTGGGTGATGGTCTGGGTGCCGGCTTCCTCCGGCGTAATCCCGCCGACGCCAGCCAGCTGGAGATAGAGAAGGAGAGGGCCGGTGGTGTCGGTGCCTGCCGGGCAGGTGCCGTCCTGGGAGGAGCTGCCATCGGAACAGGTGACGTAGAGGGGGTTTTCCAGGTAGTTCAGGAAACCCTCGGTGGAATCGAAGATGAAGCGCCCGTTGGCAAAGCCGATGAAGGTCTGGAAGGCTTCCGTCTCGTTGTACTCGGCCCCCGCCTTGAGGCTGTGGTTGCCAGTCAGGAAGGAGACGTTGTCGTTCAGCTGGAGACGGGTGTCGTGGTACTCCACCGGGATGAAGAAGGGCATGCCGAAACGGTAGCCGTTGGCGAAGTCGAAGGCCGTGTCCGGGAAGGGGCGATCCGTACCCGCGATGGTCGGACCGTCGTAGGGACGGGGCCGATCCTCCCGTGCCCACTGGACGCGCAGCTCGTTGAGGACGCTGGAATTGAAGGTGGAGACCAGCGAGGAGCTGATGGCGTAGGAGGAATCCTTCTCGGTGGCGTTGGCGCTGGTGCCCCAGCTATCGACATCGAAGGTGCCGTTGACCTGCTCCGCATCGGTGTCGTTGTAGCGCACGGTGAGGAGGTTGCTGTTGTTGGCGTGCCAGTCGATTTTTCCCAGGAAGACCAGGGCATCGTTGGTGCGAGTGATGGGAGCGTTCTCGTTGGGAGCGCCCAGCGCCGCGAAGCCGTTCACCACCCGCGGGTCAATGCGGGACGGATCGTTCTGTTTGGTGGAATCGCCGTCCTGCCAGTCCGTGGCGACGAAGAAGAAGACCTTGTTCTCCTTGATGGGGCCGCCCAGGGTGAAGCCGATCTGCTGCTGCTGGGAATCGAACTTCGGTTCCCGGGAGCCGTCCGCCCGCTCCGCCTCCGTCGAGAGGGAGTCGTTCTTGAAGAAGGCGTGGGCGGTGCCGGAGTAGTTGTTGGTGCCGGATTTGGTCACCACGTTGACGAAGCCCGAGGAGGAACGACCGAACTCCGCCGGGGCGCCGTCGGCGACCACCACGAACTCCTGGACCGCGTCCAGGTTGAAGGTGAAGGCGGGTCGCTGGCCACCCCGCTGTTCGCCGAAGAAGGGGTTGTTGAAATCGGCGCCGTCCACGGAAATGTTGTTCTGGATTCCCTTCTGGCCGTTGATGGTCAGCTCGTCCCCATCGGGTCCCTGGACGATGGCGACGCCGGGGGTGAGCTTGGTCAGTTCCAGGAAGTTGCGCCCGTTGTTGGGAATCCCTTCCAGGGTTTCGCGGTCGATGGTGACGGAGTTCTCCACCTTGCTGGTGGCGATGCGCGGCGCCTCGTCGTTGACCGTTATGGACTGTTCCACCGCGCCGATCTCCAGGGTCAGATTGAGGGAAATGGTCTCACCGACGGACAGCTCCAGGCCTTTGCGCACCAGGGTCTTGAAACCGGAAAGTTCCGCGACCACCTCGTAGGGGCCCAGGGGGAGCAGCAGCCCGCGGAAGCGGCCCCGGGAATCGGTGACCAGCACCTGCTCATAGTTGGTGGCGGTATTCCGCAGGGTCACCGTGACGCCGGGCAGCACCGCACCGCTCTCGTCGGTGACGGTGCCCTCGATGACTCCGGTGGTCGCCTGGGACTGCGCGAGGGCGGGGGAGCTGAGGACCAGCCCGAGGCCGAGGGCCAGGAGCAAGGTCAGGGCGAGGGCGCTAGCAGGGGTGCGCGGGGTTAGACGCATCATAGTCACCTCCGGGGTTCCATGGGGTGTGGGCACAGATCTGTTGCGGAAACGTTGCTCGGTTGAATATACCGCTGCCCCTGGACCGGGTCCAGTGGCATTTTCCCCCCTCTCCCCACGGCCACGGAACCTCTGACCGTCCCACCCTCTGGTATGCTCTGAAGGTCGATTTGTTGGGTTGAAAGGAGTGTCGGATGACTTGTTTTCTCGTTGCTGGATCCATTCGTAAACGGGCTCTGATGGCTTTCACGGCCATCCTGACGGTCGTGCTTGGTGGGGGGGTTGCCCTGTCCGCCGCCGCTGGTGGGGTGCGGGGGACGGTACACTTCGAGGGCGCCGCCCCGAAGCTACCCAACCTCAACATGAATTCCGATCCGATCTGTGCCAAGAAGCACCCCGGCACCGTGCAGGCCCAGGTGCTGGTGCTGGGAGAGGGCAACACCCTGGGCAATATCTTCGTGCAGGTGAAGAACGCCCCGCCCGGGCAGCACGCCCCCCCGGCGGAACCGGTGGTGATCGATCAGGTGGGGTGCTTCTATAAGCCCCGGGTCGTGGGGGTGCTGGCGGGGCAGCCGGTGCTGTTCAAGAACTCCGACGGCACCCTGCACAACGTGCGCGGTCAGCCGGAGGCCAACCCGGCCTTCAACCTGGCGATGCCCGGGATGATCCGGGAGCAGACCGCGACGTTCAACAAGCCGGAGCCGATCTTCCCCATCAAATGCGATGTGCACCCCTGGATGCAGGCGTACGTGGCGGTGATGAGCCATCCGTATTTTTCGGTCACCGCGGCGGATGGGAAGTTTTCCATCGAAGGGCTGCCCGCCGGGAGCTACACCCTCGAAGCGTGGCACGAACGCCTGGGGACCCAGACCCAGACGGTGACGGTGCCCGCTTCCGGCAACGCCACGGTGGACTTCGCCTTCCAGATGCCCGAGCGATGAAGCCCCCCGGGTTCGATCGGTGAGCCCCCAGCAGGGATTCTGGCGCCGCGCCGTTTTTTCCACCGATCACAAGGTGATCGGGGTGCAGTACGGGGTGACCGCCCTGGGCTTCCTGGCCCTGGGCTTCGCCCTGATGCTCCTGATGCGCTGGCAACTGGCCTTTCCCCAGCAGGCGTTGCCGGGAGCCGGGGTGCTGGGGACGAGCCGCATGCCCCAGGGGGTGATGCTGCCGGATTTCTACAACCAGTTGGGGGCGATGCACGGCACCATCATGGTGTTTCTGGCGGTGGTGCCGCTGCTGGTGGGGGCGTTCGGCAACTATCTGCTGCCGATCCTCCTCGGGGCCGACGACATGGCCTTCCCGCGCCTCAACGCCTGGAGCTACTGGACCTATCTGCTGGCCGGGTTGATCATGGTGGTGAGCTTCTTCGCTCCCGGGGGCGCGGCCCAGGGGGGGTGGACGGCGTATCCACCCCTGGCCAACACCTTGCCGGTGGCGGGGCAGGTGCTGTGGCTCCTGGGGATGGCGCTCCTCTTCCTGTCGTCGCTTCTGGGCGCCATCAATATCCTGACGACCCTGGTGCAACTGCGCAAACCGGGGTTGGGGTTTTTCGACCTCCCCTTCTTCTGTTGGTCCCAGGGTGTGGCGGCCTTCCTGCTGCTGCTGGCCTTTCCGCCACTGGCGGCGGCGGCGCTCTTCCAGTTAATGGACCGGCTGGTGGGGAGCAGTTTCTTTCTTCCCTCGGGACTCATCGTCAGCGGCAAGGCGTTGACGGTGAGCGGCGGTGGCTCGCCCATCCTGTGGCAGCACCTGTTCTGGTTCCTGGCCCACCCGGAGGTGTACGTCCTCATCCTCCCCGCCCTGGGGATCGTGGCGGAGGTGATCCGGGTCTACACTGGCAAGCCCCTGTGGGGGTACCGCACGATGGTTTGGGCGGCGCTGGGGCTGGGTGGCCTCTCGTTCCTGGTGTGGGCGCACCACATGTTCCTGACCGGCATGGGCACGGCGATGTCCACCTTCTTCCAGGTCACCACGATGGTCATCTCCATCCCTTCGGTGGTGATCCTGACGGCGTTGGTGCTGTCGCTGTGGGGGGGCTCGATCCGCTTCAAGACGCCGATGCTCTTCGCCGTGGCCTTCCTGCCGATGTTCGGCCTGGGGGGGTTGACGGGGTTACCCCTGGGCTTTTCCACCACCGATATTCACCTCCACGACACCTACTATGTGGTGGGGCACTTCCACCTGATCGTGGCGCCGGGGACGCTCTTCGCGATCTTCGCGGGGCTCTACCACTGGTTCCCCCGGGTCACCGGGCGGGCGCTGGGGGAGCGGTTGGGCAAGCTGCACTTCTGGCCTAGCCTGCTGTTCATGAACGGGATCTTCCTGCCGATGCTGGTGCAGGGGCTGGCGGGGGTGTCGCGGCGCCTCTACGATGGCGGCGCCACCTACCGCCACGCCCAGTCGACGCTGGAACTGAACCCCCTGATGCTCTACAGCGCCGTGGGGCTGGCGGTGGCGCAGGTGCCCTTCCTGGTCAATCTGGTGCTGACCCTGCGGCAGCCTCGAGCCACCGAGGGGCCGACGACCGCCGAGCACGGCGTTCACGGCGATATCCCCCACACCGGCGCGCCGCGACCGGACACGGGCGTGAGCAATACCCAACTGGGCATGGGCCTCTTCCTGGGCTCCGAGGCGATGCTCTTCGCGGCGCTGGTGGCGAGCTACCTGTTGCTACGGCTGGGTGCAGAGCCGGGCGGCTGGCCATCAGCGGGAAGCTGGACGAGCCTGCCGCTGGGGGTGGCGAACACCGTCATCCTCCTGGTCGCCACGGGGCTCACCGTGCGCGCCTCCAGCGCGGTACGGCGGGGCAAAACGCCGACCGGGCGTCGCCTTCTGCTGGGGGCCACCCTGGTCAGCGCGGTCTTTTTGGCGATCAAGGGGTGGGAGTGGTTCACCAAGGTGGGCGAGGGGCTGACCCCGGCCCATCACACCTTCCTGGCGCTTTATTTCGCCCTGACCGGGGTCCATGCCCTGCACCTGCTGGGGGGAATAGGCTACAACCTGATGATCCTGCGAACGACGCGCCGCCGAGAGCAGGTACGAGGTTGGCGTTTCCAGGCGGCGGCCTGGTACAGCGTCTTTGTGGATGGGGTGTGGTGGGTGCTGTTCGGGTTGTTCTATCTGGTGTAGCCTTCCAAGGATGCGCCCTTCCCCCCACTCCACTCTCATCCTTCTGGCGATCCTGGCGCTGTGCGCCTTGGGGACGTTCCCCGTGGACGCCTGCCCCGTGTGTTACGGCGAGCAGAATGACGCCCCTATCTTCCAGGGGGCGGAAGCGGCGATTTTATTCCTGCTGGGCTTCACCTACACCTTGATCAGTGGCGGGGCCGTGGGTTTCCTGCTGCTGCGACGCCGACAGCGCAGGGCGCTCGGAGCGTAGACGGTGGAACGCTTTCTCCCTCTGCCGCCTCTGGCCTCCGCCCACGGGGGGGCGATCGATCAGCTGATGCTTCTGGTGCATCTGTTGATCGCTGTCGTCTTCGTGGGTTGGGGTCTCTTCCTGGCCTACACCTTGTGGCGCTTCCGGGCGGGGCGACAGCGGGAGCCGGATCCCCAGGGGCCGCGTTCCCGGGCTTCCGGCTACGCGGAGGTGGCGGTGGTGGTGGCGGAGGTCGTCTTGCTGGTGGGCTTTTCGATCCCTCTCTGGTCCCAGCGGGTGGAGGGTTTCCCCACGGCGGAAGAGGCGCTGGAGGTGCGGGTGGTGGCGCAGCAATTCGCCTGGAATGTGCACTATCCCGGCCCGGACGGTGTCTTTGGGAGGGGAAAGTCGGCGCTGGTGGATGAGCAGACCAACCCCTTGGGGCTGGATCCAGACGACCCGGCGGGAGACGACGATGTCATTACCCTGAATCAGCTGCACCTGCCGGTCCACCGACCGGTGATCGTGCGCCTGTCCAGCAAGGATGTCATCCACGGCTTCGCCCTGCCGGAGATGCGGGTCAAGCTCGACGCTCTGCCGGGGGTGGAAACCCGCCTATGGTTCGAGCCCACCGTCACCACCGAGGCGATGCGCCAACGCACCGGCGACCCCGACTTCCAGTACGAGATCGCCTGCGCCCAGCTGTGCGGCAACGCCCACTACTCCATGCGCGGCTTCCTGACCGTGGAGACGGCGGAGGCATTCGACGCGTGGATGGCCGCGCAAGTCGCCGAGCGGCGGGAGGCGGCGGAGGTCGACGACTTCTGGAAATAAGAGGGAACACGGGGGCTGCCGAATGGGATCTGTTATGCTTCCGGCCCATTTCAAGGATGACCAGAGGAGCGGCAAATGCGACGTGCGCACGGTTTGGTGTTGAGTTTCTTGTTGACCGTCCTCTTGCCGGCTCCGGCTCTGGCACAGGCCGTGATCCGGGTCCCGGGGGATACCCCCACCCTCGGCCAGGCCCTGAATCAGGTGGGCGACGGCGGCACGATCGTGCTGGCCCAGGGGGTCTACGGGGCTCCACCAGCGGGTTTCCGCATCCAGAACCCCCGGAAGAGCTTCACGGTGCGGGCCGCCAACGGCGCGACGGTGACGTTGCAGGGTGGGGGCGGCCCCGTTTTCCGGGTGGAAGCCACCGGGCAGGAAGAGATCGTCTTTGAGAACCTGACCTTCCGGGATGGCGTCAGCAGCGATGAAGCCCGGGGCGGTGGCGTGACGGTGACCGGCTCCCGGGCGATCTTCCGCGATTGCGCTTTCCTGGACAACCGGGCGGAGCCCACCACCACCGGCGGCGGCGGGGCGCGGGTGGCGGACGGCGCGCGGGCAGTCTTCGCCGGTTGCACCTTCGAGGGCAACACCTCGCCCAACCGGGGTGGGGGGCTGGCGGTGGTGGCGGCGGAAGCCTTCGTGGTCGATAGCACCTTCACCGACAACAGCACCAGCGTGCCGGGGCACCGACCGAATGCCGCCGGGGGCGGGATCTACGTCCTGGACGGGAAGCTGCGGTTGTGGAACTCGGAACTGCGCGACAATGCGGCCGGTTGGGTGGGCGGTGGGGTGTATGTCTTCGGCACGTTCCCGGAGGCTACCGACGAAGTGGACGAGCCCGCCGCCGACGTGGTGGTCCTGGACACTCTCTTTGAAGGCAACACCGCGGGACCTGATCCTTGCTGCACGGCGCTGGGCACCACGGTGGGCGGCGGTCTCCATGCCGAAGACCAGGCCACGGTGCGGATCTACACCTCCACGTTTCTGGAGAATCGCGCCGAGCGGGGGGGCGGGATCAACGTGTACCGGGCGCACGTGGATATCGACAACAGCATCTTTCGGGGCAACCAGGCGGTGGCCCCCATCGCCACCGTTTCCGCGGGCGGCGCCATCGCGGTGTCTTCGGCGGACTTCAATGACCCGTCCACCAACTTCGGCGCCCTGGATCGGCGCAACGGTCGTCTGCGCATCACCGAGAGCTTCCTCCAGGGGCGCTTCAACGGCAACGACAACGCGACCCACGTCGGGGGCTGCCTCCATGCCGCGGGGGATACCACCCGGCTGATCGGCGCCGGGGTGCCCCAGACCGGCAGCGCCGTGGATCACCGGGCCCTGGTGGAGATCGACCGCTCCATCCTGACCCAATGCACCGCCGAGCGACCGCCCGGCGCCCCCGGGGGCTTCGGGGTCGGGGGTGCGTTGCAGGGGGATCTGGCGCGCGTCGTGATGCGGGATTCCCTGGTGGTCGATTCCCAGGTGGTGGGCGCGGTGGCCAGCGGCGGCGGCGTCTCGCTGTTCAACGAGAGCCGTGGCACCTTCCGGCGCACCACCTTCGCGGGCAACACGGCCGAGAGCACCGGCGGCGCCCTGTTCGCCAACGGCTCGACGCTGGAGGTGGACGAGTGCAACTTCTTCGGCAACGAGGTGAGCCCGGGCGTGTCGGAGGCGATCAATCAATCCCTGGGCGCGGCGATCTTTACCTCCCCGCGCATCAACGCGGGCCAGCCCGCCCTGGAACGGGACGCGTTCGGTTTTGTCGAGGACTCGCTCTTCTCCGCCAATGTAGGGTTGCCCCTGCGGGAACTGGATCGCGACGACGGCCCCCGCAACGAGATGACCTACGACGGCAACCGCTTCTTCTCCACCACCTTCGGGGACAAGGTCTTCGTCAACAATCTGCGTGGTTTTTCCGGCGACAATGCGACGACGCTCAACAGCCTGATGATCCAACGCAGCGGCACCAGCAACACGGACAAGAGTGACGGTGGCAACCAGCGGCTGACCGTCCGCCCCGTGGATGGGGACGTGCTGGCGGCGCCCCGGCGCCTGATCCGGGGGACTTCCGCCGGTGGCTCCTTGAGCTTCCTCGGCTACGGCTGGAGCGGCACCTCCGCGACCCTTGGCGGCAGCCCGGCCACCGCCCCGGGCGGCATCGTGGGCAGCGGCCAGGCGGGTACCAGCGCCCTGCGGGTCAACAACAGTCAGGTCGCCAGCGCCACCCTCGGCGCCCGCCGGTGCACCGCCGGACCGACGATGTGCCTGACGGCGGACCGTTTCCGAGTGCAGGTGGACTGGCGTACCGCCCAGGGCGACTTCGGCCTCGGCGAGGCGGAGCAGTTGACCGGCGACACCGGCTACTTCTGGTTCTTCAATCCGGCCAATGTGGAGGTGGTCCTGAAGGTGTTGGACGCCACGAGCTTCACCAACTTCTACTGGCTGTTCTACGGCGCCCTGTCCAATGTGCAGTACGAGATCACGGCGGTGGATTCCGAGACCGGACGGATCCGCACCTTCTTCAACCCCCAGGGCAACTTCGCCAGCGTCGGCGACACCATGGCCTTCCCGGACGTCCTCCAGGCTCCGCCCGTGGAGGCTCCAGAGCTTCCGGTGGGCCTCGCGGACACCCCGCTCCTTCTGCCGTGGGAGGAGAGCATCGCTCCGCGGAGCCAGGCCATGGCCACCTGCACCGCCACCGCCACGACCCTCTGCCTGGGCGGTCGCTTCACGGTGGCGGTGAACTTCCTGGCCAATGGGGAGGCCGGGGTGGGGCAGGCGGAGATGCTGACCGCCGACACGGGCTTCTTCTATTTCTTCAGCCCCACCAACGTGGAGGTGGTGATCAAGGTGCTGGACGGCACCAGCATCACCGGCTTCTTCTGGGTGTTCTACGGCGCCCTGTCCAACGTGCAGTACGAGATCACGGTGACGGACACCATGACCGGCAACACGAAGACCTACTTCAACCCCCAGAACAACTTCGCCAGCGTGGGGGATACTCAGGCCCTGCCGCCGGGGAACTGAGGGGTAAGAAAGCCCCTCACCCCCTCGGTCCCCCTCTCCCAAGGGTAGAGGGGGATGCCCCGTCCCTTCCCGCACCCTTCAGGGTGCCCTTGGGTAGCCCCGGGTGTGAACCCGGGGTCACGGTGGCGGGCCCGAACCCTCACCTCCTCACAAGGGCGGCCACGGGGGGCCGCCCCTACAGGAGTCCCCCCGCCCGATGCCTTCGAGCACCCGACCGGGTGCCCTTGGGTAGCCTCGGTTGTGAACCCGGGGTCACGGTTTCCTGGTTTTGAGGTCGATTTCTACCCTGCCGGTCCCTCCAGGATCTTCCGACCGTTGAGAGCCTGGACGGGCCGGGCGTTCTGGCCCACCGCTTCGTTGAGTTTCGCCACCTGCTCGGCGGAGGCGGTGGAATGCTCGCGGAGCACGAACCACTGCACCCCCTGGCCACATCCCGGGGTGGTCAGCGACCCTTGCAGGTGGTAGTACTCCCGGGGCGGCAGCAGGTCGAGGACGTTGACCTCGACACCCGCGTCGTTGGCCCCTTCCTCGACGGGAATGGCGTTCCAGAATTGGGCCAGAAAGGCGTTTTCGTCCCCTTCATCGAAGAGCAGGCCGATGACCGCCAGCTCCGTTCCCTCGCCGTCCGCGGCGGGCCGACCGTGCACCAGATGGACCTCCATGGGCGCCGCCGCGCCTTCGATGGTGTGCTCGCTGGGGTTGTGGAAGTGGAATTGCAGCAGGCCATAGGGCCGACCATCGCCCAGGTCCAGCGTGCTGCCCTCCGCGTAGGCCACTTCGATGGCGTGACCGTTGTTTTGCACCACGACGGGGGTGGGGTTGTAGGCCAGTTCCAGCACGGGGGCGGATTCCGCCGGTTCGGCGCCGGTGATATCGACGGGAGACTGTGCCTCGCCGGTGTCGCAGAGGGCCCACTCCTCCGGGTTCAGGCTGCCCCAGTGTTCCGGCCCGCAAGGTTCCTGAGGCTTGTAGCACCAGTAGGGTTCTTCGCCGTGGCCCTCCCCGTGCGCTTCCTCGGAGGGTTGGGCTGCGGAGGTTTCGGGTTCCGTCGTCGCCGGGGCCTCCTCCTTGCACGCCAGGGGAACGATGCCTACCAACAGGACGACCAGGACGGGGACTATCCACACGTTTCTCATCAGGCTCTCCTCGGATAATTTAGCCTGAAGAATACCATGTTCCACGGTGGCACCCGTTTATCGGCGGGGGAGAGATCGGCGGGGGAGAGGACCGGCAGCCAGCCCCCGCCCGGACCGGGCGGGGGCTGGCCGTCGGAGAGTGGATCAGAGGGGTGAACTGTTGGGGGTGGGATCCGACTGGATCTGCCACGTCCCGTCCAGGTCGGTGCGCTCGATGGAGGAGCCGCCGGGGGCATCCCCCACCTCCGGCCCGTTGGCGGAGCCGGTTTCATCGATCAGGCTATTGTTGTTGTTGGAACCGTACACCACGGCATCGATGGGCACCGTGGAGGAGGTGATGGCGCTGGCCGCCACGGCGAACAGAGCCACGCCGTCGCCGACCGTACCGCTGTTCTGGAAGTCCGGACTGAAGTTGACCGTCTGGTCGTAGGTCGGCCCACCGTTGGTGCCGTCGCTGGTGGGACCGCCCACCACGAAGGTCGCCCCCGGGGCCAGGCTGCCGGACAGCTGCACCGTGCTGCTGGTGTAGTTGGAACCGCCGTTGCCCAGGCTGAAGCCGGATAGATCGATGGTCTCCGTGGTGGGGTTGAACAACTCCACCCATTCGTAGCCGTCGTCCCCGCTGGAGGCGTCGTAGAACACCTCGCTCAAGATGGGCTGAGCGGTACTCCCTCCCCCACCCGTGCCGAAGGGCACGGAATTGGGGGTGGGGGTGCTCTGGATCTGCCAGGCACCGGCCAGATCGGTGCGCTCGATGGAGGAACCGCCGGGGGCATCGCCCACCTCCGGCGCGTTGGCACTGCCGGTCTCGTCGATCAGGTTGTCCGTGTTGCTGCTGCCGTAGACCACCGCATCGACCGGCACGGTGGAGGTGGTGACCGAGGTGGCGGCCACGTCGAAGAGGGCCACGCCATCGGCCACGGAGCCGCTGTTCTGCAGGTCGGGGCTGAAGTCCGCCACCTGGTTGTAGGTGGGGGCGCCGTTGCTGCTGTCGCTGGTCGAACCGCCCACCACGAAGGTCGCCCCGGGGGCGATCGTGCCGGAAAGCTGCACCACGGTGTTGGTGTAGTCCCCGCCACCGGCTCCCAGGCTGTAGCCGGAGAGATCCACCGACGAGCCACCCGCGTTGTAGAGCTCCACCCACTCCTTGCCGCCATCGGAACCGCTCGCGTCGTAGAAGACCTCCGTCAGGATGACGTTGCCCGCCGACGGGGTGCTGCTGCACGCGGTGGAGGTGTTGGGGGTCGGCGTGCTCTGGATCTGCCAGGCCCCCGCCAGATCGATGCGCTCGATGGTCTGACCGGAGGGCGCGTCGCCCACGTCCGGCCCGTTGGCCGAGCCGGTCTCGTCGATCAGGTTGTTGGTGTTGCTCCCGGACGGACCGTAGACCACCGCGTCCACGGGCACCGTGGTGGCCCCGATCAGGTCGGAAGTGACGTTGAAGAGCGCCACGCCATCCGCCACCGAACCGCTATTCTGCAAGTCGGGGGTGATGTCGTAGGCCTGGTCGAAGGTGGGATTGGCGTTGTTGGCGTTGCTGGTCAACCCACCCACCACGAACACCTCCCCCGCCGCCAGGGTGCCGGAGAGCTGCACGGTGCCGTTGGTGTAATCACCCCCGCCGAAGCCCAGGCTGAGGCGCGATAGATCGATGGCGGAACCGGTGGTGTTGCAGATCTCCACCCACTCCAGACCGCCATCGGAACCGGAGGGGTCGTACATCACCTCGGTCAGGATCACCGCCCCGGCGGGCACGGTGTAGGCGACGCCAAAGACGCCGGTGCCGGGGGAGTAGAGGGAACCATCGACCGTATCCAGCACCGAGTGCAGCTCGAAGCCCGCGTTGGTGTAATCCGGTCGGGTCAGGCTCTCGTTCCCGCCGCCCTCGCTGCCGTAGGTCACGGCCTGAACGGTCGCGCCGAGATCGTCCTTCAGGGTCACGGTGTCCCCGCCGTTGTTGAGCCCCAGAGCCCCGGTGGAAGCGGTGAACACCAGACCGTTGGCGGTGGCGTTGCCGAAGCTGCCCGTGGGAGTGCCACCGCTGAACACCACCACCGCTTCCCGGGCCGGGATCACGGTGTTGGCGGGGAAGGTGTGGCGCACGCCGTTGCCATCGCTCAAGGTGTAGCCGCTGATGTCGAAGGGGCTGTAGCGGGTGTTGATCAGCTCGACGAATTCATCTTGGGTGGAGCTCACCGAACCATCGCCGTTGGCGTCGCCGCCGGTGGCGTCGGGATCGGCGTGGATCTCGCTGATCAGCACATCCGGGTGGTTGACCTCGTCGGTCAGGAAGTCCGTCCGCTCCCGGGGGATGATCTGGTAGCCGAAGGTGTAGGGGTGGAAGGAATCGAACTGCCCGGCGATGCCGATGATGTCGAACTCGCCGAGGGGGGTGTTGGCGCCGGGGATGTCGGTGGTGTCATCCACCCGCAGCTGGACGGTGGAGGTGCCGCCATCGTCGGTGAGGGTCAGGTTGCTGCCCCCGCTCCCGGCGATGGTGCCGCTGACCACCGAGACCCCGTTGATGCGGATCAGCCGACCCTCGATGGCTTCTCCCACCTGGGAGACGGTCACCACTTGCGGCGAGGGCACCGTGCCGGAGCTGATCACCGTGTGGCCGAAGTTGCCGAAGTCCTGGCTGATATTGATCTGGGTCTGCCCGGAGAATTGCTCCAGCGAGCCCACGAAGCTCACTCGATCGCCGCGGTTGATGGAGAGGATCGAGCGGTCGAAGACCTGGACGCCATCGCCGTTGTCGTCCTGCACCCAGAGTTGCGACACGAAGTCGTGGAAGAGCCCCGGCTCCGCGGTCATGTTGCCCTCCACCCGCACGGCGAAGCGGTAGGGCACCAGCACACCGTCGGCGTCGTTGACCCGGAAGGTATCGATGTCGGTGGTGCCGGAGTAATAGCCCTGGGCGGCGGAGCTGCCCACCTGGCTGCTGCTATCGGTGGCCTCCACCCGGAAGCTCACCTTGGCCCCATCCGACTGCGCCGGGATGGTGCCCTGGTACATGCTGGTGGATCCCACCTGGGTCATGGAGACTGGAGTCTGGGCGCTGCCGTCCACAGAGTAGACGATCTCCGCCGTGAAGCTGCCCTCGTCAAAGATATCCGCGGAGACGGTCACCCCCTCCGTGGACAGGGGCACCACCGGCGAGCGGGTCACCAGCACCACCGCGGGCGGATAGTTCCCCAGGGTGCCCAGGCCGCTATCGGCGGCGAGCTTCAGGGGCGCCACGGCGCCGCCGAAAAACTGATAACTGGTGCCGTCCGAAAGCACCGTCAAGGTGCCCGGGTAGCCCACCACATCGTCCATGTCATCGGGGTCCGCGATGCCCGAAGCCAGGGAGTCGTCCGACCGGGTGTCGTTGGGGTCGGCGGGATTCTGCTGGATGAAGAGGGGGGTGTTGCCGTCCGTATCCAGGGTGTCGAGGAAGCGATTCACCACTTCGGTGTTGGGGTGCCCGAAGTTGTTGGTCACCGACATCTGGGCGATGCCCACTTCGGCTTTGAGATTGCCGAGGAAGGTAGCGGTGGAACTGGAGCGGCTGCCATGGTGGTTGAAGGTGTAGATGTCCACGTCCCCGGAGAAGGAGGAGGCTCCGGACTCCACATCCGCCACCCCGAAATCGACGTTGCCCGTCAGGTCGCCACCGATCCACGTCTCGAAGTCACCGTATTGCACCACCAGACCCACGGAGCGGGCGTTCTCTTGCTGGCTGGTACCGGTCAGATCGACACTCGTACTGTTGGGGAATTCCGCATTCACCACATAGCAGCGCACCGTCACACCGCCCCCCAGGCTGATGGTGGTGTTGGGGGTGATGGTGCTACGGGTGTAGTTGGAGGCGGCGTAGGAGTAGTCCGAGTAGGCAAAGGTGCCTGGCACCCCGCCCGCCGTGCCGCGGTCGTAGATGGTCGCCGTGGAGGCCACCACACCGAAATTCAGCACGTCTTCCATGCGCCCCAGGTGGTCCTCGTCGTAGTGGGTGACCACGATGTAGTCGAGGCTGGTGATGATCCCCTGGTCTTCCAGGTCACGGATGAAGCCGACGATGTCGTCGTCGGTGGGGTTCAACCCGGAACCCGCATCCACCAGCAGCGCGCTGCCGGTGGGGGAAACCACCAGGGTGGCGCTCCCCTGTTCGATGTCTGGGTAGTAGATGCGCAGAAGCTGGGCCTGGGCTGCCGTGGCCGTAACGGCCAGCAGGAGCCCCAAGACGAGCGCCGCCTTAGTCCTAAGGTACATTCTGGATACCTCCTCATTGGGAATTGACAAACAGATAGTTCTCTAGATCTGACTTTACCTGCTCGCTGCTCCCAAATCGTAGGTAAACAATTTTTCAGGACATCGTCCCCCGCTTGACGAGGTGGAGACACTTGAGATCAAATGCTTGGACATCCATCTGGACATTTTTTATGCGATTTTTTTCTAGTATGTTGATTCTGTGTGGGTTAACATGGTCTCTGGAGGGACATTTATGAGGACATTTCAACGGACCCATCCATGGCTCAGATTCCAGGTGGATCTACGAGAAGCCTCCCCCAGAGTCTGGATGCTTCTGGGGGAAGCCCAATCTAAGGCAGAGCATATCGCTGGTGTACCCCTTCTTCCGTCAGTCCAGGAGCACCTCTCCCAACTCTTCCTGGCCAAGGGAGTACGGGCGACAACGGCGATTGAAGGCAATACCCTGAGCGAGCAACAGGTTGTACAGCGAATTCAAGGGCAGCTGGAACTTCCACTTTCGCAGGAATATCTGGGCCGGGAGATCGACAATGTGGTGGAGGCGTGCAATGAGATTGGTAATCGGGTGCTGGATGGATCCACTGGTGCCCTCACCGTCGCCGAATTGCTAAACTACAACGCCATCATCCTGAAGGATCTGCCCGTTGAAGAGGAGGTACAGCCGGGCCGTTTCCGGCAACACGAGGTGGGAGTGGGGAGGTACAAAGGGGCGCCGCCGACGGACGTGCCGCACTTGATGGAGCGACTCTGCCGGTGGTTGGATGAAGATTTTTCAGCCCCCGACGACTCTCGGATCGCGTACGGAATCCTGCAGGCGGTGCTCGCTCATCTTTACCTGGCGTGGATTCACCCCTTTGGCGATGGCAACGGTCGCGTGGCTCGGTTGCTAGAATTCCGCCTGCTACTAGCCGCCGGTGTGCCTGCGGTTGCTGCTCACTTGCTGAGCAATCATTACAATCAGACCCGCCCTGAGTATTACCGCCAGCTTGATCGTGCTTCACGATCCGGCGGCGACGTCCTGCCGTTTCTTGAGTACGCCCTGCGCGGCTTTGTCGATGGGTTGCGGGATCAAATCCAGATCATCCAGAATCAACAGCTCGCCGTACACTGGACCAATTTTGTCTATGGCAGCTTCCGAGGGCAGGATACTTCGGCCGGAATCCGTCGACGACGCCTGGCTCATGCCCTCTCCGCCCGTTTAGAGTGGATTCCCACTGCGAAGATCCGTTATCTGACCCCGCAGTTGGCGGAAGCCTACGCAGGCAAGACGGACAAGACTGTAACCCGGGATCTCAACCATCTACAGCGAATGGGTATCCTCACCAAGACCCGTAAGGGGGTGCGGATTCGTAGCGAGCTGATGTTGGCCTTCCTGCCTGCTGTCCTACCGGATCAAAACGACGGGAAAAGCGGCTGATTCATCGGCTGTACTCAGCGCCGGAAGCTCTCGTCCAGCTCCACAATGTAGATCGCCTCCGTATCGTCGGCCAGATTGACCACCTGGAGGGCGATTCGGTCGCCGTCGGGGCTCCAGCTGAGATCCGCCACCACGAGGTTGCCGGCGGCGTCCCCCTGGGCGGGATGGTTGAAGAAGGTCACCCGTTGCTGGCCACTACCATCCGGGGCCATCAACCAGAGTTCCCGGGGCACGGTGCGCGCGCTGGGGGGCACGCTGCTCTGGCGCGGCATGGCCCGAGGGAGGTTGCGGTTGGAGGTGAAGGCGATGTGCTCACCGGTGGGGGCGAACTCCCCCAACTGGTCCCATTCCCCCAGGGTGGTGGTCAGCCGTTGCCGCTGGGCCGTTGCCAGGTCGAAGAGGTAGAGATCCATCCCCGCCTCCGACTGCCCCGGCTCCAGATTCCCGGCGATCAGCAGTCGCCGATCATCCGGGGAGAAGCCGTGGCCCTCGACAAAGCCCCGGGTCTCCGCGGGGCGGTAGTCCTTCACCTTCTTCAAGCGCGGCACTGCGGATTCGATGTTGATCTGGCCCACGCGCAGGATCCACTGTCCCCAGCGCCCGCCCCGGGTGGCGACCCGCTCGCTCCACAGCAACTGCCCCCCCTCATGGGAGAACCGCGGCGTGGTCACGGCAAGGCCGGTCTGCTGCCCCTGGGTCAGCTGGAAGTAGTACTTGCCCGTGCGGTCGATGATCCACAGATCGCTGCGGATGCCCCGATCCGGGGTGGTCATGGCCCCCGCCGTCATGCCCAACTTCTTGGCGTTGCGCTGCACGGTGAAAACGATGTACTCCCCAGAGGGCGCCCACACGGGATCGAAGGCGTGAAGTTTGCGGAACTCGTAGAGGGGACAGGTCAGGCAGGATGCACCGGTACCGTCCGGCAGCATGGTGTAGATAGCGTAGTAGCCGCGCTCGCTCCGCTGGTCGAAGGCGAGGGTTGTCCCCTGCACCGACCAGTCCACTCGACCGCCACCGGGTTTGACCTTCTGGATGGATTGCACCACCGGGTTGCGGGGTACCTCCGCCCTGGTGGGCGAGGGGGCGGTTTCCGGCGGGGCGAGACGGGGTTCCTGGGCCGTCGAGGGAACGGCCCCGAGGGCGCATCCCAGCAAACCGATGAGAGCGAAGACACGACGCGTGCGATCCATCATGGGCAACCTCCTGCCCTGGGTAACACGCCCCGGCGCCGGGGCCTTCCCGCTGCGTCGCGATCTGTGGAATCCGCTGTGGAAATGCTGTGGATCGGCTGTGATTCTGCGACCGCGGCCCCTGTGGAGCCCCTGTGGAGCCCCTGTGGAGCCCCTGTGGAGTCCCTGTGGAGTCCCTGTGGAGTGCCGTGGAAGACGCCTACCCCTCCACACCCACCGAGGGCAGGTCGGGAGCGCTGATCACCCGCTCGCTCCACTGCTGCAACTGTTCAAGGTCGGTGCAGTGTTCGATCCGCTGCACCGCCGTCGGTGGCAAAGCACCGAAACGCAGGGTCAAAAGACGTAGCAGCGTATGGCGAGCGCCTTCCACCACGCCCAGGTCCCGGCCCTGCTTGAGACCCAGGTCCCGGCCCTGCTTGAGACCCAGGTCCCGGCCCTGCTTGAGGCCCAGGTCCCGGCCCTGCTTGAGGCCCTCCGTATGCCGTTCGCGCAGCATCCGATCAAAGAGCAATTCCATATCCGACACCTTTCTGTTATCGATCCGGGAGACCAGTCGCTGATAATGCTCCTGATCTGTTCCCTCCAATTGTAAATAGTTCTCCACGATGTTGGCTAGCTGGAAAGCCCGAACGGCGTTCAGTTCCCGGGCGGCCGCGATGCGGCTCAGGCAGTGGAGCTTGTGCTCCGCTCTCGCTCCCGACCGATAGGGCATCAACGCCGACAGGGCCGCAGCCAGGGGGTCCCGCCGGGCGAGATACGCTTCCGCGGAAGCTGCCGACAGGCTGAAGACCAGATAGCGGAAGCGGTTGACCCAGGAACCGGGCACCGCCATTTCGACCGTTTTCCAACCGATGCCTTCGCCTTCGCCCAACCCATCGCCCCCAGAGCCACCCTTCAGTAGCAGGGCGATGGGGAGCACCGGGTTGCCGGTGCGGAGATGGAGGGAGAGGCCATAGTGTGCCATCCGCCGATCGAAACTGCGGCGGTATTGCGCCTCGACCTCGACATGGACCAGCACGGTTTCCGGCACGCCCGCCAGGGATTGGGTCTCGTAGATCAGATCCAGTTGCCGACGGTTGCCGCGGGGGAAATCCGTGAAGGCCTCGGCATCCAGGAAGCGACCGTGTTCCAGCTTGAGCTGGTGCGCGTTTCTGGGGGCGACGAGGAGGAGGAATTCGGGGAAAAAGCTGGAAAGCAGCTCTTTGAATAGCTGATCGTGGTTTGGATGTTCGGACGACACCAAGGGACTCTCCTTTCTCCATCAAGGGCACGGAGACTCACCACGAGTCTCCACCCCCATAGACGGAAAAAGGGGTGCCCAGCACCCCCCTTTGCGAAAACTTGCTCGGAAAAGCTTTAGAAGCGCTCCCCCGCCGCCGCCATCTCCACCAGCTTCGCCGGTGGCTCGAAGCGCTCGCCGTATTGGGCGGCGAGGGCGCGGCTGCGCTCGACGAAGGCGGGCAGACCGTAGGCGTTGATGGCCTGGAGGGTGCCGCCCTGGAAGGGGGCGAAACCCCAACCGAAGATGCTGCCGATGTTGGCGTCGGCCACCGACCGGAGTACGCCCTCCTCCAGACACCGCACGGTGTCCAGGCTTTGGACGAAGAGCAGGCGCTCGATCATTTCCCCCTGGGTCAGTTCGTCGCCATCGCCCAGCGGGAAAAGGTCCTGCAACTTCTTCCAGAGGAATTTCTTGCCCTGCTCCGGGTACTCGTAGAAACCGCCGCCCCCGCCCTTGCCGGTGCGCCCCTCCTGGTCCACCAGGATGTCGAGGACCGCATCCCCCGGTCGCACCGGGGCGGTCTTGCCCTCGGCGGCGAGGTCGATCGCGGTCTGCTTGCGGATGTGCATGGCGAGGGAGAGCCCCACCTCGTCGGCCACCGCCAGGGGACCCACCGGCATGCCGGCGGCCACGCCCGCACTCTCGATGGCCCGGGGGTGCTGCCCTTCCGCCAGCAGGGCCAGCCCCTCGCTGACGTAGGTCGCGAAGACCCGCGAGGTGTAGAAGCCCCGGCTGTCGTTGACCACGATGGGAATCTTCTTGATCTGGAGGACGTAATCGAATGCCTTGGCGAGGGTTGCGTCGTCGGTCGCCTCGCCGACGATGATCTCCACCAGCTTCATCTTGTGCACCGGCGAGAAGAAGTGGATGCCGATGAACTTGTCCGGGTGCTGCGCGGCCTTCGCGAGACCGGTGATGGGCAGGGTGGAGGTGTTGGAGGCGAAAACGCCCCCGGGCGCGAGATGACCCTCCGCCTCGGCGGTGACCTTCGCTTTGAGGTCCCGGTCTTCGAAGACCGCTTCGATGACCAGATCGCACCCGGCCAGGTCGGCGGCGGCGCCGGTGGGGTGAATTCGCTCCAGCACCTCGGCCCTCTTCTCCGCCGTCATGCGCCCCTTGGCGGCCCGCTCGTCCAGGATGG
>Ga0055474_10000048_pt1 | contig 22280 bp, 20 predicted proteins | sample Muzzi_PWA_D1_FD_57680 | JGI IMG/M metagenome (GOLD analysis project Ga0055474, IMG submission 57680) | Wetland microbial communities from San Francisco Bay, California, USA, that impact long-term carbon sequestration - Muzzi_PWA_D1 | ecosystem: Environmental > Aquatic > Marine > Wetlands ... | reverse complement strand
ATCTCGGATATTCCTGCGATTTTCCGCCTTGATCCGGCGAAGAATTCCTCGCTCTCGCCGACGGCTGACTTTCACCACAGGCTGCTAGGGGTGGGCGCCCCTTCCACCGGATTCCGCTGCTGCGACGGACCCGAGTCGGAGGACCAATTCCCCCTGGGGGGGCAGATACCCGCTGGCGCACCGCGCCTCCTCCGCGCTCCGGGGACAGAAGCGAAAGTCGCCGAATTCCACCATGGGGATCCGCATCCGACCCGGCTCGAAGATGCTTTCCGGCTGGATCCGTAACCAGCGGAGCAGATGGATCGTCGCCAGATCGAGGCCGTTTTGCTCCAGTTGGAAGGTGTGAGCGAATTGATCCAGGGGGATCTCGGGCGGGAATTCGAGCACCAGGGCGCCTGCCTGGCGGTAGACCGGCAGGGTTACCGGACCGGCCAGCCGGGCATCCACGGTCAAGGTCTTGAGGCCATAGCCTGGGGCCAGTACCGTCACGTGCAACTGTTCGGTCGCCGGGGGAATCGCCAGGTGAAACTGCCCTTCCACATCGGTCGCTTGCTGCGGCAGCACCATCGAGGTCACCAGACCGCCCGCCAGGGGCATGGCGGAGACCTGGGCCCCCACCACCGGCCCGGCCGGGGAGATCACCCGGCCCGAGACGCCTTTGAGCTCCTGCACCGGCAAGGTGAAGAAGGGGTCGGGATCATCTTCGGCAAGTTCGATCTCACGCCGCTCGGAGGCCAACTGACCGCCCGAGGCATAAGCCTGGAGGGAGTAGGAACCCGCCGCCAGGCCGTGGAAGTGAAAACGGCCCTCGCCATCGGTGAGCCCTTGCTCCGGTCGCTTGCCCCCCGCGAGGTCCACCAACATCACGGAGCCGCGGGTGGGCTTGCCGTCCACGCCGACGATCTCGCCCTCCAGGCCCAGCGCTGGCAGGGCGATGTCCACCTCCACCCGACCGCCGTCCACCCGCCGTACCGGGACTTCGTCGAGGCGGCGGGAGAAGGCGGGGTCCATCGCCTGCACCTCGACCACCCAGGTGCCTGCCTCCGGCAGGAAGCCGTCAAACTTGCCTGCCTCGTTGGATTCCACCCGCAGGCTCTGGCGCGCGTTGCGTCGCCCGCCGAAATAGAGCGTTGCCGCCAACGGCTCCCCCGCCAGGGTGATGTGCCCCTGGAGTGGCAACATCGGTACCTCCAGCCCTATCGCTGCCTCGGCGTTGTCGGCCTGGAGGTCCTCGGCCAGCCACCGGGAGCCCTGGCTATCGATCAGGGCGACCCGATACTGGCCCCGGGGCACCGGGGGAGTGCGCCAGTTTCCCTCCTCCGAACTCCTTCCTTCGGCCACCCTCTGGAGGGAGGTCCCCGCCAGGTTGGCCTGATCCACCTGCACCCACCAAGATTGGGAGTAGGGGTCGAGAGAAGGAGAGATCTGAAACTCCAGGCGCACCGGCGGGCTCAACCGGAGGGGTTGGGTGATGCGCGTCTCAGTGTTCTCGAAGACATCGAAGGGTAGCGAGTGAACTGCTCCGTAGCCCTCTCGCTCCGCCTGGGCTTCGAAGCGACCCGGTGGGACTCCGACAATGTGGAAGAAGCCCCGCGCGTCGGCCTTCGCCACCAGGGTCTGGCGGTCCAGACGGGTGGCACCGCTGGTGGAACGGGCGTGGCGGACCCGCACCGAGTGGAGTCGGACCTCGACTCCGGGGCGATCCACGGCAGCGGTCGGCGCGACCGATGGGGTCGATTCGGTCGATTCGGTCGGTGCGCCCACCACTTCCACCTGCCCCACCACCGAACCGCCCCGCTGCAATTCCAGCAGCCCCAGCGGCATCGCCCTTTCGGCCTTTATCTCGACCCCCCAGCGATAGTGGGACACGAAACCCGCCGCGCGCAGCCGCAGATCCACTTTGCCTGTGGGCACCGCGCAATAGAAGGCGTTTTGTTCCGCCACGACGGGGCAGAGGACAGAACCCTGGGGGACTGGATTCTCGCTCTTGGTAACGGCGGACTGTTCGAAGCGCGCCTCGATCTCGGTGGGGGTTTCTTCGCCCCGGGGAAGACGCAGCATGCCCTGGATGCGACCGGTGGGCAGGAGTTGGATCCGCACCGGTCCAGCCTCTGTGCCCACGATCACTGGAGGGCTCCAATACCCTGGCGCGAGAACCTGAATCTGACTTACCCTGCCGCGGGTACCGACCGCTGTCCAGCGGGTTGGCACTTCCAATGCGTGCGTTTCTCGGACGATCTCTCCCTTGGATTCGAGGAAGCGCGATCCGTGCAGGGTGGCCGCCACCGGCCCCTGATGGCCCTCCGGCAACTCGATGACGACCGTGGTTCGGAGTTGCTCCGCATCGGTTGGACCCAAGACCAGGCAGGCGACCAGGAGGAGGAAGACCAGGCGATAGCGGAACATGACAGCGGACCCTTATCTAAGGGCGTTCCCGTCGAGATATCGACTCAGCCCGCCGCAGAATCACCACACCTACGGTGACCTCTCCACCCTCCGGGACCGCGGTCACCGGTCGGGGGAAGGGGGCAAAGCCCTCCGCCTGGAATCGTAGCTTTAGCTTGCCTGCCGGAATTTCACAATGAAAGGTCGTCTGTTCCGCCGCCACGGGGCAGACGACGGAGCCCGCGGGAATGGGATCTGCCGTTTCACCCTCTGCGGCGGGCTCGAAGTGGGCCTCCACCTCGGCGGGGATCTCTTCGCCGGGGGGAAGGCGCAGCGAGCCCTCGACGCGGCCCGTGGGCAGGAGACGGATGTGAATGGGGTCGGCCGAAACGCCCAGGGTCGCGGGCGGGCTCCAGTAGCCGGGCGCGAGGACCTGAATGTGGGCGATCCTGCCCAGGGCCCCTGCAAAGGTGCTGTGGCGAGGCACTTCGACGTTTGTTGTTTGCCGTAGTATTTTTTTCTTTTCTGGGTGAAAGTAGGAGAAGTGCAATTCTGCTGTGATCGGCCCATTGTGACCTTCAGGCAGCTCAAGAAATACGGGCGTTCGAAGTTCCTGCGCCGCCGCCAGAGTGGGAATCAGGCAGGCGATCAGGAGGCATGGAATGCGAGAGGAACAGGACATCTCAGTATTGGCATTCGCCGGGCAAGTATTCCGTACACGACCACGCGTCTTCCTCGCAGAAGACCGCATTGCCGAAGTCGTAGAGACAGACCAGATCGTGGATGGGGGAGCCCCCCGTGGGGTCCGGAATCCACACCTCCCCGCAGCCCTCGCAACCGATCAGGACCGCGTTCGAGTCGGAGATCATCCCCAACGCCGCGACGACCACGAGCAGGACCAGGATCCAACCCAGTGTTCTTTCCCTCATGGTTCCAACTCCCGTTTTGGGTTGCCGCAAGATTGTTCTTGGAGTGGCATTCGCGCAATGAATTCTACTCGGATGGGTAGTCATCGTGCAACCTCATCTATGGATCCTATCGCCCACACCGGCGGGAAGCCCTGCTGGGTGGTGGAAGCGGGGGAGGCGCGGCGCGCGTTTTGTCACGGGCTGCTAGACTGCGCCCATGGAAATTCTCACCGCTCCCGAGGAGTTGAACCCCATGATGAGTCGCCGCTTTTCTTTCCTTCGGATCCTCCCGTCCTTGGTCGCGTTGCTTCTGCTCCCTTTGGGTGGAGTCCAGCAGGCCCAGGCCGCATCCCCGTGGGATGTGCTGGAGGCCATGCGCGCGGACCTGGCGAAGGCCGGTCCCACCAGCGCGCACTTTGTGCAGAGCTACCTACCGGCGGGGTTTTCCAAGTCGGAAAGGGAGTCCGGAACGCTGTCTTTGGATGTGCCCGGTTGCCTGCGTTGGGATTATGAAGAGCCGGAGGTCAAGGCATTCCTGATCTGCCGCGACACGGTATATAGCTGGACCGCCGACGATCCGGTGGGGTACCGCTACCAGGTGGATCCCCAGCGGGAGCCGGGCCTCGATCTGTTGCTGCTGGCGGTGGATGACCTTCGGTTGCGCTACCGGGCGGAGAACCGCGAGCGGCGCCGGGGCGTGGTGGAGGTGCGACTGGCCCCGGTGGAGGCTTCGGCGCAACTCAAATCCGCGGTGCTGGTGATCGACACCGTGACCCAGCACCTGCTGCAACTGGAATACCAGGATGCGGAAGGCAACCAGACCAGTTTCGACATCCTGGGCTACCAACCGCTGGCGGATGACAGCATCTTTACGCCCCCGAACAATATTGAGTGGAGAGACGAGTGAGCACCGAAAGATTGTTGCGCAGCAGCCCCGCCCGGAGAGCCTTTGTGGTCCTGGTGGCCGGGTTCCTGGGGAGCCTGCTCCTCCTGCCGACCCCCGCCGAGGCCGGGTATCCCTACCAGCAGGGGGTGGTGGTGGAATTGACCGGGGTGGTGACGGATGGTAGCGGCGCGCCCCTGAAGGGCATCTCGGTGATCTTCGAGGCCCAGCGCAACAAGCTCAACGTTCTGAAGCTCCGGCGGGAACAGAAGGATGCCTACCGCGTCACCACCCGCACGGACCAGAACGGGGAGTATTCCATTCGCTGGCAGTGGAACCCTTACTACAACGCCTTCGACCTGTTGGTGGCGGTGCCCACCAAGCGCACCGGCAAGGACGACTTCCGCATCCTGTCGACCACCGCCGTGGATGACAAGTTGAAGGCCGGTGGTTCTCCGGTGGTCACCCCGCTGCTGGTGGCCGACGCCACCTACTTCTACACCTACCTGCGCTTCCTTTCCATCGTCGATTCGCCGGAAGAAAAACGCATCTTCGAGTTGCGGGGGCAGCCGGAAAAACTGGACCTCACCCGCACCGACGAGGGCGAGGACAGCACCTGGTGGTACTTCACCCAGGGCCGGGCCTACCGATTCCACAACGGCGAGATCGTCGAGCAGACGGACTTTGACCCGGTCCAGGATTTTTAGAAGTCAGCTGTAGCGCAGCGCCACCAGCGGATCCACCTGGGCCGCCCGGCGAGCCGGTACCAGCGCCGCCAGGATCGCCACCAGGGCGAGCCCGAGGGCGATGCCGCCGAAGATGACCGGGTCCGACGGATCGACATCGAAGAGCACATTGGCCAGCAGCCGCGACAGGCCGAAGGCCAGGGGCAGACCGATCAGGAGCCCCAGCAGTACCTGCTTCAGGGACTGGCGGATCACCATGGCGAGAACGTTTCCCCGCCCCGCGCCGAAGGCCATCCGCACACCGATCTCCTGGGTGCGGCGGCTGACCCCGAAGGCCATGACGGCGTAGAGCCCGACCGCGGCGAGGATCAGCGCCACGCCCCCGAAGACGGCGAAGAGGGAACCAAAGAAGTCGAAGAAGAAGCGGTTCTGGGCCACCACCTGGGGCAGGGTGTAGAGGCTGTAGATGGGCAGATCCGGGTCCATGCGACGCAACTCTTCGCGCACGACGCTGGCGTACTGCATGGGATCGTCCCGGGTGCGCAGGGCGACGCTCAGGAAGCGGCGCTCTTGCTGGGCCAGAGGGATGTACACCCCCCACTGGTCCTGGTCGATGAGGCCAGCGGTCCACTGGTCCTGCACCACGCCGACGATGGTGCGCCAGGGAGCCTCCTGCCCTTCCTCGGCGTCGTCCCGGAACTGGATCCGTTTGCCCAGGGCGCTCTCGTCGGGCCACGTCCGCCGGGCGAAGGAGCGGTTGACCAGCGCCACCGGCAAGCCCTCGGCCTGGTCCAGGCGGGAGAACTCCCGGCCCTCCAGCACCTTGCCGCCGATTTTCTGGAAGTAGTTCGGGGTGACCACCGTGTAGCGCACCCAGGGGAGGTCGTCGGGGTCCGGGTACTCCTGGTCGGCGAGGCGATAGAGGTTGCCCCCCGCCTCGCTGCTGGGCAGGGTGGAGGTGGCGGAGGCGGAGAGAAATTCGGGCCGCGCCTCCAGCCGCTCCAGCAACTGCTCGAAGAAGGCGAACTTTTCCGCCGGGGTGGGGTAGTCGGCCTCGAAGAGTCCCACCCGGAAGGTCAGCAGGTTTTCGGGGTCCGCCCCGAGATCCAGGTGGCGCACATTGGTCAGGGTGCGCACCATCAGCCCGGCGCCCACCAGCAAGGCGCAGGAGAGGGCGACTTCCGCCACTACCAAGATGCGGGTGACCCGCCCCAGCCGCAGGCTGGAGCCCCGAGCGGCGTCGTTGAGGGTCTCGGTGACATCCCGGCGGGTGGCCTTGAGCGCCGGGTAGAGCCCCGCCAGCACCGTCGCCAGGGCGGTGATGCCCAGGGTCAGGGCGATGGCCCGCAGATCGATGTGCATGTCGATCCAGTAGGGTTTTTCCACATCGGCCACCACCCTGTTGATGATGTCGAGCCCCCCGTAGGCCAGGAGCAGGCCGAGGCCAGCGCCTACCGTGCAGAGGAGGAAGCTCTCCGTGAGCCATTGGCGGATTGTCCGCCAGCGCCCGGCGCCCAGGGCGGCGCGCACCGCCAATTCCCGGGTGCGCACCAGCGCCCGGGCCAGCATAAGGTTGGCGACGTTGGCGCAGGCGATGAGGAACACCAGCAGGACCGCGCCGAACATGGTCCAGAAGAGCCCGGCGAGCTCCGGCCCGATGAATTCCTCGGCGTAAGGTTTGAGCCGGAGGCTCAGGTGTTCGTTGGTCTCCGGGTACTCGGCGGCCAGGGTGGCGGCGAGGGTGGTGAACTCCGCCCGGGCCTCGCTCGCGCTCACCCCATCCTTCAGGCGCCCGAAGACCTCCATGGTGATCCCCTCACCCCGCTGGAGCCTGGATAGATCGAGTTGCAGGGGTAACCAGACGTTCTGGAAGATGGGGAAGGCGAAGCCCGGGGGCAGCACCCCCACCACCTCGGTGGGCTGGGCGTTGACCTTCAAGACGGTACCGACGATGTCCGGATCGCTGGCGTAGCGGTTCTGCCACACTTCATAACCCAGCAGAATCACCGGTGGCGCCCCCGGCACGGCATCCTCCGCCGTGAAGCCGCGACCGAGGACGGGGCGCTCGCGCAGAAGATCCAGGAAGTTGGGGGAGATGAAGGCGCCGGAGAAGCGCTCCGGCTGGTCGCCGCCACTGATGTTGACGGTGCCGGTCCAGAACCCGGCGAGGCCTTCCATGGACTGCTGATCCCGTTGGTAATCGATCAGCTCGTGGGGCGAGATCTCCGCGTTCAAGGAGCCGTCGTTGAGGTGGCGCCGCTCGATGTGGATCAGACGATCCGCCTCTTCGAAGGGCAGCCCCTGGAGGACCACGCCATCGAGAACCGAGAACATCAAGGATGTGAGGCCGATCCCCAGGGCCAGGGCCAGGGCCGCCGCGCCGGTCGCCAGGGGGGTTTTGAGGAGCATGCGGAAGGCGTAGCGCAGGTCGCGGACGAAAGTGAGCATGGGAAGATCTCCTGGACGTTGCCGATAGAAGGCCTTACGCCAGGAACCAGGAAATTGTTCCTTGAGCTTTAGAAAATCCGTTCCAACAAACCCCGGACGCCCCCCTCCAGCGCTTCCAGCCCGTGGGTCCAGGCGAAGTACAGGGCCAGGATCGCGATGCCGGCGGCGATGGGGGCGGCGAGGGCTCCGGCCAGCAGGAGCAGGCCGTCCTCTTCCAGCAGACTTGCCGCCAGCAGGAAGATCACGAAGCTGGGGGCGGTGTTGGTCAGCGGAATGGGCAGCATCATGAAGCAGGCCATCAGGACCACGATGGCCCCCACCACCCGGTGCACCGAGCGCGCTCGGGCCAGGCGCCCGAGGCGGGGACGGATCAGAAACTCCGCCACCTTCAAGGGCAACCCGGCTCCCCGCACCACGCGGCGAAAATTCTTGTAGCTGAGGGACCGCCGCCGCGCCGCCTGGGGCAATTTCGGGTGACTGCGACCGAGGATCATCTGCACCCCCAGGCCCGCCATCAGGATCCCGAAGGGTGTGGCGTACCCCGGTGCCGGGATCGGCAAGGCCGCCGGTAGGGCCAGCACCATCAATAGCAGGCCAAAACCCCGCTCCCCGATGGCATCGACGATCGCCCCCAGGGTGGTGTCCTCACCGTTGAGGCCGGTGAGGAGGTCGTTGAGTTCCCGAGACAGGCGACGATGGCCGAGGGCGTGGGTTTCCATGGCCCGGGAGGATACACCACACCGATTCGGCGCGTCTCGCGGTCCCGGCTGGCTAATGGCGGAAATGCCGCGTGCCGGTGAAGAGCATGGCCAGCCCCTGGGCTTCGGCGGCGGCGATGACCTCGGCGTCGCGCTTGCTGCCGCCGGGTTGCACCACGGCGGTGACCCCGGCCTCCGCCAGCACCTCCAGGCCGTCGGCGAAGGGGAAGAAGGCGTCCGATGCGGCGGCGCTGTTGACGATCTTTAAATTTGCCTGCCGCGCCTTGTCGATGGCCAGGCGGCAGGAATCGACGCGGCTCATCTGGCCGGCACCGATCCCCACGGTCTGGTGCTCGTTGGCCAGCACGATGGCGTTGGACTTGACCGAGCGGCTCACCAGCCACGCCATCTCCAGCGCCGCCCGTTCCGCCTTGCGGGGCTTGCGTCGCGTCACGCACTCCCAGGTGGCGGGGTCGTCCCGCTGGACGTCCAACTCCTGGGCCAGCAGGCCGCCGCTCACGGAGCGCAGATCGACCTCGCCGCTGCCAGCACCAGGGGGCGAGAAGACCGGGCATTCCAGCAGGCGCAGGTTGGTCTTGGCGCCGTAGATCTCCCGGGCATCGGCGTCAAACTCCGGCGCGATCACCACTTCCACGAAGAGCTTGCGCATTGCCTCCGCCAGGGGACCATCGGCGGGGCGGTTGAGGGCGATGATGGAGCCGAAGGCGGAGAGGGAGTCGGTGGCCAGAGCCCGTTTGTAGGCCTGTTTGAGATCCTGGCCCCGTCCCACGCCGCAGGGATTGTTGTGCTTGACGATCACCACCGCTGGCGCCGCGAAACCCGCCACCATGCGGCGGGCGGCGTCGGCGTCCAGGAGGTTGTTCCACGACAGCGCCTTGCCCTGCAGTTGCCGCATGCCGTCGAAGAGCCCCGGGCCGCCGCGATATTGGTAGACGGCGGCGCTCTGGTGAGGATTCTCGCCGTAACGGGGCACCATCACCCGCTCCAACTCCACGGAGAGGCGCTCCGGGAAGGGCTCTCGCTCCAGTCCGGCTTCCCCCGCCAGCCATAGAGAGACCGCCGTATCGTAGGCGCGGGTGTGGTCGAAGGCCTTCGCCGCCAGCCGCCGCCGGGCGTCCTCGGGAATGGTGCGATCTCCCCCTTGCAGGGCTTCCAGCACCGCCGGGTAGTCCCCCGGGTCCACCACCACCGCCACTCCGCCATGGTTCTTGGCCGCCGCCCGCACCATGGTGGGACCACCGATGTCGATCATCTCGACGACCTCGGAGTAGGTGGCGTCCTCCCGGGCCACGGTGGCTTCGAAAGGGTAGAGATTCACCACCACCAGGTCGATGGGGGTCATGCCGTGCTCTTTCAACTGGCTCAGGTGACTGGCACGATGGCGGTCGGCGAGGATGCCGCCGTGGATGTGGGGGTGAAGGGTCTTGACCCGACCATCCAGAATCTCCGGGAACCCCGTGGCTTCCGCCACCGGCACCACGGGGACGCCCGCCTCGCGCAGAGCCCGGGCGGTACCGCCGGTGGAGACGATCTCGATCCCCAGGTCCACCAGACCGCGGGCCAGATCCTCCAGCCCGGTCTTGTCGGAAACGGAAAGCAGCGCGCGGTGTACAGGCAGCATCGATTCTCCTCAATCCGATCTCAACCCGGTCTCAAACCCACCGCGGCGGGAAGGGGCGCCCGGGAGGTCGGGTCCTGATGTTCAACGGGTGGCGGTCGAGGCCGTGGCCAGGGGGTTGGGTCGGGGTACCAGCATGACCTGCTCGCCCCGCTTCGGCAGGGCGTGGCGGGGGTCGCCCCCCCCGGCCTTCAGCCAGATGAAGCGCAACGTTTCCGCCACGTCCGTCACCGCGTGGCTGTAGCTCAACGAGGCGATGGCGTAGGCGCTGGAACGGTCGTCGAAGAGCCGCCGACCATCGATGGCGCCCACCCGCTGGTACTCCCGGCCAATCCCGGGATAGAGCCCTCGGCCCCGGGTCAGCGCCTGCTCCAGCAGAGGGGCCAGGGTCGGGGCCTCCTGGACCTCCGATCGCAGACCGTAGAAGACCGGCTGGAACCTTTTTTCGGCACTCTCCATGTAGCGCAGGTAATCGGCGAAGTATCGGCCCTCGGCGGGGTCGGCGCTGCTGGTGTTCAGGGGATTGTTGGCGTCGGCGATGTAGTGGGCCACCACCCCCAGGCGGTAGACCACCTCGTCAAATGGGCGATGGGCCCGGATGGCCTGGATGACGCCGTGGGTCTCATAGAGCAGCACCTCGTCCAGGGAGCCGCTGCCATCGGGATTTTTTCCGTGGCGCTCCGCGTCCCCGCCTCGGAAGGGAGCCATCACCCCCTGGCGGAACTTCTCTCGGTTGCGGGCGATCTGGCGCACCAGATCCGGCGGCGCCAGTTGGGCCCCGGATTCCGCGATGGAGACCTGGGAAGCCGGGGTCCAGGCCGTGGCGGCGCGGGTCCAGGCCATGATCAGGAGGAGCCCGCAGAGGAATGATCCGAGCCGGATTCCTGTTTTGCTCATAGATTCCATTATAACCCGGAATGCTGCCTGGAGGAGAGAGCCCCGAAGTCCGTTGACGGACACCTGATTGCCAGCTAAACTCTGGAGTCTCTGGTATGTAATTTTGTCTCGGTTCGTCTTTGCGATGTTTCTCCAGTATCGATTACTCTGTGTGTAGTGTGCCTGTTTCCGGGCACCTGTATATACGGCCCTCTCTGGGCCATTTTTAGGAGAAGTTTATATGTTTACAAGAAATCCCATTCAGAAGGAGTGCGCGCAGCGCTGGATGCCCCTCATGGTGGCTCTATTTCTGCTGGCGGCGAGTGCCGTCGCACAGCCCTACCGGAGCCTCGATGGCTCCGGGAACAACCTGGGGGATACAGACCTGGGGGCGGTTTTCACGAACCTCCTGCGAGTCGCTCCCGCGGGCTACGACGACGGGGTGGAGACCCCCTCGGGGGCCACGCGCCCCGGTGCTCGGGAGGTCAGCAACGCCGTGGTGGCGACGCCCAGCACCGTGCCCGCGCCCTACGTCCTGACGGATATGGCGTGGTTGTGGGGGCAGTTCACCGATCACGATATCGATCTCAGTGACCCCGAGGGCCTGGTGCCCGCGGAGGTTTTCCACATCAGTGTGCCGACTGGGGACCCGTTCTTCGATCCCTCCAGCACCGGCACGCAGATCATCCCCTTCACCCGTTCTCTCTACGATCCCGCCACCGGTACCAGCGTGGTCAATCCCCGGGAGCAGCTCAACAAGATCAGCACCTGGATCGATGGCTCCAACGTCTACGGTTCCGAGGAGCATCGGGCCGAGGTGCTGCGGACTTTCGAGAAAGGCCTGCTGGAGACCACCAAGACCAACGTCGGCGAACTGCTGCCCTTCAATGAGGAAGGGTTGGAGAACGCTGGAGGCCCCAGCGCCTCTCTCTTCCTGGCCGGTGACGTGCGGGCCAACGAGAACATCTTCCTGAGCGCGGTCCACACCTTGTGGGTCCGCGAGCACAACCGTCTGGCCAAGGCCATCCGGCAGGGCAACCCCAGCCTCTCCGACGAGGAGATCTACCAGAGCGCCCGCGCCCTGGTGGGGGCCCAGATGCAGGTGATCACTTACAACGAGTGGCTGCCGGCGCTCCTCGGCCCTGGTGCCGTGGCGCCCTACGCCGGGTACAACAGCAGTGTCGATCCGCGCATCTCCAACGAGTTCTCCACCGCTTCCTTCCGCTTCGGCCACAGCATGCTGTCTTCGTTGCTTCAGCGGGTGGACAAGCATGGCAATACCATTGCGGAGGGGAACATTTCCCTCAAGGACGCCTTCTTCGCGCCCCAGCGGCTGATCAACGAGGGCGGTGTGGAGCCGTTGCTCCGCGGTGCCATCTTCGGGCAGTCCCAGAAGATCGATGTGCACATCGTGACGGATGTGCGCAACTTCCTGTTTGGCCCCCCGGGCGCCGGTGGTTTCGATCTGGCCTCGCTGAATGTGCAGCGGGGACGGGACCACGGCCTGCCGGACTACAACGCGGTGCGTATCGCCTACGGCCTGGCGCCCAAGGCGAGCTTCGCGGATATCACCTCCGATGTCAGCCTGCAGAACGCCCTGGCGGCGACCTATGGCAACGTCAACGACATCGACCCCTGGGTCGGTGGCCTGGCGGAGGATCCCCACGCCGGTTCCGTGGTCGGTGAATTGGTCTTCACGGTGTTGAAGGATCAGTTCGAGCGCCTGCGGGATGGGGACCGTTTCTTCTACCGCAACATCTTCTCCGGCCCGACTCTGGCGTGGTTGGAGGACCAGACGCTGGCGCGGGTGATCCGCCGCAACACGAAGATTGCTGATGAGATTCCGGACGAGGTCTTCCTCGCCCCGTAGTCGCTCACAGCGAAGGTTTCGTCAAGCCCCCGTTCCGCCCGGTTCTCCGATGCGGGGCGGGGGTTTTGTTTTACGGCGCGCCGCTACGGCTCTGTGGCGATCCTGGCCTGGTACACGGCCACCAGGCGGGCGACCTCACCGGTATCGATCATGCGTTGCAGAAACTCGTCGAGCAGTGGTCGGAGATCGCTCCCCTCCGGCAGCGCCATGCCATTGCTGAATTCGTGCAGGTGAAAGGCGACCTTCATGGTCGGGGAGTCGGGGGCTGGTGCCTCGCCCCCTTCGGCGGTGGTATCGATCAAGGTGAAATCCACCCGGCCCTCTTCGAGTTCCGCCAGATTCTCCATCGAGAAATCGGTGAGGACGATCTCGACTCCTTCCACGCCGAGCTTCATCAAATACTCGTGTTGGCTGGAGCCCTGCATCACCGCGCCCTTCAGACCGCTGAGATCCTCCGGCCTGGTGACGGTGCTCTCACGAGGGACGATGACGGAGACTCGACCGAAGGTGAAGGGGATGGTGAAGTCGATTTGCTGCTCCCGCCTTTCGGTGATCGTCAGCGAGGAGGCGATGAGGTCGCCCTCGCCATCGATCAGAGCCTGGACCAGATCCCCGTAGGTGGTGGTGATGGCCTTGATCTCCAGGGGCACGCCGAGTTCCTGGGCGAAGCGCTTGACCAGATCGACCTCGTACCCCGCGAAGAAATCTGGGTCTCGGATCTCCCCCAAGGGCTTGTCGGCCTCCCGCAACCGGTCCAGTTTCACGAAAGCATGGGTGCCCCGGGTGGTGGGGAAGCAGAGCAGGGTGAGCTTGCCGTGGGCCAGGACGTCGGCTCGGTGACCGGCCTGTATCGGCGCACCGATGGCCAGACAGGAGAGGATCAGACTACCGTGGATGAGGACTTTTCTGAAATGCATGAAAACCTCCTGAAGGCGGATGCTTGGGGGAGCACACCGCGACAATACAACAAAAATGTGTTGTAGTGGCGATCGATCCAGGATCGTGGAAAAGGGCTCCAGGAAACCATGGTCTTTCAGCTTCGTACCCCCTGGGCGTGCGAGGCCCTCGTTATGACATCATGCTCGCCGCAAAACCAAGGAGGAATCCATGAAGTTATCGCTGTCCCGCTGGAAAGTTCTTGCCCTCACCCTGCTGCTCCTGCCGCTCCTGGCCGTGGCGATGGACGCATCCGCTACCGGCTGGACCAGTATGCGGGGTCCCAACGCCGATGGTTCGGTGCGCGATGTCCGCCTTTTTGAGGGCGAAACCGCGGGGCTGAAAGTGGCCTGGAAGCGGGCTCTGGGTTCCGGGTACGCCGTCACCGTGGTGGCGGATGGTCGCGTGGTGACCCTCTTCGCCGAGGGGGAGGACGACCTGGCGGCAGCCTTCGATGCGCAGTCTGGAGATGAGTTGTGGCGCTACCGGATCGACGCCACCTACAAGGGGCATGATGGCTCCCACGACGGCCCCATCGCCACACCGGCCCTGGCCGGGGGCAAGGTCTTCGGTCTGAGCCCCCGGGGCAAGCTCTTCGCTCTGGATGCCGCCACCGGCGCCGAGGCGTGGGCGACCCAGTTGGTGGAGGAGCACGGTGGAACGAAGCCGTGGTATGGCTTCTCCAGCTCGCCGGTGGTCGCGGAGGGCGTGCTGGTGGTGGGCCTCGGCGGCGGTGAAGGCAAGGCCATCGCGGGCTTTGATGGGGCCACCGGTGCCCTGCTCTGGACCGTCGGCGACAAGGACATCAACTACCAATCGCCGGTGGTGGCGACCCTGGGCGGGCGCCAGCAGGTGCTGGCGGCGGATCAGGAGATGCTCTACGGCATCGATGCCAAGACCGGCGCGACGCTGTGGAGTTATGCCCACCAGGGCGATGAGCGGGCCATGGGTGGGGGCACCCTGATCCCCATGCCCGCCGGGGACGACCGCCTCTTCATGCTGCACCAGAACGACACCTCCGCGATGCTCCAGGTGACCGCCAAGGACGAGGGCTACGAGGTGGCGGAGCTGTGGACCACCGAGGGCATCCGGCGCTCCTACGTCCAGCCGGTGATCCACAAAGGATCCATCTATGGCATGAACAACCGGATCTTCACCTGCATCGATGCCGCCACGGGCGAGACCCGCTGGCGCTCCCGGGAGCCCGGGGACGGTTTCCCCACCCTGGTGGGGGACCACCTGGTGATCATCACCAAGCCCGGCACGCTGCACATCGCCGAGGCCAGTCCGGAGGCCTACCGGGAAGTGGCGCGGCTGGAACTGTTCAAGGATCACTCCTGGTCCACCGTCAGCTACGCCGAGGGCAGTCTCTACGCCCGCAGCATGGGCGAACTGGCGCGCATCGATCTGGTCGGCAGCGCCGTGGAGCCCGCCGCGGAAGAGGCCCCCGCCTGGCTCGCGGCCACAGAGTTCGGCCAGTTCCTGCAGAAGCTGGCCGGGTTGGAGACGGACGCCGCGAAAACCGCCGCGGTCGATCAATTCCTCGCCCAGCAGAGCGCGTTCCCGGTCGTCGAAGCCTCCGGCGTGGTGCATTTCCTCTACCGGGGCGAGGCGCAAGATGTGGCCATCGTCGGCGACCTGATCGGCTTCCGGCGCGAGGATCCCATGGTCCGGGTGCCAGGGACCGACCTCTTTTACTACTCCACCCGCCTGGAGCCCGACGCCTCCGCCACCTACGGTTTCCTGCCGGATTACGAGGGCGAGGTCCTCGCGGATCCGCGCAACCCGAGGGTCGGTCGGGGCCTCTTCGGGGAAGTCTCCTGGTTCGCCATGCCCGGTCGCCGCCTGCCCGTTCTGGACGGCGAAGCGGCGCGCAAGGGCCGTCTGGAGACCGTCGAGTGGGAGAGCGCCGTGCGCGAGGGCGCGAAGCGCGGTGCCCAGGTCTATCTACCGGCGGGGTACGACGAGACGAGCGAGACCCGCTATCCGGTGATCTACATCCACGATGGGCCATCCGCCTTGGATTCCGCCCGTCTGCCGGAGGTCTTCGACCACCTGATGGGCACCACGGCGGCCCCCGCCATCGCCGTCTTCATCCTGCCGGACGAAGAGAACCCCCGCGCCGACCGGCAGGATGTGGAGGGCTACTTCAAACTCGTGGCCAACGAATTGGTGCCCGCCATCGACGCGCGTTTCCGCACCCTTGCGCACCGTGCCGATCGAGCCACCTTCGGCGCCGCCGACGGGGGCAACGCCGCGCTGAGTCTGGCGTTGCTGCACCCGGAAACCTTCGGCAAGGCGGCCAGCCAGTCCGCCATGGTGATGGATGCCGACCGTGAGTTTGGCGAGATGGCCCAGGGCGCGGACCAGTGGTCCACCCAGATCTACCAGGGTTGGGGCACCTACCACATGCGCTCCCCCCACGAGGCGTGGAGCATGGTGGAGGGCAACCGCCGCCTGTGGCAGCTGCTGCGGGAGCGCGGCTTCCGCCCCACCGGTGGCGAGCGACCGGAAGGCTTCGGCTGGGCCTGCTGGCAGGGGCATGTGGGGGCGTGGCTCAGCACCCTCTTCCCGCTGTCCTGAGCCGCGCGTCAAGAAGGCACAAGAGGCCCCCGGAATCCCTGGGGGCCTTAGCTCATGATACCCAAGCGCTGGAGTTCAAAATAACACCGCGCGCAGGCTCGGACATCGACCAGCGCCTGGTGCGCATCTTCGAAGGGCTGGTCAAAAAGCTTCCGGTGGAGCTGTTCGAGGGTGGGCCATTTGTACCCGTAGGGGCCGGGGAGGCGACAGTAGTCGGTCGCCTCGCGCATGGTGCACCGGCGGGGTTTCTTTTCCACGAGGTTGGCTTGTCCGGCACGCAGCAGTTCAGCCCCCAGGATCTTCTCGTCAAACGCAACATTATGGGCCACCAGCACCGAGGCCCGCTCCATCGCCGCCGTGACCGCCGCGAGCACGGACGACAGATCGACCCCGTTTTGTATCGCGATCTCGGTGGTGATGCCGTGCACCTTGGCGGCATCGGGGGGAATGGTAAAGCCCGCGGGTTTGATGATGAACTCGGCGCACTCCACCTCGTTGGCGTCCTCGTCGGCCAGCAGCCAGGCGATTTGCACCAGCCGGGGCCAGTTGCGCGCATCCGACGCGGGTGCCTTGTAGTTTCGGGGGATGCCGGTGGTTTCGGTGTCGAAGAAGAGGATCATGGGGCTTCCTGTCTCGCTAAGGGATGGTTGCTCCGCCGCTGCCGTCAGGGTTCGGTTCGAAGCGATCTTCTCAAGCGTGCGTCTTGGCGTCCAGGCGTTCGGCGATCCACACCTTGATGACGGATTGTCGAGGAACACCCAGGCGTGAAGCTTCCTTGTCCAGGGATTGAATCATCCAGACAGGGAAGTCAACGTTGACCCGCTTTTGCTCTCTGCCGGGGCGTGTCGCCTTGGCGAATTCCAAGTACTTGGAAACATCCTCTCCAGAGTCGAATTTCTTGTCGAATTGCTCAGTCTTCATAGGCTGCCACCTCATAAGTTCGGGATCGGCGAACCGACACGATACGGACATTATCTTCTCGAAACGTGAAAATCGCGGACCAGTGCTTGTCGTTGATTTTCCCTATCAGCATGAACCTCGGTTCTCCCTGCGTCCGGGCCGGGATCTGAAGACGATCCGGGTCTTCCCAGAGCTGCTGCGCCATTTCAAAATCGATACCGTGCTTGGCGGCATTGGTGGCGCTCTTCGCGGGGTCGAACTCAAAGTTCATGGTATAGATATTATACCTTTGCGGTGCCGGCCGTCAATCGTTGCGATAGGTTTGAAATTTCGTCGAGTCGGTGCGGGGCCGCTACCCGCCCCGCCCCCCTCTCAGACCCCGGTGTGCGGCTCTTGCCGCATCGGGCTCAAGCACTCCAAACGGGGTCTTTCGACCCAGAAGTTCGGTTGATGAAAGCGTTTCTTGGTGAGGCCGGAGAGCATGCGGTCACTCCCAAGACCACATTCTGTAGATCCCCCCGGGCTGGGCGGCACGCAATACCAGACGATTTGTTCAGACGTTTTGTGAATTCGGGTGGTCTGTTGCCCTATAGGCTGCGGCCGAATAGCCGTCGCGATGGAATGTTCCATCGGGGCGAGGAATGACCGAAAAAATAATGAAGGAGATTGTTCATGAATGACAATTCTTGGAGTCGCTTGGGGTCCGTGGTGGTCGGGGTGACTCTGGCTGTATTGCTAAACGTTATAACAGCCCCTGGTCTAGCAGAAGAGCCTACGGTATCCCAGCCGACATCCGCCTGCGATACAGCGTTCACTCCAGCCATGACGGGCAAGCCGGTCTTGGACGGGGCGCTGGTACCGCCGGTCACCTCGGCCCCACCGGTCACACCCATGGCTCATCCCTGCGGCTTTTGCCACAGATTTGGTACCACCGCTACCACCTGGGGTATGGGAGCGGACTGCACGGCCGCAGCGGCCAGTCTGGCCGGCAACCTGGATATTCTCGGCACTTACGCATGCGAGAGTCTTGGTGATGTGGGTTGCGGAATTACCGACATCGTGATTGTTACCGCATGCCACTTCTACGAGGGCAGCTATCGCACGGACGGTTACGCGACCTACAAGTGTCGCATCTGTACTTCGTAAGAAACAGCGACCCTTCCGCCCCCCTCCCTCAATCCAGGGAGGGGGGCGGCAGAGTGACAGACCAGGCGCCAGATCTGCAATGCAGAGATTCAACGATCTTGACAGCCCGTGGCAAGACTCGCGCCGCGTCCTCCCTCATCGCGTTGTCGGTCCATTGGTTAGTGGGTGGTTGGGTTTGTTCTCTTGCGGTTGGGCCCCCTTGAGGTAGTAGCGATCAAACGCCCGATCCCAGCCGGTAGTCACAGGGCTCGTTAGCGGCCCATCGAAGTCATCGAACGAGCGTCCACAGCAAGACCCCCAGAGCGGGCTCGAATCCGGCGAAATTCACCGTGTCATCCTCTTCCTGCCGGTTTCTTCGCCGACTTGGCCTGGTGATCCCCATTGCAGTGCTATTGCGTCTTCGCCCCTCGCATCCATAACACCCTACGACGGTACAACGACGGTGACACAGCCTGGTTGTCCGCCCGGCGCGGCTTGCCCGACGCTCTTACTATTGAAGATTGGCGAGAACCTCTTGCGTTACATCTTTCCCGCCCCCGAAGTTTGTAATGAACGAACCTATCGTATAAATCGGTCCCCAGGGTATCCCCCACCATCCCAGAAGGAGCGAGATAAACGAGAAACCAATGCCTTTCCCGAGGCCACTTTCCCCAGCGCGAATAAAGTAAATGTCGCTCGATCGTCTGAAAGTCAAGATAACAATAGATATGCAGTATTGATAGAAAACAAACTTTGCTCCACGCTCTAGCTCCAGGGACAGCTGCTGTCCGTCCAGCCCTTCAATGCCATGGATACTCATGATCACTCCTCTGCTGGTGATGTGTGCCTGCCAGCCTTCTCAGGCGTACGCTCCTCAAGAGAGCTGGAGCAACCCGAGGCGCTACAAGTATAAATTTCTTCTCGAAAACGGATCTGGACAGCATACGGCGACCTCAGCGACCTGTCAAACGGACCGTTCGAATCCACTTCGTCCCGCCGCAGACCACCAGGCTTTCCAGGCCAACACGGCGGTGGAGGGAAGGGGCCGTGACGAAGTGGCCCGGCGGGCGCTTGATCCGTAGAATTGCCGGGATAGAATCGTTCCAATCTTCCAAGAAAGGAGATCCCTCATGAACCGGAATGCAATCAAGACTTCCTGGGTCGGCGCACTGAGCCTGGGCCTGGTCATCCTCTTTGCCCTCAGCCCGACCGTGGGCGCCGCTCCCGAGTGGCAGAAATTGGGCGACCGCCGCGTCAACAACTCCATCGACCGCGACGAGATCCGGGTGACGGCCAAAGAGGGCCGGTTCGCCGCGATCAAGCTGCTGGTCAAGCACCGGGCCGTGCATTTCCGCGATGTCCGGGTCCACTTCGCCAACGGCGAGGTGCAGGACGTGGCCGTGCGGCGCCTGATCCCCGCCGGGGCGGAGACGCGGGTGATCCCGTTGGACGGCGATGAGAAGCGGATCATTCAGAAAGTGGTCTTCTGGTACAGCACCCGAGGGCGCGGTCGAGTCAAGGCCGAGGTCGAGCTCTGGGGGCGCGGCTGAGGGATTGGCGCGACCCCTTCCAGTGTTGGATCCGGTGTAGAATTCGTCCTACGGAAGTCCACACCCAAGCCCCCTCAGGAAACGAAAAGGCGACCCTGTGACCCTGCCACTGCCAGAAATCGAAGGCAAGTACGAAGTTCTGGAGAAGCTCCAGGAAGGCGGCATGGGGGCGATCTACAAGGTGCGCCATCGCCTGCTGGGGGAGGTGCGGGTGATCAAGGTGATTCGACCCCACCTGGAGGGGGACGAAGAGCTGAAGGCGCGGTTCCTGCGGGAAGCGCGGCTGGGGATCAAATTGCGACACCCCAATATCGCCCAACTCTACGACTTCACCCTGGACGATGCCGGGACCGCCTACATGGTCCTGGAGTACATCGACGGGCACACGCTCCAGGGCATGGTCAAACGGGTGGGTCCGTTGCCCGTCGCCCTGACCCTGGAGATCGCCCGCCAGGCTCTTCGGGCCTTGAGCTGCCTGCACGGCCAGGGCTTCGTGCACCGGGATATCGCCCCCGACAACTTGATGCTGACCCGCGATGTGGAAGGCAAGCCGCAGGTCAAGATGATCGATCTGGGGATCGCCAAGGGGCTCCAGGGGGAGGCGGAGGTGGGCCTCACCGCCACCGGGATGTTCTTGGGGAAGATCCGCTACGCCGCGCCGGAGCAGCTCCAGGGAGGCAACCTGGTGGACGGTCGGGCGGATCTTTACGCGTTCGGGGTGGTGCTCTACGAATTGCTGACCGGGCAGTACCCCATCTCGGGGGATTCGCCCCCGTCGATCATCGCCGGTCATCTGTTCAGCGAGCCCCTGGATTTCGCCGAGAGCGACCCCCAGGGCACGCTGCCGGAACCCTTGCGGGAGATCATCTTGCGGTGTCTGGTCAAGAAACCGGAGGAGCGCTTCGCCGACGCCCAGGAACTGGCGGATGCGCTGGCGGAGGTGCAGCGTCGGTATCCCTGGGATGACGGGATGTTCCAGCACCTGCTGGACGCTCTGGAAACCGGGGCCACGCTCTCCTTCCAGAGGAGCACCCTGGGCACCACGGCGCGGCGGCTGGAAGAGCAATTTCCTCCCGTCCCGACCCCGGCGCGAACCGTGGTGCCGACCCTCGCGACGGCGCTCACGACGCCAACTCCAGCCCCCGTCCCGACCCCGTTGCCGGTCCCGTTGCCGACCCCGTTGCCGCCTTCCACCGCCCCAGGGCCGCCCCCAGTCGCCGCGAGTTCAGGGGTGGGAAAGACGGGGCTCGCCCTCGGGGTTCTCGCCGCCGTCGGGTTGGTCGTGATCGTGCTCCTGGGAGTGGTGGGCGGGTTCTATTTCCTGCGATCGTCCCCAACGCCAGGCGAGGAGGACCCGCCGGAAGCTCGGGCTCCGGCGGTCGTGGGGGAGGGCCGGGTGCTCCTCAACGCCTTACCCTGGGGGGAGGTGCGGGCCATCATCGACGGGCAGGGCGAGGACCACCCCCTGCCCGCCGTGCCCTACACACCGCTGTCCCTGACCCTGCCCGCGGGCAGCTACCGCCTCACCCTGCGCCATCCGGATCGGGTGGCCTCGGAAGTCGTGGAGATCGAGGTGGCGGCGGATCGGGCGGTGCGCTCGGTGGTGCCGCTGCACACGCCGCGGTGGGAACTGGTGACGGGACAGGACACCCCGGGACCCCTGCAAGCGGCGGCCGCCGCGTACCTGGCGGGGGATTACGCTCGGGTGGTGCGCACCCTGGGGGACGAGGCTCTCCCCGCCGACCGTCGTTTCGCCGCTGCGGCGTATCTGCTCCGCGCCGCCGCCCGCCACGCCCTCTATCTGGAGGGTGGCGAACGGGATCTGGCGCTGCTGGAAAGTGCCCGCCAGGATGTGCGGGCGTCGAAGGAGCGGCAACGGGACCTCACCGTCCCCGGGTCGGTATTCTCGCCCCGCTTCGTGGCGTTCTTCGCGAGCGTCTGACGGCCCCGGCGCTCGGCCCCGGCAGATTCGGGCAGATCCGGGCAGATTCGGGAGCCCTACCCCTCTTCCAGGTGCTTTTCGAGCAGGGGGCGGGCGATGGCGATGAGGTCGTGTTCGGTGAGGATGCCCACCAGGCGGTGGTCCCCATCGACCACCGGCAGACAGCCCACCTTGTGTTCCCGCATCAGACCCATGGCCTCGCGGGTGGGGGTGTGGGGTTGGACGGTGATCACGTCGCGCAACATGACCTCGCGCACCGGCAGGGTCGATCCCTGGCGCTGCGGCAGGGACTGGCTCATCACCCGCAGCAGGGTGCGGTAGGTCACCAGGCCCACCAGACGCTGCTGGTTGTCCTCCACGGGAATGTAGCGCACGTGCCGCCATTGCATGACGCTGGCCACCAGATCCACCACTTCCTCTTCGCTCACGGTGAAGAGATCCTTGGACATGATCTGGCTGACGGTGGCGTAGTGGCGACTGGACGGGCCGCTCTCGGCGAGTTCGGCCAGGGGCCAGGTGTGGACCGGCTCGCCGGTGCGCTGGCGTTCCACCGAGGCGGCCACCAGCGCGGCCAGGCGTTCACTCTGGCTCCCCTGGGGCTGCATGGCGTCGATGGAGGCGATCATCCACTGGGAACCGGTACGGCGGGATTGGACCCTCTCCTCGATGATGCCCAGGTAGCGATCGATATCGCTGGAGTCGATCTTGGAGATTTCCAGGCCGTGGCGGGCGAGGGGGATCAGTTCTTCCAGCAACAGGGTCGTGGCGGGCACCTCGCCGCGCTCCGGCCAGGTCAGGGAGGCCCCCAACCCCTGGCGCGCGGCGGCGATGAAGTTCTCCCGCGCCGTCTG
>Ga0055474_10000047_pt1 | contig 22332 bp, 17 predicted proteins | sample Muzzi_PWA_D1_FD_57680 | JGI IMG/M metagenome (GOLD analysis project Ga0055474, IMG submission 57680) | Wetland microbial communities from San Francisco Bay, California, USA, that impact long-term carbon sequestration - Muzzi_PWA_D1 | ecosystem: Environmental > Aquatic > Marine > Wetlands ... | reverse complement strand
GCAGTCCCGCCTCCAGCCGGTCCCGCAGGACGCGCAGGTGGCGAACGCGATCGTCCAGCTCTTCCCGGGCCAGGGCGGCGGTGACCCCGAGACCCACGATGCCCGGGACGTTTTCGGTGCTCGACCGGCGTCCCCGCTCCTGGCCGCCCCCCACCAGGGAGGGCGCGAAGCAGGCGCCGTCGCGGATCCACAGCGCCGCCACCCCCAGCGGACCATGAAATTTGTGACCCGCGAGGGTCAGATACTCCACCCCCAGGGCGCGACCATCCACCGGGTGCTTGCCCACCGCCTGCACCGCGTCCGTCAGCACCGGGATCCCGAGCCGTTGGCATGCCCGGGCCACCGCCGCCACCGGCTGGATCGTGCCCAACTCGTTGTTGGCCAACATCAGGCAGACCAGGCGGGTCGGTTCAGATCCATCGGCGCGCACCGCATCGGTCCGCACTGCATCGAGGAGTGCCGCGGCAGGCACCACGCCATCCTCCCCGGGGGGCACCCGGGTGGCGGTCATGCCCCGGGCTTCGGCGCGGCGTACGGCCTGCTCCACGGAAGGGTGCTCGAAGGAGCTCAAAACTATGTGACCCCGGTGCCCGTACTTGTGGGCTATCGCATCGAGGACGGCATTGTTCGATTCGGAGCCGGAGCCGGAGAAGACGATCTCCCCGGGCGTCCCGCCGACCAGGTCCGCCACCTGCCGCCGGGCCGCTTCCACCGCCGCCCGGGCCGCCCGACCGAAGCGGTGCAACGAGGATGGGTTACCGTGCTCCCCGGTGAGCCAGGGGATCATGGCCTCGGCCACCCGAGGATCGACCGGAGTCGTGGCGTTGTGATCGAAATAGACGGAGGTCATGGCGCTGTTATTGTACGCAGTCGCTGGATGGTTTTGGTTTTTTGTTGGATCGGAGGACCTCATGACTCTGGCTCCCCGGAGCTTTTCGCTGTTGGCGTGGCTCGTCGTCCTTGGGCTGTGCCTGTCCCTGGCCCCCCCGGCGGCGGCCTACAAGAAGGCCCAGAAGAAGCGCATCGAGGCGGTGGGACTCTCCAAGGAACACCTGGAGTGGCTCCTGGCGGTGGAATACATCATCTCTGACGAGGAATTCGAGGGCTTCCTGGCGCTGACCAAGGAGTATCAGCGGGAAGCGTATATCGACCGCTTCTGGAAGGAGCGGGATCCGTACCCGGAGACCGCCCGCAACGAGTTCAAGCGGCGGTATGAGGAGCGGATGCAACTCATCGCCCATCGCTACGGCCAGGTCGACTCCGATCCCGGGCGCATGCTCCTGCTCAACGGCGCCCCCGACTTCTTGCTGGAGGTCGATTGCCCGATCCGGCTCCACCCCATGGAGATCTGGTTCTACGACGGTAGTGATCAGGTGGGCTTCGAGTTCTACCTGGTGTTCTACAAGTCGGGTGGGGTGGGACCCTTTCGGCTGTGGTATCCCAGCGATGGGCTGGGCGCGCTCTTCGACGACACCTTCGCGGGGGGGAGCAACGAGCGGGGGGGCTCCCTGGAGCAGATCCAACTGACCTGCCGCGATGGCGACATCATCGCCCGGGGGATCGCCTGGGTCCTGGGGCAGGGGATCGACGGCTTTGGGATGATCCGCGCCCGCCTGGAGACCCGGCCTGATCCCCCCCAGGGAGAGTGGGTGGCGACCTTCGCGGCCTACTCCACCGATCTGGATGCCGACGCGGGCGTCTTCGCGGCGGAACTGGATGTGGCCTACCCCGGTCGGCAGCAGAGCCGGACGGTGATGCAGGGGATTGTGAAGGTGGCCACGGACCAGGCGGAGACGGTCTCTTTGAGCGGTCTGGAGACCTATAACTTCCTGCTCAACGGCGAGGTCTTGCGGGAAGGGGAACTTTTCGAAGCGTTCCGCTACAAATTCGATTTCCCCGTGGCCTCCGTCCGCGACGGCACCTTACCCATGGTCTTTCAGCGCACCATGCGCCCGGGCGAATACCGATTGATCATCAAGTTGGAGGATCTGAATGGCGGTCGCGCCTTCCGCACGGAGCGGACGCTGACCGTGCCGAAGCTCGACAACCAGATGCCCGCGCCACCCCCCGACGACCCCATCTCCGCCCGCTTGCTGGCGGAGGCCAACGCCGCCATCCACAACGGGGAGACCACCCTGAAGCTGGTGCGCCCCCTGGGGGAATTGCACTCCGGCCTGATGCGGGTGGAAACGCTGGTGACCGGTGACGGGATCCAGAAAGCCACCTTCTTCCTGGATGGCCGGTCGGTGCTCACCAAGCGCCGACCGCCCTACAGCGTCGAGGTGGACCTGGGGGGGCTGCCGCGCACCCGCACCCTACGGGTGGTGGGCTACGACAGCAACGGCGAGGAACTGGTCTCCGACGAGATGGTGCTCAATGCCAACAGCCACCGCTTCGCCGCCCGTCTGGTGGAGCCCCGGCGGGGGAAGAGCTACCAGCAGAGCCTGCAAGCCCAGGCGGAGATCAGTGTCCCCGACGACCAGACCCTGGACCGGGTGGAGTTTTTCCTCAACGAGACCCTGGTGGCGACGCTCTACCAGCCGCCCTACACCCAGCCCATCCTGCTGCCCCCGGATGGTTCCGTGGCCTACGTGCGGGCCGTGGCGTACCTGAAAGACGGCAACGCCACCGAAGACCTGGTCTTCGTCAACGCTCCGGATTACCTGGAAGAGGTGGACGTCCAATTGGTGGAGCTCTACACCTCGGTGCTGAATCGCGAGGGGCGTCCGGTGGCAGGGCTCACCCGGGAGATGTTCAGCGTCGCCGAGGACGGCGTGCCCCAGGAGATCGTGCGCTTCGACCAGGTCAAGGACCGGGCCATCCACACCGGGATTTTGCTGGATGTCTCCGCCTCCATGGACGATTCCCTGGATCAGGTGCGGGAAGCGGCGCTGCAATACTTTGAGACGGCCATCGAGCCGAAGGATCGGGCGGCGCTGGTGACCTTCAACGACCGCCCCAACCTGGCGGTCAAGTTCACCAACGAACCCCAGACCCTGGCTGGCGGCCTGGCGGGGTTGAAGGCGGAACGGGGCACGGCGCTCTACGACAGTGTGATTTTCGGCCTCTACTACTTCAACGGCATCCGGGGTCAAAAGGCCTTGCTGGTGCTCTCGGATGGCAAGGACGAGTCGAGCCGATTCACCTTCGACGAGACCCTGGAATTCGCCCAGCGGGCCGGGGTGACGGTCTACGCCATCGGTCTCAAAGAAGCCGCCAAGGATCGCGACGCTCGCAAGCGGCTGACCCAGCTCGCCGACACCACCGGTGGCCGCAGTTTCTTCATCGATGGCGCGTCGGAGCTGGCGGGGGTCTACCAGCAGATTCAGAACGAGTTGCGCTCCCAGTACCTGGTGGTCTACCAATCGTCCAATACCTCGGGAGAAGCCAACTTCCGCGCGGTGGACCTGAACGTGACGGACCGCAACCTGGAAGTGAAAACCATGAGCGGCTACTATCCTTAGAACGAGGAGGATTCCGATTTGATCCACGCCCGGACCCGTCCCCCCTGGTGGCTGCTGTTCTTCTTTCTGCCTCTTCTGGGAGGGGGTTCGGTGGCGGCGGATGGGGCCGCTCCCGCGGCGGCGGCTGTCTCTGCGGTAGATGGGGTGGCCGCGGTGGAGCCACAGGATCCCGCGACGCTACCCACCCCGGAGCAGCTGGCGGAGCCCACGGCGGAGGAACGGACGGCGGTCGAGGATCAGGTCAAGAAACTTCCCAAGGAGTACCAGGACTGGTTGGGGGAGATGGCGGATCTCATCCTCCCCGCGGAGCGGGAAGTCTTCCTGGGACTGACCAAGGACTACCAGCGGGAGGCGTTCATTCGCCGTTTCTGGCAGGTGCGGGATCCCTTCCCGGAGACCGGGCGCAACGAGTTCATGGAGTGGTGGCAGACCAACCGCCAGCTCGCCACCCAGCTGTTCGACAATCTGACGGAAGATCGGGCCCGGATGTTGATGCTCAACGGCGAACCCACCGAGCGGCACACCAACATCCTTTGCCCGGACCACCTGAATCCCCTGGAGATCTGGTACTACCAGGGCACCCCGCGCATTCGGCTGCGCTTCTACCTGGTCTTCTACGAGCGCCGGGGCCGCCGCGAGGGGATGAAGCTGTGGTACCCGCGGCAGGGTCTGGAACCCCTGCGCAAGCCGATTTTCGGTTCCGTGCCCACCGACGCCCAGATGCTGGAGACCATCCTCACCAACTGCGCCCGGGGCGACCTGGTGGCCAGCGCCGTGGTGGGGGCGGCGGATTGGGAGCGGGTGATGGAGAACGTCGAGGTGGTGCCCAAGCCCAGCGAGGAGTGGGTGCGCACCTTCGTCGCCTACTCCACCGAGGTGCCCGAGGGGGCGGAACTCTTCCCCGCGGAGCTGGAGGTTTCCTTCCCCGGGCGGCACCAGAGCCGCACGGTGCTCCAGGGGCTGGTGACGGTCCACGCGGACGATGTGGCGGTCTCCCACCTGGTGGCCAAGCCCTCCTACAACTTCGTGGTGGACGGCGAGATCCTCCTCAAGGGGGCGCTCTTCGAACACTTCCGCTACCGGTTCAACCTCACCGCCGACCAGCTGACGGAAGGTGGCCAGCTCCCCCTGGTGGTGCAGCGCTTGTTGCGCCCGGGCGTCTACCAGCTGGTCCTCAAGGTGGAGGATCTGAACGGCGAGCGGTTCTTCCGGAAGAGCCTGGAGCTGGAGGTGCCCCAGGTGGATCCGGCAACCCTGCCCCCCGTGGTGGCCGCGGCGGGGGATGCGGCGGTCAACCAGGTAGCTTCCCGAGCCCAGAGCCTGCTCTCGGAGGCCAACGCCGAGATCACCACCGGCGATCACAGCCTGCGTCTGCACGTGCCGGAGTTCGGGCTGATGGTGGGCAAGGTGCGGGTGGAGGCCCGCACCGCCGGGGAGGGGATCGCCAAGGTCCGCTTCCTCCTCAACGGGCGACCCATCTTCACCAAGAGCCGACCGCCCTACAGCGTCGAGCTGGATCTGGGCACCGCGCCCAAGATCCACACCGTGCGGGCCACCGCCTTCAACAGCGAGGGGCGGGTCCTGGCCACCGACGAGGCGCTGGTCAACGCCGGTCCTCATCGTTTCTCTGTGCGCCTCATCGAGCCCCAGCGGGGGCACAATTACCAGCGCAGCCTGCGCGCCTCGGCCATCGTCGAGGTGCCGGAGGGGGAGCGGCTGGACCGGGTGGAGATGTACCTCAACGAGACGCTGGTGGCGACCCTCTACCAGCCCCCCTTCGTGCAGCCGATGGTCATCCCCGAGGGCGAGCCGCTGGCCTACGTCCGCGCCCTGGCCTACCTGGACGACGGCGCCTCCACCGAGGACGCGGTCTTCGTCAATGCTCCGGACTACGTGGACGAGGTCAACATCCAGATGGTGGAGCTGTACACCAGTGTGCTGGACCGCCGAGGGCGCCCGGTGGAGGGGCTGACCCGGGAAGACTTTAGTGTGCTCGAGGACGGCGCCGAGCAGGAGCTGCGGCGCTTCGAGCTGGTGGAGAACGTGCCGATCCACGCGGGCATCCTGCTGGATGTCTCCCGCTCCATGCTCTGGCGTCTGGACGCGGCCCAGAAGGGCGCCCTGCGCTTCTTCGAGACGGTGATCGAGCCCAAGGACCGGGCGGCGGTGATCACTTTCAACGAGAAACCCCAGCTGGTGGTGCGTTTCACCAACGATCTGGAAGTGCTGGCGGGGGGCCTCGCGGGGTTGACGGCGGAAGGGGAAACGGCCCTCTACGACAGCCTGATCTACTCCCTCTACTATTTCAGCGGTCTGACCGGCAAGCGGGCCATCATCATCCTCTCCGACGGCGCCGACTCCGCCAGCCGCTACACCTTCGACGACGTCATCGACTACGCCCGGCGGGTGGGGGTGAGCCTCTACTCGATCGGCATCGATCTGTCCGGCGGCAAGACCCAGGACATCCGGCTGAATCTGGAGCGCCTCTCCCGGGAGACCGGCGGCACGGCCTTCTTCATCGATTCGGAAAAGGAGCTGGAAGGCGTCTACACGGACATCCAGGCCGAGCTTCGCTCCCAGTACCTCCTCGCCTACCAGTCCAACGCTGCCATCGCTGGCGGTGGGGGCGACTTCCGGGAGGTGGAGGTCAAGACCCGGGACGATTCCATGGAGGCGAAGACGATCAACGGGTACTTCCCGTAGGATAGTCAGTTCTCTGTGCTACCCTTTTTTTAGAGGAGATGTTCCATGAAGATCGATCTGGAAAAAGCCAACGGGCAATTGCGTCGGCTGGTTGCCGAGGCCGCCGGTGGTGAGGAAGTCATCCTGACGGATCACGATCAGCCGGTTGCCCGCGTGGTGGCCGAGGCGCCCAGGACGAAGGACCGGCGGGCCGCTCTGGAGAGCTTCCTGAAGTTGGCGGGTACCGCCCGCAGTGATTCCTACGACGTCTCCACCGATAAATACCGGCATCTGGCTGACCTTGGGTCGTGAGGCTCGTTTTCGTCGATAGCGGCGGTTTCTTCGCCCTTCTTTCGCCCGACGATCACTCTCACCTACGAGCCCGCGAACTCTTCTCTCAGGCTCTGAGGGTTGGCTGGGAACTCATTACGACCAATGCGGTGATCTTCGAGGCCCACGCTCTGATCCTCAATCGTGTCCGCGATGGTCGCACGGTGGCTCTCCGCTTCTTGGATCATATCGAGCAAGGGCTGTGCCACATGGAACGGGTTGGCCTGGAAGACGAGCGACGCGCAATCCATCTATTGCGCGAACGACCAGACAAAGCGTACTCCCTTTGCGACGCCGCCAGCTTCATGGTCATGGAGAGGTTGGGCGTGGAGGAGGCTATCGCTTTTGATCGCCATTTCGTTCAGTACGGACGGTTCCGCATCCTGGGCTAGGCCGCGCCACCGCAGGCTGCCCTTCCGCCCTCTCCAGCGCGCCGCCTTGACCCCGGGTTTCCACCCGGGGCTACCCAATGGCACCCTGACGGGTGCTCCAAGGCAAGGCCAAGGCCAAGGCAGGCCTTTCTGTGGGGGCGGCCCCCTGTGGCCGCCCTGCTGATCCTTTCCAGCGCGTCGCCAGCACCCAGGGCTCCCGCCCCTTGACAGCCGCCGCGCCTTTCCCGCAAAATGCAAACCGAGCGCTCGCTTTGTAAAATGGAGGAGACGGAATGACCCCGCGCAAGCAGGAACGGTCGGAGGTTTCGATACAGCAGGCTCTGGCCGCGGCGCTGGAGCTGTTCTCCAGCCAGGGATTCGGGCCGACCTCCATGCGCCAGATCGCCGACCAGTCGGGGGTGTCCATGGGCAACCTCTACCACCACTTCCCCAACAAGGAGTCCCTCTTCCGGCGCCTCATCGACGACTATTGGGCGCGCCTGGAGGATCCGGAGCATCCGCTGCAAGAGCTCTTCGGTCGCGCGAACTTTCCCGACGACCTGGAGGAGATGGCCGCCCTCATCGAACAGGTGGTGGAGGACAACGCCCCCTACATCCTGCTGATCTACATCGATGTTGTGGAATTCCAGGGGGAGCACATCCGCACCTTTTACGAGGGCATGGCGACGCGCTTCCAGGAGGTCTACGGCGCCCGGCTGGCGGCGCGCAAGGCGGCGGGAGAGTTTGGCGAGGTCGACCCCCTGGTGGGCGTGATGCTGGCGGCCCGCTGGTTTTTCTACTTCTTCACGATCGAAAAGTGCTTCGGCGTGCCGATGCACTTCGGAATGAAACCTGAAGAGGCGACGAAGGAGTTCATCCGCCTTCTGCGCTTCGGTCTGCTGCCCCGCGCTCCGGCGCCGGGAGAAGCACAGACCCCACAATCCCCTTGGAGGAATCCGTCATGAATCGAAACCATTGGCTTATGGGGCTCGCGCTCCTCTTGGTACTGGGGGCCTCGGCCCTCACCGTGGAAGCGCAGGAGGGCGATGGGAAGACCGACGCCGATGCATCCGCAGCAGACGCCGCCGATCCAGAACAGCAGGTGGAAGAGGAGATCTTCGTCACCGCCCGCAAGCGGGAGGAAAATATTCAGGAGGTGCCGGTGGCGGTCACCCTGATCACCGGTGAGCTGCTGGAAGACAGCGGCGTGGCGGATATCTCCGAATTGCAGGCCCAGGTGCCGAATCTCTCCATCTACCCCGGGCGCAACCAGTCCACCACCCTGACCGCCTTCATGCGGGGCATCGGCCAGGCGGATCCCCTGTGGGGCGTGGACCCCGGGGTGGGGCTGTACCTGGACGATGTCTACATGGCCCGCCCCCAGGGGGCGCTGCTGGACGTCTTTGACGTCGAACGGATCGAGGTGCTGCGGGGTCCCCAGGGCACCCTCTACGGCAAGAACACCATCGGTGGTGCCATCAAGTACGTCAGTCGACCGTTGACGGACGATTTTGGTGGTTTCGTCTCCCTGACCGGCGGCAGCTTCGACAACCAGGGGCTGAAGGCCAGCGTCTCCGGGGCGCTGATCCCGGGCAAGCTGCGGATCAAGGCGGCGGCGGCGTCGCTGAAGCACGATGGTTACGGCACCAACCTCTTCACCGGTCGCGAGGTTTCCGACAAAGACACCACCGCCTACCGCCTGGCCCTGGACTGGTTGGCGTCGGAGGATGTGACCGTCAAGTTCCGCCTGGACCGCACCGAGGATCGCGCCGAGCCCAAGGGGCTGACCCGCCTGGAAGCCAATCCCTTCTGTCTGCTCTTCCTGGGTGCCGCCTGTCCGCCGTTGCCCAACCGTTTCGATACCCAGAGCGGTCTGGCGCCCCTGAACAGCACGGATTCGGAGGGCTATTCGCTGACCATCGACTGGGCCCTCAACGACCACTGGCAATTCAAATCCATCACCGCCTACCGGGAGTCGAACAGCGAGAACAACATCGACTTCGACACCACCCCGGCGCGGATTACCGATGTCATCGCCACGTACTTCGATGACCAGACCTCCCAGGAATTCCAGTTCCTCTACGACGGCGGCGGCGCCTTCACCGGGGTGTTCGGCTTCTACTACTTCGATGGCACCGCCGGGGGCCTGGTGCAGAACATCTTCCTGAATTCGATCTTCGGCACCACCGAGGGCACCACGGAGACGGAATCCATCGCCGTCTTCGGCGACGGCTCCTACGCCATCAACGAGAGGTTGACCTTCAATTTCGGCCTGCGGGTGACCGACGAAGAAAAGCGTGGGATCGCCTTCAACGCGGGCTACACGGACGACACCTTCTCCACCGTTGCGGTGGTCACCTCCGACTATGACCAGACCGCGACGTTCACCTCGGTGGCGCCGAAGCTGGGCCTGGACTACCAGTTCAACGACGACGTTTTGGGCTATGTCTCGCTCTCCCGAGGTTTCAAGAGCGGTGGCTTCAACGTCCGGGCGCAGGCCAGTTTCTTTCCGGAGTCGGCCCTGCCCTTCGACGACGAGGTCTTGACGGTGGCGGAGGTGGGCATCAAGTCGGTGCTGGCGGATGGCTACCTGGTGCTCAACGCCGCCGCCTTCAATGGCGACTATGAGGACATCCAGGTCAGTACCTTCACCTCCTTCGATTCCAACGGCGACGGCACGGACGACGCCTTCTTCGGCAACTTCCTCAACGCGGGCAGCGCCACGGTGCGGGGCCTGGAGGTGGAATTCGACTGGACCTCGCCCACGGTCAGCTGGTTCGGCATCTCCGGCAACGTTAGCTACCTGGACGCCGACCCGGATGACTTCCTGGACGCCAATGGCGATGGCTTCGTGGATACCCAGGTGATCAGCAACGCGCCGGAGGTGACGGGGTCGTTGAACCTGAACTTCGACTTCCCCGCCTTCGGCGGCCTGATCACCGCCAGCGTCGGCTACGCCTACCGGGATGATTCGGTGCTCACCAACGAGGGTGGTCCGGATCCCCGCAATCCCACCCAGCCGCTGCTACCCCTGGTGCAGCCGTCCTTCGACCTGCTCAACGCCTGGGTCTCCTGGATCTCCGGTGATAGCCACTGGCAGGCGACGGTCAACGCCAAGAACCTCACCGACGAGGAATACCTCACCAACGGCTATAACATCCCGGTCCTGGGCGTCGTCCAGGGGTCCTTCGGGGCGCCCCGGGAGGTGACCGCGTCGCTGACCTACAAATTCTGATCCGGCGGGCGGAGGATTTCATGATCGAAACAGGTCTGGCGAACAAGGTGGTGCTGGTCACCGGGGCGGCGGCGGGGATCGGGCGGGCGACGGCGCTGCGCTTCGCGGCGGAGGGCGCTCGGGTCGCCGCCTGGGATGTCCAGGGGGAGGCTGGGGACGCCCTGGTCACCGCCCTGGCGGCGGCGGGGGGAGAGGGGCACTTCGCCGCCGTCGATGTCACCGATGGGGAAGCCGTCGAGGCGGCGGTGGCGGCGGTGGTGGAGCGTTGGGGCGGGGTGGATGTGCTGGTCAACAACGCCGGCATCGTCCGCGACGCGCAACTGGTCAAGTGGCGGGATGGGGAGGCGGTGGGCCGCATGTCGGAGGCGGCCTTCGACGCGGTGCTGGCGGTCAACCTCAAGGGGGTTTTCCTGTGCACCCGGGCGGTGGTGCCGTCGATGATCCGGCGCGGCGGCGGCGTCATCCTCAGCGCCTCCTCGGTGGTCGGTCTCTACGGCAATTTCGGCCAGACCAACTACGCCGCCACCAAGGCGGGGGTGATCAACATGACCCGGGGCTGGGCGCGGGAGCTGGGCCGCCACGGCATCCGCGCCAACGCCGTGGCGCCGGGCTTCGTGGCCACGGAGATCCTCCAGTCGATGCCGGAGAAGGTCAAGGCGGGGATGGTGGCCCATACGCCGGTGGGGCGCATGGGCCGACCGGAGGACATCGCCGAGGCCTATCTGTGGCTGGCCTCCGATGCTGCCTCCTTCGTCAACGGCACGGTCCTCTCCGTGGACGGCGGGCTGGTGGTGGGGACGTGAATCGCTTCGCGGATATCATCGCCACCGGCAGCTACCTGCCGGAAATCGAGGTCTCCAACGAGGTGCTGCGGCAGCGCTTCGCGGATCATGATGATTTCGTGGACAAGATGGAGGCGCGCACCGGCATCCTGCGCCGGTGGTACGCGCCGGACGATTGGGCGACGTCGGATCTGGCGCTCCCGGCGGCTCGCCAGGCGCTCCAGCGGGCGGGTCGTGATCCGCAAGACGTCGATCTACTGATCCTCGGCACCGATTCGCCGGATTACGTGACCCCCGCCACCTCCACGGTCTTGCAGCACAAGTTGGGGGCGGTCAATGCCGGGACCTTCGACATCGGCTGTGCCTGCGCCTCCTTTCCCACCGGGCTGGCGACGGCGGCGGGGTGGATCGCCGCCAACCCGTCGATCCGCACGGTGCTGGTGGTGGGGGCCTACCTGATGCACCGCCTGGCGGATCCGGACGATCCGATGATCTTCTTCTATGGCGATGGTGCCGGGGCCGCCGTCCTGGAGCCCGCCGCCGAGCCGGGCTTCGTCACCGCCGCCGCCCAGGCCGATGGCCGCTACGCCGGGTATTGGGGCATCTTCGCCGGGGGCACGGCGGAGCCCGCCACCGTCGCGGCGGTGGAGGCTGGACGCACCCAGGTGCGGGTGCTCGACCGCTACCCGCCGGAGGTCAACCATGAAGGGTGGCCTCGCCTGGTGCGGCGTCTGGCCCGGGATGGGCACTTTGCCCTGGAGGACATCGACCTGCTGATCTTCAGCCAGGTGCGCAAGTCGTCCATCGAGCTGGTCATGGACACCCTGGGCCTGCCCCGGGAGCGCGCCCACACGATCATGGAGCACAGCGGCTACACCGGCTCCGCCTGCCTCGCCATGGCCTTCGACGATGCCATCGCCGCGGGCAAGGTGGGCGCCGGGGACCTGGTGGTCTTCGTCGGTTCCGGGGTGGGCTACAACCAGGCGGGCGCCGCGTTCCGCCTACGCTCGGATGTCAACCAAGAAGGAGGATCCCCATGATCGTGAGACGACTTTTCTGCGCCCTGCTCATCCTGCTGGCCCCCGCCGTGGCGGCGCTGGATGTCAACGGCGGTAGCGTGCAGTTCGCGGGCGGCTTCCAACCCTCCAACGCCCCCTGGGGCGGCTTCGGGGGCGGCAGCTGCACGGCCAGCAAGACCCCGGTGATCTTCCTCCACGGCAATGGCGACGAGGCGAAGAACTTCGATTTCCCCACCGCCACCGGCGTCGATTCGGTCTATGAGGCGTTCCGCGCCGCGGGCTACAACGACTGCGAACTCTTCGGCCTCACCTGGCTCTCCCCCGCCGAGAACAGCCAGCCCCAATTCAACTACCACCAGCCCACCAAGGCGGCCCAGATCGCGGATTTCCTCTGGGATGTGATGGCCTACACCGGCGCCACCCAGGTGGATGTGGTGAGCCACTCCCTGGGGGTGACGATGGCCCTCTACGCGGTGGACGAGGCGGGCTTGTGGGGTTCCGTGCGGCGCTTCGTGGGCATCGCCGGGGGGCTCCGGGGGTTGGCCTCCTGCGGTTGGGTGGGCTACGCCAACCCTGCCTACCCCACCTGCGGTTCGCAGAACGTTTTCGATTCCCGGATCTTCGGCCTCTACCCCCACAGCTGGTGGACGTGGAATCCCCGCACGGGCAATGGGGGCTTCCGGGATGATCCGGCGGGCAAGGCCACGCTCTTCTACACCCTGGGGGCCGACATTCATGACGAGGTGCTCTGCGCCAGCACCAGCGCGGTGCCGGGGTGTGGCGACTCGGCGGCGTTCGACAGCCGCTCCAATGTCCGGGCGCAGCTGGACGTGGGCCACGGAACACCCGCCGCGGCGGCCGATTTCGACTTCGCCGACTGGACGATTCTCAACCTCCTGGGCGGTGACGCGGACGGCGTGGGCCACTACCGGGCGAAGAACAACACCGGTCAGATTCAGGTCAACATGCTGACCACGGCGTGCACCGGCACCGGCTGCTGCGCCGGGTACGGGGCCGTCTGCGGCCCGCAGTGAGGGGGCAGCCCGTGATGCAGCCATCAACCCTTCAGGCGGACATTCTCGGTGAGCGGGCGCGGCTGACGCCGAGCGCTCCGGCGCTGGTGGTGGTGGAACCCGCCCTGCGCCTGAACTACCGGCAGCTGGACGACCGGGCGGTGCGCTGCGCCCGCCTGTGGACCGAGACCCTGGGCCTGGCGAAGGGGGATCGGGTGGGCATCCTGGCCCACAACCGGGTGGAGTATCTGGAGGCGTTCTTCGCCGCCGGCAAGACGGGCATCGTCCTGGTGACCCTCGGTACCCGGCTCACCGCTGCGGAGCTGGAGCCCGTGGTGCGGGATAGCGGTCTCCAGGCGCTGCTCTACGATGGCGCGCTGGCGGAGACCGTGGCGGCGCTGCGGCGGCGGATCGACCTCGACCATTGGGTGGCGCTGGACGCCCCCACCGAGGCCACGGATGGGGTCTACGGCGCGCTGATCGCGGCCCTCGGCGAGGCCCCGGCGTGGGCGCCCACCCCGTGCGGCGGGGAGGACGTCTACTGCCTGCTCTACACCTCCGGCACCACGGGCCGTCCCAAGGGGGTGATGATCCCCCACCGGATGGTGGTGTGGAACGGCATCCACACCGTCTGTGGCTGGCAGCTGCGCGCCGACGATGTCAGCCCCATCTTCACCCCCCTCTACCACGCCGGGGGGTTGATGGCCTTCCTGGTACCCCTCTTCCTCATCGGCGGCACCATCGTCCTGCACCACAGCTTCGACGCCGGGGAGGTCTGGCGTACCCTCGAAAGGGAGCGCTGTACTGTCGTCCTGGGGGTGCCGACCATCTGGAAGATGCTTCTGGAAGCCCCGGAGTTCGCCACCGCCAATCTGGAGTCCGTGCGCTGGTTGATCAGCGGCGGGGCACCCTTGCCCCACTACCTGATCGAGGCGTACCAGCAGAAGGGCGTGGCCTTCAAACAGGGCTTCGGGATGACCGAGGTGGGGGTCAACGGCTTCGCCATGACCGTCGAGGATTCCTTCCGCAAGGTGGGCTCCATCGGCCAGCCGATGCCCTTCACGGCGGTGCGTCTGGTGGATGAAGAGGGGGCCACTGTGGCGCCCGGGGAGGTGGGGGAGATGCTCTTCCGCGGTCCCCATGTCTGCAAGGGGTACTGGAATAACCCCGAAGCCACCGCCGCCGCCCTGGATGCGGAGGGCTGGTTCCACAGCGGCGATCTGGCGCGCTGCGATGAGGACGGCTTCTACTATGTGGCCGGTCGCCAGAAGGACATGATCATCAGCGGCGGGGTCAACATCTATCCGGCGGAGATCGAGGCGGTGCTGGTGCAGCATCCGGCGGTGGAGGACGCCGCCGTGGTGGCGGTGCCGGATGCCCGGTGGGGGGAAGTGGGGGTCGCCTTCATCGTCCCCCGCCCGGGAGCGACCCCGGCACCGGACGGGGCAATCCTGACCGCGTTTCTCGAAGAACGGCTGGCGCGCTTCAAGATCCCCAAAGCCTTCCGTTTTCCCACCGAGTTGCCGCGCACGGCCTACGGCAAGGTGGTCAAGGGGGAGTTGCGGGATCGCTATCTGGGGGAGGACGGGGGATGAGCGACGACCTCCTCGGCCACCAATTCTTTGGTGAGGACGCCGAGGGCGCCGAACGGAACGCCGTGGTGCTCCTCCTCAACGGCGGCATGATGACCTACCGGGCGTGGGCGCCGGTGGTGGAAGGGCTCCTGGACCGCTACCGGGTGCTGGGCTGCGACTTCCGAGGGCAGCTCATGTCCCCGGGGCTGGGCCACCCCCGGCTGGAGACCCACGCCGAGGATGTGCTGGCGCTGCTGGACGCCCTCCAGCTGGAGGCGGTGCATGTCCTGGGCACCTCCTTCGGCGGTGAGGTGGCCCTGCTCCTGGCGGCCCGGTATCCGGAGCGGGTGCGCACCCTGGCGGTGGTGACGGCGGCGGACCGGACGCCGCCGGGGATGGCGGAAGCGTCGCGGCGGGCCAAGGTGCTGGTCCAGCAAGCCGCGGAGGGAGGCGACGCCGGTCCCTTCCACGACACCCTGCTGGAGGATGTCTACTCCCGGCAGTATCGGGAAGCCCACCGGGAGCAGCTCGCCGCCCACCGCCAGCAGACGCTGCCCGCGGCCTGGTACCGGGGCCTCCTGGGCATCCTCACCAGCATCGAAGATTTCGACCTGACGCCCTCCCTGGGGGCCATCCACTGCCCGACGCTGGTGGTCCACGCCGCCCAGGACGCGGTCATGCCCACGGAGCGGGTGGAGGCTCTCGCCGCAGGGATTGCGGGGGCGGAACTGCGGGTGCACCCCACCTCCGGCCATGTCCTGGTGGTGGAGGATCCGGCGTGGCTGGTGCGGCAGTACCGGGCGTTTTTGGCCCGAGCGGCGGCGGGCGACTGATGGGGACGGAATCGCTGGACCCCAGCATCCTCGCCAGCTGGGGTTTGCTCGCCGCCTACGCCGCCGCCATCCTCGCCCTGGTGGTGCGCGGCGCCCGCCGCAACAAGAGCGTTGCGGACTACGCCGTCGGCACCCTGGCCTTCTCCCCGGTGGCCGTGGGGCTGGCCCTGGCGGCCTCCACCACCAGCGCCGCGACCTTCATCATCAACCCCGGACTGGTGGCCTACTTCGGTCTTTCCGGGGTCTTCGGCCTGTGTGTCGTCCTGCCCATCGCCATGTCCACCTCCCTGGTGGTGCTGACCAAGGGCTTCCGCAAATACGGCCACTCCATCAAGGCGCTGACCCTCTCCCAGTGGGTGGGGGAGCGCTACCAGAGCCGGGGTTTCGCCATCTTCTTCGCCCTCCTCTCCCTGCTCTCGATCACCTTCATCGTCTTGATCCTGGTGGGTTTGACGAAGGTGATCGCGGCCTCCTTGGGGCTTTCGGAGCCGTGGGTGCTGGTGGTGGTGGTGGCGTTTTCCTTCGGCTACATGATGTTCGGCGGCGCCAACTCGATGGTCTACACCAACACCATCCAGGCGGTGATCATGCTGGTGGTGGCGGCTATCCTGCTGGGTTCCGGATGGCACCATTTCACCGATGGCGTCGGCGGTTTCGTGGCCCAGCTGCGGGCCATCGATCCCCACCTCGCCACCCTCTACAATCCCGCGAGCCCCCTCTTCCGGGATGCCTTCGAGGTGGTCTTCTGCACCATCGTGGTGGGCGCGGCCATCGTCTGCCAGCCTCACATCATCACCAAATCGTTGCTGCTCAAGGGGGAGCGGGACGTCAACCGCTACCTGGTGGCGGGCATCGTGGTGCAGACGATCTTCTTCCTGGTCGTCATCGTGGGCCTCTACGCCCGGTTGGAGTTTCCCGCTCTCCAGACGCTGACCGGCGAAGCCATCCCCCCCGACAGTGTCACCGCCACCTACCTGGTGACCCAATTTCCCTGGTTCGTCGCCGTGGTGGTCTTCCTGGGCCTCATCGCGGCGGGCATGTCCACCTTGGAGGGGCTGATCCAGTCCATGTCGATCATCGTCACCAACGACCTGATCGGCAACGTCCACGGCGCCCTCACCGGTCGCCGTCTGCCGGAAGCCTTCCTCTTCCGCCTCAACCGCGTCGTCATCGTCGTTCTGGCGCTGGTGTCCTGGGCTCTCGCCTACCAGCAGCTGGTGGCCCCCAACCTGAGCGTGGCGATCTTTGCCCAGCTGGGGGTCTACGGTTACTTCGCGGCAGCCTTCGTGCCGGTGCTCTTCGGTACCTTCCTCCAGGACACCCCCAAAGCCGCCGCCATCAGCGCCGCCGTCGCCGCCATCGCCGTGCACTTCACCCTCTACCTGACCGGCGACGGCTACTTCCCCTACTTCACCGGCGTCACCGTCAAAAACCCCGGCATCTCCACCGCCCTGGGCATCGTGGCGGCGCTGGTCGTGGGTGGGGTGGTGTATTGGGTGGGCCGGGGGCGGTCAATCCGCTAGCATCGCGGTGGTGGGGCATGGCCGCCCTTCAGCGACCCGTACCCGTGGCCTGGGCCAGCAGATGGCCCACCAGAGCATTCAGACTCACGCCCTGCCCCTTGGCGCGCCGCACCAGCTCGCGATGCAAGGTCTTGGGCAGGCGCACATTGAACCGACCGCTGAATTCTTTCAGGGGTTGGGGGACGGGCTGCCCCCGGTCCTGGTACTCCTCGATCATCAGCGTGATCGCCTCGGAGGCGTTGCGGATCGCCTCATCCGGGGTCTCACCGCCGGTGAAGAGGGTCGGAAAGTCCGGGATCCGAGCGTAGTACCCGCCGAATTCGTTCGGCACCACATCGATCTCGTAGCGGTGGATCCAATCAAGGTTCGCCTCGGTGGTCACGTTACCCCTCCTGTTCTTCCAGCAAGTGGATCACTCTCTTGACATCGACGGCGGAACAAAAAGCCCGCCCGCCGTGGGGTTTGACGATCAAAATCGAAGGACCGTCGCCCCGGGGGCGAAAGACATGGTGGCTACCGCGCTGCCTTGCCTCGGCATAGCCCAGATCTCTCAATACCCGTAGCAACTCACTGAAACGGATGCCCCGAGGGTTCTCCACCAGCTTGCGCTTCAGTTTCTCGAGGCTCGACATGGCGGCAAGATTGTAACTGTATTTAGTACCATTCGCAAGGGGCAGAGGGTCGTGACTGGCGCCAGGTGTCCAGCTCTGGCAAGCATCCCAGCGTCCGCCGCAAAGAAAAAGAAGGTCGGGGAAGGAAGGGGGGTGGCGGCGCTGCGCGGGGCAGCCAGCCGCGATCTCGTCACCCTGCTCGACCATCCAGGGTTTGCCCAGGAGGTGGTGCACAAGCTGCTCCTCCAGGGGACGCCGGACTTCGACCGTCTGCGCCGTTTCTACCTGGAGGGCGAAGGCGACAGCGACCGCTGGGAGGCCCTCAAACCCGCGTTGCAGATGTTCTTCGACGGCATCGAGACGCGCTTGCTGGCCAGCGAACCCTTCGGGCCGTTGCTGCGGGATACCCGCCAACTGGTGGCGCTGACGGGGATAGAGGACGGCCAGCAGGAATTGATCCGGTTGAGTCGCCAGCAGCAGGCCCTGGCGGCGCGCGCCGCCGTGACCGGCGAGGCGCACCTGACCGTGGCGCTGGAACAGACGACCCACCTGAGCGAGATCGCCGCCTTGTTGCGGCAGCAGCTGGAGCAGCAGCGAGCAACCCAGGCCGCGGACGTGCCCACCGGTCCCGCCCTGACGGACGCCGAACGGGTCTACCTGCGGCAACTGCGCAGCGAATGTGACCGCTTGCCCCTGGCCGGGGAAGCCCGGGACCTGGAGGCCAGCAGTGGCCGTGGGCGCGCCTCCCTGGCCCGGGTCTACGTCGAACTGGAAACCCAGACCCCGCCCTCCGAGGGCAAGATCCTGGGGCGCCTGGGCGTGCCGGAGGAGCAGTGGCCCGGCCTGCGGCAGCAGGTGAAGAGCGGGAAGGACGGGCTGCACGCCCTGCTCGGCGTCCACCAGATCAAGGACGATCACCCCCTGCGGCCCTGGGTGAAGGACCGGCAAGAACTCCGGCGAGCGGCCCGCAACTTGAGCGCCGTCGAGGCCCTGGTGGAGCACCGCCATCTGGTGCTGTTGGGGGACCCTGGCTCCGGCAAATCCACCTTCGTCAACCACCTCGCCGCCGCCCTGGCGGATCGCTTGCTGGTGACCGAAGGCGACGAGGGGGCGCTACCCCTGGGCGCTGTCTTGGGCCTGGAGGGCGAAGAGACCCTCTTCCCCGCGCGGGTCATTCTGTGCCAGTGGAGCAGCAGGAGGTGGAGTGGATGCGCGCCGCGGCGGGGCGCGGTGGCAAGCGCACTTACCCCTGGGGCAAGGAATTCGATGCCGCGCACATCAATAGCGAAGACAGCGGGCTGGGTCGGCCCACGCCGGTGCACATGTACCCAGAAGGGGCGAGCGCGGAAGGTGCCTTCGATCTCTGCGGCAATGTCTGGGAATGGGTCATGGATGCAGACAAGGAGCATTCTTGGGAGAAAGTCCTCGTAGGTGGTTCGTATTATCAATTAAGAAAGTATGCCCAGGCGTCTGCCCGGGGCTGGGTTCATCCGTTCGTCAGGCACTACTTCAAAGGATTTCGGTGCGTGGTCGTCCCCTCTCGTACATAGTTCTGTCTTCGGATACCTGAGTTCTGAGTTCTGATTTTCTTCTGTCCTTCTTCTGATTCGTCTGTTCACTGCCACGAGTGACAGTGATGCTGGGCAGCAGAGCGGGTGGAGTGCGCTATTTGGCTACTTTCTTCCATCCGTCCAGCAACCGCCCGACCTCAGCGGCGATACCGGAGACATGGCCCCATTGCCGTCCCGTCAACAAACCCAACTGATGACAGAGCACCAGACTGCGACGTAGCCGCGTCAGGGCGACATCGGCGTTGGCGTCGGTATATCCTTCGCCCACCATGACCGCGCCCTCTGACCTGATCCTCGCCTCCGGCTCCCCTCGCCGTCGGGAACTCCTGGCCCAATTGGGGCTGCGGTTTACCGTCCGGGCGGTGGATATCGATGAAACGCCGCGCCCGAATGAAACGCCTGAGGAGTACGTCTTGCGCCTGGCGTTGGAAAAGGCGGCAGCGGGCGCGGCGGCAGGAGCGGAGATGGAAGCGTCGGACACCCTGGTGCTGGCGGCGGACACCATCGTGATCCTGGATGGCGAGCTGCTCGGCAAGCCCGCGGATGCGGCGGAGGCACGAGCGATGCTGGGGCGCCTTGCGGGGCGGGAACATCAGGTGGCGACGGGGGTGGCGTTGCGGCAGGTGGCGGGGGAGCGGGGGGCGTCGGCGGTGGAGGTGTCCACGGTGCGGTTTCTGCCCATGAGCGAGCGGGAGATCGCCTGGTACGTCGCCACCGGGGAGCCCATGGACAAGGCGGGAGCGTACGCCATCCAGGGGATCGGCGGGCTGTTCATCGAAGCCCTGGAGGGGAACTTCAGCAATGTGGTGGGGTTGCCCCTGCCGGTAGTGCACCGGCTGTTCCGCGAATTGGGTCGCAACTTTCTCGCCACTGCCGAATGCGCTGATTGAGAAAAAGTCCAGAACACCAATAAGGTTGCGCCCTTTTCGGGCACGCCTTACACTGCTCCGGGAGTCTATCTTGGAAGCTGTAGAAACTCAGAAAGCACACAAGGCCGGTCGGCTTGAGGTGGAGCTGGGCCCTCGTCAGGGGGAGCGTTTTCTGTTGCAGCCCTTCGACCAGGTGAAGGTCGGCAGTGGCCCGGAGTGCAACATCCCTTTGGAGGCGCAGGGCCTGGCGGCGCAGCAGATGCAGATCGTGGGTCAGGGGGACGGTTTCCTCTTCACCACCCTGGCGGACGGCGTGACGGTGAATGGCGAGCCCCTCCCCTCCGGCCGCTTGCAGGATGGGGACATCATCACCGCCGGGGATGTTCGCCTGCGCTTCTCCACCCTGGAGCCTCAGAGATCCATCCTGGATGAGGCTTGCGGCCTGGATCTGGTGGATTTCGCCGATGGCCTGGTGCGCCCCCAGATGCGTCGCCGCATCGAAGAGGACGACCTGGCCACCAGTCGGGATGACCACGTCCAGGGCTTGTTGAAGGCGGTCTATGACGTCGGCGCCATGGTCAGCGGCGAGAGCAGCCAGCAGCGAATCCTCGATGGCATCGTTGAAAAGGCCCTGGAGGTGCTCCAGGCCAATCGGGGTTTCCTCATCCTGCGGAATGGGGAGAACGACCAGTTCGAACCGGCGGTGATCCGTACCCCCGGCCAGAAGACCGAGGGTCTGGCGCTCTCCCGCACGGTGCTGCGGGAGTGCATCGAGGAGGGCACCTCGATCCTGCTGCGGGACGCCCTGACGGATTTGCAGGCCCAGCCGGCCCACGGTTCCCTCTTCCGCCACGGCATTCGCTCCGCCATCTGTGTGCCGGTGGAGTCGAAGAAGGAGATTCTGGGCGCCCTCTATGTGGACAATACGGCGGATGTGGGGGCCTTCGATGAGGGCGACATGCATCTGCTGGCGGCCCTGGGGCGCATGGCGGGACTGGCCCTGGAGCGGGTGCGTCTCATCGAGCGCCAGGATCGGCTCTTCTACGGTGTCATCCGGGCGCTGGTCTCCAGCCTGGAAGCCAAGGACCAATACACCCGTGGCCACACGGAACGGGTGACGGCCTACGCGTTGATCATCGCCCAGGAGATGGGGTTGTCCCAGGCGCATCTTCAGGAACTTCGCCTGGCGGGACTGCTCCACGACATCGGCAAGATCGGCGTCCCGGAAGCCATCCTCTGCAAGCCGGGAAAGTTGACGCCGGATGAATTGGAGATCATGCGCCGCCACCCGGACATCGGCGCGGACATCGTGCAGAACATCGAAGGGATCGGGGAGATCGCCAAGGTTGTGCGACACCATCAGGAAAAGTGGGACGGCAGTGGCTATCCGGCGGGGCTCCAGGGGGAGGCCATCCCGTTGCTGGATCGCATTCTGGCGGTGGCCGATGCCTACGACGCCATGACCTCCAGCCGGGCCTACCGGCGGAACTTTTCGGAGGAGGAAGTGCTGGCGGAGTTCCGGCGCTGCGCCGGCCACCAATTCGATCCCCAGGTGGTGGAAGCCTTCTTCCGGGTCTACGCCCGGGGCGCCCTGGTGGCCCCGGCCAAGTACATGCAACTGCCGGTGTGAGCCCCCGTCAAATCTTCCGCGGATCGACACTCAGGGTGGCGGTGAACAGCATCTCCCGGGGTTCGCCGTCCACGGTGCCGGGGCGGAATTGCCAGCGGCGGATCGTCCGTACGGCGCTGTAGACCAACCCCGGGCGGTCGCCGCCACTGAGTACCACCGGCGCGTGGGGTTTTCCCGCCACATCCACCATGACCTCCACCGCGACGGTGCGCAGCTCCGCGTGGCGCAGGCCCACGCCAGGCTTGGTATACGGTTCCCAGGCAGCCATCTTGGTCGCTTCGGGTAGGGTGACCTCGTTGAGTCCCGCAAGGCGCAGCCAGCTCTCGGCGGAACGGGCATCGGTTCCCTCAGGGGCTTCCCCGGGCGAGCGCAGGCGGTGGCGGTCCAGCAGGGCACCGGCGGCGCCATAGTCCTTGGCGTAGCGGCGCCGGGCGACGCCGCGATCCAGGTTCTGGGCGACGCTCCATTGCCACAGGGCATCGTCCTCCTTGCCCTTGAGGGCCAGCGCCACCGCCTCCAGGGCCACGATCCGGGCCAGATTCTCGCCGCTGGTGACTTCCGTTTCCATGCGGGCGCGGATCAACTCGATCTGCTCCCGGGTCTTCTTGAGGGCCCTGGTCGCGTTCCCCGCTTTCAGCAGGACTTCGATCTCCTGGGTCTCCGTGGTGTTGAGCCCCAGGGTGGCGCTGAACTGGGCCGGGGCGGGGGCGGCGAGGGCGGGGAGCAGGAAGAGGCTCAGGAGACAGGAGAGAGTGCGCATGATCCCTCCATCTTAGCAAGCGGCAACGGATAGCTTAATGAAGTTGTACTGTAACGGTGTTTTCT
>Ga0055474_10000046_pt1 | contig 22861 bp, 18 predicted proteins | sample Muzzi_PWA_D1_FD_57680 | JGI IMG/M metagenome (GOLD analysis project Ga0055474, IMG submission 57680) | Wetland microbial communities from San Francisco Bay, California, USA, that impact long-term carbon sequestration - Muzzi_PWA_D1 | ecosystem: Environmental > Aquatic > Marine > Wetlands ... | reverse complement strand
GAAGGCGTCCTGGTCGTCGATCGAGCGGTCGACGTGGGACTCGGCGGCGAAGTTGACGACCGCGTCGGCGCCCTCCATCGCCTCGCGCACGACTTTCGGGTCCTCGATCGCCCCCTCGATCAGCTCGGCGCCCTCGGGCAGGTTCTCGGGCCGGCCGGCGTAGGTCAGCTTGTCGAGCACGACGACCTCGTGCTCGTCGCCGACCAGGCGGACGTAGGTGGAGCCGATGAATCCGGCGGCCCCGGTGACGAGGAGCTTCATGCGCTCATTCCTCTCTCTCAGCTTTGCGTTGGGACAGGTAGGCGGCCAGCCCGTCCTGCCAGGACGGCAGCCGGATCGCGTGCTGGCGCTGGCTGGTCAGAGCCGAGAAGGGCGGCCGCGCCGCCGGCCGGCCGAATTCCTCGGTGCTGACCGAGAGCACCTTGCACTCGACCTCTGCCTGCTCGAAGATCTCGCGGGCGAACTCGTACCAGGAGCACTGCCCGGCCGCGGCCATGTGGTGGATGCCGTACTCGAGGCTGTCGACCAGCCGGACCAGGCCGTAGGCGAGGTGCCAGGTGTAGGTCGGCGAGCCGATCTGGTCGCGGACGACCAGCACCTCGCTCTGGCCGGCGGCCAGCCGCAGCATCGTCTCCACGAAGTTGTTGCCGCCGACACCGAACAGCCCGGCAGAGCGGACGACGAAGTGGCGCTTGTTGGCGGCCGCGACCGCCTCCTCCCCGGCCAGCTTGGTGCGGCCGTAGGCGGAGAGCGGCGCCGGCTGGTCGCTCTCCACGTAGCGCGCGCCCTTGGCGCCGTCGAAGACGTAGTCGGTGGAGATGTGAACAACCGCGGCGTCGCCCTCGGCCGCCGCCGCGGCGACGTTGCCGGCGCCGGCGCCGTTGACCGCGAAGGCGGCCTCCTCAGCCTCCTCGGCGCCGTCGACGTCGGTCCAGGCGGCGCAGTTGACGACGACGTCGGGCCGCTCCAGCTCGAGCTTGCGCTTCACGGCGTCGGCATTCGCGATGTCGAGCTCGGCGCGGCCGAAACCGACCACGTCATGGCCAGCGTTGCCGGCCGCGAGCATCACGTCGCGGCCGAGCATTCCGGCGGCGCCGGTGACGAGCAGCTTCATCGGGGGTCCGAGCCTCGAGCCTTTTCAAGCATCACGAGCGGGGGAGGCTAGTCGGTGCTGGGTGAGGGCGTTGAGCAGCGCCCCCGAGAGGTGCACGAGAGCGGCGAGGCCGATCAGCACCAGGACCGAGACCACCCGGGTCGCCGAGGTCGCGAGGTGCCAATCGATCGGGTTGGGGCTGATCCAGTAGCTCCAGACCAGCCCGGCCGCCGCCACCGCGAGCGAGCCGAGGTAGAAGACCGCGACCCGGCGCGCTACCCCGGAGGCGAGAGAAGCAGCGATCGCCAGCACTGCAAGCGGCAGCAGGTAGGCCCAGCGACCCGGGTCGCTGACCTCCTGGCCGATCGCCTCGACGGCGGGCCAGACGCGGTCGAGGCGATCGAGCAGGAAGACCGGGTCGAGCCCGCGCAATACCGGCAGGTCCCCTTCGATGCCGTGCGCCTCGGTCCAGATCCGCCAGGGCAGGATCGCGACCGCCACGGCCCCGGCGGCAAGCGCCAGTGGCCGGATCGAGAGGCCACGAGAACGGGCGACCGCGGCGGCGACGGCAAGCAGCGCGACCGCCGCCATCAGCCCCTCGTTCTTGGTGCCGGCCGCCGCCGCGAGCATGATCGCGGCCAGCGCCAGCTGCCGGCCGCTGCCGCCGCTCAGCCAGAGCCCCAACGAGATCGCCCCGAGCATCGCGAAGATCGCCATCGGCAGATCGGCGTAGCCGCTGAGAAGCTGTTCCCAGATGCCGGGGGTGGCAGCCGCCAGCAGGAGCAACGGCCCCCAGACGAGCGGCCGCACCCGCTCCCGCAACAGGAAGGCGACTGCCCAGACGAATGCCGGCAGGAAGAGCCAGAAGTGACGCAGCAGCGCCTGCGTCTCGAAGCCGCCGGCGGCGCGGAAGTGGAGCGCCTCCCAGATCGGCACCTGAAGCGGGTAGTCCTGGTGGATCCAGACGTAGCTGTCCGAGGCGAAGAAGCCGGTGACCAGCGTGTCGTGTCCGGTCAGCATCTGGGCCTTGCGCGCCCAGATCGACCAGGCGTCCCATTCGGACAGCGGCATCGTCAGCGCCGTGGACATCCCGACCGCGAAGAAGGCGGCGACCAGGGCCGCGAAGGCGACCGCCACCCAGGCGTCGACGGGCCAGGATCGCGGCGACCGGCGCCACCAGGGCCTCGCCGGAGGGGGCGGATCGCTCGGCGCCTGGCGCCAGCGCCAGGCGCCGAGGCCGACGCAGGCGAACACCACGGCCGCAAAGGTCTCGAGCGTGAAGGGGATGCCGACGACGAGCATCGCGATCAGCGCCAGGGGGACCACCGCGGCGCCGGTCAGGTAGCCGAGCCCGAGCGCCGCCAGCAGCGCCGACGGTCGCCGCGGCACGCACCCGACCGCGACCAGGATTCCGAGCCCGGCAAGCGCCAGCAGCAGGTCCACCCCGAAGGGCGCCAGGTCAGCGCGCATGTTCGCTCCTCGCGATCGCGAATCCGGGCGCGTATTCGAGGACGTCGCCGATCGGGCCCGGATAGTCCGCCGGCTCGTACTCGTAGAAGACGAGCCAGTCGGCATTGCGTCCTTCGCCGGGCTCGACGTCGCGGGCTTTGGGTGACTGTTCGACCGCCAGCCGGGGCGCCAGCTGGTACATGCCCCACTGCAGGATCGCCCCCTGCCGAACGCCCACGTCGCCGACCTGTACTTCGTCGGGGACCCGCCCGATCTCGAGGTGGAAGGTCTCGTCCTCGCCTATCTGCTCGGCGGCCCAGCCGAAAAAACCGACCGCGAACCCCGCATCCCCGCCTGATTTGACCTGGGCTTCGGCCGCGGTGAGGCCCGCGTTCTCGGCCCGGAGCTCCTCCAGATCGGTGCGGCCGGCATCGAGCAGTGGCAGCGCCAGAACGGTCGCGACCACGACCGGGACGATCGCCACCGCGCCGTAGGCGCGACCACCCGCGAGGCCAGCCTGACGGGCGATCGCCACCACGATTGCGCCTGCCGCCAGCGCACCGATCAGCTCGCCCGAGAGACGCACGCGGCGATCCTAGGGTGTGGCGTGGCCGAGCGGCTCCGCGACCACGGGACGAGGCAAGCGTCTAGGCTACCCCGCCGATGTCAGACCTCTCAATCCTGATGCCAGTGTTCAACGAGCGCGAGACTGTCCGAAACGCGGTCGAGCAAGTTCTGGCGACGAGCTACCCGGTCGACGACGTGGAGCTGGTGATCGTCGACGACGGCTCAACCGACGGCACCGCGGAGCTGCTCGCCGAGCTGGCCCGGGACCCGCGCGTGACGCTGACCAGCCACCCGCACAACGCCGGCAAGGGCGCCGCCGTGCGGACGGCGCTGCAACACGCGAGCGGCGAGTACGCGGCGATCATGGACGCCGACCTGGAGTACGACCCGGCCGACATCGCGATGCTGCTGGATCCGATCCTGGACGGCAAGGCCGAGGTCGTGTACGGGACCCGCGGCTTCGAGTCCCACTCGGCCTTCAGCTTCTGGTACGTGATCGGCAACAAGGGAGTCACCCTGGCCGCGAACCTGCTGTTCAACAGCTATCTCGGAGACATCATGACCTGCCACAAGGTGATGCGAACCGAGATCTTTCGCTCCCTGGAGCTGAAATCGCGCGGCTTCGACATCGAGCCGGAGATCACCGGCAAGCTGCTCGCCCGCGGCGAGCGGATCTACGAGGTGCCGATCCGGTATCGCGCTCGCGGCAGGGCCGAGGGCAAGAAGCTGACCGCGCTCGACGGGCTGCGGGTGCTGCGCACCCTGGTCGAGTGCCGGCTGCTGGCCTTCAGATGATCTTGATCTCGGAGCGGTCGCCGACCAGCAGCTGAAGCGTCTTCGGCATCCCCTCGCTGCGGGTCAGCTTCACCTCGCGGCCGAGCAGGCTGGCCTCCATCCGGGTGCCGAGGTCCTCGACCACGGAGCGGGCCAGGACGATCGAGTTCTCGACTTCGGAGCGGCGCACGTGGACCTCGTCGCCGATCGAGGTGTAGGGGCCGATGAAGGCGTCCTCGATGTGGGCGCCGGCGCCGATCACCGCCGGGCCGCGCACCACGGAGCGCTCCAGCTTCGCGCCGGGTCCGACCACCACTCGCCCCTCGACCTTCGACTCCTCGTCGACCTCGCCCTCGACCGAGCTGACCAGCTCCTCGAGGACGAGTCGGTTGGCCTCCAGCATGTCGGCGAGCTGGCCGGTGTCCTTCCACCAGCCGCGCACCACCTCGGACTGGACCTTGTGGCCGTCCTCGATCAGGCTCTGGATCGCCTCGGTGATCTCCAGCTCGCCGCGCCAGGACGGCTCCAGCGCCCGCGAGGCCTCGAAGATCGCCGCGGTGAAGAGGTAGACCCCGACCAGGGCGAGGTTGGAGGGCGGGTCCTTGGGCTTCTCGACCAGGCGCACGATCCGCTCCCCGTCCAGCTCGGCGACGCCGTAGTGCTCGGGCTCGTCGACCGGGGTGAGCAGGATCAGGGCGTCGGGCTCGTCGGCCCGGAAGGTGTTGACCAGGCTGCGCAACCCGTCGCGCAAGAGGTTGTCCCCCAGGTACATCACGAAGGGCGAGCCGCCGATGAACTCCTCCGCGGTGAGCACGGCGTGGGCGAGGCCGGCCGGCTCGTCCTGGACGATGTAGGTGATCCTGGCGCCGAAAGCGGAGCCGTCCCCGGCCGCCTCGCGGATCTCGTCCCCGGTCTCGGGAGCGATGATGATCCCGATCTCCTCGACGCCGGCGTCGACCAGCGCCTCGATCCCGTAGAAGAGCACCGGCTTGTTGGCCACCGGCACCAGCTGCTTCGCCGAGGTGTGCGTGATCGGACGCAGCCGGGTGCCGGCGCCACCGGAGAGGATCAGTCCTTTCAGGGGCTCCATCCGGGCAGCACCCTAACGGTCTCCACCGCTGGGACCCCGGCGGCCAGTAGCTTTCCGTCCATGAGCAGGCCGGCGCAGATCCAGGTCGAGGACCTGCACAAGTCGTTCCGCATCCCCACCCACCGGGTCGATTCGCTCAAAGAGCGGATGGTGCGGCCGCTCTCCAGACCCGAGTACCGGGAGCTGAAAGCGCTCGACGGGATCTCGTTCGAGGTCGGTCAGGGCGAGTTCTTCGGGATCGTCGGCCGCAACGGGTCCGGCAAGAGCACGCTGCTGAAGCTGCTCGCCAGCATCTACCGGGCCGACTCCGGGACGATCCGGATGGCCGGGCGGCTGGCGCCCTTCATCGAGCTCGGGGTGGGCTTCAACCCGAACCTCACGGCGCGTGAAAACGTCGTCCTCAACGGGGTGATGATGGGGCTGACGCCGGGCGAGACCCGGCAGCGGCTCGACGCGATCGTCGAGTTCGCCGAACTGGGCGAGTTCACCGACCTGAAGCTGAAGAACTACTCGTCGGGGATGCTGGTCCGGCTCGCCTTCTCGCTGATGATGGAGGTCGACCCCGACATCTTCCTGATCGACGAGGTGCTGGCGGTGGGCGACGCCGCCTTCCAGCAGAAGTGCGCCGACGCCTTCCGCCAGATGAAGGCGGAGGGCAAGACGATCGTCCTGGTCACCCACGAGATGTCCACGGTCGAGGAGTACTGCGACCGCGCGATGTTGATCAGCGACGGCAAGATCGCCGAGATCGGCGACTCGGAGGACGTGGGCCGCCGCTACCTGCGCCTCAACTTCGAGGGCGCCGCCGGGGTCGGCCGAGCCTCGGTCGAGGGCGCCGGCGACGCGCCGGTGCGGATGCTCGACGCCGCCGTGGTCAACGCGGCGGGAGAGCGCGCCAGCTCCTTCGAGCACGGCGAGGCGATCCGGATCCAGATCGAGATCGAAGCCCGCGAAGACTTCGCCGCGCTGGCGCTCGGTCACCTGATCGTCAACGGCGACGGCGTCAACGTCTGCCAGCTGCGGGCGCCGATCGGCGGCGACCCGCCGCCGCCTGTCAAGGCCGGCGAACGGCTCAGGGTCGAGACCGTCGTCGAGAACCTGCTCGGCGCCGGCCACTACTTCGTGCACTGCGGGATCAACCGTCTGCTCGAAGGCGGAGTGGCGCTCGACGTCGCCGGGGCGGCGGACTTCGTCGTCTTCGGCGGCCCGGCCGACCGCGCCCTGGTCAGCCTGCCCCAGGAGACGAGCACGACCGTGCTGGAGAGGGCGGCGGGGTGAGCGAGGCCCCGGTCCTGCGGGAGGTGAGCGGCCCGTCCGCGCTCGGCGGCGGTCGGCAGCGTTTCTTCGACCTGCTCTGGCTGATGGCGGCAACCGAATTCAAGCGGGTCTACTTCGGCACCCTGCTCGGCTACCTCTGGTCGTTGGTACGGCCGCTGATGCTGTTCGGGGTCCTGCTCTTCGTCTTCACCAAGGCGCTCCGGATCGGCAGCGCCGAAGTCGAGCACTACGCGGTGATGCTGCTGATGGGGATCGTCCTCTACACCTTCTTCCAGGAATCGACGACCGAATCGGTCAGCTCGGTCGTCACCCAGGAGGGGGTGGTCCGCAAGACCCAGTTCCCGCGCCTGGTGATCCCACTCGCCACCGTCCTCACCTGCGCATTCAACTTCGGTCTCAACTTCCTCGTCGTCTTCGTCTTCCTCCTCGCCTTCGGCGTCGACCCGACCTGGACCTGGCTGCTGCTGCCCGTCGCCCTCCTCTTCCTCGCGACCTTCACCGTCGCCGTCAGCACCGCGCTCTCGGTGCTCTACGTGCGCTTCCGCGACATCGCGATCATCTGGACGGTGGTCGCCCAGGTGCTGTTCTACGCGACGCCGATCCTCTACCCGGTCACCGCCTTCCAGGACCAGACCATCGAACGGCTGCTGATGATCAGCCCGCTGGGCGTGATCTTCGAGCAGGTGCGCGTCTGGGTGCTCGCCGAACCGCAGGCCCCGACCGCGGTCGAGGCGGCCGGGGGCGCCGTCTACCTGCTGCCGGCGGCGGCGATCTTCGTCGGCACCTGCGTCTTCGCGGCGTGGATCTTCAAGCGCGAGGCGCCGCGGATCGCCGAGGACCTCTAGGCAGCGAGTTCGAGGAGGGGGCGCCAACCGGCCGCAGCGAGGTCGCCGGGCCCCTCCGGACGAACGTGGCCGCGTCGGCGACGAGGTCGTAATGGCCGGCCCGCTCCACCACCACCCGCGCCGGCTCCTCGCGCAGCAGCACCTCGACGCCCAGCCGCCACCACGGTCGCGGATCGCCGTCCCGCCCGGCGATCGTGATCCGTGCCCACGGCAGCGCCGCCAGCGCCTCGCGCACCGCGGCGCCAAGCTCCCCCACCGGCGAGGGAACCGCCTCGCAGAGCACAAGGGCGCGCCCGGTCGCGAGCGCGTCGCGCGCCCTCAGGGTCGTCGCCGGGTCCGGCGGCCAGAGCGAGGGCGGATGCGTCGCCGCCAGCTTCTCGCCCCAGCGCTCGACGAATATCGGCCGGTTGCGCTCGAACAGCTCGGCGGCGGCAGCCTCTCCCCCGGAGGCGAAGCCGCCGTGGAGGACGCGGACGTCGGGGACGTACGTCGTGCGCAAGCCGCGCTCGAGCAGCGTCAGGCAGAGGTCGGCGTCCTCGAAGTAGGCCGGGTTGTAGGCCGCGTGAAATCCGCCCACTCCGAGAAAGTCCTCGCGACCCACGAGCAGGCAGGCAGCCGCGCCGAAGTCGGTGGCCCGCGGGAACTGCCAGGCCGGGTCATCGACCGGGTCGCCGTTGCCGAGGGCCAGGACGCTGCCGTCCGGCGCCGCCAGCGCGCCGGCGATCTGCATCGTGCCGTCCTCGTTCACCAGCGCCGGCTGGACCGCGCCGACGCCGGGGCGGTCGAGGGCCGCCAGCAGCGGCCCGATCCAGCCGCGAGGAACGACCGCATCGCTGTTGACGAGGGCCAGGACCGAGCCGCGGGCAACCCGAGCCGCCTGGTTGTTGGCCGCCCCGAACCCGAGGTTGGCGTCGTTCTCGAGCAGCCGCACGCCCGGGAAGAGCTCGCGGACACGGTCCGCCGTGCCGTCCGGCGAGGCGTTGTCGACCACGATGACCTCGTGCGGGACGTCGGTGTGGGCGGTCACGGCGGCAAGCGCGCGCTCGGCCCAGGACCAGGCGCCGTGGGTCACGACAACGATCGACACCAGCGGCGGGGTCACCTGGGACATGATGGCGACCGGCGGCGGGCGGCGCCTACCCGGCGTGGACCGTCGCGCACCAGACGGCCCGCGCGGCGACCGCGCCGTCCTCGTCGCGGTCGGGCGCGGGGTTGTAGGCCGCCTCGGCCGCGTCCCCGGACTCGATCCGGCGCCAGCCGCGCTCCGTGTGGCCGAACACCGCCTCCTCGTGGCGCCCCGCCCCGGCGCCCCTCAGCAGCTCCTCGACGTCGCCGCGATCCAGCTGCCGCAGCCAGCCATGGTCTTCGCGGCGGCCGAAGGGGACGCTGAGGTGCACGCGCCCGCCCGGACGCACCACTCGCAGCAGCTCGCGCAGCGCCCGTGCCGCCTCCGCCGCGGGGTCGGCGGCTCGCGGCGCATCGGACCCATAGGTGGAGTTGTCCATGCCGACGTGCTCCAGCGTCGAGAGGCAGACGACCTCGTCAAACCACCCGTCGCGCAGCGGCAGGTCGCGCAGGTCGGCGTAGAGATAGGAGATCCCGAGCTCGGTGAAGGCGGTCGGCTCCGGCGCCAGGGTGACGATCGAGAGGTCCTCGACCGTCGGCGGCAGGCGCTCGAGGACGTGCCGGTGGTTCAGCACCGAGCCAGCGTCGAGGACCCGCCCGGAGAGGCCGCGGGAGAACAGCCACGGGTACTCGACGACCCGCTCGTCGAAGCCGACGCCCAGCCCCGATGGCAGCCTGCGACCGCGCGCGAACGCGGCGCGCCACGGCTCGCTGTCGAGCAGCGAGGCGATCAGGGCGCGATGGGTGGCGTCGTAGGCGAGGGTGCGCGGGGGCGGAGCGGGGAAGCGCCGCTCCCAGGCGCGGCCGAGGCGGCGCGGCGCCGGCAGCAACCGCTCGGAGATCGGCGGCGGCGCGTCCACCCGCTCCAGCCGTAGGACCGCGCCTCGCGGCTCGCCCGCGTCGACGGACACGACCAGCTCCCCCGGGTCGGCGGGCAGCTCGTCGCCGGCCCTCACGGGCTGCAGCCCCAGGGCCCGGTACCCGTCGAGGACCGAGACCGGGTCGGCGCCGGTCTCGCGCAGCCGCTGGGGCCGGAAAACGACCAGGACAATGGGCCGACAGCGGTCGAGCAGCTGGCGCGCCCCGTGCAGCGAGACGTGCGGGGCGGCGTCGGCGTCGATCAGCAACAGGTCCAGCCGCTTCGGCAGAACCCGGTCCAGGTTGTGGGGCCCCCGCTCCCAGAGCGCGCTCGTGACGACGACCTCGACCGCCCCCGAGCCCGCCCGCGCGGCTCGCTCCCGCAGGACCGCGACATGGTCCTGATCCGGTTCGACCGCCAGCACCCGTCCCGAAGGCCCGACCAGCTCGGCGAGCGGCAGCGCCACATCGCCGACCCCGGCCCCGATGTCGGCGACCGTCATCCCCGGCCGGACAAGGGTCTTGAGGCTGGCCCCGAGCTCCCCCGCGAGTTCGGTCTCAGCCACCCCCTCAGTATCCCGCATCGGCAGCCGACCCGACCCCGTAGGCTGCGGCAATGCTGACCCGCGAGCAGGTCGTCTCCGTCTACCGGCAGGTGCTGGAGCGCGAGCCGCGGGAGGACGAGGTCCAGGCCCAGCTGGCCGGCTCGCCGGACCTCGACGCGCTGCTGCGGATCGCGCTCGAGTCCGAGGAGTACGCCGAGCGACTGCGGCGGCGCGGGATGAGGGCTGCCCACACCCCGGTCGTCGTCAACGTCCACCACCCCGAGCTGGCGGAGTGGGCGCTGCAGCCCGGAACCCGGTCCGGAGACGGGGTCGCGATCGTCGGCCGCGACGGCTGGCTCTTCCTCTGCGGCGGGACGAACGCCAACCTCGGCCAGTACGTGGGCGAGGTGCGGATGGAACGGGACTGGCTGCCGGGATGGCAGGAGGTATCCCGCCGCCGCGCGGCCGAGGCGACCGAGCTCGGCGTCGCCACGGCCCTGCTGGTCGTGCCCGACAAGCTCGCCGTCTACGAGGAGCACTACCCGGAGGAGCTGCGACGGGTCGGGCCGCGCCCGGTCGAGCGGCTGCTGACCGAGGGAGAGCTGCCGATCGTCTACCCGGTCGCCGAGCTGCGCGCCGCGGCGGCGGACGGAGACGACGTCTACATGCGAACCGACACCCACCTGACCTTCCACGGCAACCGGCTCCTCTTCGACTCGGTAGCCTCGGCGCTGGGAATCGACGCCCCACCCGACCTGAGCGGCCTGACGATGCGCTCCTATCCGGTCAGCGGCGACCTCGGGGCGAAGTTCGAGCCGCCGATCGTCGGCATCGTCACCGAGCCCGGCTCACTCCACGAGGCCGAGATCGTAGAGGACAACCGGGCCGAGATCGCCGCCGTCGACGGGCACATCGGCACCCGCCGTGTGTTCCGCAACGAGCGAGCGCCGGACCCGCGGGTGGCGGTCGTCTTCGGCGACTCGTTTGGCTTCAGCGCGGCCAACTACCAGGGCGTCTCCTGGTTCATGGCCCAAGCCTTCCGCGAGACGCACTTCGTCTGGGTCCCCTTCGGCTGGGACGCGGACTACGTCCGCCGGGTCGGCGCCGAGGTCGTCCTGGTCCAGGGCGCCGAGCGCTTCGTGGCCCGCGTCCCGCGGGTCAGCGTCGATGCCTCCCGCCTTGCCGAGGAGACGATCAACCGCAAGCTGGCGGCCGGGATCGAGCAGGTCTCCGACTAGCCTCGGCAGGGACCGGAGCGTGGTTAGACTGGCGCGCGGCCGCCGGCGAACCCCGAGGAGAGGTCCACTTGAACATCTGCACGATCATCGCGAGGAACTACGTCGCCTTCGCGCGAGTCCTCGCGGAGTCGTTCAGGGAAGCCCACCCCGACGGCAACTGCACGGTCCTGGTGATCGACGACCCGAGCGGCTTCATCGACCCCGCCGAGGAGCCCTTCGAGCTGCTGACGATCGACCAGATCGGGCTGCCCGACCCGGAGCGGATGGCCGCCTGGTACGACGTGATGGAGCTCTCGACCGCGGTCAAGCCCTGGCTGTTGCGGACCCTGCTCGAACGGCCCGACTACGACCACGTCGTCTACCTCGACCCCGACATCCGGATCTTCGCGCCGCTGGAGGAGATCGAGCGGCGGGTCGCCGCCCACGACGTCGTCCTCACCCCCCACTTCAACAAGCCGCTGCCCCGCGACGGCCACAAGCCGGCGGAAGAGGACATCCTGATCGCCGGCAGCTACAACCTCGGCTTCATCGCGCTGCGGGCCGGGCAGGCCGCCGATGAGCTGCTGGACTGGTGGTCGGAGCGCCTCGAGAACCACTGCCTCAACGAACCGGCGGTCGGGCGGTTCGTCGACCAGCGCTGGATCGACCTGGCGCCGGGGATCTGGTCGGACATCGACGTCCTCCGCGACCCCACCTACAACATCGCCTACTGGAACCTGCCGACCCGCGACCTCGAAGACGACGGCGAGGGCGGCTACCGGGTCGACGGGCGGCCGCTGCGCTTCTTCCACTTCAGCGGCTTCGACCCGCGCCACCCAAAGAAGCTGAGCAAGCACCAGGACCGGGTCAGGGTCGCCGAACAGCCGGCCCTGCGGCGGATCTGCGCCGAGTACGCCGAGCAGCTGATCGAGCACGGCTACAAGCAGGCGATCGAGTGGCCCTACACCTGGAGCACGCTGCCGAACGGGATCAAGCTCGACCAGGCGGCCCGCCGCGTCTACCGCGAGATGATCGAAGCGGGCGGCAGCGGCGAATCGATTTTCACCGAGCAGGGCGCAAAGCGCTTCGCCGGCTACCTGAAGGCGGCCGGGCACGGCGAGCTGGGCCGGCGGCCGGCGCCGCAACCGCGCGCCGGCGCCAACGTGGTCGGCTACCTCTCCGACCCGCGCGGGGTCGGAGAGGCGGCGCGGCAGCTGGTCGCGGCGCTCGGCGTCGCCGAGGTCCCAACCGCGACAGTCGACGCCCCGCCCGAGGAGCGCAAGATCCCCGGCAAGCTGGGCAAGCTCGGTTTCGACGATTACCCCTACGACTTCAACCTGATCTGCGTCAACGCCGACATGCTGCCGCTGGTCGCGAAGGGGCTGGGCCCGCGCTTCTTCGAACGCCACCGCTCGGCGGGGCTCTGGTTCTGGGAGATCTCGCACTTCCCGCCCGAGCAGCGCCACGCCTTCGACAACGTCGACGAGGTGTGGGTCGCGACCCAGCACGTCGCCGAGGCGCTGCGACCGCTCTCGCCGAAGCCGGTGCGGACGATCCGGCTGCCGATCCTGCCCGGCGAGCCCGCCGCCGCGAGCCGCGCCGAGCTGGGGATGCCGGAGGACTTCTGCTTCCTCTTCGTCTTCGACTACCGCAGCATCTCCAAGCGCAAGAACCCGCTTGGCCTGGTCGAGGCGTTCCGCAAGGCCTTCGAGCCGGGCGAGGGCGCGTCGCTGACGATCAAGACGATCGGCGGCGAGGACTGCCCGGCGGAGCGCGAGGAGCTGGCCGTGGCCGTGGCCGACCGCCCGGACATCAGGCTGGTCGAGGACATGGTCAGTCGCGAGATGAAAGACGCGATGATCGCCAGCTGCGACTGCTACGTCTCCCTGCACCGCTCCGAGGGCCTCGGCCTGACGATGGGCGAAGCGATGTACTTCGGGCGACCGGTGATCGCCACCGCGTACTCGGGGAACCTCGACTTCATGACCGCCGAGAACAGCTACCTGGTGCCCCACGAGCTGACCGAGATCGGCCCGGGAGCCGAGCCCTACCCGGCCGACAAGGTCTGGGCCGAGCCCGACCTCGACCGCGCCGCCGAACTGATGCGGGAGGTCTTCGAGAACCCCGACGAGGCGGCGGCGCGGGGGCAGCGAGCGGCCGAGGACATTCGCCGCACCCACTCGCTGGAGGCCGCCGCCGAGGTGCTGCAGACCAGGATCGCCGAGATTCGGCGGGCCGGCCTGGCCGACCGCCTGCAAGGACCGAGCCCGGCCGAGGCGGCGGGCGGCGCGATGCACGGCAGCGCTCAGCTCGCCCACCTGATCGACAACCCGCTGCCGCGCGGCGCCGGGATCAAGGGCCGCGCCCGGCGCTTCGTCAAACGCACCTACATGCGGCTGCTGCGCCCCTACGCGGGCCACCAGCAGCAGATCAACGTCAGCATCGCCGAGTCGGTCGACGACCTGCGCGAGGTGGTGGCCGAGACGGTGCGGATCTCAACCGACCAGGAGAAGGCGCTGCGGGCGCTGGCCGGCCAGACGGCAGCGGCCAACGAGCTGGTCCGGGCCGCCGCCGCCGAGCCATTCATGGCCGACGACCGGCTGGCCGGCCGCGACCACCCGATGCTGGGCGCGACGATCGGTTTTCGCGGCTCCGGCGACGAGGCCGACGGCTACCGCGGGTTCGAGGACCTCTTCCGCGGCTCCGAGCAACTGATCCGCGACCGGCAGCGCATCTACCTGAGCCTGCTGGACGGCCGCGAGCCGGTCCTCGACGCCGGCTGCGGCCGGGGCGAGCTGCTCGACCTGCTGGCCCATAACGGGATCGCAGCGCGCGGCGTCGACCTCGACCCGGGCATGGTCGAGCGCTGCCGCGAGAAGGGCCACGAGAAGGTCGAGCAGGGGGACCTGATCGAGGTCCTGGAACAGGCGCCGGAGGGCTCGTTGGGGGCGATCTTCAGCGCCCAGGCGATCGAGCACCTGGAGCCCGCTCAGCTGCAGCGGTTCCTCGAGCTGAGCCGCTCGCGGCTGCGCCCCGGCGGGCTGCTGATCGCCGAGACCGTCAACCCCCACTCGGCTGCCGCCCTGAAGGCGTTCTGGGTCGACCCCACCCACCACCACCCGCTCTTCCCGGAGACGATGCTGGCGCTCTGCGCCCTGGCCGGCTACGCCGAGGGGGACGTCTTCGCCCCCACCGGAAGCGGCAACTGGGAGCAGGACCGCACCGAGGTCGGCGAGTACGCGCTGGTCGCGGTCGCGCCCTAGTGGGCGGCGCGACGCCGACTGGTCGATTTGCCCTCCTATACGGGGGTCAATCGAACAGTCGCCGCCTCAGGCGGTTGAGACGGGGCTGCCCTCTTCGAGCAGGGCGAGGTCGGCGTCGACCATCAGTTTGACCAGCTGCTCGAAGTCGACGCTCAGCGTCCAGCCCAGCTTCTCGCGGGCCTTGGAGGGGTCGGCGATCAGCAGGTCGACCTCGGCCGGCCGCATGAAGCGCGGGTCCTGGCGCAGGTACTCGGCGGGGTCGAGGCCGACATGGGCAAAGGCGATCTCGACCAGGTCCTGGACCGAGTGGTCGATGCCGGTGCCGACCACGTAGTCGTCGGGCTCGTCCTGCTGCAGCATCCGCCACATCGCGTCGACGAAGTCCGGCGCGTAGCCCCAGTCGCGGCGGGCGTCGGTGTTGCCGAGCGTCAGCTCCTTGGTCAGGCCGAGCTTGATCGCGGCGGCGCCGTGGGTGATCTTGCGGGTCACGAACTCGAGGCTGCGGCGCGGGCTCTCGTGGTTGAAGAGGATCCCCGAGCAGGCGTAGAGGCCGTAGCTCTCGCGGTAGTTGACGGTGATGAAGTGGGCGTAGACCTTGGCGACCCCGTAGGGGCTGCGCGGGTAGAACGGGGTCAGCTCGTTCTGCGGCGTTTCCCGAACTTTGCCGAACATCTCGCTCGAGGAGGCCTGGTAGAAGCGGGCCTCGGGGCTGGCTTCCCGCATCGCCTCCAGCATCCTCGTCACCCCGACCCCGGTGAACTCGGCGGTCAGGGTCGGCTGGTTCCAGGAGGCGCCGACAAACGACATCGCGGCGAGGTTGTAGATCTCGTGCGGCTCGCAGGCCCGCATCACGTCGCCCAGCGAGCGCTGGTCGAGCAGGTCGCCGGTGTGGATCTCGATCCGGTCGCGGATCGGCTCCAGCCGGTGGTGGTTCTCGCTCGACAGACGGCGCACCATCCCGTGGACCTCGTACCCCTTCTCGAGGAGCAGTTCCGCCAGATAGCTGCCGTCCTGTCCGGTGATCCCGGTGATCAGGGCGCGGCGCGGCATGGGGTCAAGACTACTCAACCTCCTCCCGGTGCCGTACGCTCGGCCCCATGAGCCGCAACCTGGCCATCGTTCCGGCCTACAACGAGGCGGGGGCAATCGAGGCGACGGTCGCCGCGATCCACCGCTGGGCACCCGATTTCGACGTGCTCGTGATCGACGACGGCTCCACCGACGACACCGCCGCGCTGGCCAGGGCAGCCGGAGCGAGGGTGCTGCGGATGCCCTACAACCTCGGCATCGGCGGCGGCATGCAGGCCGGCTACGTCTACGCGCAGGAGAACGGCTACGAGGTCGCGGTCCAGGTCGACGGCGACGGGCAGCACGACCCGCGGCAGGTCGAGGACCTGCTGCGCTGCCTGCGCGAGAACCCGGAGCTGAACATGGTCACCGGCTCGCGCTTCCTCGCCGAGAGCGACGAGGACGGGTATCGGTCCTCGGCGGCGCGGCGGGTCGGGATCCGGATCTTCGCCCGGGTGCTCTCGACGATCACCGGCCAGAAGGTCACCGACCCGACCTCGGGCTTCCGGATGACCGACCGCAAGGGGATCGAGCTGTTCGCCACCGACTACCCGATGGACTACCCCGAGGTGGAGGCGATCATGCTGATGCACCATCACCGCCTGCGCAGCTGCGAGATCCCGGTGAAGATGGAGCCGCGCCTGACCGGCAGCTCGGCGATCGCCGCGCCGCAGTCCGCCTACTACATGGTCAAGGTCCTGCTGGCGGTCTTCGTCGCCCTCTTCCGCAAGCGGCCGGTCCGCGACGCGGTCCCGGCGGTCGAGCGGACGTGACCGTCGGCAGCGCAATGCTGGGGCTTGCCGCGATTGCCAGCCAGCGGGTCCAGGTGATCCTCGTCGCGGTGGTGATCTGCGCGGTGATCCTCGAGCTGATCCGCCGCAAGCACCTGATGGAGCGCTACGCGATCCTCTGGCTGGTCCTGGGACTGACGGTCCTCGTCCTCGCCGCCTGGAAAGGGCTGCTGACCAGCCTCTCCGAGGCGGCCGGGATCTACTATCCGCCGGCGGCGCTGTTCGCCGTCGCCTTCCTCTTCGTCCTCGCCCTGCTGCTCCACTTCTCGATCGTGCTCTCGCGGCTCTCCGACCAGAACAAGATCCTCGCCCAGCGGGTCAGCCTGCTGCAGCAGCGGTTGGACGAGAAGGACTCCGCGGAGAGCCCGGAAAGCAAGGACCGGGCAGCCGCCCACGAGTCCACCCGAGCTTGACCGAGACCGATAGATGCCCCATCTGCGGCGGGCCCCTGCGCGCCACCGACATCAGCGCCCGCGACCGGCTGGTGACCGGCGAGGGTCCCTTCGGCGTTGTCGAATGCCCGCAGTGCGAGTTCGGCCTGACCGTGCCGCAGCTCTCCGATTCCGAGCTCGGCCACTACTACGCCGAGAGCTACTACGAGGACTTCTACGAACACTCCCAGCGAGGCGCTGGGGGACTGCTGGCACGGGTCCGCGACGCGGTGCGCCGGCGCGGAGCGAGGCGGCGCTACGCGCGCCCACCGTTCCGGTTCGAGGGCGTCCGCCGCGGCCGTCTGCTCGACGTCGGCTGTGGCTCCGGCGAGCTGCTCGAGCATTTCGCGGCCGAGGGCTGGGAGCCCTACGGGGTCGACCCGAGCCGCGCCGCGGTCGAGGCGGCACGGCGGCGCGGCGCCACCGCCCACGAGGGCACGCTGCGGGATCGACCATGGGAAGCGGCGACCTTCGACGCGATCGTCTTCCAGCACTCGCTCGAGCACGTGGTGGACCCGGTCGCAGCTCTGGAACAGGCCCGCACCCTGCTCGCCCCCGGCGGCACCTTGGCGATCGCCGTGCCCAACTGGTCGAGCTGGCAGCGGCGCCTGTTCGGCGACCGGTGGTTCGTGCTCGACCTGCCCCGTCACCAGCAGCATTTCTCACCGCGCGCCCTGGTCCGGCTGGCGGACAGGCTGGGCCTCGCGGTCGAGGACGTCGGCACCAGCTCGATGGCGATCTCCACCGCGTACAGCGTCCACTTCCTGATCGCCGGCAGGTGGACCCCGGGCTGGAAGCTGTGGCTCTCCTACCTGCTCAGCATGCCGCTGCTGCCCTTCGTCTTCCTCGGCGACCGGGTCGGCGGCGGCGACGCCTGCTATGTGGTGATGAGAAATGCCTGATGGCGCCCGCGGCGAAGCGCGGCTGTGCGTCGTCTATCTCGCCTGGACCCCATACGGCGTCGGCTGCGCCGAGCGCTTCCTCGCCGCCTACCGAGCCCACCCAGCCGGCACCCCGCACCGCCTGCTGCTCCTGCTCGCCGGGCCCGAGGAGGACCGCTCGCCCTGGCGCCGCCTCTTCGCTCCGGTCCCGCACGAGGAGCTGGAGTTGGGAATGGGCCTGGATCTCGGCCACTACCGGGCCGCGGTCGACCGCGTGGTCGCCGAGCGCTACTGCTTTCTCAACACGGTCTCCGAGCCGTTGGCCGAGGGCTGGCTGGCCCGGTTCGAGCGGGCGCTGTCGAGTCCCGAGGTGGGGATGGTCGGGGCGACCGGCTCCTACGAGAGCCCGAACGCGGTCCGGCCCGGGCCGCTGCGGCGCCTGCGGCCGGGCTTCGAGCCGTTCCCGAACCCGCACCTGCGGACCAACGGCTTCGCGATGGAGCGGCAACTGATCCTCGACCTCGAGTGGGACGCCGACCTGAGCCGGGAGCAGACGGTGATGCTCGAGGGCGGCGGCAACAGCCTCACCCGGCAGGTGCGCGAGCGCGGCCTGGAGACGCTGGTGGTCGGGCGCGACGGCTCCTACCCGCCCGACCGCTGGCGCCAGAGCGCCACCTTCCGCAGCGGCGGACAGGCCAACCTGCTGCTCGCCGACAACCGGACCCGGCACTACCAGGAGGGCGGGGCGCTGGTCCGCCGCGGCCTCGCCTGGCTCGCCTGGCACACCTGGCGCGACTGAGGCTCAGGCCCGGGGCGGCTCGATCCCGCGCCGCCAGGGCAGCGGCCCGTCCGGGCGGAGCGCGGCGCGCAGCTCCTGCGGGACCATCCCGATCGCCAGGCCGACGCCGAGGAACACGACCGCGCCCAGCCCGGCTGCGACTAGGTCGGGCAGCCCGGGGACGAGGAGCGGCACGAGCGCGACAAGCGCAGCGACGAGGACGCGCCCGAGGAACCCGGCCCGCACCGTCATCTTCCCGGCCGAGACGTGCAGCCGCCAGTAGATCAGGCCGGCCAGGACCGCGTCGCCGACCACGGTGGCGACGGCGCCTCCCTTGGCGCCGAAGGGGGGAACGAGAGCGGCGGCAAACGCCGAGACCGCGACCAGGCCCAGCGCGTTGGTGAGGATCAGCTGCCGCTGCCGGCCGAGCGCGATCAGCCCCACGGTCCAGATCTGGTAGAGCGCGATGAAGAGCAGGGCGAGCGCCTGGATCCGCAGCACGTCGCCGGCCGGGCCGAATTCCGACCCGCCGAGCAGCGACATCGCCGGCTCGGCGGCGCGGAAGGCGACGAGGGCGACCAGGACGCCGGCGATCACCGCGCCCTCGCTCAGCCCTTCGATCGCGTAGCGCAGGCGGCTGATGTTGTCCCGTGCCGCCGCAGTCAGCAGCGGCAGCGCCACGGTGGCGACCAGGACCGGGACCACGATCAGCGCTTCCATCGCCCGCAGCGAGCCGCCGAAGTAGCCCGTCTGCTCGGCCGAGGAGATCAGCGACATCAACACGATCACCAGGCGGAAGTAGATCTGGCCGAGCGCCAGCGCCGCCGCCACCGGCAGCGCCGTCCCCAGCATCCCCCGCTGCTCGGCGGCTTCGAACCGAGGCCGGACGAGGCCGGAGCGCCCGACCAGGAAGGGAACCGCGGCCAGCACGGCAAGGCCGGCGGCGAGCTGGATCGCGAAGAACGGGGTCAGGGTGGCGCCCCAGGCCGCCAGCGCGGCGACGCCGATCAGCGTCACTACCTGCCGCAGCACTTCGACGAAGGCGAGACCGCCGTTGCGCAGCTCGACCGTGAGCGGGACCAGCACCGCGTTGGCCACGGCGACCAGCAGGACGCCGGCGCCGGCGAGTGCGGTCCCGGCGACCATCTCCTCCGGGTAGCCGGCGACGAGGGCGAAGGCGATCAACAGGACCAGCGCGACGGCGGCGACCAGCAGCCGCTGACCGACGACGTTGGCAAGGAGAATCCGGCGCTCGCCGCGCTCGCGCCGGGCGAGTTCGCTGCTGGCGGTGACGTTGAGGCCGGTGTCGACGACGCTGACCGCGATCCCGACCAGAGAGAGCACCGTCACGTACCGGCCCGAGTCCTCGACCCCGAGGTGTCGCAGCAGCACCGTCGCGGTGACGAGGCCGAGCAGCAGCCCGGCGACGTTGGCCCCGACCCGCATGAAGCTGCCGCGGATCACCTTGCCCCCGGCCTCGTTCGAGGTGAGGACGTCCTCGCTCATCGCTCCGCGCTGCGGTACCAGTCGACGTACTCGCCGCAGGCGCGGGCGATCGGCACGATCCGGTTCCGGGTGTCGGCCGGCGTCGCGACCACGTATCCGAGCCGGGTCACCGCGGTCGGGGGCGAGAGCAGGGTGTCCTCGCCCTCGAAGACGATCTCGACCTGACGCCGGCTGGGAACGTCGATGCGCCCGATCGGCAGCCGGGGGCCGGGGCGGTCGAGGCTCGCGGGCAGTGTCGTCCTCAGTCCGGGTGCCGTCACCTCGACCGGCAGGTGGCTGGTGTAGGGCGAGGTCAAGTCCCAAGTTCCGGCCGGCAGGGTCATCCGCACCGACACGGTCCCGCCCGGGCCGGTCGGATCGACGACCGCGACGATCGACTCCTGCCGGATCGAGGCGACGCCGCCCCGCTCGACGATCGCCCTGCCCTCGGCGGTATCGCAGCGCAGCACCGCTCCCGGCAGTTCGCCCTCGGCCAGGATCGAGCGTTCGCGCACCTCGCCGGTCCGCCGCCAGAGCTGGAAGTCCTCGGTGGACCGGACAAGCTCGATCTGCGGCGGCGGCTCGCTTGCGGCCGCGTCGCGGGTGGTTATGAACCACTCGAATTCGTTCAGCGTCGCGGCCGGGAAGGTGTCGAAGTCCGTCGCCTTCCCGAACTCCCATTCCTTCTCGGGGCGGAGCGTGACCTGCGACGCCGCGCCGAGGGACACCGGCCGGAACTCCGAGCCCGCCAGCTCCCAGATGTTGAACTCGTCTTCGCCGACGAAGAGCGTCTTCTCGCCGACGATCTCGGGGCTGAAGGACTTCAGCTGACGGGCGTGCCCGGTCGGCCCGACCGGGCTGAAGGTGAGCGCTCGCATGTCGGAGAGCGCGACCTGGACCAGGAGCACCAGGCTGAGCAGCGGCGCCAGCAGCCAGACGAGCTGCGGCCAGCCCGGCCGGCGATCCCCCTCGCGGTCGATCAGCGGCAGCGTCGCGACCAGCAGCAACAGCGGCGAGGCGACGACCAGAGCCTTCGCGGTGACGTAGATCGACTGGGTGCGGTCGCTGTACTTCCAGATCAACAGCGCCGCCAGGGCCGCCACCGGCAGTAGCCAGCGACCGCGGCGGATCGCCCAGTAGGTCCCGAAGAGGATCAGCGCGACGACGAACCAGCTCCAGAGGCCGCCCGTGTAGGGGGCCGTGGCGATGAACCGGTAGTCCGCTTTGTCCCAGATGCCCAGCGCCTCCCAACCGGGCAGGCGGGCGATCAGGTTGCCGATGTCGGAGGTCGAGATCCCGGTCCCGTCGCGGAGGGCGAGGAATTCGTACATCCGGTGCGCCTGCGGCAGCAGGATGGCGGCGAGGACTCCGACCCCCACCCCGAGCGCGGGCAGCTCGCGGCGCACTGCCCCCGGAACCACGCCCAGCTGCCGCCGCCAGGCCGCGATCGCCAGCAGGCCGGCAAGCCAGAGGCCGACGATCGCGATCACCCAGGGCAGGCCGGGGAGCGAGTAGGCGGAGACGACGCCGCCGGTGAGGAGCGCCAGCGGGACCCAGCGGCCACGTCCGAGTCGGGGGCCGCAGCCGGCGACGCAGAGGGCGACCGCGACGATCAGCCCCGCCTGGGCGATCTCCTTGAACGAGCCCTGGCCGTAGTAGGCGGCCACCAGGTAGGGCATCGCGACGACGGTGGCGGCGATCGCCTTGCCGTACCAGGCGGCGTTGCGGGTCGCCGCCAGCACCGTCCAGGCGGTGAGGACGGGGATCGCCATCGTCCAGCCGGAGAAGGCGAGGTCCGGCGAGATGCCGAACCCCTGGCTGAGCAGGGCCGTCATCGCATGCGGTCCGAGCGGGTAGTCGGCGGGCAGCCGGTAGACCTCGGCGACGCCGGGGTGCAGGAAGGCTTCGACAATGGCCAGGTGCACGGTCATGTCGTTGTTGACCGTCACCCCGAGGATGCCGCCGCGGCCCGCGGCGAGGAAGGGGACCAGCACCAGGAAGACGACCGGCAGCGCGGCGAGCAGGTCGCCGAGCGGGGGGCGGTGCCGCGGCGAGCGCAGACACCACACCGCGGCGGCGAGCGCCAGCAGCCCGATCGCGATCGCCATCGTCGTCGCCCGGCCGGGGACGTGGGCGGTCGGCGCCGCGAGCAGCATCCCGACCGAGAGCCCGACCATCGGCGCCAGCCAGCTCCACTCCTTCGCCCCGGCGACCCGCAACGCGGCCTGTCCGAGGAAGAGCGCGACGAGGCAGGTGACCGCGGCGCTGAGGATGACGGCAGCCAAGCCGCGCAGTCTGCCTGAAACGGCCGCCGACGGGTCGGTTGCCGAAGGCCGGCTAGGCTCCCCTGCGTGCCAGGGGAGGCCCACGCACCGATGGCCTGCGGCGCGCTCGGCGCCTACGACCGCGACCGGGTCGACCGGGTGGCGGCGGCGATGGACGGAGAGTGCCGGACCGTCCACGCCGACGAGCGCTCGATCCTGATGCTGGACCGCGACCCGATCGAGTGGCAGGCCGGCGAGGCACGCGGCCTCGGCTGGGTCGAAACCGACGTCTGGCGGCCGGGGCAGGTGGGCGGCTGGGAGGAGGCGGCGCGGCGCGGCGCCTGCGGGCTCGCGATCGAGGGGCGGCGACGCTTCCTGCACTCCTCGATCAGCGGCATGGCGCCGCTCTACTGGCTCGACCAGGGCGGCGCCACCTACTTCTGCTCGCGGATCGAGCCGCTCGTCCGCACCTCCCCCACCGCCTTCGAGATCGACTGGGACGCCTGGGCGGCGATCATCGCGCTCCGCTATCCGTTGGGGGACCGCACCCCGTTCGGCGGGGTGCGCCGACTCGGCCCGTTCGAAACGCTGCGCCGCCGGCTGCGACGCGGCCGAGCGCGGCAGGAGGACTGGCCGTGGCTGCAAGTGGAGCCGGTTGCCGGCTTCGAAGCCGCCGCCGACGGGGTCGCCGAGGGGATGCGCGAGGCGCTGCGACCCCTGCCGGGCGGTCTGCTCTGCCCGCTCAGCGGCGGCCGCGACTCCCGCCTGCTGTTCTCGGTGCTGGCCGCCGACGGCCGGGTCGAGGCGGCGCTGACCGCCTCCGACGACGAGGGCGAAACGATCGAGGAGGACCTGGCGGCCACCGTCGCGGCGGCGGCCGGGGTGCGGCACGAGCGGCTCGCCGGCCGCGCCGCCGACTACGCGCGCGACTGGGAGGAACGGGCGCGGCTGGTCGAGGACCAGTTCGCCGACCACGCCTGGCTGGTTCCACTGGCACAGCGGCTGGTCGGGCACGAGCTGCCGGTCCCCGACGGCTTCGGGATTGACATCTTCCTGCAG
>Ga0055474_10000045_pt1 | contig 22907 bp, 19 predicted proteins | sample Muzzi_PWA_D1_FD_57680 | JGI IMG/M metagenome (GOLD analysis project Ga0055474, IMG submission 57680) | Wetland microbial communities from San Francisco Bay, California, USA, that impact long-term carbon sequestration - Muzzi_PWA_D1 | ecosystem: Environmental > Aquatic > Marine > Wetlands ... | reverse complement strand
GGTTCACACCCGGGGCTACCGAATGGCACCCTAAAGGGTGCGGAACAAAGACGGACTCCGCCTTCCCCCCTGTCTCAAAGGGGGGATCGAGGGGGGATTTTTGCCTTGGCTCCGCCTTCCCCCCTTTCTCAAAGGGGGGATCGAGGGGGGATTTTTGCCTTGGCTCCGCCTTCCCCCCTGTCTCAAAGGGGGGATCGAGGGGGGATTTCTCCCTGGCCTTCGCCCTCCTCCTCACCCTCCTCCTGCTCCCCCTCGCCCTGCTGGCCGACGAACCGCCCCCGCCGTGGCAGCGCACCATCGAAGACCGACCCGTCGTCGGCGCCGAGGACGTGCTGGAAACCGTGTGGACCACCGCCCGTCCCCCCGGGGGCGAGTTCGACCGCATCCGGGTCCATCGCTATCGGGTGCCGGGGGGCGCCCAGCCCAAGGCCACCCTTTTCTACCTGCCCGGAACCTGGATGAACGGCGCCGTGGCGATCGCCGAGGAACGCTACAACCTGTGGCTCTACCTGGCCCGGCGAGGGGTGGAGGTCTACACCCTGGACTACCGCACCCAAGCCCTTGGCACGATCGATCTGGCGGACGCGGGCGTCTTGCAGGATTGGAACAACGCCGCCTTCGTGGGCGATGTGCGGGCGGCGGCGGGGTTGGTGAAGGCACTGGCCCCGGAAACACCGTTCTTCGTCGCGGGCTTCAGTCGCGGCGTCTCTTTCGCCTACGCCTACGCCGCCGCGGAACCGGTGGGGCTGGCGGGCATTGTCGCCCTGGACGGCTACTTCAAGAAGTGTCACCCCACGGCAGTCTCGGGGGAAGACCGCGACCGCGCCGAGGCGCTGGCCCGACTGGAAGAATCCGGCGCCTGGGCCCAAGACGTCGGGGGCAGCCGCGGCTGGACGGCGCGGCAGGCCCTGATGCTCGGTGCCCGGGATCGTCCGGGCCAACCTCTGGAGGCGGGGGGCGAGCCCGCGGGGAAGGTGCTCGCCGGGGTGCTCTACCGCGCCTGGGGGCCGGGCACCCTGGCCAATCCCGTCGAGGGAGGCACCTCCCGGCCCGAGGTGCTGGCGGCGTTGATGGCCGACTACGACCGCTACTACCCCGCCGTGCAAGATATCGAGAGCGCCAGCACGGCCAACTTTGCGGACGATCCCCACTCCACCCTCGATGACGGCTGGGCAACCCTGCGCAAGCCGGTGATTCTGTTCGCCTCCACCGGCATCGGCCCTGATTTCCTGGGGCACGAGATCGCCTCCGCGGGCCATGTAGGGCGCCAGGATACCGAGATCCATGTCCTGGAACGTTTCGGTCATCTGGACGTATTGGTGGGGGAAACCGTCGTCGAAGACGTCTACCAACCCCTACTGACCTGGCTCCTCAAGCGGAGGTAACGACAGCCGACCATGGCCATTCGGGAAGGCGCCTGGGATTGCCCCGCCTGCGGTCGAAAACGCAACCGCGGCCCGGAGAAGCATTGCGCGGGGTGCGGCACGGCCCGGGCCGCCGATGTACGGTTCTACCTGCCGGACGACGCCCCGGAGGTCACAGACCCCGCAGCCCTCGAACGGGCTCGGCGGGGGCCGGACTGGAGATGCAACTTCTGTGGCGCCGACAACCGGGCCGACTACACCCACTGCACCGGTTGTGGGGCCTCCAGCGACGGCACCCCCCGACGCCCGGTGATCGAGTACCGCGATACGCCCCAGGAAAAACCGCCCAAGAAGACACCCAAGAAGAAGCGCCACGGTTGTCTGAAAGTCGGCTGCCTCGGCATCCTGCTGACCTTCCTGGCGCTGCTCTTCCTGGGAGGCGCCGAGGAGGTCACCCTCACCGCGGACCGCTTCGCCTGGGAACGTACCGCCCACATCGAGGCCCGGGTCACCGTCACCGAGGAAGCCTGGGAAGACGAGGTGCCCAGCGGCGCCCAGGTACTGGAACGGCGGCAGGAACAGCGCGCCCTCAACCCTGTCCCCATCGGCACCGAAACCAAGACCCGAAAGGTCACCGAGCGCGTGCAGGTGGGCACCGAACAGGTGAAAGTCGGCGTCCGGGACCTGGGCAACGGCTACTTCGAGGACATCTACGAAGACCGCCCGGTCTACGAGACGGTCGAACGCGAGGAGAGCTACGAGGCCCCCGTCTACAGCGCCGTACCGACCTTCGATACCAAGATTCGCTATGAGATCGATCGCTGGCAGCCCCGGCGAGAGATCCGCCTCGGCGACGCAGGCCGTCCCGGGCGCTGGTTGGAATTGGATCTCGCCCGGGACGAGCGGGTCAGCAAGATCGAGGCGCTCTATACGGTGTTCTTCACGGATCCGGAGGGGAAGAGCTACCGCTGGGAAACCCGCGACGAGGAAGCCTGGCGCGGCATTCGAGAGGGCGGTCGCTACCGGGTGAAGGCCTACACCGGGAGCGGCAAGGTGACCAAGATCCTGGGGGCAGCCGATTGAGTACCCAGATCCCCCAACCCCCGCGGGGGGAGTAAAATCCAGCCCCAGGAGGCGCCCCATGACCCACGACCCGCGCTACCCCATCGGCCCCTTCGTCCCCCCGGCGACGGTGACCCTGGAAGACGTCGCACGGTGGATCGACGAGATCAAACGACTCCCCGCCGCTTTCCGCGCCGCGGTGGAACCCCTCACCGACACCCAGTTGGACACCCCCTACCGCCCTGGCGGCTGGACCGTGCGGCAGCTGGTGCACCATGTGCCAGACAGTCACCTGAACAGCTATATCCGCTTCAAATGGACCCTGACCGAGGACCGACCCACCATCAAGGCGTACGACGAGAAGCTCTGGGCCGCGCTACCGGACTCCCGGGACACTCCGGTAGCGGTCTCCCTGGCTTTGCTCGAAAGCCTCCACGCCCGGTGGGTGGTGCTGCTGCGCTCCCTGACCCCCGCAGACCGGGAGCGGGAATTCATCCATTCGGAAACCGGACGCGCCCTGTCCCTCAACATAACCCTCGCCCTCTACGCCTGGCACGGTCGCCACCACCTGGCCCACATCACGAGTCTGGTGGAACGGCAGGGGTGGTGAGCAGAGGTCTTGAGATATGAAGAAAGATAAGTCCTTCGACGCAGTCCAGATGATGCGGGAGATCCGAAGCCAGATCACTCAGGAAACCCAGGATATGTCCTTCGAGGAACAGCGCGAGTACTTCGAGCGGCACGCTGCGAGGGTCCGACAAGAACTGGGTTCCAAGGCCCGCCTTGAGGTGGCCGGAATGAAGGCATGACTCTGCCTTTCGAAGGGGCACTCCCCTCAACAGCAGTTGTAGTTTAGGGCGATGGGGCCTGAGGCCGCCCGTTCCCGAGCGCCGCCGCCGCACCCTCCGCCATGGCCTCCCCCAGAATCCGATGCCCGCGCTCGTTGATGTGGCAGCAATCGTCACGGTAGATCGGTTCTTCCACCGCCGCGAAAAGCATCGTCAGGTCCACGAAGTTCACCCCCTGGCGGCGCAGCGCTTCCCCCTGCTCCTGGAGGTGCGGCCAGCCCATGGCCACGAAACGACCGTAGCGGGCGCGGCTGGTGACGCCGATGCGTTCCTCCGCCGGATGCAGCCGCTTGGAGCCGGGGACGTACTGGTTCGGTTGCAAGAAGTGGACGTAGCGGATGCCGTTGGCGGCGCACAGGCGGTGCATCTGGAGCGAAGCGGCGGCCCACTGCTCCGCCAGCGCCGCCACCGCCTGCTGGTGGTTGCGGTAATCCCACGGCGGACCGTGGCCGCGGTAGGAGCGCTCCCCGGCGGGTCCCACCGCCAACGCCTCCTGCAACGCGGCGATGCGCCGTTCCGCGCGCCGATCCAGAGCCTGCCAGAGGAGATTCCACGGCGCCAAGGCGCGCAGCAGGGGGACCTCAAAGGTAGCGGCGCGACCCTTGCGATTCTCCTCTTCCAAAGCCAGGGATCCCAGCCGCAGACGCCGGGCGGGGTCGTCGATTCCCTCCACCTGGGAACGCCAATCCCGGGGATAGAAGGGATAGACGTCATCCAGACGGTTGAGGAGCATCGGCAGGGCCACCTCGTTGAAACCGTCCAGGTTGATCACCACGTCGTAGCGCTCCCCCAGACTCAACGAGTAGGCCAGGGCCAGGAGCTGCTGCGGCTGCTTGAAGCCCCCCAGGGCGCGGCTGCGGAAGGCCACCGGTCGCCCCAGCAGCGCTTCCAGCCGCCGGGCCAGCGGTTCCCGGGCGGCAAAGGAGGCCGCCGTGGCTACTGACCCGCCGAAGATGCCGACCACCGTATGCCCGTCCGCCGGGGCCTCCCCGGCGTCAAGGGCATAAAAACCGCTGAGGTCCGGCAGGGCGCGGTAGCGGTCGAAATAGAGGGGTTCCGCCGCCGCTGGATCGAGCACGCTGCCCAAAAACGGGTGCAGCGCCCGGCTCCGCCCCTGCGCCGCCACGGCCTCCGACAACGGCTGTGCCGCCGTGCCCAGCAACCCCTGTCGCCGCTGCTGCACCGTGGCGGAGTCGTAGCCTTCCCCCGTCATCAGCCAATACCCCAGGCGCCCCGCCCCTTCGGCGATCAAGAGCAAGACAGCGACGAGGATGGCTCCGAAGAGCCGACGGCGGACCTTCCCGTTCATGGCGCAAAACCGTAACATGAACCGACGGAAACTAACTGACGGAAACTGGCCGACGGAAACTGGCCGACGGAAATTAGCCGACGGGAACTAGAAGGAGTGCCTGCATGATCCCTCGCCACTCACTGCGCCCATTGCACCACGCCCTCGTCCTGACCCTCGCCCTCTGCACCCTCGCGACGCCAGCAGCCTGGGCCGCCTCGACCCCCGCCCCCCAGGGCACCGGCGGGGCGGTGGCGTCCGCCGAACCCCAGGCCACGGCAGTGGGGCTGGAGATCCTCGCCGCCGGGGGCAACGCCGTCGATGGGGCGGTGGCCACCGCGCTGGCCCTGGCGGTGGTCTTCCCGGAGGCGGGCAATCTGGGGGGCGGCGGCTTCGCGGTGGTGAAGATGGGCGACACGGTGGCGACCCTCGATTTCCGGGAGGTGGCCCCGGCGGCGGCACACCCCACGATGTACCTGGATGCCGACGGGGAACCGGTGCCCCGGGCCTCCCTGGATGGCCCTCTGGCGGCGGGAGTGCCCGGCTCGCCCCGGGGGCTCTTCGACCTGCACCGACGCTTCGGGCGCCTGCCCTGGGGCGCGGTGGTGGAACCCGCCCGCCGCCTGGCAGCCTTGGGCTTCCCGGTGCGCCAGCAACTCCACGACAACATTGCCGACGAGGCCGAACTCTTCGCCCGCTTTCCCGAGACCGCCGCCCTCTGGTTGCCGAACGGAGCGCCGCCGCCGGTGCGCAGCCTGCTGCGCCTGCCGGACCTGGCGGAGACCCTGCGGCGCTACGGCCAGGAGGGTCCCACGGCGGTGACCACCGGCCCCGTGGCGGAGGCTGTGGAAGCCGTCTCCCGGCGCCATGGGGGGATCCTCACGACGGCGGATCTCGCCGCCTACCAGACCGCCTGGCGGGAGCCGGTGCGCTTCCGGGCCTACGGCTGGGACTTCGCCTCCATGGGCCTCCCCTCCTCCGGCGGCATCATCCTGGGGCAGAGCTTCGCCCTGCTGGAAGGGCTGGGCTGGCAGCAGTATCCCCGCTTCGGGGCCGAGCGGGCGCACCTGCTGGTGGAGGTGCTGCGGCGCAGCTTCGCCGACCGCTACCTGCTGGGGGATCCCACCACCACCGGCGCGCGCCCCGAGGATCTGCTGGACCCCGCCTGGCTGGCCACCCGGCAGCGGGAGATCGATCGGCACAGAGCCGGGGATTCCGAAGCCGTCCAGTGGTGGCCCGGAGAGGTGCCGGAGGCTGAAGCGGCGGAGACGACCCACCTTTCCGTGGTCGATGCCGACGGCAATCTGGTGGCCCTGACCACCACCTTGAATGGCTACTTCGGCTGTGGCCTCTACGTCCCCGGCGCCGGGTTCTTCCTCAACAACGAGATGGACGACTTCGCCGCGGCGCCGGGCAAGCCCAACATGTTCGGCCTGATCCAGGGGGAGGCCAACGCCGTGCGGGCGGGCAAGCGGATGCTTTCGTCCATGAGCCCCACCATCGCCTGGAAGGATGGCGAGGCCCTCGCCGCCGGGGGGCGGGGCGGCTCCCGCATCCCCACCAACACCCTGCAGGTACTGCTCAACCGGATCGTCGATGGCGATGACTTGCAGAGCGCCCTCGACCGCCCCCGGCTGCACCACCAGTGGCTGCCGGACGTGGTGCAGGCGGAACCCGACACTCTGAGCCCCGAGACCCGCACCGCCCTGGAAAGCCGGGGCCACACCGTGGAGATCACCACCAGCACCGCCAAGGTCCAGGCCGTGCGCTGGCTGCGCACCCCGGGCGGAACCCTGGTGGAAGCGGCGGCGGATCCCCGCAGCGGCGGCGCGGCGGGAGCCCTCGCCCAGCACCCGACGCCCCCTCTTCCCGGGCAAACGAGCGGGGGATCGGGGGAGTGACGGTCACCCTCCACAGCGGCCCCCGGGCCGCCGAATCGGCGGTTCTGAAGGCCGTCGAGGCGCTGCTGGGCGGGGAGATCGATCTCGGTCGACCGGTCCGGTTGATCGTGCCCTCGGGCACCTTGCGGGCGCACCTGTCGTCCCGCCTGGTGGCGCACTGCCAACGCCCCCTGGCGGGAGTCCTGGTGCAGACCCTGTGGGGAGCGGCGCTGGAGATCCATGAGCGATACGGTGAGGCGCCCCGGCGGGGGGACTTCCTCTTCGAGATCCTGGTGGAGCGGCTGGCCCGGGAGGAGGACGCCCTGCGGGAGCCCCTCGAAGGATTGGCGGACGGGTTTCGGGCCGTCCACGGCACCGTCCGCGACCTCCTGGACGCGGGACTGGAACCGGAACTGGCGCGAGCGGCGGAGGACGTCCTGGCCCTCCACGGCGCCCAGCGCGGAGAACGGGACGCGGCCCGGCGCGGCGCGGCGCTGGTGCGGGTGGCGGCAGGGATGGACCGCGTTCTGGCGGCGGTGCGGCTGGAGCGCTCCTCCACCATCCTGCGCCGGGCTCGGGAGTTGGTCCAGGATCACCCTACGGTGCTGCCGAGCCGGGCCGTCCTGATCCACGGTTTCGCCGACGCCACCGGTCGCGCCGGGGATCTGTTGCAGGCGCTGTTGCAGAGCGGGGACCGGGAGAGCCGCCGAGAGATGATCTTCGATCTGCCGCCGGACCCCGCCTTATCGACCGAATCGGCCGAATCGACCCCACCGGTGGAGCCGACCGAATCGACCCCACCGGTGGAGCCGACCGAATCGATCCCCTTCAAGCCTCCGGAAAGCGCCTTCGCCACCCCCCTGCTGGAGCGCATGGGCGCTTTCCGGAGGCTATCGCCCACCGCCTGCGCCGCCTCCTGGACGAGAATCCCGACCAACGTCCGGAGGCCATCGCCGTCGTGGCCCGGGACCTCACCGCCTACCGCTTGCCCCTGACGCGGCACTTGCGACGGCTGGGCATCCCCTTTTCGGGCTACAAGACCCCCGGGGGCCAGACCACCGCCGGACGCACCGCCCGGGCGCTGCTGGAGATCCTGGATCGTCGCGGCGACCTGCCCACCGACCGCTGGCTCGACGCCCGGCAGAGCGATCTGGCCTACACCATGGAGTTGCGCCTCGCCCTGCGCGCCGCCGGCGCTGGACGGCTGCGGGTCGCGGCCCGGCTGGAGGTCGATCGGCTCCTCAATGACCGGGGGCGCTGCCCGCTCCCCCTGCGCCAGGGCTTGATGACCCTCGACGCCGATGAGGAGAACGACGACAGCCCCGGCGGCGCGCGGGCACACCGCCGCACCCTGGACGGCGGCGCCCTGCGCCGTGCCGTGGCCGCCGCCCAGGCCCTCCTGGAACGGCTGGAGAGCTGGCCCGAAAACGACACTGCCGAGAATCATCTGGCCCGGCTGGAGGCCCTGCTGCGCCAGGACCTGGCGTGGAGCGAGGCGGCGGCCCCGGTGCGGCCCCTCCTCGACGCCCTGGCGGAGGCCCGGCGGCAGGTGCCCGGGGCGCTGGCCTTGCAGCGCCCCGAAGTGGGGCGGCTGGTGGCGGCGATGCTCCGGGAGGTCGGGCGCCCCCCCCTCGGCGGGCGCGGCGGAGGCGTGCAGCTCCTCACCGTCACCGAGGCCCGGGCCCTGACCTTCGACCACCTCTTCCTGCTGGGCATGAACCGCGACGTCTTCCCCCGCCCCATCCGCGAGGATCCCCTGCTCTCCGACGCCCTGCGCCACGCCCTCCAGGCGGTGCTGCCGGAAATCCCCATCAAACGACGGGGCTTCGAGGAAGAGCGCTATCTGTTCGCCCAACTCCTCGCCGCCAGCCCCCGGGTGACCCTCTCCTGGCAGACGGAGGACGACGAGGGCACGGCCCGTTCCCCGTCGCCCCTGGTGGAGCGGCTACGCTGGGGGCTCGACCTGGGCGAGGCGCCAGCGGCGGAACCCCCCGCCGAGACGGCCCTGCGTCCGGCCCTGGATCGCGCCCTGATCGCCGGTCTCGCCGGGGGCCGCGGCGCTCTGCGACCGGTGTATCCCTTCGCCGTGGCGGAAGGGCGGCGGGAGTTTCCGCCCAACAACGGGCCGAGCTACGGGCTCGACCCCACCCGGCTGGCGGCGGTGCGGCTGCGGCTCCTGGACGAGGTGGACCCGGACCGCTCCACCCCGGAGGGCCGCCGCCGGGCCAACGCCCCGGGGCCGTACCAGGGCTTCCTCGGCCCTCTGGCCACCGCCCGGGCCACCGATCCCCGTCGCCGCCCCCTCTACGTCACCCTGCTGGAACGCCTCGCCGGTTGCCCCTGGCAGACCTTCGTCACCCGCCTGCTGGGCATCGAACCCATGCCCGATCCCCTCCAGGCACTGCCGGGCATCGATCGCCTCCTGTTGGGGGACGCGGTCCACGCCGTGCTGGAGAAAATCCTCGAAGAAAGTCTTGCCCAAGAGGGTGGCACCGCTCTGGCGGAGACGCTGGCGCGGCAGCCGGTGGCGGTGCCCTGGCCTTCCCCGCCACGCCTGGACGCCCTGCTGAAGCAGGAGTCGGAACGCATCCTACGGGCAGCGGGCATGCCCCTTCCCGGTCTCGCCCGCGCCCTGGCCCGGCGGGTGCGCCCCTTCCTGGAGGTGGCCCAACGCCTCGACTTCGCCACGCCCCTGAACGCCCTGGGGGCCGAGGTGGAAGGCACCCTGACCCTCACTGCCGCCGGACTGGAGCGATCGCTGCACTTCCGCGCGGATCGGGTGGACCGTCACGAAGGTTTGAGCCGCCTGACGGATTACAAGACCGGCAAGCCCGTGAGTGAAGGCAAAAAGGAGGCGACCCGCCGTCGGCATCTGTTGCAGAAGGTGACGGAGGGGAGCCTCCTCCAGACCGTCACCTATCTCCTCGCCGGAGGAGAGAGCCAGGCCGAGGGGCGCTATCTTTTCCTGCGGGAGGATCTGGACGACGCCTTCCGGGACGCCACCACCCAGGGCGCCGAAGCCGACCTGGTGGTCGCCTTCCAGGGCGCCGTCGAAGCCATCCTCGCCGCCTGGGACGCCGGCACCTTCTTCCCCCGCCTCACTGATCCGGCGGGAGAGAAGGAACCCTCTCGCTGTGGCTACTGCCCCGTCGCCGAAGCCTGCCTACGCCTCGACTCCGGCGCCCGGCGGCGGTTGGTGGAGGTGGCGACGGAAGGGACGGGGGGGGAGGCGATGGGGGGGCTTTGGGGATTGGCGGGAAGGACCGGCTAGGAACTCAGGGATTCAATTGGCACTTTCCTCCAACGCCTCCTCCAGCCGCTTCGCCCATACATCACGGAGCGCCTGGATCTCCGTTTCTGGATCCTGTCTCTCTTCTGAACTCCAGCTTCCTGCGGCAGACTGGATCGCCTTGACCTGTTCGGCCAGTTGCGCTTGCCGATCCTGATTCATAGTGCCTCCACTTCCGCAACGGGCTGACGTTGCTCCTGCCAGACAAGGTACGGTAGCGCGCACGAGATGGCAACCCTCTCACACCCGCCGCACCCGATACGGCAACCCCGGGAAACGCATCTCTCCCCCACTGCCGTACCCTGCCGTACGCAGGGTCACCTCGGTGGGAAAGACCGCCGCGGGCAGGTCGGTCATCAGCCAGGTGCGGTGCTCCGAAACCACGATGAAGACACCGCCCTCATCGCCCACGGCGGAGAACTGCCGTGCCCAGTCGCCGAGGCGAGTCCGGCTGCCGATGAAACGCTTCAGGCCAAAGTGGCGGCGCAGCCCCTGAACGGCGACCTCCACATCCGGCACCACCGTGCCGATCTCGCTGGCGTAGAGCAGATCCTTCGAGGTGAAGCCCCCATCGGCGCCATTCTTCAGGTTGTGGCGGGCGATGAATTCGACCAAGTGACCCGCCGGATCGAAGAAGTAGATGGAGTGGGCGTTGATGGCGGTGAAGTCCACCACCTCTTCCCCCGTCCGCCGGTGGCGCAGCAAGGGAGCGCGGGAACGGATCCACTCGATGGCCTTGGGAAGCTTGTTCTCGGGGATGTTGAAGGCGAAGTGGTAGAAGGGCGCCGTCCCCCCGGTGGCCCCGGCGGCCCCGGTCTCGGCCTGAAAGCGCAGCAGGGTACCACCCACCTGGACCTGGACCTCGTCGGTGCCCACCGCCGCCACCGGCAGCCCCAACGTCTCACCGTAGAAGCGCTGCTGTTCGTCCAGGCGGGTGGAGCGCAGCAGCAATTCCTGGAAGCGCACCCGCTCCTGACCGGGTTGGGCGAAGGGCGAGGCCGCATCCGATGTTTCCCTGGAGGAAGCGTTCGGGACCCCCAACAGCAGCGGAGTGTGCATCAGGGGCAGCAAGGTGGCGGCGCGGTAGAGGAAATCCCGTCGGTTCATGGCCATAAAGCCTACTACGGCCCACGGCGGCACGGGTTGCCCGGTGGTCGGGCGCGCCGGGAGGCTAGTTCCGTGGGCAGCCCGCGTCCATCCACGCCTTGAACTGGTCGATGAACGCCTGGGGTAGACGGGGGAAGGGAGGGGGCGGCATCGGAGCGCCGACGCTGGAAATCCGGGCGTAGATCAGCGCCGCGCTGGCCTTGACCTCCTCGTAGGCGGTGAGGTCGAAACGCCACGCCATGGGTCCCGCGTACTGTTTCAGCACCGGCATGATGTCGTCGTCGAAGGTGACTTTGGCCACGATTTCCTCCTGTCCAGAAGCGCTCAGATTAGGTGGACGACGGCGAGGGTGAGGAGCAAGACGCCGCTCAACACCTCGACCCGCCGCGGCAGCAAACGCTCCACGGCGCGGCGCAAGCCCTCGCCCAGGTACAGCCCCAGGAGGCACATCCCGGCACTGATCGCTCCCACGGTGAGCGCCGAGGCCACCACCGGAAAGCCCAGGGTACCCAGGGCCACGCCCGCGAAGAGGTTGTCGAAGCTCAGGCTCAACGGCAGGCCGAAGAGGAGCCAGCGGGAGTTGGTCACCGCCCCGGCGTCGCCGCCCCGCAGCGCCACGATCACGATGACCGCACCGCAGATCAGCAGCACCAGAGGGGCGACGGCATCCAGCCCCGGCGCGGCGGAGCGCCGCAGCAGATGGCCCAGGGCCAACCCCGCGAGGGGCATCAGACCCTCGCACGCCCCAAACGCGCCGGCCAGCAACCAGCGCCGGGACGAACGCAGTGGCGCGGTGCCCAGGGCGGCGGTGACCTGGAGATTGTCGAGCCCCACCAGGAGCCCCAGGGCGAGCAGCGCGCTCCACTCCATGGCCCCCTACTCCCCGCTCCCCCGCCGCCGCTCGACGATCTCCCGCTGCCGCTCGCGGGTGGCCTGGAGGGCCGCCTCGCTGGGGGGCGGAGCCGCGTCTTGCAGTTGGTAGATGCGTAGCAGGCCGCCCTTGCGCCCGTAAATCAGGGCGCCCGCCACCACATAGTCGCCGTAGATCGCCGGTCCCATGCAGTAGCCGTACCCCCCCTGGTAGCCGCCGGTCTGCTCCCCCAGCACATCGGACCACAGGGGGGTGCCATCGGCGGTCGAGAAGGCGTAGAGAGCCACCCGGTTGGTGGAGCAAAAGACCACATCGTTGGCCACCGCCGGGGAACTCAAGGCCCCCTCGCCAGGGTTGGTGTACATGGGGGGTTTCGCCTTGGCGTAGCGCTGCGGGTCGCCGTCATCCAGGGGCCAGGCGTCCGCCACGTTGCTCCAGGACAGCGCTCGCAGGAAGGGGGTGGTCTCGAAGTCGATCCCCGCGTCTCCGGTGTGGTAGTTGTTGCCGCCCACCCCCACGAAGACCTGCTGGCGAGTCGGTTGCACCGCCGGGGTGGAGTAGCTGCCGTAGTAGTTCTCCCCCTGGGTGGCGTTGCTCTGGGCGTTGGTCAGGCGGGGGTTGGGCTCGCTCCCCGGCGGATGGGCATCGACGGTGGGAATCTGAAGCCCATCGTTGGTGTAGGGCAACATCTGCCGCCAGGCCACCGGCGACAGGTTCTCCAGGTTGACCAGAAAGAACGCACCGTTCTTGCACGCCACCGCGATGGTTTGCCGGGCGCGGTCGGCGTTGCGGGTGAAGATCACCGGGCTGCCGCCGATGTCCACGTCGAAATCCGAAGGGCGGTAGTTGCTGTAGGCGGGCACTTGCCAGAAACCCCGAAATTCCCCGGTCTTGGCATCCAGGGCCAGCAGACCGTTGGAGTAACCCAGGGAGGGCAGCGGTCCGTCCGGCACCGCGTTGCCGGTGGCGCAGATCAGCCAACCGCTCTGTGCGTCGTAGGCGATGGAGGACCAGACGGAACACCCCAGGGTGATGGGTTCACCCTCGAAAACACAGTATTTCTTGGGCAGCTTCTTCCCTTTTGGCAATGCTCCCAGGGGAATCACGTTGGGTCGGTTGGCCTCCCCGGCGCGAAGCTGGTTGGTGCAGAAGAGCCAGTCCACGTTACCGGTGGTGACCTCGATCGAGTAGACGAAGCTCCAGGCAAAAGGGTTTTCGCCCTCCCCGAAGCCCACGTAGGCCCGCTCCCCCACGATCACCGGCGAGGACCACCCCGCCGCCGGGGGATACCCTTCCAGGCTGATCCCGCCGGAGTTGTCCACCGGCTGGCCGTGGGCGGGATCGGGGAAGCGCAGGTTGAGCACCCACTGTTCGGACAGGTCCCCGGCGCACAGACAGAAGACCTTGCCGTCGAAGGCGGAGAAGATCACCCGCCCGTCTTTCACCGCCGGGGTGCAGCCCATGCCCGTGAAGCCGTGGGAGTCGCGCTGGTCCACGGGGGTGTTCCAGGTGTAGTGGGCGGCGATGGCGCCGCTGTCCAGGGAGATCTTGTAGAGGGTGCCGCCGTTGCCGCCCTCGGCCAGTCGGCTGTTGGCGATGCCGACGTAGACGAAGCCCTGCACCACCGCGGGCACGGAGAGCACGGGGCCGTCCAGTTCGAGCTCGAACTTCTGCTTCAGGTGGTCGGCCACATTGCCGGCATGGATCCGGCTCTCCTGCAATCCCACGAAGCCCGTATGGGCCGGGTCTTTGTGGTACATCCACCAATCTTGCGGCTGGATCACCGGGTCGCTCACAAACGCCTCCCCTCAAGATGCCATGTCGATGGTTTTCTTGAGTCTACAGGCGATGGCGGTAGGGGAACGTTACGGCGCCCCTACTTCGCCGGTAGCGACCCCACGAAGCGCTCGCACAGGGCGACCCAGGAGTGCAGATCCTCGTCGGCCTCGAAACCTTCCGGGGCGACGTAGACGAAACCTTTCATCGGGCGACCGGTGAAGTCCATCTCCCGGGCGTGGGGGCGGGCCAGGGCCGCCTCATACTGCTCCGGGCCAACCCTGGCCATCAAGGTATCGTTCACGACGCCACAGCCCATGTGGCCGGAGAGCAGGAAGGCCAGGCCCCCGAACATCTTCTTCTCCACGACGTCCGGACGGTCCTGGAAGACTTCTCGAATGCGTTGCGCGACACCTTCATCGTAAGCCATGGGGTCCTCGTGTTACAATCATGTGCCAATTATTCTCTTCTGTCTATGGTTGCTATTTTCCCCTCTTCGGGAGACCCAGGGTATGCCACGCCGTCATGCGCGTTCCACTCAGTTTTTCGGCATAGTGCTGGTTTTCTACGCCGTCACTCTGGCGCCGTATTTTCTACCCTTCCTGCGCGTCGGCCTCTACTGGCAACTGGTCTGGAACCACTGGGTGCTGGTGGGCACCTTGCCGATCTTTTTCGCCGTCCGCCACGGCCATCAGCGCTGGACCAACACCAAGCAACGCGCCTTCTGGACCTCCATCGCGATCGCCTTCGCGTTCTGGTACTTCTGCGCCATATTACAAACTCTGGCTCCCTGGCTGCTGGCCGAAGACCTGGGAATCTTCCCGGCCAATGTCCTTTACCTGCTGTTCTACGCCGCCTTCTTCATGGCGCTGGAACTCCGCCCCGACATCGACGAGCCCATCGCCCGGCGCCGCCTGGTGGACCGCCTGGAAATCGTCGGGCTGATCTTCCTGAGCGCCACGGGACTGCTGTACTTCACCGCCCTCACCCCGTCCTTGTCGGGCACTACGGCGCGGCGGGAGGACCATTTGTTCCTGGTCTGCCTCGACGCCTTGCTCCTCCTGCGGCTGCTCTACTTGACCGCCTCCGCCCGCCGTGGCCTGTGGCGTCTCACCTATGGCCTGCTGACTGGGTCGGCCACTTTCTGGCTCGTGACCGACCTCTCGGAGAGCCTTTTTCCCCTCTGGCAGTTCAAGTTCTCGGACAGTCCGATATTGGCGTCCCTGTGGTTTCTCCCCTTCTTTCCCGTGCTCCTGGCGATCTACCTCCAGGGGCAGAGGAAGGAACCGCCCACCCCGCCGGAGAGTAGTTGGATCCTGGAGATGGCGCTACCCCGCAACCCCACCTCCCATGCCTTGCCCCTCTATACCCTGGCCTTGCCGATCCTGCACCTGCTACTGCATTCCCTGGGCGTGCTGGATCCCCTGCTCCAGCACGCCCGGGAGGCCCTGCTGCTGCCTTCCCTGACGGTGTTGGGCATTCTCTCCACCATCCAACTCTTCGCCGTCGGTCGGGAACGGCGCTACCTGGAAGAGATCCGCGAACTGTTCAACGTGGCAGCGGATGCCTGCGTGCTGCTGACCCCGGAGCGACAGCGTGTGCTGGAAGCCAACTACAAGGCCGAGGCCCTCTTCGATCTGCCCCGGCGCGCCCTGATCGGCACCTCCCTGCTCTCCCGTTCCGCGGATCCGGAGGAAGACCGCCGACGGATCGCAGGGGTGGTTCGCGACCGTGGGGTGCACACCTTCGACCAGACCTTCCTCGACGACGACGGCACCCTGCGATCCGTGGAGACCAAGGCGTGCTGCGTACCCTTCCGGGAACGACCGGTGATCTTCAGCGTGATGCGGGATGTGACGGATCGTCGCCTGGGGGAACGAGCCCTGCACGCAGCGCACGAAGAATTGCGCACCTTCGTCCAGATCGCCTCCCACGATCTGCGCACCCCGCTGGTCAACCTGAACGCTTTCACGGCGGAGATGCGCTCGCTGGGCGAAGACGGTTTGAAGGAAGGGGGTCTGGACTTCCTGGAGGCGTCGGCGCGCAACCTGGAGCAGTTGTCCAACGCCTTCATCCGTCTGTCGCGCTACAACCTCCGCCCTCTGCATTGGGTCACGATGGATTCCAATGTCCTGATCTGGAAGGTCCTGGCCCCGCTATCGGAGGCGCTGCACCGGCAACAATCCGTCGTCCAGTTGGGTCCCTTGCCCCGGGTGCGTGCCGACCGATGGGCGCTGGAACAGATCTTCCGGGAGTTTCTGACCAATGCCATCCAGTACCTGCGCGCCGAGGAGCCCGGGCTGGTGCGGGTGGAAGGGGAGGAGACGAAAAAGGAAATAGTCTTCCGCGTCATCGACAATGGTCGGGGCATCGCGGAGGAAGATTGGGAGAAGGTCTTTCAGCCCTTCCGGCGCTGTGGCCGGTCGGAGATTCCCGGGGAAGGCATGGGCCTGGTCTTCGCCCGCACCCTGATCCGCCGTCACGGGGGTCGGACCTGGTTTACCTCCACCCCCGGAAAGGGCTCCACCTTCTACTTCACCATCGCCAAGACGTTGGCCGAGTCGGGCGCGGGGTTGCCATCCGCAACGGATCTGCCCGTGGCCCGCAAGGTCGTGTAACGAATTCTCCCACCGGAGGGCCGAAGGAACAGAACACCCCCACGGAGGAGAGAGTCCATGTTCCAGAGCAGAATCGGAGTGGCCACGCTGGGGCTATCGCTGGCGACGGTGGCGTGCATCACGGTCCTCGCGGGCGTGCAGCCCCGCCAGATCGGCGAGAGCGGCGAGAGCGGCCAGGCAGCCACGACGCCCAAGAACCCATACGAAGATCTCCCCTTCGATCATCCGCCCACTCTCACGGGAGTGTTGCCCCGCCAGGTGCCCTTCCTGGATCAGGCACCCGATGACCCCACGGCGGCGCGGCCCTTCTTCGACAACTTCTCCTGGCGCAGCTTCGTTGCCCTCAACTGGCCCGTGGATCCCAAGGACCGGGGCCAGCCCCGGGACCCCAAGGACGCCGCCGTTTTCCGCGACGCCAAGAACGGCTACGCTTCCGTGTGGGGTTCCTACCGGGAGGCGTTCGAGCTGTTCTCCCAAGGGGATCAGACACCCCCGCCCTGGAACGGTGGCCTGCCCGCCAACAACCCTTGTGGTGCCAAGGAAGGGGAACGCACCTTCGTGATGGTGACCAAGGGGGGCTCGGTGCTGGATGAGATCAACCAGGCGTTTTCCTACCCCCTGATCGACCAGAACCGCGAGTACGCCCACTACGAGATCCGCTTCAACCAGGCCCAGTATTCGAAGATCCGCGACGCCCGGTGGTATCTCGTCCGCGAGTTGGCCAAGGCGGAACCGGTGATGCTGCCCATGAGCCTGCCGGGCAACACCCAGGTGCCCAACTGGGTGGGGGACGGCTCCATCATGGTCAAGGCGGCGTGGCGCCGGATGACCGACGACGATGTGACCCGGGGGCGGTACTACATGATCACCGCCAACCTCTTCCTGCCCCAGCCCCCAACGCCCAAAGAGAAGACGGAGGGCACCCCCACGGATCCCGCCAACACCGACGACGGCAGCGGCACGGCGGGCACCTGTGTCAAGGCGAAGGTGGGGCTGGTGGGCTTCCACATCGCCCGCAAAATCGAGGACTTCCCCCAGTGGATCTGGTCGACCTTCGAGCAGGTGGACAACCTCTCGGTGCCCCCCGGCGCGGACTTCAAGCCCTCCTTCAACAACGGCACCGACACCCCGAAGACCGTCGGCGGCTGGGCGGACCGGCCCGCGGCCAAGGCTCCGCAATTGCAACCCAAGGACCAGCGGGTGCCGGTGCAGGTGACCCGCCTGAACCCCATCCCCACCACCCCCGAGGACTTCTCCACGGTGGACCTCAACGCCATCTACCAGAAGGCCCTCGCCGGCACCGTGTGGCAGTACTACGAATTGGTGGCCACCCAATGGCCGACGGACCAGACCGGGGCGAAGCTCCTGGAACAGGGCGGCATCTACCCGGATAGCTGCGGCCACGCCTTCCCGGTGAACGGCATCGTCAACACCTCGGCGGAGACCTACGTCCAGTCCCTGAACGACGCCCAGGGCGCTGGCGGCAACAGCTGCATGAGTTGCCACTACCGCGCTGGCCAGGCGGATTTCTCCTGGGTGCTGATGGACCGGGCGCATTGATCTTCTTGAGCGATTCGAGACGGCACCGCCGAGGCGCTCTGCCCGGGAACCGGCGCGAGCTTTTCCTTTTTTGGAACTCCGAGGCTCGCCCCTGCGCTTCCGCCGTGCCCAACCCTCCGTGGGCCTGCCTTGGCTTGTGCACGGCACGGCTCCAGGGCTTCCCGAGCAGAGCGCCTCGGCGATGCCTTGGAACGACCAACGCGCAGCGCGGCGGGACTCTCTGGCGGCGCATGCCGGACCGGGAGCGTCGATGATGGAGCGGATCGCAGCGGGCCTCGACTTCCCCACCAGTCTGGCTTTCGATGCCCAGGGCACCCTGTACGTGGCGGAGTCCGGCCTGCCCTTCGGCGGCGCGGCGCCTGGAGGAAGGGTGCTGCGGGTGGGACACGATGGGGCGCGGGAGGTGGTGCGGGAGGGCCTGCGGCACCCGGTCAACGGCCTCTGCTGGCACCCCTCCGGCCCGGGGAATGAGGGCGGCGGTTTCTACGTCTCCGAAGGGGGGCACCCGGGGCGCATCGGCTGGCTGTCCCCGGAGGGGGAGCACACCCCCGTGCTCGATGGCCTGCCGGGGATGGGCAACTACCACACCAACATGGCGCGGGTGGGTCCCGACGGCAAGCTCTACTTCACCGTCGGTGCCATGACCAATATGGGGGTCATCGGTCTCGACGCTTACGAGTTGGGATGGCTGAAGCGTCTGCCCCACAACCATGACGTGCCGGGCTTCGACCTCGTCCTGAGCGGGCAGAACTTTGAGACGGATGATCCCGTGACCGGGCAACCCCGGGCCACCACCGGCCCCTTCCAACCCTTCGGCACCCCGTGTGCTGCCGGGCAGCGCGTCCCCGCTGGATCTCCGGGACGGGTGGCCACGGCCAGCGTGCTGCGCTGTGCCCTGGACGGTTCCAACCTCGAGTTGGTGGCCTGGGGGGTGCGCAACGGGTACGGCCTCTGTTTCACCGCCGAGGGCGGTGACGGCGGTGACGGCTCCGGGCCCCGCCTGCTGGTCACCGACCAGGGTCCCGACGACCGGGGCAGCCGACCCATCGGCAACGCCCCGGATCTGCTCTACGAAATTCCCATGGATCTGGGGGAGGGTGGTCCCTCCTGGTTCGGCTGGCCGGACTTCGTGGGCGGCGTGCCGGTGGACGACCCCGCCTTCCGTCCCACCCGCGGCCCGGCCCCCCGGGCGATCCTCGCCAACCACGACGCGTTGCCACCACCGCAGAAACCGCTGCTGCGCTTCCCCGTCAACGCCGCCGCCACCAAACTCGCGATGCTCGACCCGAACACCGCCCTGGTGGCCCTGTTCGGGGATGAACGACCCATGACCGCCCCCTACCAAAAAGACGGCGAGCGCGTCGGTCGCTCCGTGGCTCGCCTCGAACTCCAGAAGGACAGCGCCACCCTGCACCCTACCGGCTGGGGACCCTTTCACCGGCCCATCGATGTCGCCCTCACCCCCGATGGGAAGAGCGCTCTGGTGCTGGATTTCGGCGAGTTCGAGATGGACGCGGAGCGGGGGGTGGTGGCCCGGGCGGGGAGCGGGGCGGTGTGGCGGGTGGCGTTGGGCTGCTAGAAACTGCGTCCCAACAGCAGATAGTAGTTCTGCCGCCCTCCCTCCCCCAGCCCCCAACCCACGAAGAGCGCCCCCAGAGGGGTATCGGCACCGGCGAACAGGGTCGCGCTGTAGAGCAGATCGCTGAAGGAAGCCTCCTCTCGCCGTAGCCAGGTGTTGCCCCCTTCCAGGGAAATTCCGGCGTAGAACGGCAAGTTGAGAATCGTCTGCACCCGTCCCAGGCGGTGGTAGTAAATCAGACTGGCGAAGCCCAGATGATTGCCGGAGACCTCGTTCAGCCGGAAGGCCGAAAGGCGCCGGAAACCACCGAGACTGAAGGGGGACAGGAGCGTGTCATCCCCCAGGCTGGTGCCCAATTCCAGGGTACCGACGAAGATATGGGGGCCGCGATGGAAGGCTCCCAGGAAGCGCGCGCTCACCCGGCTGGAGTCGAAATCCGTCAGGGTGGAATCGCCCCCGAAGACCAGGCGGGAGTCCACCGCCTCCTCCCAGGCAGCGGAAATCAGGCCACCGCGGGTGGGGAAACTCAGATCGTCCAGGGTGTCGAATTGGAAGCTGCCCACCAGCCGCAGTTCTTCCAACTCGATGCTCGGAAAATCCGCCCCGGAGCGCGCATCGGCATCGTTGGCGGCGTATTCCACCCCCAGCCGCACCTCGCAGCAATGGCCCAACTCGCGGCCCAGATCGAAGGCCGTCAGGAGGCGACGGACGCGAAAACGGGAGAGTTCCCGATTGTCCAGAGCGATGCGGTTGTTGCGTTCGGAATACTCCAGCCGCGGCGCCAGGAAGAAACCGCGCACGGAGAGGGGCTGATAGAACTCGCTACCCAACAGTTGGGTTTCCCCCAACCGCACATCGTTGCGCCACTCGCCGCCGCGCCGGTTCAGCTGGGTGGAGATCAAACGAGCGGCGAGGGTGAAGCTGGTCTCCCCTTCCAGGTCGTCTTCCAGGTTGATGCCGAAGCGCAGGAAATTGGGTCCCCAGGGCTTTTGTCGCACCCGGATCTGGAGGTCCACCGCCTCGCCCGCGCTTTGGGCGGCCCCGGGGGCGGCGACGGGGTTCAGGCGATAGTCCACCTGCTCGTAGAGATCGAGGCCGTAGATCCGGGCCAGATCCTCCTCCAGGGAGAGCAGATTCAGCGGCTCCCCCACCTTGGCCCGCAGACGCGACGTGACGATGCGGGGTTGCAGTTCGGTATCGTCGCGCACCTCGATGGAATGCAGGGTGGGCGTTTCCTCGTGTCCGGCTCGCACCCGCCGCCGCGCCCGATCGGCCAGGAAAGCTTCCCAGGCGGCGGGCGACAGGGACCACCGCCGCAACGCCTCTGCCTGCGCCCGCGCCGCCTGGCGCCCGGCCTCGATCAACTCTGCGGCGCGGAAAAACTGCGTGGGGTTGATGTCGTCCAGCGCCATTTCCACCAGCAGATCGTCCTCGGTCAGCAGGCTCTTCTGCTCCAGCACATTGCGCTGGATCAACAAGCTCACCATCTGGCCGGTGATGCTCACCGCGGAGTTGAGATCCTCGCGGGTGAAGTCCGCCGTGCTGACGTTGATGGCGAGGATGCGATCCACCCCCATCGCCCGGGCCACACTCACCGGCAGGTTGTTGGCGATCCCCCCATCCACCAACAGACGACCGTCCAATTCCACCGGGATAAACACCGCAGGCACGGACATGCTGGCCCGCAGCGCCGTGGGGAGATCGCCCGCGCCGAGCACCACCGCATCGCCGGTGAGCACGTCCCCCGCCACCGCCCGGAAGGGGATGGGCAATCGATCGAAGCTCTCCACCCCGGCCACCGGCATCGTCAGGCGGCGCAGGAGGAGGCTGAGCTTCTGCCCCGCCAGCAGCCCCAGGGGAATGGTCACCCGCCCCTCCTTGAGCCCCAGGCGCAGCCGGATCTGCAAGCCCCGATCATCCTGCTTGCGGCGGAACACCAGCTGCTGGCGGGCTGGTTTGTCGCGCAAGGCATCCTGCCAGTCGATGCCGGTGATCTGCGCCGCCAGCTCGTCCGGAGTCAGGCCCGCCGCGTAGAGCCCCCCAACCACCGCCCCCATACTGGTGCCCGCCACCGCGTGCACCGGTACCCGCATCTCCTCCAGGACCTGCAAGACCCCGACGTGGGCGATGCCTCGGGCGCCCCCGCCGCTCAACACCAGGCCGATGCGGGGCGCTTCCGTCTCGTCCACTCCACCGACCGGCTGCGCCGAAGCCGCGGGGAGAGAGACGATCAACAGGGCCAACCCGAGCAGGGTCCGTATCATCGGTGCATCATAGCGCCCTTCCTTCGATACCATAGGGGCACGATGAAACACCCCATCCCCTGGACTCTCCTCGCCCTCCTGCTCCTGCCCCTCGTTGGAGTCGGCGCCCAACCCCCCGTAACCCCCGAGGAGGCGGCGACGATCCGCCAGATCCTGGCCTTGGAGGCGGAGATCGAGGCACTTCTCGAGACCCTCTCCCCCGCCGCCCGCCAGGCCCTGGAGCGGTGGCGCCAGGGCATCGAGCCGGAGCCCGCGAGCCCGCCCTCACCACCCCCCCACCCGGCGGCGGTGCCCGCACCGACCGTGGCACCACCGACCCCCGCGCCCATCCCCACCGCGCCGCCGCCGCTGCCGCCGCCCCGCCGGGGGCGCTGCAACGCCCTCAAGGTCTTCGACGACAACCGCGATGGGGTCCTCGACGCCGCCGACGGCGTCTGGCGCTTCCTCTACCTGTGGAGCGACCGCAACGGCAATGGCCAGGTGGACAAGAAAGAGGTGGACTCCGCCTTCGCCCGGGGCGTGCGCTCCATCGCCGCCGACCTGGGAAGCTTCGAACACAAGAAGGGCTGGGCCGGAGACATCGATGTCACCGACACCGTGACTTTCGATTTCGCCCGCAAGGACCAGCCGGTGCTGGTGATCGAGGCCGGGGATTTCAACCGGGGTGACGGTGGCCCCAAGCTCCAGGGGCCGGACGGTCAGCCCCTCACCGGCACGCTACCCTTCACGGGGGGATGGCAACTGGTGTACCCGGATGGGACGCGGGTGACTCTCGACTGCCCGTAGGCGGTCCCCAACCCCGATGCCTTCACGCCTCCCCTTGTCATCTTAGGGGAAGCCGTGTATCCTCCCCCTAAGATGGAAAGGGGAAGAAGACCATGGACTTGATGCAAGGCACTCTGGACATGCTGATTCTGAAAGCGCTGGCGGAGGAGCCCCGTCACGGTTACGGCGTCATGCGCTGGCTCAAAGCCGTCTCCGACGACGATTTTCAGGTGGAAGAGGGCGCGCTGTACCCTGCCCTGCACCGGTTGGAGGCGCGGGGTTGGGTCGATTCCGACTGGGGGCTCTCCGAGAATCGCCGCAAGGCGCGCTTCTACCGTGCGACACCCCAGGGACGGCAGCACCTGGGGGCGGAGACGGACCGCTGGCTGCGCTACGTGGCGGCGGTGGGCAAAGTTCTGCAAACAGCTTGACGGAAGGTGGACCCGATGGCGAAGGATCAGGGTTTTGAGCGACTGCGACGGTTCACCTTTGGCCTCTTCGGGCCGTCGTCGGATCAACGACGGCTGGAGGAAGAGATGCGCTTCCACCTGGAATCCGCCGAGCGGGATCTGGTCGCCACCGGCCTTTCTCCGCAGGCGGCGCGGCGGGAGGCCCGCCGCCGCTTTGGCGACCCCC
>Ga0055474_10000043_pt1 | contig 23215 bp, 28 predicted proteins | sample Muzzi_PWA_D1_FD_57680 | JGI IMG/M metagenome (GOLD analysis project Ga0055474, IMG submission 57680) | Wetland microbial communities from San Francisco Bay, California, USA, that impact long-term carbon sequestration - Muzzi_PWA_D1 | ecosystem: Environmental > Aquatic > Marine > Wetlands ... | reverse complement strand
GGCTGGGGCGGCTACTGGGCCTGGGACCCGGTCGAGAACGCGGCGCTGATGCCGTGGCTGCTCGGCACCGCCTTCCTGCACTCGATCATGGTCCAGGAGAAGCGCGGGATGCTGAAGGTCTGGAACGCCGCGTTGATCGTCGGCACCTTCTCGATGGCGCTGCTCGGCACCTTCCTGGTCCGCTCCGGCGTCCTGCAATCGATCCACGCCTTCGGCGACAGCACCGTCGGCCCCTACATCCTCGGCCTGATCGGGGTCGTCCTGATCGGCTCGACGGCGCTGATCGTCTCCCGGCTGGACGACCTGCGCTCGCCGCGGCGGATCGACTCGCTGGCCTCCCGCGAGGCGGTCTTCCTGGTCAACAACCTGCTGCTGGTCGGGATGACCGCGGTGATCTTCTGGGGCACCTTCTTCCCGCTGATCTCCGAACTGTTCACCGGCACCAGGGCCTCGCTCGCCGCGCCCTGGTTCGACCGCTACACGACGCCGCTGGCGATCGGGCTCGTCCTCTTCACCGGGATCGGGCCGCTGCTCGCCTGGCGGCGGGTCAGCTGGGCGACCGCGAAGCGGGTCTTCGCGCCGCCGCTCGCCGCCGCCGCGCTGACCCTGGTCGCGCTGTTGGCCTTCACCGAGGCCGCCGACAGCCTCTGGGCGTTGGCCCTCTTCGTCTTCGCCGCCTTCGCGCTGGCGGGGATCGGCCAGGAGTTCTGGACCGGGGCGAGGGCGCGGCGCCGGCTGGCCGGCGGCTCGACCCTCGGCTCGCTGGCGGCGATCGTCGGCCGCAACCGGCGCCGCTACGGCGGCTACGTCGTCCACATCGGGGTCGTGGTGCTGCTGATCGGGATCGCCGCCTCCTCCAGCTTCCAGACCAACCGCGACCTCGAGCTGGCGCCGGGGGAGAGCGGCGTGGTCGACGGCCGTGAGGTCACCTACGTGCGGCCGACCGTCGAGACCAGCGAGGAGTACCTCCAGTTCGGGGCGGTGCTGCGGGTGACGCCGGACGGGGGCGAGCCGTTCCTGCTCGAACCGAGCAAACGGTACTTCCGGCCGACCGGCTCCGGCGCGACGACGATCTCCAGCTTCTTCGACGGCGAGTCGACCAGCGAGGTCGGGCTGCGCCCGGGCGCCGGCAGCGACTTCTGGTCCGCCGTCGCCCCCGACCTGACCGACGTCAAGCGCGGCGTCGCCGACGCCGAACGCGGATTCCGCGAATGCATCCGCGGCGCCCCCGGCGCTCCCGCCGAGTGCGACGCCCTGGCCTCGATGATGCGCGCCGCCGCCGCCAACCCGAGCCTGCGGCCGGTCGCCGCCGCCCAGATCTCCCGGCTGCAGTCGTTGGCGGCGACGCGGATCGCCCGCGGCTACCTCGACGACGAGCTGAGCGCCACCTTCAGGGTGATCGTCGACCCGCTGGTCACCTGGATCTGGATCGGCGCCCTGATCGCCGCCGGCGGCGCCCTGATCGCGCTCTGGCCGACCCGCGGCCGCCGCCGCGGCGTCCCGGTCCGGACCGAGGCCGACGCGCTGAAGGAAGTCAAGTACCGGGAGATCCGCGACGCCGAGCTGGACCACGCCGCCGGCAAGCTTTCCGACCAGGACTTCGCCGCGCTCGACGCCGAGCTGCGCCGCGAGGCGCTCGACGTACTCGACCGGGTCGAGGCCGGCAACGGCAGCGGCGCGAGCGGGGCGGAGGACGGCGGCAAGCCGGATCCGGTCGAGCAAGGCTAGACTTTGGCGTCGTGTCCACGTTCTTGGGCGTCATCCAGGTTCTCCTCTCCGGGCTGCTGATCTTCCTGGTGCTGCTGCACTCGGGCAAAGACGCGGGCCTCTCCGGTGCCTTCGGCATCGGCGGCGGTGGCAGCTCGATCGGCGGTGGCTCGATGGTCGAGCGCAACCTCGACCGCGCCACGATCGCCGTCGCGGTGATCTGGGTCCTCAACACCCTCGTCCTGCTCAAGATCTAGGAAGGTCCAGGACTCGTCGCCCGCGGCCTGAGAGGGCCGAAGGACGCTGCGCGCTGCGCTTGGTCCTCGACCCTCTCAGGGCTCCCGTTCTCCTTGCCCCGGACCTTCGACAACATTTGGAACCTTGTTTTTCTGGTTGACAAATCCGCCATCTGTGTAAACCTTGCGGACGACAGGGACGTCTTTGACAAGGAGGCAGTGTGGAGGCTCACGCGGAGCACGCGCATCACCATCATCACCACGACCAGGCCGAGGTGAGCCCGGCGGAGTGGACCGACGGCAAGCGCTACGCCTGGCTGCTGGGGATCGTGATCCCCTTCACGCCCTTCCTCGCCTGGGGCTGGGCCTCGCTGACCGGGTTCGAAGCCTTCTGGTTCTTCGGCCCGGTCCTGGTCTTCGTCGTCTTCCCGATCCTCGACATCGCGATCGGGCTCGACTCCTCAAACCCGCCCGACAGCGTCCTCAAGTACCTGGAGCAGGACCGCTACTACCGCTGGTGCACCTACCTCTTCATCCCGATCCAGTACGCCGGCCTCGTCTTCGCCTGCTGGCTCTGGTCGAGCGGCGAGCTCTCGACCCTCGGCAACGTCGGCCTCGCGCTGACCATGGGGGTGGTCGGCGGGATCGCGATCAACACCGCCCACGAGCTCGGTCACAAGCGGGCCAGCTCGGAGAAGTGGCTGTCGCGGATCGCGCTTGCCCAAACCGGCTACGGCCACTTCTTCATCGAGCACAACCGGGGCCACCACGTCCGCGTCGCCACTCCCGAGGACCCCGCCAGCGCCCGCTTCGGGGAGAGCTTCTGGGCCTTTCTGCCGCGCACCGTGGCTGGCAGTCTGCGCTCGGCCTGGCGGATCGAGGCGGAGCGGCTCGACCGGCTGGAGAGGTCGCACTGGGGCCTGCACAACGACGTCCTCGGCGCCTGGGCGATGACCGTCGCCCTCTTCGCCGGCCTGACGATCGTCTTCGGCCCGGTCGTCCTGCCCTACCTGGTGGTCCAGGCGGCGATCGGGTTCTCGTTGCTGGAGGTCGTCAACTACCTCGAGCACTACGGGCTGCTGCGCCAGAAGAGGGAGGACGGCCGCTACGAGCGCTGCTTGCCCGAGCACAGCTGGAACAGCAACAACGTCGCCTCCAACGTCCTCCTCTACCACCTGCAGCGCCACTCCGACCACCACGCCAACCCGATCCGCCGCTACCAGGCGCTGCGCCACGTCGACGAAGCGCCGCAGCTGCCGACCGGGTACGCGGGGATGATCGTGCTCGCCTGGATCCCGCCGCTCTGGCGGCGGGTGATGGACCACCGCCTGGTCGAGCACTACGAAGGCGACCTGAGCCGCGCCAACATCGCCCCCCGCAAGCGGGCAAAGCTCCTCGCCCGCTATGGGGGGTCGGCGGCGTGAGTACCTGGCGCTGCCCGTCGTGCGGGTACGTCTATGACGAGGAGGCTGGGCATCCGCGCGAGGGCTTCCCGGCGGGGACGCCCTGGAGCGAGGTCCCGGACCACTGGGCCTGCCCTGACTGCGGCGTCCGCGACAAGGTCGACTTCGAGCCGGTGGAGGGCGATTGACCGCGGGCGCTGCGACGATGGGGGGGATGGCAAGCGCGCGCACCCCGTACCCCGAGGCGGCCCGGGAGCTGCTGCGCCAGACCCTGTTCGGGGCGGCTCGCGACCAGCTCGGCAAGCGGCCCTGGTCGGAGATCACGATGTCCGACATCGCCGCCGCCGCCGGGGTCAGCCGCCAGACGCTCTACAACGAGTTCGGCAACCGCAACGAGTTCGGCCTGGCTCTCGTGATCAACGAGGGCGAGCGCTTCCTCAGCGAGGTCGAGGCGGCGGTTCTGGCCCACACCGACGATCCGCGGGCGGCGATCGGCGCGGCGCTGGAGACCTTCCTGCGCACCGCGGGCGAGGACCCGCTGATGCGGATCCTGCTCAGCGACGACGGCACCGGCGGCCTGCTGCCCTTCGTCACCACCCAGGGCGTGCCGGTGGTCGAGTGGGCGACCGCCCGCCTCGGCGCCGTGGTCGAGCAGGGCTGGCCGCAGGCGCCGAAGGAGGATGCCCGCCTGCTCTCCGAAGCCCTGGTCCGGCTGGCGATCAGCTACATCACCACCCCCAGCGAATCCCCCCACGACACCGCCGCGACCGTCGCCACCCTGCTCGGCCCCTTCATCGACCGGGCGCTGGGTACCTGACCGCGCCGGTTGCGGGCGGTACCTTGTCGGCGATGGCTGACGATGGTGCGCGCGCGACCCCTTCGCGGGTCGAGATCGACGGGATCTCGGTCCGTATCGCCCGGGTCGGTGCGCCTGCCGATCCCGCCGACCTGCCGGTGGTCGTCCTCCACGGCTGGGGGGCGAGCCTGGAGGCGGTGGCGCCGATCGTCGACTCGCTGGCCGCCGAGACCGAGGTGCTGGCCCTCGACCTGCCCGGCTTCGGCGAGTCGGACGACCCGCCCGGGGTCTGGGGATCGGACGACTACGCCGATTTCGTCGCCGCGCTGCTGGCCCACGAGGGGATCGACCGCTGCCACCTGGTCGGCCACTCGCGCGGCGGCGCGATCGCGATCTGCATCGCTTCGGCGCGGCCGGAGCTGGTCGACCGGATCGTCCTCTGTGACTCCGCCGGCCTGCGGCCGAAGCGGGGGATGGGGTACCGGCTGCGGGTGGGGCTCGCCAAGCTGGGCCGGCTGCTCGGCCTGCTCGGCCCGCCCGGCCGCCGCCTGCAGGAGCGGATCCGCGGCCGCGTCGCCTCCGCCGACTACCTCGAAGCCTCGGAGGCGATGCGCGGCACCTTCCGCCGGGTGATCGCCGAAGACCTCTCCGAGCGGCTGCCGCTGGTCGCCAGCTCCTGTCTGCTGGTCTGGGGCAGCGAGGATGCCGACACGCCGCTCTGGATGGGCGAGCGGATGGAGCAGCTGCTGCCCGACGGCGCGCTGGTCGTCCTCGACGGCGCCGGCCACTACGCCTACGCCGACCGGCCCGCCGTCTTCGCCCGCACCGTCCGCCACTTCCTCTGCGAACAGCCGCGCGCCGTCGCCGCGGCCCGGGGTCCGGCATGACCATGGGGGAGCTGCTTCTGTGAGCGCGCTCGAGTGGGTGGCGCTCGGGGGCGCGGCGCTGGCGGTGCTGGCGCTCCTCGCGGGTCGGCTCCACGTCCTGCTCCACCTGTTGCAGCAGGAGCACTACGAGACGCGGCGGCTGCGGGTCTGGGTGGCGCGGCGGGGAGAGCGCGTCAACCGGCGCGACCTGCCGCTTGCCTTCGGCGCCGCCTGGCTGCCGGCGATCGCGATCGGGTTCGACCTGCCGGGGCTCGCGGCCGCACTCGGCATCGTCGCCCTCGGCGTCGCCATCGTCCGCGCCCTGGACGTCATCCGCCGGCCCCAGGTCAAGCCGCTGGTCTTCACCCCGCGCGCCCGGCGGCTCTACGTCGCTGCGCTCGTCCTCGCGGCACTCACCCTTGCCGCAGCGCTGGTCCTCGGCACCGCAACCGACGACGCCGTCCTGGGCGGGTTCGCCCTCGCCCTCGCCGCGGGCTTCCTGGTGCTCGCCGCGCCCGAGCTGCTCGGCCTCGCCAACCTCCTGCTCAAGCCGCTGCAGAAGGCGGACAACGCCCGCTTCGAGCGCCGTGCCCGGCGCCGCCTCGCCGAGGTCGAGCCGCTGACGATCGGGATCACCGGCTCCTACGGCAAGACGACGACGAAGGGCTGCGTCGCCCGGGTTGCCGACCTGGCCGGGTCGACCCTGCCGACCCCGGCCTCGTTCAACAGCTACCTCGGCGTGGTCCGCACGATCAACGAGAACCTGCGCCCGACCCACCGCAACTTCGTGGTCGAGATGGGCGCCTACCGCCGCGGCGACATCGCCGAGCTCTGCCAGCTGGTCCAGCCGAAGATCGGGGTGCTGACGGCGATCGGCCCCGCCCACTTGGAGCGGTTCGGCTCACTGGAGGAGACGGCGCTGGCCAAGTCGGAGCTGGGCGAGTCGCTACCCGCCGACGGTGTCTTCCTGACCAGGGCCGACGACGAGCGCTGTCGCGCCGCCGCCGAGCGCGTCTCCTGCCCGGTCCGCCTCTTCGCGCCGGCGCCCCATCCCGACGCCGCCGTCTGGGCCGAGGACGCGCGCCTCGACCGCGGCCGCACCCGGTTCGAGCTCTGCCTGCGCGGCGAGGGGGACGTGGTCTCCCGCCACCCGGTCAGCGCCCGCCTGCTCGGCAGCCACAACGTCGCCAACCTGCTCGCCGCCGCCGCGGTCGGGACCGAGCTCGGCCTCGCCCCCGAGCAGATCGCCCGCGCCCTCGGTCAGGTATCGCCGCCCGAGCACCGGCTGGCCCCGATCGTCAACCGGGCCGCCGGGATCGTCGTCATCGACGACGCCTACAACGCCAACCCGGCCGGCGCCCGCGCCGCGCTGGAGGTGCTCGGCGACCACCCCGGCGAGCGCCGCGTCCTGGTCACGCCGGGCATGGTCGAGCTGGGCGAGCGCCAGCAGGCCGAGAACGAGGCCTTCGGCGAAGCGGCGGCCGCGGTCTGCGACCTCGTCCTCCTGGTCGGCCCGGAGCAGACCGAGCCGATCCGGCGCGGCCTCGAGGCGGCGGGCTTCCCCGGCGAGGCGCTCCACGTCGTCGCCGACTCCGGCGCCGCCCAGCGGCTGCTCGCCGAGACCGCCCGGGCCGGCGACGTGATCCTCTTCGAGAACGACCTGCCGGACCTCTACCAGGGGGGGAGCGGGGCCGCAGCCGCTGCCGCCTGAGCGCCGGGGTATCGTCCAGCCGGATGGCACCCCCTGGACAGCGAGTCGGCGTCTGCTTCGGCGGGCCCTCGGTCGAGCACGACGTCTCGATCATCAGTGCCGCGCAGCTGATCGCGGCGTTGGCCGAGCGCCACCGCCCGGTGCCGATCTATCTCGGTCGGGACGGCCGCTTCTGGACCGGCGAGGCGCTGGCCGAGGTCGCCGCCTTCGCCGACGGCGGGGACCCGAAGGGGGGCGAGCCCTGCGAGCTGCGGCTCGGCCGCGCCGACGGCGCCTGCTTCGTCGTCCCGGCCAGCTCGCGGCTGCGGGGCGAGCGCCCGATCCGGCTCGACGCGGCGATCAACGCCGTGCACGGGACCGGGGGGGAGGACGGGGCGCTGCTCGGGGCGCTGGAGCACACCGAGATCCCCTACGCCGGCGGCGGGGTCGGCCCGGCGGCGGCGGCGATGAACAAGGCAACCGCGAAGGCGGTCTTTCGGGCGGCTGGGATCGAGGTCAACCCCGATGTGGTGATCGACCGCGGCGAGCACGCCCGCGACCCGGAGGCGGCGCTGGCCCGGGCCCGCGAGGAGGTCGGGCTGCCCTGCTTCGCGAAGCCGATCTCGCTCGGCTCCTCGATCGGCGTCTCGCGCTGCGCCACCGAGGCGGAGCTGGAGGAGGCGCTCGAGCTGGGCTTCGAGCTCGACCGCGCGGTCCTGGTCGAGCCGGCGCTCGACGCCGCGGTGGAGATCAACTGCGCGGTGTTGGGCCGTCCCGACGGCGAGCTGCGCGCCTCGGTCTGCGAGCAGCCGGTGAAGGGCGAGGCGATGCTCGGGTTTGAGGAGAAGTACATGTCCGGCGGCGGCTCGAAGGGCGAGGCCGGCGGCTCCGGCGGCGTCAAGGACGCTGGCGGCGGCATGGCTGCCCAGGACCGCCTGATCCCGGCCCCGATCCCCGACTCGCTGACCGCCCGGATCCGGGAGTCCGCGGTGCGGGCGCAGCGGGCGCTCGGCTTCGCCGGGGTGAGCCGTTACGACTTCCTGGTCGAGGACCCCGAGGGCGACGAGCCGCGGGTCGTGCTCAACGAGGCCAACACCGTCCCCGGCTCGTTCTCCTTCTACCTCTTCGAGCCGCAGGGGCTGAGCTTCCCCGACCTCGCCGACGGGCTGATCGACATCGCCCTCGCCGAGGCCGCCGAGCGCCGCGCCACGACCCGCAGCTTCGACTCGATCCTGCTTGAGACCTACGTCGCCGGAGGAGGTGGCTCGAAGTGAGCGAGAAGGTGCTGGTCGCCAACGGCGGCCGTTCGATGGAGCGCGAGATCAGCCTGCGCTCCGGCCGCCGCGCCGCGCTGGCGCTGGAGGAGCTGGGGTTCGAGGTCGAGACGGTCGACCCCGACCAGCGCTTCGTGCGCTACGCGATGGAGCACCGGCCCGACTTCGTCTTCGTCGCGATGCACGGGCGGGGCGGCGAGGACGGGACGCTGCAGGACCTGCTGGAGATCCTCGAGATCCCCTACACCGGCTCCGACGTCCACGCCAGCGCCCGCTGCCTCGACAAGCACGCCTTCAAGGAGATGCTGCGTAACGAGGGCCTGCTGACCCCGCCCTGGCATTCCTTCAACCGCGACGCCTTCACCCAGTTCGGGGCGGGGGAGACGCTGCCGGCGCTGACCAGCCAGCTCGGCTTCCCGCTGGTCGTCAAGCCGGCCCGCGAGGGGTCCTCGCTGGGGATCAAGGTGGTGCGCAGCTCCGACGAGTTCGTCACCGCCGTGCTCGGCGCCTTCAACTACGACGACCGGGTCGTGATCGAGCGCTTCGTCTCCGGCCGCGAGCTGGCGGTCACCGTGCTCGGCCCGGCCGCCGAGCCGCGCGTCCTGCCGGTCGTCGAAATCAGCACCGACGAGCCCTACTACACCTTCACCGCCCACTACGAGACCGGGGCCGCCACCCTCAGCGTCGCCGAGCTGGGCGACGCCGAGCGCGAGGCGGTCGAGGAGGCGTCGCGGCGCGCCTACGCGCTGGCCGGATGCCGCGACCTGGCCCGGGTCGACATCATCCTCGACGCCGCCGGACCCCAGATCCTCGAGATCAACACGATCCCCGGCCTGGTCGAGACCGGTCCGACCCCCTTCGCCGCCGACGCCGCCGGGATGAGCTTCGACGACCTGGTCGCGGCGATGGTCGAGCGGGTGCGGCGCTGAGCGACCGACGGGGGCGCCCGCCGGCTACCGGCAGGGGCTGACCCGGCCCTCCGTGGCGTTGCCGTAGGACTCCTCGGCGACCACCTGCTGGTCGGAGTCGACCAGCGTCATCAGGTCGCCGCCGTTGGTCCAGATCGGCCTCCGGTTGTCCCCGAACAGGTCCCGGGCGGAGCTTCTGCCCGGACCCGGGTGGACGCGGACCCCGTCGCCCGGGGCCAGCGCGAAGCTGGGGAGCGTGTTGACGAGGTCGCCGGTTCCCTCGCGGATCTGCCACCCGGTCAGGTCGACCGCCTCCGCGTCGCTATTCACGAGGCAGACGTATTCGGCCGACGGGTCGTCGTAGCCGGGCGCGTTGAAAAGCGAGGCGGCGGTGTCGACCCTCACGTCGGGCAGCGAGCCCTCCTCGCCGATCCCGAACCAGTGCTGGGCGATCGCGACCGCGACCACGGCGCTGAGGGCGGCGCCGAGGAACACCATCGCGCCGTTTTCCACCCACGGCGGCCACCGCCTCGTCTTCCCGCCCTGCACTCCGTCCTCTCCCGCCGTAAGCGTGGTCCCGGGCCTTGCTGCCGTATCTATGGAAGATATTGCCGTACTGCAGACGAACGCAACCTGGATCGCTGCGACGGGAGGGGGAGTGGTTCCCGTACTGGCACGTGTCCAAGCAGTTAGACACATATCCGATGCTCGATTGGTACGTGAAGGGTTGACAACTCGGGGCCGCCCTCTAAGGTACGCCGCCGTTCGAGGAGGTGTCGATCTCTGCGGCTGATCCTGGTCGCCGCGCCGCGGAGGGAGCCAACGGCGAAACCGGCCTCGGCCAAGACCCCTACCAAGAGGAGGCGCATGTACCGCGCAGCAGGAGCCCATACCCGGGTCAGGACCCTTGTCTCGACCCTCGCCGTGGCGGCCGCGGCCGTCGTTCTCGGCGTTCTGCCGGCAGTCGCGTCGGCCGGCGGCTTCGACGACGCCGGCTACAACCGCAACGCCCGCATCTTCGTCGGCACCTGCCTGAGCTGGGGCGAGGACAAGCTCGGCTCGGTTGCGGCGGCGGAAGCGTATTGCGGCCCCAGTCTCAACGACCGGCTGGTGATGAAGTGGAACCGGGCCTGGGACGAGTGCAACAAACACGGCAACGACGACGCCACGTACTGCGCCGGCGCCTGGCTGACCAACGAGTGGAACGGCAAGGGCCGCGGCGGCAGCGGCGAAACCGCCCACTACAAGTTCATCTGGGTCGGCTCGGCCGGGGAAGCGAGCGAGTACTGGCTGCCCGGCGGCCTGCCGATCTGGAGCAACTACGAGTGGACGATGGCCCACGGCACCGACTCCGGCGGCCACTGGTGGTACGCGCATGCCCGTCCCAACGGGTTCGGCTGAGGGTTCTCGCCAGGCGCGGCCAGCCGGTCGCGCCTGGCCCCAAATTCCTCCGCCGCCCCCCTTGCTAGCGTCGCAACCCACCCAAAAAGCGGCGACCCGCCGCGGGCAAGCGCGAGCGGGTCGCCTGACCAAAAGGAGAGTGAGCTCCTCATGGCTACCCGCAACCCTACGCGCCATCGCAGCGCCGTCACCCTGACGATTCCCGCAGGAAACGAGGCTTTCCTGCGCCGCGTCATCGCCGCCGCCCGCGACGGCGTCCGCGAGGACCTGGACGACCACGGCTACAGCCTGCAACTCCGCGCCGACCTCCTCTTGGAAGAGGCGTCCTACGCCGCCCTGCTCGACGCCGTCGACCGCCGAGAGGTCGTCCCCGGCGACGACCTCCGCAACGCCCTCGACCAGCTCGCCACCGCGGTCGACAGCGGGAACGAATACGACCGCGTTGTCACCGAGCACGACGTCCTCGCCGCCCTCCGCGCCCAGCTCGAGGCCGAGCTGAGGTAGACGGCGCCCAGCTGGATGGCGACCACGCCGAGCAAGCGGGGTGGCGCCAACTTCATCGACAGCATCTTCCACAACAAGGGCGTCGTGCTGGCGGCGCGGTTGCTTCTCGTCTCGGCGGCGGTGGTGCTCGCGATGGGGGGTGTCTACATCGTCATCTCGACGGGAATTCGGATGGCCAACGGGCAATGGCTAAAACGAGTGGGGCCATTCGAGATTGGGGAGAAAGAGATCGGCGATATCGAAGCTGAGATTGCGAACTGGCGAAAGGCAGCGGAGGCGGGCGAGGAAGAAGTCGAGGAACTATCCAGACGGCTGAAGGCGTCGGACGAACTCGTCGAGGAGCTAGAGCAGGACATGGAGAAATTGCATCTAAATATGGATGATGGCTAGGGCTGGAGGGCAGTAAAGCAAGGGCGATTTGGTAGTTGCGAGCTATCATCTTGTTGTCGTAGGAGAGGGCAATGACGGCAGAGCAGCGAAGCAAGAGAATCGAGCGGACTCTTAAGCAGAACGAGTCGGCGATCGAGCGCGCCAACCAGCGCACGGTCCGGCTCCTGGAGGCCGCCAGGCAATCTTCCGGCGCCGCAAATCGCGCTCTGCGCCATTTGCGTGAGAACGCCGCCGGGTAGACCGTCCGGCGGGTCAGCGGCCTCGAGAGGTCGGAGGTACTGGATGTAGCTGCCGGCCTGTTCCGATGACGCTACAAGGCCCCAAGAGCGAAGTCGGCGTCCGCGAGCTCCGCGACCGCCTCAGCGAGCTCGGTCTCCGACTTCGTCTCCGGGCAGCGGGCCTGACCTTCTGCTTCGACACTTCGGCGCTGGTCAAGCTGATCGTCGTCGAGGACGGCTCCGACCTAGCGTCCGAGCTCTGGGCAAGCCCCTTTCAGGCGGCCTCGAGCTTCGCGGCTACGACGCGGTCCACCTCGCCACCGCGCTCGAACTGGGCGACGACGAAGCGGTCCTCGTCACCTGGGGCCGCGATCTCGCCCGGGCAGCCGAGCGGGTCGGCCTCGGCACCGCGGGCCTCCCGTAGCGCATTGCCAACCATTGCCGGAAGCGCACGCCATTGCGCGTCCTGCGCTGTGGCAATGAAGCGGCCTGAATACGAACCGGGGGACTGCGGGTTGAGCGATGCGGTAGTCGGCCGCAGTCGCATGATTGTGGCGACTCGCTCAGTGACCCCGCGGCCCCTCGGTGAGTTGTGGCGGAGGCCGGGGGACTCGAACCCCATCCGGTGACTAAACCGAACTCCCGGTTATCAGCCGTTCACGACTCCTCATCGCTTCAACCTCCGCGCCGAAAATAGCGCAAGCTTCGCTGCGTGGCTTGTTGACAAACCGCACGTGCCTGGTACCTTGGGGCTTGGTTATCAGCCGTTCGAGGGTGACTCCCTCTCGCGATCCAGACCCGCCCCGGCGGGTCTTCGTGATTTCTGGGGCCTGTTTCACGGTCACGCCACGCCCCGGCTAGCGAAACTGAGCCGGACCAGGTTTGGGGTAGATCATGATCTCCGTCAAACCCGGTCCGGCTCAGTTCGCCGTAGCGGGGATTCCGAGAGTGCGGCTGAATGGAGTCGAACCATCACGGGTGTTTCCACCCACAAGGCCCTCAAGCTGCCCAGGCACCGCTTGCCAGAGCGGCTTTCGCATTCCAGAGCGGAGCCGATTCCGGTTGAATCCGGTTGAAACCGGCAGTTTCGGGGGTTGACTGGCGCACCAGTGGCGCACAATTGGCCGTGCGGATTCCACTTTCATCCACTGATCGAGGAGCCTTGGTGATGCCATCCTTCAGGAAGGTGACCTATCGTCAGTGCGTAGCTTGACTCCGATCCCGCGTGGCAGGACTAGCGGCGTTCTCGGCATTGGCCGTGATAAGTAACTCGAATCTGGGCGAATGCCATCCTCTCGGATTTGAGGCCAAAGAGATGAAGACCGAACCTTGGCAAGCTCGCACCTTCCGCTTGTGTATAGCGTGGTCTCGACACGTGGCGGTGGCACATGGGTGAGCGTCGACATATCCCGGATTCGCATATCTCTCTCACGATGGTCGCGCGTCCTGCTCGCTTGGGCTTGCTGGTCGAGGCGGAACTAAAGGGAGTTCACTGGCTCAGGATGTTTGAGAGTGCGCTGGCTGCCCAAGCACGATTCTGGGGCGGTCAAGGAAATCTCATCTTGCCATTGACCAAGGGATTTACCGATAGTGAGGTGTTCTGGGCACTCGCAGACGTTTTCGATGCCGATGCGTTCGTGACCTATGCGCCGACCTGGCGTGAGATGGCCGACCTCGACCCTGGGTTCTACAACCAGCAGACGTCTGCTTGGAGGCAAGAGATCACCGAGCGCGCCAACCGGCAGGAGGCAGAGCGCTTCATCTCGGATGCTGACGGCAAGGCGGCGTTCCATCCTCGGATCCCCGAGGAGCAGGTGAAGCTCATAAACAGGAGGCTGTCGCCCCTTTCTGATCCCGGCCCGAGCGATCGACAACTTGAATGGTTCGATGGGTCAAATCCTGCCCATTGGCCATTCACCGAGATCTCTGAGTTCGAGGTCCTACCCGAGGCACTTACTATGCCCGTAATCGGAGCATCCGGTGCTGCTCGACGGCTGTTGATCACCGCCTTGCAGGGGAGGGCCCCAGACGCCCTTCGGACTTCCCTTGAAACGCGTGGAATTGATTCCATCGAGCGTAGGGTCGATAAGTACGACGTCTACGGAGCGGTTCGGGACCGCAATCTTCCCGAGCATCCTGGGCCCTGGGGCTTGAGCATGGTCGGGCTCTCAACGTTCTATACGGCCGGTCTGCTGCGCGCGCCCGTTGCACTCGTTGCTGGAGACAGCCCCTGGGACTTCGCGTTGTTCTACGCGCTGCTGCGAATGACCGGGCGCGCGTGGTGGTTGCCGTCCTGGCTGCGGCGTGACGCTGCCTATCGAATGTCGCTGGAATCAAGCATCCAATTCGACGCTCCCCAGGAAGGGCGAGAGGCGGTGGTCGTCTCGACCTCATCCCCCGAGACGAGGGATAGGACGGCGGAAACCATGCTTGAGCTGCATGACGAGCGGATGGATGTTGCCGACTGGCGAGACGTTCTGCCTTCCGAGCCGATGCGGGTGCTGGCAACCGATACGCCTGGGCGAGCCCGTATCTGTCCGCTCGTTGACGGCAGGGTTCTCGAACTCGACACGCCGAGTCCGTCCCTTGTGCGGACCAAACAGGCAGCCGAAATGCGATGGCTCAGCGAAGCACGGAGTGCAGATTGGGCGCCGGTGCGAAATAACGCACTCGGACGCAGCTTGCTGACGGGGGGATCGGACATGGTCCGTACGTCACGGAACGGCGTGGCCTACTTCTCTACCTCAAGCTTCATCCCAGCCGCTGCAAGCCTCGAGAGCGTCGTGGTCCGACCTAGCCTCCGCCCTCTACCGCTGGTAGGGCAGGTGCAGGAGCTTCTAAGGCAGCAGGGCTGGCAGTGTGAGACTTCGGACAAGGCGATCTATGCACGCGAGTCGATGGCGTTGTTTGGCGGCTTCGATCAGCTTTGCGATGCAATCCGCGACCGCGGCATCCGAAGCATCATCGATGCCTATCGGATGAAGCGAGGCGTCGGCGCTCTCCTGAGTTCCGATCGTCGTAGGTATCTGCGATATGCCAACTTTGAGAAATTGCTGCAGACCGACGATGCCCGCTCGGTCGTCGAGCCACTCCTTGACCAAGGTGTGCTTACCCGCGGTGTCGTGTTCAAGTGTGCGCGCTGTCGACAGGATGCCTGGCACTCCGCCGCAACGCCGCCGGATACGTTCACTTGTGGTCGTTGTGGGCTGGCTCAACATGCAGACCGCGACGCATGGTTCGGGACAGCTGAGCCAGTCCTAAGCTACCGCTTGGCGGAGGTGATTTTCCAACTCTTCGAGCATGATGGCGAGCTGCCGCTGTTGGCCGCCAAGGATGCCTTTGGCAGCTCAAACGATCCTCTGGGCAGGGGATATGAGTTGCGTGTTACGCCGCCTTCCGAGAAGACGCAGGAGGTTGACATCTTCCAGTCCGACGGATACCGGCTCTGGATTGGCGAGGCTTCGACCTGTCCGCAGCTGGACGAGAAGCGCATTGAGTTCCTGTCGCACCTTGCTGGAGAGCTGGACGCATACGGGATATTGCTGGCCACCTCCGAGGTTGCGTGGAGCGATGCAACTAAAGAGGCGGCGAACCGGCTGTTCCCCGGCCCTTGGCCCCGGCTACGACTGCTGGCAGGAATCCGAACGCATCCCGAAAGGGATTCGGACGACGAGTCCGGCGCCTGATCAGCGCGGAGCAGTTCGTGCGGCGAAAGCCCGTCAACCATCGCGCCCTTCTGCGGGTCGGCTTGAGGCCAACTGCGACCACCGACCCGCTTGCCGCCCTTCGACGATGGAGGCCGCTGAGGGCTGAATAGGAGGATCCGGTGCCCGTGCGGGTGCGCCGGTGCTCACTACCAACACGCGTGCTGACCGCCTCAGCCAATACGTTCCCGCTGTGGCCAGTCCGTTCATCCGCCCCCTTGCTGCTGACGCGCGCATCCTGATCGAATTCGAGGGGCGCCCGCTGGAGCGCTACGCGATCATGCTCCAGCTGCGAACTGAAGGGCGCTGGCAGACGATTCGCCTGCTTGACAATGCCCACGGTGACCACGATATGCACCGCTACACTGGACGGGAGAAGCAGCCTGCGGAGCGGTTCGCTGAGGGTGCGGTCAACGAGATTGCGCCCCAGGCGATCAGCTACCTGATCGACCACTGGAAAGCGATCGCGGAGTCATGGAGAAGCTAGAGCGCACCAAGTTCACCCGAGCCGGCGAGATTGCCAACGAGCGGCTTATCGAAGCTGTGCTCGACCCCGATCGCTATCCCGAGGGAACCACCTTCATCGCCGCCGATCAGGAGGGCTTCGGGACTGCCCTCGCCGAAGCGGTCACCGAGCATCGGCCTCTCGCCATCGTCTACCCGGACGGCCGTGAGATCGTCGCCGCGCCGCGCGGGGGTGCGCTCGCCTTTTTCGAGCACCTGCTGACCCGCCGCGGCGGGTCCAAGCTCGGACAGCCGGCGATCCCGTTGCCGGCCGACTACCGGGTCGAGATTCGGAACCCCCAGGCCCTCGCGGCTGCCTGACGTTTAGGTCCCCGCCTACCTTCAACCGGCCCCGCCGACCCACCGGCGATTGAAGCACCGGGGAGCCGGCCGTCAACCCCCTCCGGGGGTCGGGCGCTGCGCGCCCTTGACTGCCGGCACCACGGCGCTGTCTGTGCGGGTAGGTCGGCGGGGCGGCCTTGCGGAATGCTCTGGCGGGGGTGGACTGAGCCGTGGATCGCGAGTCCACCGCCGCGCCGCTTGCTGAAGCGGATGGGCCCGCAACGCAGCCGCCGACCACGCACACACAACATGAGAGAGATGGAGGGTGTGCGCGTGGTCGGCGGCTGCGTTGCGGGAGGAGGGAGGGGCAAGCGGCGCGGCGGTGGAGGCGGGCGGCGGTACGGGCGGTTGAGCTGATCCGGAAGGTGGTGCGGGGTGGGACCAATCGGCGGCTTTCAACGTCTCGGGAGCGATGTGGTCCGCAGAGCAATTTCCATCGGCCCTGATCCCGAACGAGGGTGAGGCGCTGACGCGAGACGGGGAGCTGGTCCGTTTCGTCGGCCGCCACGGAGCGGTCTCGGTGGAGCACGTGATGGCGGCGCTCGGCGTCGGCCGCACGGCGGCCTACCGCCGGGTGGCTGCGTGCGTGGAGTGCGGCCTGCTGCAGCGGCTGCCTCTCCTGCGCGAGGAGCCGAGTCTGCTGCGCGCGACCCGCGCCGGTCTGCGCTACGCCGGTCTCGGGCTGCCGGTGGCGGTGATCTCGCCCGGTGCGGTCGACCACCGGCTGCGCTGCGCAACCGCGGCGCTCGTCCTCTCCGCGGAGCTCGGCGTCGATCGCATCGTCACCGAGCGCGAGCTGCGCTTCGCCGAGCGCACCGAGGGCCGCCCGATCGCCAGCGCCGAGGTCGGAACGCTCCCGGGCGGCGCGCCCCGCCTGCACCGACCCGACCTGGTGGTGCTGGAGGGCGAGCGGGCGACCGCGATCGAGGTCGAGCTGAGCGCGAAGGCTCCGGCGCGCCTTGACGCGATCATCCGCGCCTGGCGGCGCACCGTGGCCGCCCGCCGGATCGACGGCGTCCGCTACCTCTGCGCGCCGGGACCCGCCCGCCGCGCCGTCGAGCGCTCCGTCGAGCGCACGCATGCCCGCCTTGTGCGGATCGAGGAGGCGCCGCCCCGTCACCGGCCGGGAGAGCCGATCGCGGTCGTATCTCCGCCGGGGGAGAGCTGACGTGGCCAGGAAGCTCACCGTCACGATCCCCCGGATCGCCCTGACCCCGGCAGAGGCGGCGGCGGCGATCGGGGTCGGCCCCGACTTCTTCGACGCCAACGTGGCGCCGGAGCTGCGGCTGATCCGGCGCGGGCGCAAGCGCCTGGTGCCGGTCGCCGAGTTGGAGCGCTGGACGACCGAGAACGCCGAGCGGGCGATCGAGCAGCTGCCGTGATTGCTCGGGTTCAGAGCGAGCGGGCGGCGGCGGCGTCCACGGCGGAGCTTCTAGGCTGCGGGCGATGGCAGACGCCGAGAAGAAAGCCCGCCAGGAAGTGCGGCGCGCGCAGGCCGAGTTCAAGCGCAAGACCGACACTGTTCGCGACGAGCGGCGCCGGAGGTTCCAGAAGGCGCACGATGCCGGCCTCTCCCTGCGCGCCATCGGCGAGGAGGCCGGCCTCCACCACACGCGGATCGGCGAAATCCTCAGGGGGAAGTAGATCCCAATGGAGGGGTAAACCCTCCATTCCCTGCTACCGTAGAGCGCACCAAGACAAAAGCGGCGACCCGCTGCGCGCTAACGCATGCGGGCCGCCTAACCACAAGGAGAGTGCGCTCCTCATGGCTACTGAGAACCCTACGGGTGACGGCCGTGCCGTCCCCCTCTCGATTCCCGCCGGCAACGAGGCATTCCTGCGGCGCGTCATCGGCGCCGCGCGCGACGGAATCCGCGAAGACCTGGAGCAGCACCGCGACCGGCTCTGTCGACGGAGGAGTGAACTGCTCCTTGAGGAGACCTCCTACGCGGCGCTGCTCGGCGGTCTCGACCTGGGGCGGATCGTCCCCGACGAGGAAATCCGCGCGGCGCTTCGTCGCCTCGCCGAGTCGGTGGATCGCGAGAACGAATACGAGCGCGTCGTCTTCGAGCACCGAGCGCTCGCCGACCTGCTCGCCCGGCTCGAAGGGCGAGCCGAGTGATGGGCATCTGGCCCAGCGACCCCGCCGCGCACTTCGGTACCAACCTTCGTCGGCTCCGACGGAGAGCGGCGCTCAGCCAGGAACAGCTCGGACGTTTGGCGGCCGTGCATCGGAGCGAGATCGGCCTGCTGGAGAACGGGCGCCGGGTGCCCCGGATCGACACGGTGGTCAAGCTCGCCGCCTCGCTCGAAGTGACGCCGAACGACCTGCTCGACGGGATCGAGTGGCTGCCGCTGCGAGATCCGCCGGAGGGGAGCTTTCGCACGCCCCCTGCCCTGGACGGTCGCGGCGATGGCTGAGGGGATCAGGAAGCGGCACTCGAAGGGGTGCCGCTCACGTACCGGCGGGCGCTGCAACTGCAAGGCGGGCTGGGAGGCGTCGGTCTTCCTTTCTCGGGAGGGGAAGAAGCTGCGGCGGACCTTCGCCCGCGAAGCCGAAGCCAAGTCGTGGCGAGTGGATGCGCTCCGTGCGGCTGCCCAGGATGGCGAGCGCAGCCCATCAGAGTTGACCGTCGAGCAGGCGGCGTGGCTCTGGTTGGAGGCCGCGCGAACCGGGAAGGTCCGCGACCGCTCCGGGCACACCTACAAGCCGGCGACGCTGAGGGAATACGGACGGGTGCTCAAACTCCGGGTGCTTCCGCGGTTCGGTTCCCTCCGGCTTGACGAGCTGACCCGTGGCAGCCTCCAGCAGTTCGTCGACGAGTTGATGGCGAGCGAGCTGTCAGCCAGCACGATCCGAAACACGGTCAACCCACTCCAGGCGATCTACCGCTACGCCGTTCGACGGGAACTGGTCCCGGTGAACCCGACCCGCGACCTCGAGCTGCCTGTGGCGCGAGGGCGCCGCGAGCGGATCGCAACCGCCGTCGAGGCGGCCCGGCTGCTCGATGCTCTGCCCGACTGCGATCGGCCGATCTGGGCAACTGCCTTCTATGCCGGGCTGCGGCGCGGCGAGTTGCAGGCCCTCCGCGGATCGGACATCGACCTCGGCCGAGCGGAGATCCACGTCCACCGCTCCTGGGACCAGCATGAGGGGCCGATTGCGCCGAAGTCAAAGGCGGGAATCCGAACGGTGCCGATCCTCACCGTCCTACGGGACCGCCTCGACGCTCACGATCTGTCCGCGGGCTCGGTCCTCGCGTTCGGTCGCAAGGACGGACAGCCGTTCGATCCGAAGACGATCAACGACCGCGCCAAGCGCGCCTGGGCGGCGGCGAACGAGCGGGAGCAGGAGTCCGCGGAGCGAGAGGCACGCACCCCCGATCTCCTCCAGCCGATCACCCTGCACGAGTGCCGCCACACCTTCGCCTCGCTGCTGATCGACGCCGGGGTCAACCCCAAGGCGATCCAGGAGTTCATGGGCCACGCGACCATCGAGGAGACCTTCTCCCGCTACGGGCACCTGATGCCCGGCGCGCGCACCAAGGCTCGCGAGTTGGTCGACGCCTACCTAGCATCTCAGCAGAAACGACAACCGTCGCTCGGGTCTCTGTGACGTGAAAACGCGTGAGTATAGACAAGGAATGTAGCTAGTAGTTCTCTGGTACTGCCCAATGCTAAAATCGACCTGCTTGAGAGACTCGATCCAAAAGATCGCTGGGGGTCAAGCCCTCTAAAAGCGCGTAGCCGCCCAGCGGGTTTCCGAGCGAACATAGCTTCGGCCCGCACGGAGCAGCAACGCCGGTTGGTCTTGCTGCACCTAGGCGGCTCTTCTTGGGAACCAGGGGAGAAGCCGGGAAGGAGCGCAACAGCTCTTGGCCCGTCTCCGGGGCTGGCATATCAATCACGGCGGCTCGATCCAGCAATTCGCCTTTTGGCGCACGGGCGCTCGACCTCGAGACGGGAGGGGAAAGAGCGAGTGCACCAGGAGCGAGAGAGATGCTTCATCGAAGCCAAGCGGCTCCCACCGACACAACCCGTAAAGGGTGATGTGTTATGGCCAGAACTGGTGGAGGTGGAAGAGGACGGACCGGGACTTCGCAAGCCTCCCGGAGCATGGTGCCGCGGTTCGTCAGGAGCACTGGTCACGAGGGCGGCGAGAAGATCGTTGCTCTGCTTCAGCAGATCGCAGAATTGCGGTACGAGGGGGTCCACCGATTTGAGGAACTGGATCCGAGGGAGCAGCGGAAGTGGATCAAGTTCAGCGATGCGGTTGCCAGAGCCCAGCACAATGTTTCGAAGCTCACGGAGATACTTGAGGATGCGATTCAGCGGGAGCTTGCCGCCGACCTTCGCCTACTGGAAGCGGAAGTAGACGACATCGAGCAGCGCCGCGACGCCGACGAGATGGCGGCGGCTAAGCAGGAAGAGCGTCAGGAGGTTCGGGAGGCAGAAGAGAGAGACCGAGCTAACGCAATTCATCAAGATACGCTCGCCGACCGACAGCAGGCAAGGGAAGAACGAAAGGCTCGCCATAGGCAGGAATTGATCGAGCGCAAACTTCTCATGGGGATTACCGTCTTCCTGGTTCTGATTTCGGTCGGCTTGCTGGTCTTGGGCGTTCTCGCCGACAAGCCGCTAGTTGTGGGGGGCTCCACTATTAGTGCCGTTGTCTCAATCGTCGGACTGGTGAAGGTCTTCTTCTTTGGCTGGGGGAAGGGCGTCTCGCAAAACGACCGAAATGCCTCCCAATAGCGGAATCCAGGCAAGCGCCCGGCTGCCCGCCATGCCTGGTCGAGGCTGACTACTGACTGGCGCACCAACTGGCGCACCATTGATCCAGCGGTCCTGCGCAATCCCGCCCCGCCCAAAGAAAAACGCCCCGCAAGCAGGGCGTTCTCTATGCGGCTGAATGGAGTCGAACCATCACGGGTGTTTCCACCCACAAGGCCCTCAACCTTGCGCGTCTACCAGTTCCGCCACAGCCGCGGGATCGGGGATTCTAGATGCTTGGGGGTGGGAGGGTCGGCGGCTTTGGCGGGGAGGGGGGAGAGTTTTCGTGGCTGAGGACTTAAGGGGGCATGAAAAATGCAGAAGCGAGATCCGATGCCGCTTGGGAGCTGATCCGGGAGCTGTTGCGCACCGGGATGGTGCTGGTCGACGTGCTCGATTCGCTGGTCGAGGAGCTGCCGGAAGAGGCGTTCCCGGGCGAGGATGGGGCGCGGGTGCTGATCGGGATGGTGGTCGGGACCTGCAGGCCGGCGATCGAGGCGGCCGGAGAGGAGGAGGCGCGGGCGACGACGGCGCTGATCGGGGCGATCGGCGAGAGCGTCCTGCACGACCTGCGGGCCGCGGCGCGGATGGCCGCGGCGGCGGAGGCGGCATGAGGTCTGGGCTTCACGGGGTCGGGGCGGCTTGCGAGCGTCCGCGGGAGTATGTAGCCTGCGAACAAGTGTTCGAACGCGTCCGCGTCTGTCAAACGGAGGGAAACGGGACCATCGATGGTTGATCTGGATCTGACCAAGCGGCAGAAGGAGATCTTCGACTTCATCCGCAAGTACGCTGAGAAGACCGGCTACCCGCCGACCGTGCGGGAGATCGGCAAGGCGGTGGGCCTGCACTCGTCCTCGACCGTGCACGCGCACCTGGCGAACCTGGAGAAGATCGGCCTGCTGAAGCGCGACCCCTCGAAGCCGCGGGCGATTGAGCTGCTGTTCGACAAGGCGAAGAAGACGATCCGGCCCGAGAGCGGACTGCCGCTGGTCGGCCATGTCGCCGCCGGCGAGCCGATCCTCGCCGAGGAGAACATCGAGGAGTACCTGGAGATCCCCGACGTGATCGGGGGGGAGGACGGCGACTACATCCTCCAGGTGCGCGGCGAGAGCATGAAGAACGTCGGCATCCTCGAAGGCGACTACGTGATCGTGCGCCCCGCCGACGACGCGGCCGACGGTGAAATCGTCGTCGCCCTGATCGGCGAGGAGGCGACCGTGAAGCGGATCTTCCGCGAGGCCGACCACATCAGGCTGCAGCCCGAGAACGACGAGATGGAGCCGATCCGCAGCACCGAGGCGAAGGTCCTCGGCAAGGTCGTCGGCGTTTTCAGGAAGGTCTGATCAGGGCCACTTGCCGGCCTCGATTAGGCGCTTGTAGCGCCTCTGTCGCCGCCGCGCGTCCCACATCACCAGCGGCAGCAGGCGCAGGGCGAGGCGGGGGAAGAGGTCGAAGACCCGCAGCATCGGGCCGCGCCAGCGGGGGATGACGAGGACCGGGCGGGGGCGCTCGGTCAGCCTGCCCACCGCGGTCGCCACCCGCTCGGGGGTGAGCAGGTGTCCGGAGAAGGAGCCGGCCGCATCGGGGTCGTCCAGCCGGCCCTCCAGCATCGGCGTCCACACCCCATCCGGGCAGACGGCGGAGAGCTCGATGCCGCGGTGGCCGGCGCGGCGCAGGTCGAAGAGGGTGCCGAGGGTGAAGGCCATCGCCGCGTGCTTGCTCGCCGAGTAGGCGACCTCGCCGGGCGCGGCGACGATCCCGGCCAGGGAGACGACGTTGACGACGTGACCGTGCCCGGCCGCGACCATCTGGCCGAGGGCGGCGACGGTGCCGTTGATCGTCCCGGTCGCGTTGACCGCGAGCAGCGCCTCGCGCGTCTCCGAGTCGTGCTCCCAGGCCAGCCCGGTTGCCAGCACGCCGGCGTTGTTGACCCAGAGGTCGAGCGATCCGCTCGCCTCGGCGACCTCGGCCGCAAGCGCCTCGCAGGCCGCCGCGTCGCGCACATCGAGGACGGCGGGCCGCGCCTCCGATCCCAGCTCCTCCGCGGTCCGGCGCGCCGCCTCGCGATCGAGGTCGGTGACCCAGACCGCGTAGCCACGCCGCGCCAGCTCGGCCGCGATCTCGCGACCCATCCCGCGTCCCGCCCCGGTGACAACCGCCCCGCGCACGCCCCCACCGTAGCCGCCCGCCGCCGGCTCCCTGAACTCTTTTTGGGGCGATAGCCCCCAAAACCCTTCAATCGCCCGGCTCGCCGAGGCGGAGGGGCTACCATCGAGAGGCGGGCCGAGCGGACCGCGGGGGGAGAGAAAACCCCTCGAGGAAAGTCCGGACACCAGAGGGCGAGGCGGTGGGTAACGCCCACCCGGGGAAACCCGCGGGAAAGTGCCACAGAAACACACAGCCGATGGCGCGGCCACACGTGAGTCGCGTACAGGCAACGGTGAAATGGTGCGGTAAGAGCGCACCGGCGCCGCGGTGACGCGGCGGCCAGGCAAACCC
>Ga0055474_10000042_pt1 | contig 23258 bp, 24 predicted proteins | sample Muzzi_PWA_D1_FD_57680 | JGI IMG/M metagenome (GOLD analysis project Ga0055474, IMG submission 57680) | Wetland microbial communities from San Francisco Bay, California, USA, that impact long-term carbon sequestration - Muzzi_PWA_D1 | ecosystem: Environmental > Aquatic > Marine > Wetlands ... | reverse complement strand
AAAATAGATGCGATGATCATGCCCTTCGAGAGTCAGATGAACATACCGGCCAACGGCGTTGTCAAACTGCGCGGTGTGTGAACCCTCAGGCAGAACGGGCCCTTCAGCGCGGCCGGGACGCAGCAGTTCCAGAGCCCGGGCCACCGCCGCATAATATTGCGCGACCGCGACCGGATCACCACTGCGTGACAGGCCCATCCCGGTCGACAGGTTGGCCATGACGTCGTTGAGAAAGCGCGGCGGGACGTCGGCGCACATCTGCTGCCACATGGCCGAACTGCCGGCAAGTTCGACCACCCCCGTGGAGTCCGCAATGGGACCAGCACTCACTTCTCCATCGGTAAGCTTGAGGGTCAGTGTCTGATCATCAATCCGCAGCCTGAGGCCGCCGGTCCAGAATCGTGCTGCAAGCCTGAACTCACCATCCTGCGCACAGATGGCAGCCCATTGTTCGGATGTCGGTAACTTCATATCAGTTGCTCCTCGCGATCGTTTTTTGCCTGCATCGTGTAGATAAAACTCCACGCCCGACGCTCACCTCTGTGGCGCAATTCGCATCGCCGCTGCTTCATGGCATGCTCTCAGTCAAATGATAATCAGTTTTCAGGAGATTTTGCGTGACCATCGACCTCAACCGGCGCAGCTTTCTGCGCAGCACCGCTCTGGGAGGAGCGGCAGTCTCCGCCAGCAGCCTGTCCCGCGCTGCGGCTGGCGGCATCAGACCCGTAGTCATCGCCTCCGGTAACGGCTTCGCCGCGAAAAATGCGGATGGGATCAGCTGCGTTGAACTCGCCTACCAGCGCATGACCGGCACAACGGACGTGCTCGACGCCCTGATCGCCGGCGTCAACATCGTCGAGCTGGATCCGGAAGATACCAGCGTGGGTTATGGCGGCCTGCCGGACGCCGATGGCGTGGTGACCCTGGATGCCTGCTGCATGCACGGTCCAACCCATCGGGCCGGCGGTGTCGGTGCATTGCAGGGGGTGAGAACTCCTTCTCTGGTGGCGCAGGCGGTGGCATACAACACCGATCACTTGCTGCTGGTCGGCACCGGTGCTCAGAGATTTGCCCGCAACATGGGTTTTGCGATTGAGGACGATCTGAATACTGACCGCTCCAGAGCCCTGTGGCTCGAGTGGAAGCGGCGCACGGACCCGCAGCACTATCCGGATCCGATCAGCCGGGCCGAAGCAGGCCACAAGGTGGGGCTTAAGATGGTAGCCGAAGGCAAAATCGATCCGGACCACTACTACGGTACCATCAACTGCTGCGGGGTAAACGCCAGCGGTGACGTCTGCGGTGTCACCACCACCAGCGGGTTGGCCTGGAAAATACCGGGGCGGGTCGGCGACAGTCCGATTCTCGGCGCCGGTCTGTATGTGGACAACGACATCGGTGCGGCTGGCTCGACCGGTCGGGGCGAAGCCAACCTGTACAGCCTGGCTTCATTTCTGATCGTCGAATTCATGCGTCAGGGCATGCGGCCCAAGGATGCCGGCATGGCTGCGCTGACACGGATCCAGTCGCAGATAGTGGATCCGAGGCTGCTGACCGACGATGGCCTACCGGCCTTCAATGTGAATTTTTATGTGCTGGCGCGCAATGGCGAACACGCGGGCGTGGCTTTCTACGGCGGCGCAAAACGCAGCTACGCCGTTTGTGATGAGAACGGCCCACGGCATGAACCGCTGGAAGGTCTGCTGGGGAATGCCTGACGTCGTCTGAGCCTAAGCAACCAGTTTGTCGTTCTTGCGGCAGTGAGACAGCTTTGCAAGCTGGAAAGTTAAGAGTAATGTAAGCGGACTCTTGAGCCGCAAAGAATAAGCGGCCTCGAACTTACTGATAATCAACAAAAAAGTAACGGAACCAGGAGCTGCCAGCAAATAAAAACAGAACAGCAGCGGACAACAGAAACAGAAACAGAAACAGAAACAGAAACAGAAACAGAAATCGGACACGAAAGCTGCCTGGAAACATTCAGCGCAATGGCTCCGGACACGTCTGATTGATTCAGCGGGACGCGTGGGAAATGGAAGTTATATCCCACGCCATGAGGACTATCTCCGGTGATCCGCAGCAGCGATCAACCGGCGGAATGACGGCAAGGGAAGGACCATGTTCAACAACCACCATGCGGTATCCATCCGCCATCCAGCGCGATGCTGTCAGGCAGTCGCGGAGCTGGACGATCAACGCTTCCTCTCCAGTGAAGCACCGAGCTTACCGGTGACCGGCTGCACAACACCGCAACAGTGCAATTGCCGCTATCGGCATCATCAGGATCGTCGCAACGACGCCAGACGTGATACGGATGTGGGCCTGCCGAATCGATTTTTCCAGGGACCAAACCGACGCCTGCGAACCGATCGCCGGGCGAACAACGTCGCCTGAACAACCTGCCTGGTCAGCCGCGACGGACTTGAACCCTGCGCCAACCTGTATTTATATACAGTCATGAACCGGCTGCCGAAAACCTGGGAGCGCATCGTCATGCATGCCGACATGGATGCGTTCTATGCGGCCGTCGAACAGCTCGATAACCCCGCACTGCGAGGCAAGCCGGTACTGATCGGATCCCGGAAGGGGCGCGGCGTAGTGCTGACCGCCAGCTACGAAGCCAGGCCGTTCAATGTGGGAAGTGCCATGCCCATGGCTGCAGCACTCAGGCGTTGCCCACAGGCAATCGTGGTGCCGCCCCGCTTTGCAAGATATACCGCCGCATCGAAACGGATCATGGAAGTGTTCCGGACATTTTCACCGGATGTGGAACCCCTGAGCCTGGATGAAGCCTTCATCAATATGAGCGGGGCTGAGCATATTTTCGGCCCGCCGGAAGAGATGGCGCAGCAACTCAAATCCGCCGTCTTCGAGGCGACCGGCGGTCTGCACGTTTCTGTTGGCGTATCCCACATCAAGTACGTAGCGAAGGTTGCCAGCGACCTAGGCAAACCCGATGGACTTCTGGTTGTGCCTCCGGACACCGCGGTCGCCTGGCTTGCCGGCCTCCCGGTCTCGCGACTCTGGGGCGCCGGTCCGAAAACTCAACAACGACTGCGGGCTGCGGGCTTCAACACAATCGGTGAAATCGCTGCGGCCGATCCGGCGCAGCTCGAGACAGAGTTTGGCCGTATGGGTCCGCACTTTCATGCGCTCGCCAATGCCCGGGATCCACGCCGCGTCAGTTCTTCGAGAACCGCACACAGCATGGGCAGCGACCGCACACTGAACAGGGACATCAGCAGCCGCGCGGAGATCGAAGTACACCTGAAACACGCTGCCGATCGCATCGCCCGACGCCTGCGGGCAAAACACCTCCGTGCCGGTGGTGTCCGGGTACGCCTGAAGACCAGCCAGTTCAGGCTGCTGAGCCGCCAGTGCACGCTGGCCCATCCCAGCGACCTGGCCGACGACCTGTTCAGGGCCGGTGCCAGCCTGCTGGAGCGCTTTGAGGACACCGGGCCCTTCCGTCTGGTTGGCCTTGCCGCTTTTGCGCTGCTTGACGCAGGCAGCGTCAGCCAGTTGGATCTCCTCGCCGAGCCGACCCGGCGCAGGCTGGAAACCACTCTGGATGCCGTCGCTGCCCGCTTTCCGGACCATGCATTGCGCCGCGCCCGCGACGTCGATACTGTTAGTGCCGGCGGGCCTGATCTGGATCAGTTGCAGGAAAGCGGGCATGATCAGCCTTGAGCAACCGCAGCACAAATACTGTCGATGAGTCGATCTGCACCACAACTGCATTGCTGGAACTGCGGAATATCACTTGCACAACTGCCATTGCCGTTGAGCAGACACGAACACTGTCCGAAGTGTTTCGAAGCGCTGCACTGCTGCAGACTGTGTCGTCACTTCCGCGCCGGTGAGACCATAACCTGCGCAGAGGATCGCGCAGATCCTCCCACAATCAAAGAAAACGCCAACTTCTGCGACTGGTTCCAGCCTCGCCACGGCACCGCAGTACAGTCAGGCAGTAGCCGCAGCAGCAATGCAAAAGCCAGGCTCGACGCATTGTTCGATGACCCCGAAGATCTCCCGCCAGATGCTGAATCATCTGCTGATACCGCTGATAAGAGCGCGCTTGCGAAAGCAAAGCTGGATGCGCTGTTCGGCAACCACGACAAATCCTGATCACGTCGATAAAAACCAGCTATCGGTTGAACGCAATCGATGCAACCCGGACAATAGCCGCGCGGACACTCAGTCAAACAGGGGAGTCAGATCATGAGCATCGCCAGTCTGAAAGGCGTTCTGAAAATATTCGGCGGTTCCGAGCCGAGTGCAGAAGAACAGCAGGAACTCGCCCAGGAGGTCATGCTGATGGTGCTGGCCCGTGCCACCGCGGCAGACAGCAACATCAAAGATATTGAAATTGACACCGTCCGGGAGATCATCAGAGTGCACACTCAGGTGGACTATGAACCTGCGGACATCCGAGTGGCTGCCAACTCTCAGCTGTTCGAAAAAGCACCGCTGCAGAAATACGTGGCAAGCGCCGGCAGAAAGCTCGACACCAAAGAGCGGGTGGCAATCATCAATGCACTGGCCGACGTGATACGCGCTGACGACCGCATCAGCACCCGGGAGCTGGAATTCTTCAATCAGATAGCCGACTCGCTGCAGCTGACTCCGGCCGATCTGTCAGGGCTCATCGCGAGCTGATACAGACATGCCAGCACCGACCGGGCATCCTGCAACCGGTGGGTACTGTCAGATTAACAGGTCAGCTTCTCCGATTCGGGGACAGACATCGTGGAGCTCAACATGTCAGCCGATCAACTGCCGGCACAAGCCTACCCATCGCTGGATGAACTGCCGGAAGATATTCGCGAACGCATCACAGCTGTTCAGGCAAAATCCGGCTTCATTCCCAACGTCTTCCTGACCCTCGCCCGGCGACCGGCCGAATTCAGGGCCTTCTTCGCCTATCACGATGCGTTGATGGAAAAAGACAGCGGACTGAGCAAGGCGGAACGGGAAATGATCGTCGTCGCCACTTCTGCCGCCAACGGTTGCCAGTACTGCGTCGTCGCTCACGGCGCCATCCTGCGCATCCGCGCTAAGGATCCGCTGATCGCGGATCAGGTGGCGATCAACCACCGCAAAGCCGGACTCAGCGAGCGCCAGCGCCACATGCTCGAATTCGCCATGAAAGTATCGCAGGCCTCCGCAGAGCTTGTTCCCAGCGACTATCAGGTGCTGCGGGAACACGGATTCAGTGAAGACGATATCTGGGATATCGGCGCGATTGCGGCTTTTTTTGCACTCAGCAACCGCATGGCCAACCTGACTGGCATGGCGCCGAATCCCGAGTTCTACAGTCTGGGGCGTGATATACCCGGCTAGGTCCAGCGCCATGACCTCAGCATCCGCCACGCCCGGATGCTGAGAGAATCTTCAGTCCTCCTCAGAGCTGGCCGGGCTCCTGGCCTAGCGTCATCGGCAGAGATTCGTCGCGCACCCACTCGGACATCGAGCCATCGTAGACGGCCACATCGTCCAGACCGAGCAGAAGGCAGGCAAACGCATCAATCGTTGCAGAAATTCCGCCACCGCAGTAAGCGATGACCTGTTCCGCCTCGAGCAGACCCTGCGCTTCGAGCGCTGCTGCAAGCTCCCGCGCACTGCGGAATCTGCCGTTTTCGAGCAGCTGGTCATAGAACACATTGACTGACCCGGTGATATGGCCTTTGCGGCCGTAACTCATCTCGGCATCACCACTGTAGACACCCGGTGCCAGCGCATTCACGGTACAGACAGATTGCTGATTGATTGCGGCAACGACCGCAGCTTTGTCGACAAATCGATGGCCGCGTACCTGGCCTCGGAACAGACCGCTGAGGTAGACGGTGGTCTCAGTACTCAGTGCCAGCCCGGCGGCTTTCCAGGCTTCAAGACCACCGTTGAGTACGGCGACATCATCGTGACCGGCATAGTGCAGCAGCCACCAGAGGCGGGTCGCCCACATCGGATGTCCGCTGCTGTAGACAACCAGGGCACTGTCACTGACTGCGCCCAGCGCCGCGAGCGAGTCCTGCAGTTCGGCAGCCTCCGGCAGCGTGAATCCCAGACCGCTGGACGTATCAGACAGCTCAGTCAGCTGATTGATGAACGCCGCGCCAGGAATGTGACCTGCGTTGTAGTCATCCATTCCGGGTTTTGCGCGATAGCCTTTTTCGGCCGCTTCCAGGATCACCGTACCATCAAAAACCCGGACATTGCCCTGCTCAAGCCGGGATGCAAGTTCTTCCGGCTCAATCAGGTATTGCGGATTGGCGTAGGCGTCGCTCATGGCAACTGCGTCAGCCAGCCGGCGCTTTCGAACCATTTCTTCAGCAGCGCATCCAGACCGCCACTGCCCTCCAGTGCACCCAGATAGTTTTCCACCAGGTTCAGCAGCAGCGGATCATTCGGAGACACAGCGATTCCAATGGGTTCTATGGTCAGCGGCTTGTCAAGAACCGCAAGGCCTGCGTTCGGATAGCGCATCGCGGTAAGTTTGATGATCGGGCCATCAGCCAGAAACACATCAACTTCATCGTTCAACAGCAGGTTAACGGCGACTGCATAATCTTTGGTCGGTACGAGCGTTGCTTCAGGCATGCGTTTGACGACGAAATTCTCTCCGGTCGATCCTTGCAGGGTCGCAATTCGCATACTCGGCTTGTTGATTTCGCTGGCACTTTGAATAGCGGCCAGCGTACTGGATTTGGTCAGCAGCGATTTGCCGGATATGTAGTAGGGACCGACAAAGGCAACGCGGCGATTGCGCTCGAGAGTGGCAGTCACCTGAGACATCACCAGATCCACTTTACCTTTCTCCAGAGACGTCAGGAGATCACCAAACGGCATTTCAACGATATCCAGTTCTACGCCCATCGCCGAGGCGAGCACGTTGGCCAGGTCTACTTCCATCCCGATGATCTGACCATCGCGGTTAGTCACGTTGAATGGTGGTTGGCTGCCGGTCATACCGACGCGCAGGGTGTTGGTCTTGGCAATCCGGTCCAGAACCTCCCCGGCCCAGGAATTCGACAGCGGCAGCATGGCCAGCGCCAGCAGCAGCACACTACGTAAAACGAATCTCATCAGATTCTCCATTCTGTGTTGAGTTGAAACCGGCCGGCATGCTACCACCAGCGCATTAGCAGGAACAGGTTGACTCGGCCTCCGGCCGGACAGAGCACCACCTGAAATTAGTACCGCGTCGATGCGGTCGGGGAACGCGCGGCAACTTCACATCGCGCAGTGTACGCGTCGATGCGGGTCAGCCAGCCATGATTAGGGTTAACGGCAAAGCCACCGGATTGACCCACGCTGTTAAGGGTTCGGCCCGCTGACTACCGAGCGCAGCCGGCGCGACATGTGCGGATTGGTCTGAATATCCGAATAGTCTTCCACCCAGCTGATCAGGCGTTTCCACTGGGCAATATCTTTCGCATTGTCGAGTTTCTGCAGTTCATGCATGCCCAGGCCGCTCTCCGCAGAACGAATGTAGTTCTGCGAGTCGCGCAGCACTGCGGCAACCGGGATCTCCAGCGAATCGAGGAAACGCATCAGTGAGCGGAACACCACAGTGTTGCGTTTGACGCGGTTGGCTACCACCGCCAGCCGTCCTTCAGTCCGGGAAACTTTGGCCGTCAGCAGCAGGTCGGCGACAATCCGGGTCGCGGCGTGGATGTCGATGTCAGACGGCAGCACCGGTACGATGATCTTGTCCGCACCACGGGTCAGATCCACCAGTTCGTGTTTGTTCAACGCAGCCGGGGTATCAACAATGACCCTGTCCACTTCATCCGGCACCCGCATTGCGAACGACCGGGTCATGCCGACGTGATTTTCGAAGGTTGCAATACCGTGAATGCGGGGTTGTTCGTGGGTACGCTTGGACAACCAGCGGGTGCTCGAGCCTTGCGAGTCGAAATCCATGAGCGCAGGAGGCAGTCCATTCGCCGCATAGTAGGCAGCCAGGTTAGTGGCGATGGTGGTTTTGCCTGAGCCGCCTTTGGGATTGAGGATGACAATCCTCCTCCTGTCCCGGTGCAGACTACGCTCAACTTCTGACATGGCGCAACGCTACCCCAGGCCCCGGCTGCTATGCAAGATGGGATGCAGATCCCCCAGCTGTCTTACACGGCCTTCAAAGTCACGGTTCAAGCAGTCCCAGAGTCTTGGCGAAATGTTCAATGACCTGTTGTTCGACCTTGCGGGTAGGACCTTGTGGATCCGAATCGTCCAAGTGTATCGTCAACACCGAGTGCGGCGCCATACCGGTTCCCTGCAGGGCATCCGTTTCCGCCAGTTCTATGGCTTCAAAACGATCCCCAAAGGTGTTCTTCAGACAGCTGAAGCGTTCATCAGGCACAAAGCTGTCACCACGGAATCGCAAACCGATGAGCTTGAGGTCTTCAGATTCCATCCGACGGCGGGCGTGGGCAATCTCTTCTGCTGAAGCGTCAATGGCGCCTTTACGTTTCGCTGCGCCGAAACCGGCAGGCAGAGGCATGGATGGCTGTGACAGAACCGGCGCAATCACGGCCGCTTCCGTCATCATCGCCAGAGCAAAACCACCGGTGAAACACATGCCCACTGCACCCACCCCCGGACCGCCACAGGATTCGTGGGCGTGCCTTGCCAGCGCACGCAGCCAGTCGACAATCGGGCTCGACCGATCTGTTGCCCAGATTGAGAACTCCCGGCGTACGCAGATGGCTTTCAGCATCTCTCCCATCAGGTAACCGCGGCTGACTTCCCGACCAGGGGTGCCGAACAGACTGGGCAGGTAGGCGGTCATTCCCGCATCGACAACACGATCGGCAAATCGCACCACCAGAGGATGCAGACCGGGCATTTCGTGAATGATGATGACTGCCGGGCCGCGCCCGCGACGGAATACATCCCGCTGCCATCTACCGTCATCAAACGTCAGCTTCTCATAGCGATCCAGATTCATACCGCCCTCCCGTTACCTGTTGGCCCGCTGGTAATCCGCTCAATCCGACGCCGGTGCGGGCCACGATTTCGAGCCGTGCCACAAAGCCTGCCGATCAATGCTCTGAACATCCGTCAGACCGCAGAAGGCCATGGTCAGATCCAACTCATTGCGGATGATTTCCAGCGCCCGATCCACACCTGCCTCACCCATGGCCCCCAGTCCGTAAACAAAAGCACGACCGATCAGTGTGCCTTCAGCACCGAGCGCCAGGGCTTTGAACACATCCTGCCCGGAGCGGATTCCACCGTCCATCCAGACTTCAATCCGATCCCCTACCTCAGCGACGATCTCAGGCAACACTTCGAGCGCCGACGGCGCACCATCCAGCTGTCGACCACCATGGTTGGAAACGACAATCGCGTCAGCCCCCGTCTCGGCGGCAAGCAGTGCGTCTTCTGCACAGAGAATGCCTTTCAGGATCAGCCTGCCGCCCCAGCGCTCTCTGATCCACTGCACATCATCCCAGTTCAACGTCGGGTCGAGCTGTTCAGCCGACCACTGACCAAGCGAAGTGAGGTTCTCCACCCCTTCCGCATGGCCAACGATATTCCCGAACCCACGACGGGAGGTACCAAGCATGGCTGCACACCAGGACGGCTTGGTTGCCATGTTCAACAGGTTCTTCAACGTCGGCCTGGGTGGCGTCGTCAGACCGTTTTTGATGTCCTTGTGCCGCTGACCCAGAATCTGCAGATCCAGCGTCGCCACCAGCGCCGAACAGGCAGCCGCACGGGCACGATCTATCAGGCGTCCTATGAAATCCCGATCACGCATGACATAGAGCTGAAACCAGAAAGGACTGCTGGTGTGGCGGGCAACATCTTCAATCGAGCAGATGCTCATCGTGGACAATATGAAAGGCACACCGGCACGCTCCGCCGCGCGGGCGGCCAGAATCTCTCCATCCGCCCACTGCATTCCAGTCAGTCCCACCGGCGCCAGTGCCAGCGGCATGCTGACCGGCACTCCTGCCATCTGTGTCGCCAGCGTTCGGTGCTCAATGTTCACCGCAACCCGCTGGCGCAAACGTATGCGCTGAAAATCTCTCTCGTTGGCCCGGTATGTCGACTCGCTCCAGGATCCCGAGTCGGCATAGTCATAGAACATCTTCGGTACCCGCTTTTTATACAGCACCCGCAGATCTTCGATGTTGGTGATGACGGTCAACTCTGTTTCTCCACCCGTGTTCGCTGCCTGCTCCCGCAGCGCATTCTAAGTCAGACCAGCGGTGGTCCCAACCTGATCGTGACGGCATGTCAGATCGCTCGCGATCATCGCGCGGATTGCGCTAAGCTAGCCTGCACCGATAGAGAAAAGCGCATGGTGAATCCAATGTTCAGAGCAACACGGCAGTCTCTGTCAGGATCCGACAGGCATCTGAAGTTGTTTGCTGCTGCCTGCCTCCTCGGCTGCTGCAGCGCTGCGGCCGCTGACGCCAGGATGCCGCGTCCAGGCAACTACGAAGTCACTACGTCGAGCAATTTCGGCGGCCTGCCGGTGACCCAGACACTCACCAGTTGTATTACCGCCGAACAACTGGAAACCGATCCGCAGAAAGTCTTCGCCGATGCACCGGCAGCCGACAACTGCAGTCTGGAAGAATTCAACATGGCCGATGGCGTTCTGACCATGCGAATGAACTGCAAAGCGGAAGACGGCAGTATTTACGTGAGCACCGACGGCTCGTATACGCACAACAGCTACACTATGAATACCACCATCACCATCAATACCGCCGATACCGAGATCATCAGTGATGCAAAGATTACCGGTAAAAGAATCGGTGATTGCTGAGCACGCAGTGCTCAACCTCCCGATTCAGCAGCATCGGGAAACCCTGCAACCGTCAGTTTTCCGTCAGCAGATCTGCTGGCGATCCTCCGGCAAAGAAGCTGCGCAGGTTAGCCACCGCGCGCATACCCATGGCGACTCTGGTTTCCCGGGTGGCGCTGCCGAGATGAGGCAGAGCCACCACATTTTCGCAGCTGAGCAGCGCCTGAGGTACCGCCGGTTCGTGTTCGTAAACATCCAGCCCCGCAGCGGCGATCGAACCTCGTTCTAACGCGGCAATCAACGCGGCTTCATCCACGACATCTCCACGGGACGTGTTGATCAGGATACTGTCCGATGACATCAGCGCCAGGCTGTCTGCATCGATCAGATGATGGGTTTCCGCAGAGCTGGGCGTGTGCAGTGAAACGAAGTCCGAGCGTTGCAGCAATTCATCAAGACCCGTCGTCTGGGCGGCCAGCTCCTGCACGATTCCCGGATCCACGGCAGAACGGGAATGCAGCAGAATCGACATACCGAATCCGTGGTGTGCCCGTCGCGCGGTGGCTATGCCGATCCGTCCGGCGCCGACGATACCCAGGATTTTTCCGCTGACGCGGGTGCCAAGCAGATGTGTCGGTCGCCAGCCGGCCCACGCCCCGGCCCGCAGCTGCCGTTCCCCTTCTCCCGCTCTGCGGGCGGCCATTAACATGAGGGTCATTGCCAGGTCGGCCGTGCAGTCGGTCAGCACTCCCGGTGTATTGGTGACGCTGATGCCCGCCCGGCGCGCAGCATCCAGATCAATGTGATTGAAACCGACGCCAAAATTGGCTATCAGCTTTGTACGGCAATCCTCCACCAGCAACACCGAAGCATCAATCCGGTCAGTGACCGTGACGCCGAGCGCATCGTGTTGCCGCAGCAGCGTCCGCAACTGTCCCGCGCTACGGGGTGTGTCTTCCCGGTTGACGGTGAGGTCGAATTCTTCCGCCAGCACAGTTTCCACAGCTTCCGGCCAGCGACGACTCAGCGCCAGTTTCGGCTTTACGATGACGACGGCTCCGGCACCTCGGTGCTGCGTTTCCGGTAAAACGCGTCAATGTCGCCAAAACCCGGTTCCGACGAGAAAGTGGCTTCTGTCCAGTCCGCTATCTCTTCATTGGAGAGGGAAACATCCCAGGGTCGGGCCTGCGGCTGCTGGACATGCCAGGGGGAGTCGCAGAACACTTCGATTCCGTTGCCTTCGGGATCCGAAAAATAGACCGACCAGGCATTGCCGTGAGTCAGCGGATTGATGTCCTGCGCCCTGCCGTCATCGGTCAATGTCGCGTACATCTGTTTGACGTCGTCAAGAGTATCGACCCGGAAGGCGAAGTGATTTACCGAGTTCGATGCTTCCTCACCCTTGCGCACGTTCAGGAATGCGAGCTGGTGATGATCGGTATCCACCTGACTCATGAATACTATCTCCGGGCCGTCCGCCTTCCCCAGAGGTCCGCGATCGGTAATCTGAAATCCCAGTACTCCGGTATAGAAGTCGAGCATGTTTTCCATGTTGCGGACATACACCACCGCGTGTGACCAGCGCAGCTGCATCGTTCGTCTCCCTGTATTTCCCCGGAGTGTGTCGCCAGTATATACAATCGACTTTCAGACACAGAAATTTCAAGGCAGCGGGAGTAGATATATGCGTGGTGGCCAGGTATTCATGGACGCACTCGCCGTGCACGGCGTTGATGCAATTTTCGGCAACCCGGGAACGACCGAGAATCCGCTGCTCGATCGCCTCATCGATTATCCGGGCATCCGTTACTTTGTCGCGCTGCATGAAGGTGTCGCTGTCTGTGCCGCCAGCTTCTACGCCCAGGCAAGTGGCAAGACCGCGGTCGCAAACCTGCACGTCGCGCCGGGCCTCGGCAACGGTATCGGCATGATGTACGGCGCGCTGAAAGCTCAGTCGCCGCTGATTGTCACCGCGGGGCAGCAGGACACCCGCATGCGTCTGACCCAGCCGCTGCTGTCGCACGATCTGGTCGCCATGGCTGCACCGGTCTGCAAACTCAGCGCGCAACCTGAATCCGCTGACGAAATGGGTCCGCTGATGCGGCGCGCATTCAAAGTCGCCAATGAGTACCCCGCCGGGCCGGTTTTTGTGGCCCTGCCAGTCAACGTGATGGAACAGGAAACTCAGATTCCGGCAAGCAACAGCGGCGCCCTGACGACATCAACCGCAAGCACCGAAACCATCGCCCAGGCCGCTGCACTGGTGCTGAACAGTGTCGCGCCGTGCATCATTGTTGGCGATGATCCGACCCGTGCCGGTGCTTTTGCCGAGGTGGTACGGCTGGCCGAACAGCTCGGCGCACCGGTATTCCACGAAGGTCTGCATGCTCAGGTGAGCTTCCCGAATCGCCACCCCTGTTACCGCGGGCGCATTCCCTTCGAAGCAGCGGCTACCGCTCGACTGCTGGAGCCTTACGACCTGGTGCTTCTGCTGGGCGGTCCGTTTTTCGAAGATGTCTGGTATGACGGCGTCGCACCGATACCGGCAGGCACCAGGTCGCTGCAGATCGAAAACGACGCCAGCCGGCTGGCCTGCAACTTTCCCGTCACTCTGGGCGTGGCCGGCAATCTGCAGAACGTTCTGGCCGCGCTGAATCAGCATCTCAGCAAGGCAGGTACAGACTATAAGCAGGCCGCATCGAATAGAAATCGGACTCAGGCCGAGATTCGCGCGGAACAGGACGCTCAGGCTAACGCCGCTCTTAAAAAACTCATGGATGCGAATCCGATGTCCCCGGCGCGCGCGATACACGAACTTTCCATGGCTCTGCCGGAACAGACCATCGTCGTCGACGAATCCATCACCACCTCACTCGATGTGGGTGGCCGACTCCGCTACGAACAACCCGGTGACTACTACGGTGCCCGTGGTGGCGGCATTGGCCAGGGCATCGCCGGAGCGCTGGGTGTGCAGGTTGCCCATCCGGATCGCCGCGTGGTTGCCATTTCCGGAGATGGTTCCGCCATGTACAGTATTCAGGCGTTCTGGAGTGCCGCCCACCATCATCTGCCGATCGTCTTTGTCGTGCTGTCCAACCGCGAATACCGGGTACTCAAGCACAACCTGGATATTTATCGGAAGCGGTTCGATATCGGCTCAAACAAGCCCTATCCGCATATGGATCTGACCAATCCTGATCTGCGGTTCTGCGATCTCGGTCACGGCATGGGAATCGACGGTGAACTCGTCAGCGATCCGGCCGAAATCGGCCCGGCACTGACGCGGGCGTTCGCTGCCAACGCCCCTTTTATTGTGGAGATCGTGATTTCCGGGAAACCCTGAGCCACTGCGATTGAAGCGCAAGCCCCGCTGCACGTATTCTCGGGGCCTCTCTGAGCGGACGCAGCACGATGACCAAACAGGCTGAGTGGTACGAATATCTGATAGACAGTCTCGAAGCTGAAGAGCTTACCGGTGAACTGCACAACGTCAGACCGCTGGCTGAAGGCGAGGTCATCAACGACAAGCTGATCCGCAAATACTTCGCCCGCAATGAGTTCCCCTACGCCCAACGCCTCGATCTGAAAACCTATTACCAGCAGAAACGGCTGCTGCAGATCGAACTGGTCAAGCTGCAGAACTGGATCAAGGATACTGGAACCCGGGTGGTGCTGGTGTTCGAAGGCCGGGACGCTGCCGGTAAAGGCAGCACCATCAAACGCTTCATGGAACACCTGAACCCGCGCGGCGCGCGCGTCGTAGCCCTGGTGAAGCCTACTGAACGGGAGCGTGGACAATGGTATCTGCAGCGCTATGTCGAGCATCTGCCAACCTCGGGTGAAATCGTCTTTTTTGATCGATCCTGGTACAACCGGGCCGGTGTGGAGCGGGTCATGGGATTCTGCACGGACGAGGAGTACGACGAATTTGTCCGACAGGCGCCACGTTTTGAACGCATGCTGGCACGCAGCGGCATTCACATGATCAAGTTTTATCTCTCGGTCAGCCGGGAAGAACAGGCCCGTCGTTTTCTCGAACGACAGCGCAACCCGCTGAAACAGTGGAAACTGTCACCGATCGACAAGGAAGCTCAGTCACGCTGGGACGACTATACGGAAGCAAAAGAAGCGGCATTCCGCAAAACCGACATACCGGAAGCGCCATGGGTCATCGTCAAGTCTGAAGACAAGATGCGGGCGCGCCTGGAGACGATGCGTCACGTGCTGCAGCAGTTCGACTACGAAGGCAGGAATCCCGAAGTGGCCTGTGCACCTGATCCACTGATTCTCACCGCCGCGGCCAGGGTACCAAAGTTCCGGGTCGACTGACCCGGGTCTACGGCTGCAGTCGTTCCACCCGCCAGCCATCGGATCTGCGCAGGTAGCGGAACCTGTCGTGCAGGCGGCCTTCGCGACCCTGCCAGAACTCATAACTTTCCGGCGCCAGCAGATAGCCACCCCACTGCTGCGGCATCGGTACCTGGCCGTCAGGATAGCGCTGCTGCTGCGCCAGGACTGCGGCTTCCAGCGCTGCCCGATCCGCAATGGGTGCTGACTGGGTAGAAGCTGACGCCGCCAGCCGGCTCGGCTCCGGCCTCGCGACGAAGTAATCACGGGCTTCCGACTCCGGCAGCCTGACCACCGAGCCCGTAACCCGCACCTGCCGGTCCAGTTCACGCCAGTGAAACAGCAGGGCCGCTACCGGGTTTTCGGCCAGTTCCCGGCCTTTCTGACTGCGGAAATCGGAGAAAAAAGAAAAACCTCGTTCATCACAACCTTTCAGCAAGACAATTCTGACCGACGGCACCGCGTCCGGCGCAGCCGTTGCCAGCGCCATCGCGGTGGCATCTTTCAACTCCAGTTCAAGCGCATGATCCAGCCAATTGCCAAATTGCTGCAGCGGGTTTTCGGCCAGCCCGGCACGGCGCAGTTCCGCGCTGGAATATTCCCGTCTTTGAGTTTCCAAGCCCATGGTCTTTCATGGCCTCAATAGGTTTATATGAGACTATAATGTCTGTTTACGATGTTATATAAAACCAAACAGTAGCACCTTGAGATACCCATCTCGGCTTCTGCACAACCGAGCATATGTCAGATTTTGCAGCCAAGTCTACGCGCGCAGGCGGGTATTCATGCTTTCCCTGCCCGGCCCCGTCGCGTCGGTCCATGATGCTCCCGCAACGACTGCATAAGGTCAGTTTTGTCCAGTTTCACCTGCCTGCTCCGGTGCCGGATTGTCCGGGTTGTGTCTGCGGCACGATGGTCTGCAGAGCCTGCATCAGGCGTGGCGCTGCAGCCGGGCCGACCGACACCGTGGTCAGGTAGTCCGCATGCGGATAGCTCTCGGGATCCGTGAAAAATTCGGGCTTCAGAATGTAGCCGAGCGCATCCAATCCCAGACCCAGCACCATGCTGTGGCGGGGATTGCCCATCAGGTTGCGGGTTGCAATCGAATAGGCAGGTGAAGTTTCGCCGGGATGCGTAGCTATCTGTACACCGCCCACCGAAAACCAGGCGACTTCCGTACGCAGTCCCCCGTCGAACATCTGCCGGTCGAGCACGCCGATGAACATCAGCAGACGGAAGCCGAAGTTCCGCAGTGGAATGTCGAAGGTCGTGGAGGCGAAACTGATTGCCGGTTGAGCAATCCGTTCGGCCTCAAGCAGGACTGCGCTGCTCACTTCTCCCAGCAGTTCGCCATACTCACGGGCCAGCGCGAACGACCGGTCCCCCTGCAACGGCTGCACCCAACCGCCGATTGCGCCCTGCAGAAACAGATTCACCCCACCCAGACTGCTGTCCATGAACTGATAAAATCCGCCCACATAGTCTGCAGAGACCTGATGATTGTCAGGACCCAGAACCGTCGGATGGCACGGATAGTTCGTCAGAGTCGCGATGCTGTTGCCGGCATCGTCGACAAACTGAACAACGCTGATGCGGTTATCCAGCAGTCCCGGTTCACTGCGATTTTCCACCCAGGAAAATACAGCCGTCGCGCTGCCGGCCTTCATCAACGCCGGCTGCAGTGCGGCGACCGCTTGCACAATCTGTTGAGCCGCTGTCTCCACGAGGTGATCGATGTAGGCTTCGTCTCTGCCGCTGCTGAAGATGTGGCCACCCCAGAGACCCGCCACATCAGGGCCGGCATGCGTGTGGGTGGAGGTGACGATGATTCGCTCCGGCGCCAGAACCTCGCCATCCAGCAGAGCGACGGCGCGGGCGCGGATCCGCTGGACATCCGGATACAGCAGCCCGATACAGTCGATCACGACGATGGCCACGGCCTCATGCTGTGCCTGGATGACAACGGCGCGGGCATAAAGATCATCATGGCGGCTTTCTGCCCGACGATCCCGACCGTACCCGGCGAGATAGCTGCCCGCAGGCGGCGTCACAATGCCTACGGCAGCTCCGACGCTGAATTCTGCGCTCACGGCTATCGCAGGCACCGACAGCAGTAGCAGTACAACAAACCCGAGCCGAGCTGTTCTGTTCATCTGCATCTCTTCGATCCGGTTGTGGTGCAACTGGTCATATTACTGAAAGATCCCGGCCACGGCTGTTAGCGGCTAGAATCCCCCGAACCCACCGTGGCTGCCAGCAACAGGAGATCTGATGGCAACAGCAGGCGATGCAACGAACCCCGTCGAGGCAGAAGATTCCTTTTTTGTGTTCGGGTTTGAACTGGATGGCAAAGGTGGCGCTAAACCCTGCGATGCCAAGTCTGCCGGCGACGGGCCAGTCTGGCTGCACGTGGACTATTCCCGTCCCGGCGCAGTGGAGTGGCTCGAAGCCCAGGGCCTGGATCCGATGATCGTCGAGACCCTGACCCGGCCGGACGCGCGGCCGCGCACACTGGCGACCCAGGGTGGTCTGATCGTCGTACTGCGTGGCGTGAACATGAACCCGGGCGCGGATCCCACGGATATGGTTTCGCTGCGGATATGGATCGAACCACACCGCGTCATCAGCGTCCGCCAGCGCAAACTCTGGGCCGCTCAGGAAACGCGGCAGGCACTCGAGGCCAACAATGGCCCCACCGATGTGCCGGATCTGGTCATCGCGATCATTGATCGAATCGCGGACCGCATTGCCGGTTTCGTCGATGACATTGAAGAGAATGTGCTGGGTTATGAAGCAGCAGCGGAGACGGTGGACGCCCGCCAGGCGCGCACGGAGCTGTCCACACTGCGCCGCCAGACCGCCGTTGTGCGCCGCTTCGTCGCCCCGCTGCGGGAATCGCTGGAAGGGCTGGCCCGGCAATCAGAAGGCATGTTCGATTCTGACTGGAGCTATGCGATCCGGGATCTGTCTGATCGAATCACCCGGGCAGTGGAAGATCTTGACCTGGTGCGTGAGCGTCTGACGGTGGTGCAGGAAGAGATGCTCAACCGGCTGTCACAGGAACAGAACGACCGTCTTTACGTATTTTCAGTCGTTGCCGCCATTTTCCTCCCTATCAGTTTCATGACCGGCCTGTTCGGCATGAACACCGCTGGTCTGCCGGGTCTGGAAAACCCGGTGGCATTCTGGATCGTCGCCGCAAGCATGCTGGTGGTGACGGTTCTGATGCTGTACTACCTGAAATCCAAGAAGTGGTTCTGAAACGATAGCTTCGGCCGCTGCCTGCAGCGGCGCTGGCATCCTATCCGCCCACGCTTCCCGCCGACGACTGCAGGCGCGGAGATGCCTGTTTTCATCAATACCTAGCAGGAATGTATTAGTGTCCACCCATTCCAGAATTATTTGTATAGATTGCGCGCCTGAATTTCATCGGGAGCACTAAGAGTCATGGGCTATCTTGCAGAAGTCGATCGCATCACCACCGAGCTGAAGGGGCACGAAAACTGGCGGGCGATAAATCCGGAATATGTTGTCCGCATGCAGTTGCAGAACCGGTTCCGCGATGGAATCGAAATTGCACAATACACCGCCGATATCATGCGCCAGGACATGGCCAACTACGACGCCGATCAGAGCAAGTACACTCAGTCACTGGGCGCCTGGCACGGCTTCATTGCTCAGCAGGAAATGATGTCCGTCAAGCGACATCTGAAATCTCTCGATCGTCGCTACATCTACCTGTCCGGCTGGATGGTTGCTGCACTGCGCTCCAAATTCGGCCCGCTGCCGGACCAGTCCATGCACGAAAAAACCACGGTGCCGGAGCTGATCGAAGAGATCTACACCTTTCTGCGCCAGGCTGACGCGCGAGAATTGCGCCACATCTTCGTTGAACTCGACGAAGCCCGCGCCAATGGTGGCGATGTCGATGGCATCATTCAGCGCATCGACAATTTCGAAACCCACGTGGTACCGATCATTGCTGATATCGACGCCGGTTTCGGCAACGAAGAAGCGACCTATCTGCTTGCCAAGCGCATGATCGAAGCCGGTGCCTGCGCGATCCAGATCGAAAACCAGGTTTCTGATGCCAAACAGTGTGGTCACCAGGCCGGTAAGGTCACCGTTCCCCACGAGGACTTTGTCTCCAAGATCAATGCGGTTCGCTACGCATTCCTGGAACTCGGTATCAACAACGGCATCATCGTTGCGCGCACCGACTCGCTGGGCGCCGGTCTGACCCAGAAAGTTCCAATGTCGCTTGAGCCGGGCGATCTCGGCAGCAAGTACAACGACTTTCTGGAAGTGGAACCGGTCCACAATCTCGACGAGTTGAAAGAAGGCGACATCACCATCCACCAGGGTGGCACCCTGTGCAAGCCGAAGCGGCTGGATAACGGCCTGTATGCGTTCAAAGAAGACACCGGTTTCGACCGCGTGGTGCTGGACTGTATCACCAGCCTCGAGCACGGTGCCGATCTGCTCTGGATTGAAACTGAAAAACCGAATCTACTGCAGATCAAGGAGATGGTCGACGCGGTACGCGAAGTCAGGCCGGAAGCCAAACTGGTTTACAACAACTCACCGTCTTTCAACTGGACGATGAAATTCCGCCAGCAGGTGTTCGAAGAGTGGCAGGCCGCCGGTAAAGACGTATCCGCCTATCCGGATCCTGCCGTTGATGAACGCGGCCTGATGTCCGTCGACATCGACGACACGGAACTCGGCCGTGAAGCGGATCGGCTGATCCAGAACTTTCAGAAGGACGCCGCTGCACACGCTGGCATCTTCCACCACCTGATCACGCTGCCGACTTATCACACCGCTGCGCTGTCAACGGATGTGCTGAGCGAAGGCTACTTCGGTGAACTGGGCATGCTCGCCTACGTGCGCGACGTGCAGCGCCAGGAGATCCGTCGGGATCTGGCCGCCGTCAAGCACCAGGATCTGGCAGGCTCCAACATCGGCGACGACCACAAGGAATATTTCCTTGGAGAGAAAGCGCTGCTGGCGGGCGGTGCTGCCAACACCATGAACCAGTTCTAAGACTGTTTCCCCGTCAAGTGGCGGGAAGAACCGGAACGGCGGCTTAGTGCCGCCGTTTTTCGTCTCTGCACTTACCAACGATGGCAGGTACCACGGACGAAACCGCCCGCCGCGCTGGCGGTCTGACTGACCGCTCAGAGTTTCCGGGCGAGTTTAACCGCGGTGCCGTAAGCCAGCAGTTCGGCTGCACCCTGCATAACCGGCGAAGTGACGAAGCGGATAGCAACAATGCCGTCCGCACCGAGACCACGCGCCTCCGCAATCATCCGATCCAGCGACTGCTCCCGCGCTTCCGCCAGCATTTTTGTGTACTCGCCGATTTCACCGCCGACCAGGTTCCGCAGGCCCGCAACGATATCTTTGCCGAGGTGCCGGGCACGGATGGTGTTACCGCGGACAAGGCCCAGTGTTTTTGTGATCGTCAGGTCGTTGAATTCATCCTGCGTGGTCAGCTGCATGGTCTATTTCTCCACGTTCCGGTCATAGTAGTCATCTTCCCTGCTGGTCAGCCGCTCTTTCAGCACCTTCACCAGCAGCACGCCGACCCCCAGCAGGATGAGCAGGATCAGCAGGCCAAACGGGAACGCAGCGATGACACCGTACACCATCGCGGTGAGATAACAGACGGCCACGACCGCCAGGCACGTGTAGCCGATTTTTTCGTAGATATCCATGCCGGGTTCCTGTTGAGGTTTCTGCAACGACTGCTGATCAATTTAATCCTGCCAGCCACTTCGATAACCGCAAACAGAGGCAGCGGCGCATGATGAAACCTCAGTCGGTCATACAGACGCGATACTATGTCGGCCAAGTGCTGCTCGCAATCCGGGATGGCAAAGTGAGATGCTGAAAAAGATACTGCTCACCACCACTGTCGTACTGTTTGCTCTGGTCGGCGTCGGCTTTCTGTTCCGCGAATCTCTGATCAACCTGCTCGTGGCATCTCAGATCGGACCGTCCGCCGCATTCGACGAAAGCCGGGTTCCGGCAGCACCCGACTATGGCTCAATCACTGCCTGGGCTGCGCTGCCGGAGCTCGACGACGCGTCAGACGAGATTCCGCCGGGAAGCGCCGCCAGAGACGCCGCTGCAGCCGCGAAGGTGTTCTTCATCCACCCCACTACCTACATGAGTCCGGCCGGCTGGAACCAGTCGCTGTCTGACAAGGCTGCCAACTGGATTGTGGACGAGCGCGTGTTGCGTCATCAGGCGTCCGTGTTCAACCGCTGCTGCGAAATCTACGCACCACGCTATCGACAGGCCACCTTCTATTCCTTTCTCGATGGCAGTGGCAGCGGTGATCAGGCGTTGGACCTGGCCTACCGGGATGTTCTGACCGCATTCAACACTTTCAGGGAATCACTGGCACCGAATGAAGCATTTATTCTCGCAGGTCACTCTCAGGGCACGGCACACGCCGCGCGGCTGTTGCGCGAAAAAATTGCCGGCACTGCGCTGCAGCAGCAGCTCGTTGCCGCCTATCTGATCGGTTTTTCAATCACCGAAGACCAGCTGGGTGGAGTGCCAGTCTGCAGCGCGGCGACACAGACTGGGTGCGTGGTTGGCTGGAACACCGTGTCGGGTGATGGCACTGGACTGTTCAAAGATGAAGATCTGATCTGTGTGAATCCGCTGACCTGGCGCACGGATGGCGTACTGGCGGAAAGCGAGCTCAACCAGGGTGGAATCGGCTACCCGGGCTGGGGTCCCGTCTCCGGTGAAGTCGACGTCGGCGCCATGAAGGTGGAACCCGGCGCCGCGGATGCCCGCTGCGCCGTTGGTAGTCTGGTAGTCAGCGAATTGAACTCAGCGTCTTTTCCTTCGCGTATGCCCGGCAACAGCATGCACATCTACGATTACAGCCTGTTTCACCTGAACATCAGAGACAACGCCGTGCAGCGGGTGGAAGCCTACTTCAGCCGCGAATGAGGTTCAGACCCGACGCGTCTGATGTGTGACATACAGCACGGCCGTCAGCAGCAGTACTGCGCCAGCCTGATGCGCAGCCGCGAGCGGAATCGGCACCACCAGCAACAGCGTGCTTATTCCCAGCGTTACCTGCAGCAATACAGCCAGCATCAGCAGATGCAGGCCCAGCCGCAGTCGTGGCGTAGCGACGACGCGCAAGCTGCGGATGTAGAACACCAGCGCCAGTGCGGCCAGTGTTACCGCCAGCCAGCGGTGGTTGAACTGAACAGTGGCAAGGTTTTCGAACAGGTTGCGCCACCCCGGCTCGAGGTAGCCGATGTTCTCCGGTATCCACTGACCGTTCATCAGCGGAAACGTATTGAACGCGAATCCGGCTTTCAATCCGGCAACGAAGCCGCCGGAGACGATGACCAGCCCGGTGAACGCAAGCAACCCGACAGCGCCGCGTGACAGCCCAGGTTGACTGCGCTGTGCGGCGGCGGCAGGCGTCAGCAGATCAAGCGCAACCCAGAACATATAGGCATAAATCAGGATGGCCAGCGACAGGTGCGCGGTCAATCGATACTGACTGACATGGGGCACATCCACCAGCCCACTCTTCACCATGTACCAGCCCATCAGTCCCTGCAGCCCACCGAGTGTGAACAGCAGCAGCATCTTGGGTACAACAGACCGGCTGATGGCACCCCGAATCAGAAAAAACATAAACGGAATCGCAAACATCACGCCGATAGTTCGGCCAAGCAATCGGTGCGCATATTCAAAGAAGAAGATTGACTTGAATCCCTCCAGATCCATGCCCGCATTCTTCAGCTGATATTCCGGGTACTGCTTGTAGAGTTCGAAGGCGTGCTGCCATTCATCGGAATTCAGCGGTGGCAGCACACCCAGGATCGGCGCCCACTGCACCATCGAAAGACCGGAGCCGGTCAGTCTGGTGACGCCACCGAGCACCACCATGGCAAAGATTGTCGCGCAGCAGATCAGCAGCCAGACCGCCACCGCACGCGGGCTTTTCGATTCCGTCGCAGGCAGCAGCCTGCCTGCATCAGTAGAGATTGCAGTCATCAGATCCGCACCGGAAAGATTGTCGGGAAGAAGGCGGCAATGCTAACACAGGCCGCTACAGCAGCAGATTCCCGAGACGCTTCCGGTGATGCGCGGCATCGCC
>Ga0055474_10000041_pt1 | contig 23354 bp, 20 predicted proteins | sample Muzzi_PWA_D1_FD_57680 | JGI IMG/M metagenome (GOLD analysis project Ga0055474, IMG submission 57680) | Wetland microbial communities from San Francisco Bay, California, USA, that impact long-term carbon sequestration - Muzzi_PWA_D1 | ecosystem: Environmental > Aquatic > Marine > Wetlands ... | reverse complement strand
CCCGAAGTCGGATTTGAGATCGACACCTACTGGGCAGCCAACTTCGGTCAGTGTGATCCCGCGGCGGAAGTCGCCCGGGTGCGCCTGCGCACACCGCTGCTGCACATCAAAGATGGGCCTCTTGTGCGGGAGCAAGCACAGGTTGCGGTGGGTTCCGGGAAAATGAACATTCCCGACGTCATTGCCGCTGCGGACTCCGACGTACTTGAATGGCTCATCGTCGAACTGGACCGCTGCGATACCGACATGCTGACGGCAGTGAGAGACAGCTATCAGTACCTGACTGACAACGCACTGGGGAGTGGCAATGTCTGATATCCGCTACGACTTCGGCAGTGGCCGCTCGAATCCCGAGACTTTTCCGGTTGCCGATCTGCAGGCAGCGGCGGTGCGGGTCATTGCCGAACAGATCGAAGAACTCAACGACTACCCCGGCAAACTCGGTTTTGCACCGCTGCGGCGGGCTATGGCGCAGCGGGAGTCAGAGCGTGAAAAGGTTGCCGTGGACCCGGATCATATCGTGCTGACGAACGGCTCGATGCAGGCTGTGACGCTGGCGGGAGAAGCCCTGGCAGCCCCCGGGGACCCCATAATCGTCGAGGAATACAGCTATCCGGGCACACTGTCTGCTTATCGCAGTCTGGGTCTTGAGATGTCCGGCGTGCCGCTGTCCGCAGACGGCATGCGGCTGGATTCACTCGAAGCAGAACTGCACCGGCTGCAGCAGGCAGGCCGGCCGGCAAAATTCATCTACACGATCAGCACCTATCAGAATCCCACCGGATTCACGATGCCGAAGCAGCGGCGCCTGCAGCTGATCGAGATCGCCCGGCAGTTTGACGTGCCGATTGTCGAAGACAACTGCTATGCCGACGTCTACTACGAAGGCGAACTGCAGCCAGCCATCTACGCGCTGGACGACGACCCGCGACATATCTACATCTGTTCACTGTCGAAAATCCTCGCACCAGGCCTGCGGCTGGGCTACTTCCTGGCGCGGCCGCCGATGCTGGAGAAACTACTGGCAAGACGCCACGATGCCGGCAGCAACACGCTTGCCGCCGCCATCGTCGCCGAGTTCTATCGCGATGGCGTCTGGCAGCACACCCGCTACGGCAACGAGGCCCTGCTGGTCAAACGCAACCTGGTGCTGTCAGCGCTGGAAGCCGAACTGACGGACCTCTGCGTCTGGTCGAAACCCGAAGGAGGGTTATTCGTCTGGGTTCGTATGCCGGACGATGTGGATCGCACCGAACTGTGGCGTCGCACACAGGCGGACGGATTTGCCTATCTGCCGGGTGCTGCCTTTCACTACGCAGGGGAAAATGTCCCGTATCTGCGGCTGGCATTCGGGCATCTCAGCGAAGCGCAGATACGCGATGGAATCCCGGTGCTGGCCCGGTGTCTGCGCGAATGCAGAACCAGCAACGAACCGATGCAGCACACCAGTCTGTTCGCCAGGGACTGAAAATCAGCGATGGGTTTCAGCGAGTCTGCAGGTAAGACTGCAGGCGCAGCAGCTGGCCGAGCTGCACTCTGTCCACGGCTTCGGCAAATGCTCCGACACCGGCTTCACCAGGCGCGTAACCGTGCACGACATACCGGTAGGTCAGCAGTGTTCCTTTGCCACCCGACGTTTCCGTCAGCGATTCCAGCGCAAAATCCATACTGCCGCTGACACCCATGCCCTGCAGCGGTCCGAGGCCGCCAACCAGCCGCAGCAGTACGCCGGGGTCGGCGTACACGACCTGCATGTGCATCACGCTGCCGCCGTTCAGCAGCTTCTCGCAGAAACAGCCGCCCGCTCTGGCATCCATTGAAAAGTTTGCTGCAGCGCCCGAGTAGGAATGGTCGGCATCCCACCAGGCGCTGATTTCCTGAGTCAGGGCCCGATAGGCTTCCTCCGGCGTTGCCGGTAATACCAGCACATGTTCGGAGACAAAGCCTGCAGCACTCGCAGACGTTACTTCGGCGTAGGCTCCGGTCAACGGCAGCAGCGCCGCCAGCAGCACCGCTGTATACCGGAAGCTGCGCATCGTCAGCAGCACAACCGGCTCAGACTCAGTCCTTTGCGGCGCGCCGGCCACGCACAAAATCTCTGACCCGGTCCATCAGCGTGTCATATTTCAGATCGGTGAACTCACCGGCATCAAAAAACATTCCATCACAGGTGGGACACGACTCGTACCAGATATGGGTCTGGCGTTCATCAGCAGTCTTTTCCATGATCGTGCCGTCCTCCGGACACTTGATGTCATCGATCTGATTCAGCGCTTTACCGAGTTTCGGATCTCCTGAATCCAGCACCGCTTCAGACATCCACTCCCGCTTCATTTCCAGCAGCGTGTCCGGTTTACACCAGAGGCCTCCACACTCGGAGCAGCGATGCACCGTGATCTTGCGGCCATAAGTCCGCTCTTCCAACGTTCCGGGACATTTCGGACATTGCATAGCCGTACCTTCCGCGTCAGCCGTCATTGATTTCCTACCTTGTCAGTCACTAGTTACCAAAATCCCAGGATTCGCCGGCGTGATAACGCCGCAGCACGTTCTTGGCGATCAGGATCTTGTGCACCTCATCGGGTCCGTCAGCGAGCCGCAACGTGCGCGCGCCCTGGTACATGCCCGCCAGCGGCAGATCGCCGGACACACCTGCCGCACCCCAGACCTGAATAGCCCGGTCGACTACCCGGTGGTAGGCCTGCGGCACAAAAATTTTGATGGCGGATATATCGGTGCGCGGATCTGCACCACTCTCCATCTGCTCAGCACAGTGGATCGTCATCAGCCGTGCGGTCTGGATGTCGATATAGCTGTCGGCAATGAAACCCTGCATGAACTGCTTGTCCTCGAGCTTTTCACCGCCGTGTACCTCGCGCGTCGTCAACCGCTGGATCATCAGATCAAACGCCCGCCACATGGAACCGATGGAGTTCATGCAGTGGTACACCCGACCGGCACCCAGCCGATCCTGTGCCGCGGCATGGCCGGTACCGGTGCGCCCGAGCTGATTTTCTTTCGGTACCCGGACGTTCTCGTATTTGATTTCACAGTGACTCGAAGCCCGGCCCCAGACGGGTACACCACGGATCACATTCACGCCGGGGGTGTCTTTCGGCACGATGATCTGCGTCATTTTCTCGTTGTCACCGCCCGGGTCGTTCGGATCCGACGTCCGGCACATGACGATATAGAAATCTGCCGCATGGCCGTTCGAGGTGAACCACTTGTGGCCGTTGATGACCCACTCATCACCGTCCAGAACCGCCTTGGTGGTCAACGAACGCGGATCCGATCCCGGATTGTGCGGTTCCGTCATTGAAAAACCCGACTGCATCGTGCCTTCTGTCAGCGGTTTCAGCCACTTTTCGTGCTGTTCCGGCGTGCCGTACTTCACCAGAATTTTCTGGTTGCCGGAATTCGGCGCAACCACACCGAACAGCGATGCAGCACCCGGGCTGTAGGAGAGCACCTCGTTCATATACGCGTGCTGCATGAAGGTAAGGCCCATGCCGCCGAATTCTCTGGGCAGATGAGGCGCCCAGAGATTGGCCTTTTTTACCTGGTTCTGCACGTCCTTGCGCAGTTCCTTGGCCTGTTTGGCCACTTCATTCGGTGCGTTGGCGCTGTCCGACACCCAACCCCAGAGCCTGGCTTCATTCGGCAGAATGTCGTTGTTGACGATTTCAGCAGTCGCCAGACGGATCTCATTGACCTCGTCGTCAAGCGTCGGCACCGGTTTCACGTTCATGGTTGTCGCGGCCATGTTCACTCCCTCCCCTGATTGCATCTGTTCGTGTCTTATCAGCCGGTTAATCTAGCGTATCGCCCGGGTTAATGCACTTCCCGCCGCAGATTCGGACTGAAAACGGGCAGTCTGGGGCCCGCCGGCAGGCATCCGACACAGGTCAGCCGCCCAGCGCCCGGTTTCGCTATACTCGGTGATCTTTCAGCAGCCACAGGGCCGGCAGATGAGTGAGCTCAAATACCCTTATGCAGAACATCCGGCACCAGGGACGACACAGGAGATCGCTCCGGGAGTGCGCTGGTTGACCATGCCGATGGGCGGCTCGCTGAACCATATCAATCTGTATCTGCTGGAGGACGACGAAGGCTGGTGGGTGATCGATACCGGGCTGTCCATTGCCGAAACCGCAGACCTGTGGGATCAGATTTTCAGTACCCAGCTGGAGGGAAAACCGGTCATCGCCGTGCTCTGTACGCACATGCATCCGGATCACATCGGCCAGGCCGCCATGATCACCGATCGCTTCCGCGCTCCGCTGTATATGACGCGCACCGAATATTACCAGGCCAAGGCCTTTGCCCAGGGCGGGCCCTCCTACCAGGACAGCTGGCTCGGCAAACAGTTCTATCAGCGCGCCGGCATGCCGCTGGACTATCTCGAAGACCTGCGCAAAGCCTGGGAGCAGCGGTCCTCTGCCGGCATGTCGATGCCACTGATGCCGGCTGGATATCAGCGTCTGGAAGATAAAGACACGCTGACGATCGGTGGCCGGGACTGGCGTGTTGTTGTCGGTGCCGGACATTCGCCCGAACATGCCTGTCTGTACTGCGCCTCGCTGAAGATCATGCTCTCAGGTGACCAGATTCTGCCCATCATCACCAGCAACGTCAGCGTCCATCCGACAGAACCGGAAGCGAATCCACTGAAGCAGTGGATGGAGTCACACGACCGCTTTCTCAACACCCCGGCGGACACGCTGGTGCTGCCGGCTCACAATCTGCCGTTCTTTGGCGTGCGCGACCGCCTGCGAGACCTGATAAGCCATCATGAAGACCGCATGCTGGCCATCGAAGAACACTGTGCGACGACGCCGGCAACGGCAAAAGAACTGCTGCCGGTGCTGTTCGCCCGCGAGCTGGATTCACGGCAGATGATGATGGCCCTGGGCGAAGCGATTGCCCATATCCATCTGCTGATGCACCGCAACCGCATCGAGCGCCAGCTCAGCGAAGACGGCTGCTACCGCTACTACTCCGTGGATCCGGATCTCAGCCGACGCGCCCACCCGCACAATCACGATGCGCCGGGTGACGGCCCGGTAATGGTCTGAGACCGGGAGCACTCCTGCCACAGGCATGAACAGAGCGGAAGTCAATCGACGCATCGCGGGCTACACCTACCGGACCATGATGTGGGGCAACAATCATGTACCGCCGGGTCTGCGCACAATCCTGGGCTTCGCTTTCATGACCGGCGGTGTCTTCGGCTTCCTGCCGATCCTGGGATTCTGGATGTTTCCTCTTGGTGTTGCTTTCGTGGCGCTGGACTTTCCCCCGGCACGCCGGCGCATCGATATCTGGCTGACGGACTTATACCGCCGCGCGGAATTCGACGGCGAACATCAGAATATCCATCCGCCGGCGCCTAAGTAACGTCCAGATAGTACCCCCCGGCTGACAGCTTTCTGATGTGACCGGCCGTCGGCGTTGCAAAGTGCGTACCGATGACCAGCACATCGGTACCCGCATATTCGGCCAGAACGGCTTCGCGCGTCTTGCGACCCTGGACCGAGTCGAAATCTGCGGGACTACACCATTCGGTTCGTGTCATCTGACATGGATGATGCATGAAATCGCCGGTAATCAGCGCTTCTTCACCTTCCGAGCGGATATGAATACTGACGTGTCCCGGGGTATGTCCGGGCGTTGGTTCGAGCGTAACTTCGGGTGATACCTGGTGCTGCCAGTCCACCAGATCAACCAGCCCGGCATCGACAACCGGCTGTACGGAGTCAGCCATGATGCCTTCGTTCAGCGGATCCGCATCCGCGCCATTCCAGTAATTGAATTCTGTCTCCGCCAGCAGATAACGCGCGTTGGGAAAGGTCGGCACCCATTCGCCGTCGACCAGCATGGTATTCCAGCCGACATGATCCACATGCAGATGGGTACACAGCACGGTATCTATGCTCCCAGGCGGATAGCCGGCAGTCGCAAGGTCGGCCAGAAAGCTCGTCTGCAGATTCGACCAGTTGGGGATATTGCGCTGTTTGTCGTTGCCGATGCAGGTATCGACAATGATCCGGCGGCTGCCGGTATCCAGCACCAGAGCATGAATGCTCATGATCAGGTTACCGGTCTCATCCATGAAATGCGGCGCCAGCCACTCAATCGGCAGACAGGCGTCCCGCGTGGCATCCGGCAGGATGAACCTGCTGCCGCCGGTGACCTGCATTTCAACGATCCGGGTGATTTTTACGTTACCAACCTGCCATACGTTCACTCTCAGCTCCTCCACTTGATTTCTGCACCGGACTGCTGGCCGCTGCCAACGACTCCTCATGTCCGACCCTTTCCTTCAGGATTATCTTCCACATCCTACGAATATAACTGATCAGTTTCCTTACAAGCTTGTTGCTGAGGATAAACGGGCTGGTTATGGTCTGCCTGGTGAATTTTCTCCCGGGTAAGGAGCCAGACTACATGGGGATTGCGGATACCGTACGCACACTGACACAGGTGCCAACCCTGCTGAAACTGAAAAAAGGCATGGTTCCACGACCGCTGGAAGATCGCGACTGCGTTGGTGCTCAGGTGGAAAACAATGCACGGCTCTTCGGCGACCGGACAGCGCTGATTTTCGAAGATCGCGCGCTGACCTGGCATGAGTTCAACGAACAGTGCAACCGTTACGCACATGCATTTACTCAGATGGGATTAAAACGCGGCGACACTGCAAGCGTGGTGATGGAAAACCGGATCGAGTTTCTCGCCGTCATCGTTGCCCTGAGCAAACTCGGGGTTACCGGGGCACTGATCAACACCAACCTGCGCGGCCGGCCGCTGCAGCACTGCATCTCCATCACCAATTCGAAAACCTGCATTTTCGGTGAAGAACTGGGGGATGCGCTGGCTGAGGTCAAGGCTGATCTGCCGCTGACAGAAGGCAACGATTACGTCTACGTGCCTGATGCAGGCAGTTCACCGGCACCCAACTGGGCAACGGATCTGAACGCCGTCAGCGCCGCGCAGAGTCCAGCTGATCCCAACACCACGGGCGACAACACGCTGGGAGACAATGCGCTTTACATATTCACTTCGGGTACCACCGGGCTGCCGAAAGCAGCGGTGCTGTCTAACCGGCGCTTTCTTGCCAGCGCCGGTTTAAGCGCAATGGCGCTGCTGCGCTGCACGGAAAACGACCGTCTCTACATCTGTCTGCCGCTGTACCACGGCACCGGCCTGATGATCGGCGTCGGCGCCGCATTTGCCTCCGGCGCCAGCATGTTCATCCGCCGCAAATTCTCGGCCAGCAATTTTCTGCGTGAGGTTCGCGAACATCAGACCACCTGCCTGGTATACATCGGTGAACTGTGCCGCTATCTGACCAACACTCCGGCGCAGCCGGATGATCATAAAAATCCGCTGACCAAAGCCGTCGGCAACGGCATGCGCCCCGACGTCTGGCCGGAATTCAAACAGCGCTTCGGGCTCAAGCGGATCAGTGAATTCTACGGCGCCAGCGAAGGCAACGTTGCGTTTGCGAACCTGTTGAACAAAGACTGCACGATCGGCATGACCGCCTCACGGGTTGCGCTGGTTAGCTATGACATACACGAAGACGAAATTGTCAAAGACGCCAACGGTCGCTGCATTGAGGTAACCAGTGGCGAACCCGGCCTGCTGCTGGGCCATATTAACGAACAGGCAGTATTCGAGGGCTATACCGACAAGGAAGCCACAGAAAAGAAGATCGTCAGAAACGTTTTCGAAGACGGTGATGCCTGGTTCAACTCAGGCGACCTGCTGCGTGAGATCGATGTCGGTTTTTCACTCGGCTATCCACACTACCAGTTTGTCGACAGAGTTGGCGACACCTACCGCTGGAAATCAGAAAACGTCTCCACCAACGAAGTCGGTGAAATCATCAACGGTTTCGATCAGGTGGACTTCTGCAATGTCTATGGCGTGGAAATTCCCGGCACTGACGGTCGCGCCGGCATGGTGGCGCTGGACTTGGAAGACAATGTGGCACAACTCGATGTGCCGGCATTCACCCGCTATGTCGCTGAAAATCTCCCCGCCTATGCGCGCCCGGTGTTTGTCCGGGTTCAGCGCGACATCGACGTCACCGGCACCTTCAAAATGGTCAAAGGCGATCTGCGGGAGCAGGCTTATGATCTCACCAAGGTGAGCGATCCGATCTATGTGATGAAACCGGGAGCAGAACAGTACGAACTACTGGATGAGGAATACGCCGCGGTAATTGCGCAGGGTAACGCGGGATTCTGACTGACTTTTCAGGCCGCGCGCTCACCGAAAAGATTGGCGGCCCACAAGGTGAGTCCGGTTGTCACGGCTGCAAAATGGTCGCTGTCGATGAGAGGCAGACCTCTGCAGACTGTTTCAAGGTGCGAGCGCACAACTGCCGAACGCGCCATTCCGCCGGTCAGGTACACCAGATCCGGCACCACACCGGCCTGATTGCGGACTTCACTGATCAGTTCCGCCAGATGCTGCAGCAGTCGCTGACTGCTCTGCTGCAGTTGCCGGCGATCACAGGCCACCGACAGCGACGCATCGAGAAACGACAGATCGAGCATCGCCTCAGTCTCATCTGACAAAACAATTTTGCCGGCCTCGATCTGCCGTAGCAGACGATAGCTGCCACGGTTTCGCTGCAGCCGCTGCAGCCTGCTGATCCGCTCCGGCACCACCGCATCGCGCACCATCAGCTCAAATCTCTCTGCGCTGGCGCGGCTGTAGAAACGCTGCTGAGCGTTGACGTCGTTGATCGATACCGCATCGACAAAGTGATGATTGGGAATCGGCAATCCCGAGCGCAGTTCATCACCCAGCCCCAGCTGCGGCATGGCCACCTGCAGTCCGAACAGCTGATCGTAGTCGTTGCCACCGAGCCGTTCACCCGCATGCCCGAGAATGTCCTCATCCCGAGCAGCGCGACTGGCGCGATCCGGACCCGCTCGCAGGAACGATACGTCCGTCGTGCCACCGCCGATGTCGACCACCAGCACGCACTGCTCATCGCTGAGCCTGGATTCATAATCCAGCGCCGCCGCCATGGGTTCAAAGAGAAAAGCCACCTCGTCGAACCCTGCCTCACGCGCCGCAGCCACCAGCATCGACAGTGCCTGCTGATTCTCCGCCGCACCGCCGGCGCCCTGAAAATTCACCGGCCGGCCGATTACCGCTCGTGTGACCGGCATACCGGCGGCGGCATCCGCATGACGTTTGACGTTTGCCATCATTGCCGCAACAACCGAAATGAACCGATCCTTGACCCGTTCGTTGAGTCCCGGCGCACCGAGAAAACTCTTCGGGCTCTTGACGAAGTAGCCTTCAGTCGGGTCCTGCAGATAGGCCTCCAGGGCCGCAGCCCCAAAGCGCAGTGAGGAGAAAGACTGACTGCCCATATCGAGCACGGCATCGTCGCCGAGTTCCAGCTCAAAGTCTGCTTTAGGCGCGTACAGGGTCGACTCGATCAGAGAATCCGTACCCTGTACGGCCACCGGCACAACGGTATCGTCGCGCCACAGACTGATAGAACAATGCGAGGTTCCGTAATCGAAACCGGCAACACACGGCTGAGTCATGACGAAAGGCTGAGAAAAACGGCCGGGCAGTCTACCGATCCCAGGCGAGGCTGAAAAGCACCCGGGCTCCGGTAAAGGGCTCCCGGGCTTTGCAGCCCGGGAGCAACGCAGCGGCAGGGGGACGGGAGGAGTAATGCCCTTTTCGGGGCGCCGCTGCGGGTCCGACAGACACCTGGCAACTGCGTCTTCAGAACAGCTGATCGTGAAGACATGCCGGTGACTACCGTTGCAGGTCATACTACGGATGTGAGAATGAACGGATCCTGAATGCAGTTCAGCAGAAAGTTCAGGATCATCAGACGCAGACTGACAGAGGATCCGGTCAGGCAGGATCAGCTATTCAGGGCGTGGCCGATGGCAGCGAGGCGGTCCAGCAGCGGCATTACCGTGTCGGCGTCTGCGGATGGCAGTCCGAATATGACCCGGTTGAATCCCATGTCGATCAGCTCGCTGACCCGATCAGCATCCGGTCCTACACCGAAAATACTGAAATCCGGCTCACCGCTGCGCCCGGCTTCGCGCCAGGCGCTGCGGGTTGCCTCAATCCCTGCAAGGTAATCCACCGCGCCCTGGGCGGCTGCCCGCCGCGGATCCTGATGGATCGGCATCCAGCCATCACCGTATTCGGCAATTCGCCCCCAGGTCCACTTCGAAGAGGCGCCGAGCAGTACTTTCGGCCCGCCCTCCTGAACCGGCTTCGGGTATGACCACAGCGGTGCAAAATCAACGAAGCGGCCATGAAACTCTGCTTCCGGTTGCGTCCAGATCGCCCGCATTGCCAGCATGCGTTCGCGCAACACCTGCCAGCGCTGCCGGTATTCGATACCATGGTTGGCCATCTCCTCGACATTCCAGCCCGCCCCGATACCCAGCAGCAGACGACCGCTGGAGAGGTAATCCAGCGTTGCGGTCTGTTTTGCCAGTGCGACAGGGTCGTGTTCATTCACCAGAGTGATGCCTGTACCGAGGCGCAGCTGTGACGTCGCCGTCGCCGCTGACGCCAGCGCCACGTAAGGATCAAGGGTGTGCCAGTACTCCCTGGGCAGTTCCGCCCCGCCGGGCCAGGGCGTTTCGCGGCTGGCAGGGATATGCGTGTGTTCCGGCAGGAACAGCGATTCAAAACCCCGCTGTTCACAGGCTTTTGCCAGCACGGCAGGCGGCACAGCGTATTCAGTGGCGAACATCAGCACACCAAAATCCGTCATTGGTACGTCCTCGATCGAAACATCTGCCGGACATGATCACACGACGGCGCGAGTGCGCAAGCCTGCGCCCTGGCGTGGTCCACGCTGGACGCCTGGTCTGGCCCCGAACATGCGCTTGGGTCAAACTGGCAGCTGACCTCAGGACAGCAGAGCCACAATGACCCGACAACCACGGCTGCACATACCCCACCCACCTGCCCGGCCCGGTGAAGATCCCGATTTCAGCTACCTGGAGACATTTTCCGCCGGCAGCGTGCCACGACCGGATCCCTCAGTGCGGTTGCGGGATATAGAACGCAGCCTGGCATTTGAGATGGTGCGCGTCCTCGATGACGAACATCAGGCGGTCGGCCCCTGGAACCCCATGCTGGACGCAGACGACCTGCAGGTTGGTCTGCGCCACATGCTCACGAACCGCATCTTTGACGACCGCATGCAGCGTATGCAGCGGCAGGGCAACATTTCTTTCTACATGAAGGCCCGCGGCGAAGAAGCGGTATCAGTGGCACAGTGTATGGCGCTGAAACCCAGCGACATGCTGTTTCCCTCCTATCGAAATCAGGGCCTGCAGATCGCCCGCGGCCGCAATCTTGTCGACCTGATGTGCCAGTGTCTGTCCAACAGTGCAGACATGTGCAAAGGCCGGCAGATGCCGATCATGTATCACTGGGCCAGAGGCAACATCTTTTCGGTCTCCGGTAATCTGACCACCCAGTATCCTCAGGCTGTGGGCTGGGCCATGGCGGCAGCCATCAAAGGTGAAGACGACATTGCCGCCGCCTGGATCGGCGAAGGCTCCAGCGCTGAAGCGGATTTTCACCACGCCATGACATTTGCCGCCGTGTACCTGCCGCCGGTCATCCTCAACATCGTCAACAACCAGTGGGCAATCTCCACGTTTCAGGGATTCGCCGGTGGTGAACGCAGGCCTTTTTCCGCCCGGGGCCCGGGTTACGGGATTCCCGGTGTCCGTGTCGACGGCAATGATTTTCTGGCGGTGTATGCCGTGACCCGATGGGCAGCAGAACGCGCCCGCATGGGTACCGGACCGACGCTGATCGAACTGGTGACCTATCGTGCCGACGCTCACTCCAGCAGCGACGATCCGTCCCGCTACCGACCCAAGGATGAATGGCAGGCCTGGCCGCTTGGTGATCCGATCGAGCGCACCAGGGCCCACATGATCCGCGAAGGCATCTGGTCGGATGCACAGCACCAGGCACTGGTCGAAGAACTCACCAGCTACGTTGACGACTGCTGGGAGGAGGCGCTCACCTACGGCACCATGACCGACGGTCCGCAGCTCGACAGGAACGAGCTGTTCGAGGACGTGTTCAAAGACATGCCACGGCACCTGATAGAACAACGCGAACAGCTGCGGGCGCTGGAGGACGACTGATGGCCAGAATGAACATGATCCAGGCGCTGAATTCCGCCATGAACATCATGCTGAACCGGGATCCCGACGTCATCATCATCGGTCAGGATGTGGGTTACTTCGGCGGCGTTTTCCGGGCTACCGATGGACTGCAGCGACAGTACGGGGAACACCGGGTGCTGGATGCGCCGATTTCAGAAGGCGGCATCGTCGGCAGCGCGATCGGTATGGGCGTAAACGGCCTGCGGCCCGTGGTCGAGATCCAGTTCGCTGACTACATCTACCCCGGCTACGACCAGATCATTTCTGAGCTGGCACGGCTGCGTTACCGGACTGCCGGTGACTTCTTCGCCCCGCTGACGATCCGCACACCCTGTGGCGGCGGCATCCGCGGCGGACAGACCCACTCCCAGAGTCCGGAAGGTATTTTCACCCACGTCTGTGGCCTGAAGGTCGCCATGCCGTCAAATCCCTACGATGCCAAAGGCCTGCTGATCACGGCCATAGAAGACGATGATCCGGTGATCTTTTTCGAACCGAAACGCATCTATAACGGGCCATTTGACGGTGATCCCAACAAACCTGCCGTGCCCTGGAGCGCCCACCCGAAAGGCGAAGTACCGGAAGGGTATTACACCGTGCCGCTGGGGCGCGCGGAAGTCGTCCGCGAAGGCAGTGAAGCCACCATCCTCTGCTACGGCACGATGGTTCACGTCTGTGAAGCTGCCGCGGCTGCCGCAGACATCGATGCCGAGATCATCGACATCCGCAGTATGGTGCCGCTGGACGTGGACACAATTCGGACTTCGGTGGAGAAGACCGGCCGCTGCGTGATTGCACACGAAGCCACACGTTACAGCGGCTTTGGTGCGGAACTGGCCGCCACAGTGCAGGAGGAGTGCTTCTACAGCCTGGAAGCGCCCATCCAGCGCGTGACCGGCTGGGACACGCCATATCCTCACGCATTCGAATGGGATTACTTCCCGGGTCAGGCCCGTCTGATTGCAGCTCTGGAAACCGTCATGGAGGCAGCGTGAGCGAACACATATTCAAACTGCCGGATCTCGGCGAAGGCACAGTTGAAGCGGAGATTGTCGAATGGCACGTGCAGCCCGGGGCGGAGGTTGCCGAAGGCGACATCATCGTCGATGTCATGACGGACAAAGCCAACGTCGAGGTACCTGCTCCGGTTACTGGTACCGTGCTGCGAACCAGCGGTGAGCCAGGGGACATCGTTGCGGTGGGCTCGGAGCTTGCCGCTTTTACCGTCAGCGGAGGCGCCCGGACGGGATCAGCTGCCGGAAAATCCGCACCTGCTGCAGAACCATCCGCGACGAAGAAACCTGCACCCGCAGAACCGGCACAGCAAACGGCACCAGCATCGGAACAGCAACCCGCCCCGGAACCCGAGCCAACGGCCGCAACAGAGGATGTGGCCCGGGAAGTCCCGCCTCCGCCAACAGACAGATCCGCAGGCGACAAAGTGATCACCTCACCGGCAATCCGCAAACGGGCCAAAGAAGCGGGCATTGATCTGAGCACGGTGGCAGGATCGGGACCGCGCGGTCGGATCATGCGATCCGATCTGGAGCGGGCTTTAGCCGGTGACGAGTCAGCCCGGCCCGCAGTTGCCAGTGGCGTAGGCCCGATCACGGAAGTCAAAGTCATCGGCGTCAGACGGGTCATCGCCAACAGACTGCAGGCCAGTACGCGGGAAATTCCGCATTTCGCTTACGTCGAGGAAGTGGATGTCACCGCGCTCGAGTCGCTGCGCCGGAAACTCAATGACTCCCGCGACCAAAATCAGCCGGCTCTGACCTATCTGCCGTTCATTGCCATCGGCCTGATCCGTGCGCTGGCGGAATTTCCGCAGGTCAACGCGCATTTTGATTCGGAAACAGGCGTACTGAAACACTACCAGCGCGTGCATCTCGGCGTTGCCACACAGACGCCCGACGGTCTCAAGGTCCCGGTGGTACACAATGCCAGCGGTCGCTCGCTGTGGAATCTGGCAGAAGAAATTGCCAGGGTCACCAGCGCGGCACGTGACGGCAGTGCCAGCCGTGCTGAACTTACGGGCTCCACCATTACGCTGACCAGTCTCGGCAGACTCGGTGGCATTGCCTCGACCCCGGTCATCAATGCACCTGAAGTCGGCATCATCGGTGTCAACAAAGCCGTGCAGCGACCGATGGTTGTCGACGGCAACCTTGTCATCCGTTTGATGATGAACCTGTCGAGTTCATTCGATCATCGATTTGTCGATGGTTTTGACGCAGCCTCTCTGATTGTGCGCCTGAAAGATTATCTGGAAGAACCTGCGCTGATGTTCATTGACCCGGCAGCGGGGTCAGTGCACAGCCGATGAGCCGACGGGGACCGATACTGAGGTCAGCGCTGTACTGATAAAGCGCACCGCTCATCGGATCGGTGCAGGATTGCTGCTGCAGCATCAGCATCAGCTCGACGCCGTCTTCATCAACTCCCTGGACAGGCTGGAACGTTTCCGGCTCACTCCGACGGCGGAAGTACCGCGGCGGCGCATCCGGCACCCGCAACTCCAGCACGTCGTTTTTCACATCGAGCCGCCAGAAGGGCTCCACCCCGAGCGCCCGTACGCCCGCATCATCCAGATCGAGTCGGCAACCGAAGCCTTCGGATTCCATTCGCAGCAGGTGCAGAACTTCAGCCTGTTCCGCATAAGGTTTCGCAAATTCCGCATCCGGAGCATCAGACACTATGGCCCTGACGACCACAAAAACCGGTTCGTACGGGGGCAGCGCAAAACTTTCCAGCCGCGCGGCCAACTCCCCACCGGTAGAATCCAGCACCCACATCGGCACGGCTTCACCACAGGGATCAATTTCCCGGACCTCGTGTCCGAGCACCAGCTCACCAGCCAGCTCGACGATTTCAGCGAGCGTACCGTCTGATAATCGCCAGCTGCGCTGAGTCGCCGGCAGGTGAACGCCCGCAGAAAATTCGCTGACCCGGGCGACAATCTGGCCATCCATGAAATTTAATGCGCTGACGTCGACCCGATCACCAATCAGCGCCGTCGCCAGGTTGGCGAATCCACCTCCCTGCTCCGCCAGCACAGCCAGATAGCTGAATGTGCCACTGCCACCGGAAGACGCTGTCAGCACAACCACGTACTCCGGCGTGTCGTCACCATTGACGTCCGTAAGCAGCCAGGGCGACTGCATCAGATGCGCTTCCGGGCGGGAGGCTGCACCGGGCACGAAAGGCTGGCCAACGAATGATCCGTCGGTCAGCTTCATAGCTTCAGCAAATATGCCGCGAAAACTGGCTGATCGAATGCCGTCGGGTAACTCATCAGATGGCGTTTCCGGCGGCTGACAGGAGCACAGAAAAAGTATCCAGCACAGCAGCACTCCGCAACGTGCGTAGTCAATCGTCCTGTGCCTGCCAGTCTGCATCCGTCAGATTCCATTGCGCGGTGAGTGGCAGATTATCGGCTGAAAAGCCGATCAGGAACCGGTAACCACAATTTTCCAGCACAAAGTCGTCAGAGCCCGTATCGAAATAGCACAGCTGACTATCATCGATCGGCAGCTCCACACTGGCACTTTCACCGCTGTCCAGTTCGACACGGGCAAACTGCTTGAGTTCTTTTGGTACTCTGTCGACAGCGGAATCCGGGTAACCCACGTAGGCCTGCAGGATGCAGGCGCCAGCCACATCCCCGGCGTTGATCACCCGAACTCGCAGCAGGAAACCGGATCCGTTGCGTTCAATGTGCAGATCATCGGCCTTGAAACTCGTATAGCTCAGACCGAAACCAAACGGGAACCGGGCCGCGTGCTGATGCTGATCAAGATACCGGTAGCCGTGCAGCAGATCATGCTGGACATCCAGCGCCGTCACATCCCAGTCCATCAGGTGACTGGCTGAACGGGGGAAACTCACCGGCAGCGCGCCGGACGGATTGACTTCGCCAAACAGCACCCGGGCGATTGCCCGGCCGCCTTCACGACCCGGATACCAGGCCATGAGCAGCGCATCGACGTCATCCAGCCAGTCATCCACTTCAATGGCACTGCCGCCTTCGAGAACCACAATCGTCCGGGGCGCGGCAGCCGTGACGCGCCGGATCAGGTCCCGTTGAGAATCCGGCAGCTTCAGATCAGAGCGATCGCCACCACGGGCCAGTTCACTCTGCTCGGTTTCGATCTGTGCGGTGGGGATGAACTCTCCTTCTTCCTTGTACGTCAGACCGGTGACGATCACGGCGGCAGTAAATTCAGACAGCACCGACAGATCCGCGTCTTCGGCAAGGTGCACAACCTCCGCCTGCTGCACCAGTTCCCGGATCCCCGCCAGTGGTGATGTGGTCTCCGACGAGGTCACCATACTGCTGCCGCGATCACCCAGATTGACCATATCGGCAAGATTGCCAACCACCGCCAGCTTCAGTCCCGGTTGATCAGCCATCGGCAGCATCGCCGGGGAATTCTTCAACAGCACGATGGACTTTTCCGCCACTTCCCGGGCCAGCGAGACATGCTCCGCACACTCAACCACACCTGCATCCGGAACCGGCAGGTTGTTCAGATCCCACGCAATCTTCTGATACAGCGCATGCGCCGCTGCGATCTCGATATCCTGTTCGCCGATCTCTCCTGCTTCCAGCGCGTCCTTAAGCTTCTCGGCTGCACGGCGGTAGGCGGCGGGCATTTCGATATCCATACCGGCGCGCAGTGACTCTGTGGTGGAGCGGGTACCCAGGAACCAGTCCGATTCAACGAACCCCTTGAAACCCCATCGCGTTCGCAACACTTCTGTCAGCAGATAAGGGTCTTCGCTGCAGTAGATACCGTTGAGTTGGTTGTACGAACTCATGATGGAAGCCGCACCGGCTTCCTGCACGCAGCGTCTGAAGTGCGGCAGGTACACCTCATGCAGAGTACGCAGATCCATGTTCGCACTCATCTCGAAGCGGGTGTTTTCGAGATTATTGGCTGCAAAGTGCTTCGGGCTGGTGAGCACATGGTTCTGAGCACCGCCAATGAACGCACTTGCCATCGCCCCCATGTGAAAGCTGTCTTCAGAATAGGTCTCCTGAGCGCGGCCCCAGCCGGGGTGACGCAGCAGATTGATCGTCGGTGCCAGCAGAACGTTGCCACCTTTCGCGGCCACCTCAAGGCCGATGGCCAGGCCGACCCGTCGTTCCAGGGCGACATCGAAGCTGGCACCACGGGCTATGGCTACCGGGAACGCCGTTGCAGTGCCGGTGCGCGCGCCCCGTGGACCGTCCACCATGCGAAAGCTGGGTATCCCGAGCGACTCATCGCCGCCGGCGTAGTAGAGCCCTTCGATCGCGGAAGGCTGCCAGCCGTGGATCTCGTGGATTTTCTGTTCCAGCGACATGCGACCGAGCAACTTCTCAACCGCGCCCGCCACGCTGTCATGATCATTACCAAGACCGCGGTTGCCCGCGTGAATTTCTGCTGGCTCAAATGCCCGTATCGTTCTGCTCAATCGACATCTCCCGCAACTGCTGCAGCGTAACGGCTCAGCAGTGATGCAGGCAATGACTCAGACCAGGAGCAATCAGGTGTAGAGGTGCCGCGAGCACTGGGAAAGGGAAGCCCGTCTTAAAGCGGAAAGTCCCTCAGCTGTGTGCGGTAGCGGTCGATCTTGGAGGCGTATCGCCGCCCTGCCGCAACGTTCTTGCGATCATACATGCCCACGTTGTAAGCCTGCAGCGCGCAGGCTTCGTTGTCATCACAGCGTTCGCGCAGGTGAGAGAGCACCTGTGCGCCGCAGTAGATGTTCTCCGCGGGATCATGCAGGTTCTTGCTGCCACAGAAACCGCTCCAGAATTCCGGTCGCACCTGAGCAGGCCCTATTGCCCCGACATGGGAACGGGCGTTTTTGCGAAAAGAGCTTTCTGTCAGCACGAGACTGGCCAGCAGTTCCGGATCCAGGTGCTGGCGCTCAGACGCTTCGAGAATCCAGCCGGCGAACTCCGTGGCTGTCTGTCTTTTAACTCCGAAGGCCTGGCTCACTTTGTGGCCGAAGGCGTCGACTTCACTCTGCCAAGGCATGGATTCCGACTCCGTGGCCGGCAGCGCAAATGCAATCGTCTCAAATCCCTTGTCAGGGCCGAGTTCGCTGACGACGAGGGCGGTTGCGAACAGACCGGCAATCAGGCTCAACTGGAGACGGACAAGTATCCGGACAGCACGAGGCATCACCCGCCAGCCACGCGACAGCCGTCGCAGCCTCTGAGCCAGTCCCGTATTCACATTGCGTGTCAGCATATCCAGTTCAACCCGTCTTTTCTCGATCTCACGAGATCCATCATGTCACCCATGATCAGATCCTTATCATGAGACTCACCCTGTCGACCTGGTCAAATACTCCGGTCTCTCGAACCGGCAACCTGGTCTGTTTACCTGGTCTTTCCAACTGGACTTGCTGTCCGGTCTCCAGGGCGCTTTACGCCCTTGCGAAAATCCGCTGCGCCAGCTTCGTTAATCTGACAAGCGAGAACCAGTGGGTGAGGATATTCGTCTGTAGCACCTGACTGAGCGCTGAACGGATTGCGCGTCTATCCTGCTTCAGCATCGACTCTCACCCCGGGCCGATGCCGCTGCGCATTCTACTGATGCTGCGTCACACAATAAACCTGAAATCGATCACATTCCGTCGCCGAGGTGTTACCGGTATGTAACACCTGCCGGAGTTAGTAGCCGCTTACTTCAATGCTCTTGGATTTTGGTTACCGGAATGCAGAGCGGGACAGAAAAGTAGTTTTTGATAGATCAAAATGATCTATCAAATGGGTAGAACGGTAACACTTTCGCGGTGACCCGGCGTACCGGGACTACGGGTACACCCCCCGCTGGAGGATCTGAACTTCAGCCCGCCCGCAGCGCCGCGATGATGGCCTGGCGTTCACTGTCATCACTGACGGGGAAAGACGCGGACGTTCGATCGGTAAATGCGCCATAACGACGCAGCATTTCCGGTGCGATTTCAGCAGGTTCCCCGACAACCGCAAATTCATTGAGTATCTCATCCGTAATCAGGGTCCCCATCTCTTTCCAGCGGCCCTGTTTCGACATCGCATTCAGTTCGCCCTGCAGATCACCTACCCCAATGGACTCGAGTACGCCTTTATACGCCGGAGTTGAACCATAGAACGCAATTCGTTCCCTGATGGCCGTTTTCGCCGCCGCAAATTCTTCTTCGTTGCGCCCGGTGACCACCATGTTCGAGTAGGAAATTTCGAAGTCATCCCTGGCGCGGCCGGCTTTCGCCAGACCGCGTTCGATGGCCGGCAGTGTGACAGCCTCAATATAGGGTTTGGTACTGAATGGGTGGATGATCATGCCGTCGGCCACCTCTCCGGCGACTTCCGTCATGCGCGGTCCCACCGCTGCCAGGATTACGCCCGGCGCACCATATTCTTTGTTTTCCGGCGTGAACGCAGGCGTCATCAGTGTATGCCGGTAGTATTTGCCGACAAATTCCAGCTGCGCACCTTCATACCAGTTAGCCCAGATGGCCCGCATCGCCAGCACCAGCTCACGCATCTGCGCGGCCGGTGCGCCCCACTGCATGCTGAACCGCTTGGTGATATGCGGCTTGATCTGCGAGCCCAGGCCGAGTGTAAATCGGCCTTTCGAATACGCGTTGAGATCATGCCCGATGTTGGCAAGGTTCATCGGGCTGCGGGCAAACGCCACCGCGATGGATGTGGCAAGCTCGAGCTTGTCGCTGTGCTCAGCGGCGAGCAGCAGCGGGAAGAAAGGGTCATGATTCATTTCCGCGGTACGGACACCGTCATAGCCCATCGACTCCGCCGCCTGCACCTGCGCGGAAATCTTCTCCAGCTGATGGCTGATACCGGTATCTACTTTCATGTCTTCTCTCCCATGATTTCTGTTGCAGGCCAGTCCGGGCTGAACCAGCCCGCAGCTGCCTGCTGCTCGATGATCAGGTGGCCGTCAGTTGCCTGATGATGTCGACGCGATCTTCCCGCGGGATATTGGCGTAGGCAGCGGAAGTTCGATCAATAATGTCACCGTAGCGGGAAATTATCTGACCGGCGATCGTCTGCGGCTCACCGACAACGGCAAATGCCGACAGCATGTCCCCGTCAATGAGTTCGCCCATCTCCACCCAGCGTCCCTGCTTGGACATCGCATTCAGCTCCGCCTGCAGTTCTCCGGCGCCAATACTGTCCAGCACCGGCTTGTAGGCAGGCGTTGAGCCATAAAACGCGATCTGCTGCCGGATGGCCTGTGTCGCCTGGGCCAGCTCATCTTCATTGCTGCCGGTCACGACAAAGACCGGATAGCTGATCTCGAAATCTGCCCGGGTTTTACCGGCCTTCGCGAATCCCCGCTCCAGTGCAGGCAGTGTGGTCTCCCGCAGATACTTCTCTGTGGTGAAAGCGTGAATGATCACCCCATCGGCGACCTCACCGGCAACCTCGGTCATCATCGGACCCACCGCAGCCAGAAATACTCTGGGCGCACCGAAATCGTTGTTGGTTGGTGTGAAGAAAGGCGTCATCAGCGTATGCGTGTAAAACTTGCCGGTGAACGCCAGTTCTTCACCCTGATGCCAGTTTGCCCAGATTGCCCGCATCGCCAGGATAAACTCACGCATCCGTGCCGCTGGTGAAGACCAGGGCATGCTGAAGCGCTTGCTGATGTGTGGTTTGATCTGAGAGCCGAGCCCAAGCACGAACCGCCCCCCCGACGCGGCATTCAGATCATGGCCGATGTTGGCCAGAATCATCGGCGAGCGGGCAAACGCAACAGCGATGGACGTCATCAGATCGACCCGCTGAGTATTCTGCGCAGCCACCAGCAACGGGAAGAAGGGATCGTGAGAAGTTTCTGCGGACAGAATCCCGGAATAGCCCATGGCCTCGAGATCTGCAGCCTCGCTTGCAACCTTATCGAGCTCCCAGCCTATGCCACCATCTACCTTCATACAGCTACCCTCCCCTCGTGAATGACTTTCGTAATGCTTTTTATACTGGTTCTATTCTGAACTGATTTCGTTTCAGGTGCGCTTGTCGGTATCTCTGGTTCCGGATCTTGAGATTGTTTCACCGTCAGAATGCTGAAGCAATCCGTCGCGAGGGCCATCACCAGCCAGATAGTGAGACACAATCAGATCATCACCGCCCAGCTGGACCCGGTAAACAACTTCATTCGGGTGCACCACCCGGGAGGTCTGCGCCGGTTCGAGCTGCAGCAGCCGTCCGAGAATGACCCGCGACATCACCTGATGAGTCACCAGCGCAACCTGATCGTGCGGGCTTCTCAGCAAATCATCGAGAAACACGCCGATCCGTTCGTTCATGTCCTGCAGGTTTTCCCCACCCGGCGGCCGGAAGTGATACGGATCATCCTGCCGCTGCCGGAAGGCAGCCGGAAAAGATTCACTGACTTCGTCCATGGTCATACCGGACCAGTCACCCATGTCCCGTTCGAGCAGTTCATCAGCGTATTCCAGAACACCACGGACATAGGAGTTGAGAATATAGGCCGTTTCCCGAGTCCGACCCGAAGGAGAGACATACAGAGCGGATATGCCCGCCAGGGTCTTCAACAGACGACCATTTGAATGGGCCTGTTCCACGCCGTCAGCCGTCAGAGGCGAATCAAGGCGTCCCTGCATCCGTCGCTGCACGTTCCATTCTGTCTGACCGTGCCGGATCAGATACAGTTCTTGCACAATGCTCTCCGCACATCCATGTCCCGCACCTGGCGTGCCAGCGCAACTGAGCACATCTGATCAGTTCTCATCACGCCGCGGGCAGTAGTGATCCGTCTACTTGAACTGAAAACGCTCTGCAGTGAAGGCTGCAAAGGTGCGCTCCAGGTCCTCTGCAGTCGCCGCTAGAGGCGCAATGATGTGGGTGTCTACGCCACCATCCGCGTCCGCCTGAATGCGCTCCTGGATTTCATCTTCGTTACCTATGATCGCGATCTCATCAATCAGTTCGTCGGTAAGCGCACCCGTTGTCCGGTTGCGGTCTTTGGCGGCCCAGCCCTCGGTTATTTCGCCGGCCGCGTCGGCATAGCCGGCCCAGGCCAGAAACTTGTTGTAAACCGGCGTGGCATAGTACGGCGCAAATGCGGCCCGGAAAAGATTCCGGCCAGCCGCCTTGTCATCCGTAGCCAGTACCATTGCGCGATTGACGATTTCCACGTCTTCGAGCGCACGACCGGCACGCTCTGCACCGATCCTGACATGTTCCATCATTTTCGGCAGCACGCTCTTCGGCCACAGATTGAAAATCACACCCTGTCCGAATTCTGCCGCCATCTCGATCATCTTCGGTCGCAGCGCACCGATGTACACGGGCGGCGGATTGTCCAACGGTGCCTGGCGATAGCCGCGGCTGTACAGCGTATCCCCCTGAAAGTCCGATTTCTCGCCGGACAGCATGGCGCGCATCAGGATTGCTGTTTCCTTGACCCGGGTCAGCGGTTTGTCCAGCGGGATGCCGTTCCACTGTCCCATGATCGTCTGGCTGGAGGAACCTATTCCCATGACGAAGCGACCGGGCAGCACCTGTCCGATCACGTTGACCGACGCCGCCAGCACCGCGGGAGTCCTGGTATAGACAGGGGTCACCGCCACGCCGATGCGGATACTGCTGGTGTGGTGGGCTACTGCCGCAACCTGCGTCAGCGTATCCGGCGCACCGGAATCACTGAACCACGCATCCGGATATCCCTTGTCCTCCGCCCAGCGCAGGCGTTCGATGGTCTGCTCGAGCTTTGGACCCGCGGGCAATGTAACTGCAACGCGCTTCTGATGTGCCAACTGACTGTTCCCTCTACTGATCTGACAGCCGCCTAGACTCGCATTTTGCGAGGCGCAAGATCAAGCCGTATGCTTCACCCTTCCCTCCGACAGGTAAACCGATTGTCATGAGTGACGTAAAACTGACCCCCGTCCGGTCCGGCCATGAGTTCGATCAAGCCGCACTGGAGGCATTTCTGGCCAGCAGTATCGACGACTATCAGGGGCCCTTGCAGGTAACGCAGTTTGAAGGCGGCCAGTCCAATCCGACTTTTCTGCTCGAATCCGGTAATCGCAGCTATGTGCTGCGGAAACAGCCCCCCGGCGAACTCCTGCCTTCCGCGCATCAGGTGGATCGCGAATACCGTGTCATGCATGCACTGGCGG
>Ga0055474_10000040_pt1 | contig 23460 bp, 17 predicted proteins | sample Muzzi_PWA_D1_FD_57680 | JGI IMG/M metagenome (GOLD analysis project Ga0055474, IMG submission 57680) | Wetland microbial communities from San Francisco Bay, California, USA, that impact long-term carbon sequestration - Muzzi_PWA_D1 | ecosystem: Environmental > Aquatic > Marine > Wetlands ... | reverse complement strand
CGCCGGTGGCGACAGCGTCACGTCCAGCGTCAGCGGTGCATCCAGTGCGGCCAGACTGATTGCGGAGGAGTGCCATTCCCAGTCGCCGGGATGCGACATCGGCGCACCAGTCAGACTCAGGCGAACCACAACTTCAACTTCGCCTTTAGCCTCGGCAATGGCGGACAGGCCGAGACTGGGGTTCATGCTGACAGCATCGTCGAGCCGGATCGACGCCGGCAGCGTGGCTGCCGGACGGCGCACCACCGCATAGGGCATGCCGCCGCCCACCGGACGGGCAATCACAAACAGTGTCGCGCCACGGGGCGTTTCAGCACTGGCGGCAATGTTGACGTCCAGACTGGGCTCGAGATTGCCAAGACGCTTGCGTGCCTCCACCATGCCGGCACTCAGGGCCGCACGCTGACTGGCGCTGACCGCGCCGGAAAGCGCCCGGTTGAGCAGGCTTACAGCTTCCGCGTAGCGCTCGGAGCGGAACGCATCGACCGCAAACAGTTCCAGCACCAGGGGCTGACTGGGATTGCGTTCCAGAACCCGCTCAGCGATGGCCCGGGTCTGCGGATCTAAAGCGCCTCCCTTCGCCATATACAGGGCCTGCAACCAGGCCATGTCCAGACCGGGATCCGGGCCAATCTGCGCATGCGCAACGGCAAACGACGCTGCGGCGTTTTCATATTCACCCAGCAGCAGCTGAGTGTGGCCGAGCAGATACCAGCTTTCTGTGTCCTGATCGCGCATGGCAACCCGATCGGCGAGGCGATCCCGCCAGACCAGCAATTCAGCCCGATCCGCATGCGGATCGAGGCTCATCAGAGCGCGCCCGCCTCGCAGCTGATCTGCGCCGGGATCTCCGGTGAGCAGATAAATCGATATCGCCGCCGCGACGGCAAGCACGGGCGTCGTCACCAGAAACATACGGTTCAGTCTGGCAGCCGGTGCTGCCGGTTCCGGCGTTGTTTCGAAATCTGCCAGCAGCACGGAACCGAGCTCCGCCTCCATTGCCGCGCGATCTTCGGGCGCCACCTGACCGGCACTGGTTTCGCGCTCGATCTCCGCCAGACGGTCCTGATACAGCGCACGCACCGTGTCCTTGCGAACTGAACGCCTGGGTGCCGCCGACACCGGACGCAGCAGCGCCCACAGCGTAACCAGCAATGCCAGCAGCAGCAGGCCGGCCGCCGCGAAATAGAACATCAACCGCTCTCCCGCTGATCGAGGATATCGGCAATGCGTTGCTGATCGGTCTGCGTCAGTTCAACCGGGCCGCTGGCAGAGCGCCGGACGACGCGGACCAGAATCAGCAGTCCGAGCAGCAGGAAAACCAGCGGCGCCAGCCAGAGTATCCAGGTATCGGGTCGGAACGGCGGATCGTAGAGTACAAAATCGCCATAGCGTTCGACCAGAAAATCACGGATCTGCTGATCCGTCATACCTTCAGTCACCAGCAGCCGGTGCACGGTACGGCGCAGATCTTTCGCGATCGGCGCATCCGAACCGGAAAGATTGGTGTTCAGACATTTAGGGCAGCGGAACTCGTCGATCAGGGTCCGGTAGCGGGCTTCCTGCTGGGCTGATTCGAATTCGAAAATATCCACCGGCGTCGCCGCAAACAGACTCGACGGCGGCAACAGCAGTACCAGCAGCAGCAAAGGCCAGGCGTACTTAGGCATCGGGCGCTAGTCTCCGGCGGGGTCGGTAGCGACGCCGACTTCAAGCTGGACCAGCCTCGGCGCGAGCTCTTCACGCCAGATGCGTGGATTCACGTCGCCGACGCGTTTGTAGACAATGGTGCCGCGGGCATCGAGCAGAAAGGTTTCCGGCGCCCCGTAGACGCCGAGCTCAACGCCCAGTGCACCGTCGGTATCCTGCAGCACCAGATCGTATGGATTGCCGTAGTCATCGAGCCAGCGTTGCGCCAGCTCCGGGCGGTCCTTGTAGACGATGCCAACCATTCTCAGATCTGTATCCCGGGCGATCCGCATCAGTTCCGCGTGCTCGGCTTTGCAGGTCGGGCACCAGGTGGCCCAGACATTGACCAGCACGGGTTCACCAAGCAGGACAGAGCGGTCCACGCGCTGGCGGGGATCGGCAAGCAGCGGTGCGCTAAATTCGGGAAAAGGTTTGTTCAGTAACGCCGACGGCAGCTGATGCGGGTCATTGAGCCTGAAACCGGCGTAGCCGAAAGCGACCACCAGCACAAAAATACCCAGCGGGACGAACAGGCTTGCTCTCGACATTCAGCCACCCTCCGCGACGAGAGGACCTTCCCCCAGTTCACGCGCCGGCACGTCCAGACGCTGGCGCAGCCGCCGATAACGACGATCAGCCACGGCCAGTAATCCGCCAAAGCTCATCAGCAGCGCGCCAAGCCAGATCCAGCGGACAAAGGGTTTGATCTGCAGACGCACGGCCCAGGATCCATCATCCAGCGGCTCACCCAGTGACACATAGATATCCCGCGTGAAGCCGGCGTCGATGGCAGCTTCAGTCATGACGTTGCCGCTGGCGCCGTAACGGCGCTTTTCCGGTTGCATGACATATCCCCGGCCCGATTCGTTAACGCTGAAGGTTCCCCGCTCGGCCACATAGTTAGGCCCGCTGGCAGGTGCGGTGCCGAGGAACTCGAAACTCACACCGTCGACTGTTTCGACGTCTCCCGCACGCATCCGCAGATCCCGCTCGGTGGTGAGCTGTGACGTCAGCGCGACACCCAGCAGCGTCACGGCAAATCCGGCATGCGCGATCGACATGCCCCAGTAGGCAGCCGGAATCCGGCGCAGGCCACGCCGTGCTCTGAGCAGCAGATCCTGCAGATGGCTGCCGATAATCCAGGCCGCGAGTATCAGGGTGACGGCGATCTGCCAGCGTACCGCGCCGCTGGCGAGCAGAGGCACCAGCACGCCGAAGACAATGGCACCCGCGCCAATCCAGCGCAGTTCTTTCAGCAGGGACGAAGGCCGGGTACGTTTCCAGTTTACCGCCGGTGCAACGCCGAGTGCCGCGGACAGCGCCAGCATCAGTGGCACAAAACCGGCGTTGAAATAGGGTACGCCAACGGAAATCTTATCTCCGCCGGTGACCACTTCATAAGCCAGCGGATACAGAGTCCCGAGCAGCACCAGCGACATCGCGGTAACCAGCAGAATGTTGTTCAGCAGCAGGAAAGCTTCCCGGCTGAGCCACTGGTAGGTCACCGCAGAACGGATAATGGATGCGCGCGCTGCATACAGCGTCAGCGACCCCCCAACGACGACCACCAGAAAGCCGATGATGAAGACACCGCGTTCCGGATCCACCGCAAATGCATGGACCGACGTCAGCACACCGGAGCGGACGATGAACGCACCCAGCAGACTCATGGAAAAGGTGGTGATGGCCAGCAGCAGGGTCCAGCTTTTGAAGGTTCCGCGTTTTTCGGATACCGCCAGCGAGTGGATCAGTGCGGTACCCACCAGCCAGGGCATGAAACTGGCATTTTCCACCGGATCCCAGAACCACCAGCCACCCCAGCCGAGCTCGTAATAAGCCCACCAGCTGCCCAGTGCGATACCCAGCGTCAGAAATGCCCAGGCGACATTGCTCCACGGCCGTGACCAGCGGGCCCAGGCGGCGTCCAGCCGGCCTGAAAGCAGGGCGGCAATGGCAAAAGCAAATGCAACGGAGAATCCGACATAGCCGAGATAGAGCATCGGCGGATGCACAATCAGCCCGAAATCCTGCAGCAGCGGATTCAGATCCGCCCCATCTGCCGGCGTCATCGGCACCAGACGCAGGAACGGATTGCTGGTGAACAGCAGGAAACACAGAAAGCCCACATTCAGCAGACCCATGACACCCAGCACGCGGGCGCGAAATGCTTCCGGCAGGGCCCCGCCTTTGATTGCAACCGCCAGCGTCCAGCCGGTCATGATCAGCGCCCAGAGTAGAAAGGAGCCTTCATGTGCGCCCCAGACCGCGCTGAACTTGTAGTACCAGGGCAACAGGCTGTTGGAATTGGAGGCAACGTAGGCCACGGAAAAATCATCGGTGAGAAACGCCTGAGTCAGCGCCGCGTACGCCAGCAGCACAAAAGCAAACTGAGCAGAGACGAAAGTATTGGCCGCCGCCATAGCCCGGGCATTGTTGCGGGCAGCGCCAATCAGGCCGAAAGCGGCCAGCAGAACGGCAAAAATCAGTGCGACCGCGAGTGCCAGGTGACCCAGTTCAACGATCATAATTCAATGGACTCCGCTTAGTGGTTGCCTGCGGCGACATATTGGCGAGTTCCGGCGGCATATAGTTTTCGTCATGTTTCGCGAGCACCTGGCTGGCACGGAAGACGCCATCATCGGCGAGTGCACCCTGCACGATGATTCCCTGTCCTTCGCGGAACAGGTCCGGCAGGATGCCGCTGTAGACAACGCTGAACTCCGAACCCTGGTAGTCGGTAAGCACAAAAGAGACATCGAGACTGTCGGCGCTGCGCTGCACGCTGCCATCCATGACCATGCCACCTGCGCGAATCTGAGCCCCCGCCGGGACCGCACCAGCGACAATCTGATCCGGGGGATAGAACATGTTCAGATTTTCGTTCAGCGCGGTCAGAATCAGCGCGACCGAGACGCCCGCGCCAATCACCACGAACAGCACAATCAGCAATCGGCTACGACGTTTGGGATGCATTGAACCAGCTACCTCCTGCGTGCCGCGCATGCACGCGACCCGCTGTATTGTCTCTTTATTTCAGGCCAGCAGGCAGGCGATCAGTCAGCCGCACTGCCACCTGCCGGGAACCGCCAGGCGAGGCCGGGGGCAAGTATACGGACACCAGAAGAAAAGGCTTAGTTCCAATGTCACATCCGTGGTTTTCAGTCACCATGGGCTTCGCCGATCTGCTCTCCACCAGCACCCGACCTGCGTCGCTGCAGTGCTCTGGCCTCGCGGAAAAAGCGCCGGCGCTCGATACCGATCCGCAGCAGATTCCAGCCGATCACCAGCAGACTCGCTCCATAGCTCAACCAGACGTAGAGCCCATGCCCGCCCATCGCCAGCAGTTCCCCGAAGCTGTCGAAGTTCATGCCGCCGTCTCCACCAGATCACGTACCCACTGGGTGTCCCGTTCCCGGCGCAGGATTTCCAGTCGCAGGCCAGCCAGCAGTACAGCGCCGAACAGGCAGTAAATGCCAAGCACGTTGACCAGCAGCGGCAGCCACATTTCCGCGGGCATGGCCGGTGCTTCAGTGAGCTTGAAAGTGGCGCCCTGGTGCAGCGTCAGCCACCAGTCGACAGAATATTTGATGATCGGAATGTTGATGGTGCCAAGCAGCGCCAGCACTGCACAGGCTCTGCCCGCAGTTTCCTGGCGGGGAATAGCCTGACGCAGCGCATACAGCCCGAAATACAGAAACAGCAGCACCAGCATCGAGGTGGTCCGGGCATCCCATACCCACCAGGTACCCCAGGTGGGTTTGCCCCACACCGCGCCGGTGAACAGCGCCAGGGCCGTCATCGACATACCGAAGGGCACCGCGGTGGCCAGCACCATGTCCGCGACCTTCATGCGCCAGACCAGCAGCACCAGCCCCGCCGCACCGAGCAGCATGTAGACTGACTGAGATACGATTGCCGTCGGCACGTGTATATAAATGATGCGGAAGCTGTTGCCCTGCTGATAATCCGCCGGGGCAAAGGCCAGGCCCCAGACACAGCCGACGGTCAGCAGCAGGCAGGCAAGCCAGCCCAGCGCGGTAATCCAGGGTCCGCTCATCTGGTACAACCAGCGCGGCGATCCCAGTCGATGCCAAAAAGTTTTCAGGCCCATGTTCTGCAGTTCATCATTGTTCCAGGCTGATCCGCAGCGCAGCCGCCACCAGAAACGGCGCCACGGTCAGCGCGACCATGGTAATCACCAGCAGCCAGTAAATCTGCGCCATATTCTCGATTCCCGCCATCTGCTCGGTGACTGCCCCGGCACCGAATATCAGAACAGGCACATACAGTGGCAGTACCAGCAGCGCAAGCAGCACACCGCCCCTGCGCAGCGACACCGTCAGCGCAGCTCCGATGGCGCCAATCAGACTCAACGCCGGCGTGCCGACCAGCAGCGTCAGCATCAGCGTCGGCAGCACCTGCGCCGGTAAAAACAGAATCAGCGCCGCCAGCGGAGCCAGCAGAGTCATCGCCAGCCCGCTGTACAGCCAGTGCACGAATATTTTCGCCAGCAGCGGCAGAAACAACGGCTCCGCCAGCAGCACCAGCAGCTCCAGCGAACCTTCGTCGTAGTCCCGGCGAAACAGCCCTTCCAGCGCCAGCAGATTGGCCAGCAGTACCAGCACCCAGATGATTGCCGGTGCGAACGCACTCAGCGTATCGGGGGATCCACCACCGCCCAGCGCAAACAGTGTCAGCGCAAGAAACAGGAAAATCAGCGGGTTCGCCAGCTCCTCGGTACTCTGCAGCAGCAGCTTGAACTCGCGTCGCAGGGCGCCCGTAAATATGCCGCCGGCACTCATATCGCCCGGCCAAGCAGCAGTGATCGGGTGCCGGCGAGGCCGAGCGTGTGATGTGTCGCACAGACCGCGCCTCCGCCGCTGGCCAGATGGGACGTCAGCAGACTGCGGACGAGATCCTGACCACTGTCATCCAGCGCCGTGAAAGGTTCGTCCAGCAGCCACAATGGCTTGTCACAGAGAATCAGTCGCGCCAGCGCCACCCGACGCTGCTGACCGGCAGACATGTGCTGGCAACGCACGTCTTCGTATCCCACCAGCCCGACCTGTTCCAGCACCGCCAGCGGATCTCTGACCGCCGCGGTGAGACTGGCATACCAGCGCAGCTGCTCACGCGGTGTCAGCAGCGCGCTAACTCCGGGTTTATGGCCAAGATAAAGAGACGGGGCGGCTTCAATAGCGCCTTCGTAGTCTGCAAAGAGCCCGGTCACACACCGCAGCAGCGTGGATTTCCCGCTGCCGTTGGGTCCGGTGAGTTCAACACAGTCGCCGGCGGCAACCTCGAAATTCAGCCTGCTGAACAGGGTTCTGCCTTCCCGGGCGCAGGTCACATCGGCAATTTTCAGCAGGGTCTGGGTCACGGCGGGAGATTATAGACCGGTTACAGGCTCATAACCCGGTAGCAGGGTTGGTAATCATCGCGGGCGAGTTTCATCCGGCCCTGGACCACAAACTGTTTTAACAGATGATCCAACGCAGCCGCCAGGGATCTGTCGCTGTGCAGTTCGAACGGACCCTGGCGGTGGATTGCACGAATTCCGTCCGCCTTCACGTTGCCGGTCACCACTGCGCTGAACGCCCGCCGCAGATTGACCGCCAGCTCATGTGCCGGCAGATCGCGCGACAGCCGCAGCGCCGCTACCGACTCGTGATCGACCGCGAACGGCAGCTGATGTTCCGCCGGTATCTGCAACAGCCAGTTGAAGTAGTAGGCATCCCCGTCGCGCCGCCGCTGTCGGCGCACATCCCGGATCCGTTGACTGAGACGACGGCCGACCTCGGCTGCGTCACCGACGACGATCTGATAGCGCTGCGCCACATCTTCACCCAGCGTCATGCGCAGAAACGCATCCAGCTCCCGGAAGTAGGCTTCGCTGCTGCGCGGTCCGGTGAAAATGACCGGCAGTTCGATACGTTCGTTGCCGGGTTCCAGCAGCACCCCAAGCAGATAGAGCACTTCTTCTGCGGTACCCGCACCCCCGGGAAACACCAGAATGCTGTGGGCGACGCGCAGAAAAGCCTCAAGCCGCTTTTCGATGTCCGGCAGTATGACCAGGTTGCTGACGATCGGATTGGGCGGTTCGGCGGCAATGATGCCCGGCTCGGTCAGACCCAGATAGCGGGCATCACGGGAACGCTGTTTGGCATGGCCCACCGCAGCGCCTTTCATCGGACCTTTCATAGCCCCAGGACCGCACCCGGTGCAGATATCCAGACCGCGCAGGCCGAGGTGGTATCCCACCTCCTTGGTGTATTCATACTCGCGCCGTGAGATCGAGTGGCCTCCCCAGCAGACGACTGTCTTCGGTCCCAGATCCGGGTTCAGCACCCGCGCGTGTTTGAGAATGTGAAACACTGCATCTGTAATGCCATCCGGACTCTCCAGATTGAAAAGATCACTGTCCGAAATGTCTGTGCCGATATAGACGATGTCTCTGAGCACGGCAAACAGGTGTTCGCGCACACCTTCGACCATGCGGCCGTCGACGAATGCGGCCGCCGGCGCATTGCGGATGATCAGTTTCAGACCGCGGGTACGCCGGGCAATCTCAATGGAAAAGTCGCTGTAGGCGTCGAAAATCTCTGCAGCGTCGTCCGACTCGCTACCTGTATTGAGCACTGCCAGCGCGCAGCGTCGGAACAGATCATAGAGTTCATCGCGGCGGCTGGAACTGGTCAGCGTTTCCACTTCCCGGCGCGACAGTAGCTCAAGCGTGCCGCGCGGACCCACCTGAGCAATCTTCACTTTGGCAGCGTCAAACATGAAAGCCGACTCTCAGAAGTTGAAGGTGGCGCCGACGTACAGCTGCCGTGGCATCGCCGGAAAATAGCGATAGCGCTCCGGATTGAAGAAGGTCCAGTCGCCGCGATCAGCATACTGTTTATCCATCAGATTGATGATCCGCGCGAACACCACGGCATGCTCATTGAGCTGATAGCGACTGCGCAGGTTGTATACGGTCTGGCCGCTGTAGGATGCCGTGTTCTCAGCGTTGATGAAGTGTTCGTGCTGGTACACGGCTTCCAGCTCCGCCTGCCACTGCGGCATGATCTGTACGTTCCAGGTGGCTCCGCCCAGCCACTCCGGCGCGGTATCCACATAGTTACCGTTTACCACCACTTCGGCGCCACTGATATCACGATTGAAGGCATATTCGTGTTTGGCGTAGGTACCAACCACGGCAAACGTGTGACGACCGAACGTCCGCGACGCATTGAACTCCACCCCATAAGACTTTGTCTGGCCATCGCTGATGTTGAGGCCCGCCGCATCGCGGAAGATCACGTGATCGGTTTGCTGGGTGAATGCTGAGATATCAAACCAGCCACCTTTGAATCCGACTTCAAAAGCCAGGATTTCTTCGCTGTCGAGATCTGCCACTTCCTGAGTACGCTGCAGCCGATACAGTTCAGTCGCCTGCGGTGGTCGAAACCCACTGCCGACAACCACGTAGCCTGTGCCGTAGCTGAAGTCGTACTCGAGCCCGAGCCTTCCGGCAACATTACTGAAGTCGTCCGATCTGTCCGCCGGACGCAGATAGAGACAGCCCCCGAAACCGCACTCGGTACCGTCATCCCGTGTATTCCCGTCCAGCCCATTGTTGTCGTAGTCATAGTCGAGATACTCGACCCGCAGGCTGTTGACGATCCGAGCCTGGTCGGAAAAGCCCCAGATAAAATCGTAGTAACCGGCAATCATGCCGCTGTCGATGTCGTAGTCGTAGTGGGTGCCCTGATTGCGCACCGCGTTGTTGAACGCTGAGGAGTCCGTCAGCGCCTCCGCCTGATATTCTTCGAGACGGCCCTGCATGTACTCAGTCTGCATACCCAGGCGCAGTGACATATCTTCCGGTAGGTTCCAGTCATACTCGATGACGATACCGCCGCTGGTCTGGTCGTTTTTTTCCTTCGGCTGACCTGGCAGGAAGTGTTGCAGAAAATTCATGTCTGAAGAGCGCAGATAGGGCGTGATGCGCCACTGCTCGCTGGTCCAGTGGCTTGCGGCCCGCAGCGACCAGGCATCCCGGTATGCTTCGGGATTCGGGTTGGTCTTGCGCAGCTGGTTGTCCTTATAGGCTTTGTACCCATAGACATAGCCCCCGGTTTCCTGATTGAGGTTGGTCCAGTTCAGGGTATTGAATACCTGCCAGTCACCGACCTGGGTGCGATGCGCAAAGGTCGCCTTCTGCTGATCAACACCGGTGGAATCCCGATAGCCGTTGGTGGAACTGCCATGGATGGATGCGCCTATTTCGTGAACGCCTATCTCGGTGCCGAACTTGCCACCGATGCGGTAAAAGTCATAAGGGCCTCCCTCCAGCGTCAGAGAGTTACTCTGCGGCAGATCGGTCAGCACATTGATAGCGCCGTACAGTGCGTTACCCCCCAGTACCGCACTGGCCGGGCCGCGCCAGACTTCGATGCTGGCCGCCTGTTCGCCATTGACCTCGAACAGATTGTTGATATTGCAGAAGCCTGCGGGTCGGATTGGAATCCCGTCTTCCAGGTACAGGAAGGCGCCGCAGGCCCCCGGGCCGGTCAGCACCGCCGAGCGGATGGCGGTCAGATGCTCCTGTCCGGAACCGCGGACTACCCAGATGCCGGGAATCCGGTTCATGGTTTCGTTGATGTTGGTCGCGCCGATGCGGGTGATCTCTTCTGCATCCAGTCCCATCCAGCTGCCGGCACGACCGAGTTTCCCGGCCAGGGCTGAATCGCCGAATACGACAACTTCTTCGAGTTCGGAGGGCGGCTGTTCCGCGGCAGCTTCTGCTGCCTGAGCCTGGTCCGTACCGGGCGCCGGCGCCGCGGCACCCGGCACGCACACTGTCAGCAGTACGATCATCAGCAGGTATTCCTTCAACGCGCATCTCCTCGCTGTTGTGTTCATTGCCGTCATCCGGCCGTTGCAACGACGCCGCAGCTGCACCCGCCTGCAATCAGCCTAGCAGCAGATTCACCGCCAAAACGGCAGAACCGATCCGCAAGGTTCAGGGGCAGGAAAGAAGGCTGAAATGCGGGACGCCGCCGACCATAAACAAACGCTGGTAAGCCCGCAAGCGACAGCGGAATCAGCGTGACGCACCGCCAACATAGCCGATGAACTTCTGCAGCTGACTCTGATCAACCTTCATACGGAAGGTAAGTTAGGGTCCCTCAGCGGTGTAGTCCGCTGCGCTGAAGTCGTCGTCTTCAAAACCGGTGACATTGTAGCCGACGCTGACCCGGGTGAATTCCTGTTTACCCACCAGCGTCAACCGTGGTCACCAGAACATCGAGTTTGCGGTCAACCACGAAAATGACCGAATAGTACAGCGTTACCGAGTTGGCAACCGGAGTACCGGCATCGGTACCGGCTGCCGGAGCGGGTAACGCGGCAGCAGGGCCAAGCCCAACCAGCTGGCATTGACCAGGGCGAGTGAAGTACTGCATTTTTCGATTTCCTCTAGTCGGTTACTCCAAGCGAACATTGAAAGACACGTAGCTGGACTCACCCGGCTTGAGTTCGGGTTGAAAAGTCCAGCGGATCGAGCGGTACTCCTTTGCCGAGGCGCGAACTTCCACACCCTGTTGGACCACCGTCAGCGCCGCAGGTACGGCAAAAGTTTCACCGTCTAGCGAGAAGACGATTTCGGTACCGGCGCCGAACGCCGTGTCTTCGAGATACTCCGTCTCTTCGGGAATGGGATTGGTGATGACGATGCTTCCGGGATCGACCACTTCCGTTCCTGTGTTGGTGAAGGTTATGGTGTAACGCAGTTCATCACCCGGGACGACGCTGTCCACGTCTACCAGGCGGCGCTGGGGCTCACCATTGTCAGCAACGAAGGTTTCCACCTTCTGCACGGAATTTTCGAGTCTCACTTCCGCCGCGGCCGCAGCCGAGACCACAAGACTCGTCAGTAGAACAAAGAGGCGCAGGATCCCTGACTTTCGACGGAGGGAACGCCTCAGTTTGTCCTTGTTTAAGTGCGTCATGTCTTTCTCCTTAACAATGCAGACCCGGATGGCCTGCTTATTTTATGGCAGCATCAATAGTTATGTTGATCACGGCCGCCCCCCGGCGATATCGCCAAGACTGACCGTGACGGTTTGCGCACCGGCATCAAAGCCGGTGTTATCAGTGCCGGTCGGTGAGAGTCATCGTCGGCTTCCTGACCTGCAGGCAGTGCGGAAACCACGAGCGGTGCCGCCAGATACGCGGTATCGCCGCCAGCGCCTGTCTGCAAGTCGGGTACGCCATTGGACTCGAGATAAAGCTGGGTCACGGTCGGACTGAAATCGTTGCCGCTGACCGCCGTGCTGGTAAACAGCCGGAATGTCTATTCACCGTTACCGGTGTTGGTCACGGAAAACTGCAGAAAAGCGCCGCTGTCGGGGCTGGGACACCGCAACCGGGCCGGCATCGGCGCTGACGACTACGTCGATCAGTTCATCGACAAACGTCTGAGCGCTGTTGGAAATCACCGGGGTATGAGCAACGCCGTCGACCTCGAATGTCGGCTGCGCGGAATTCTGAATTTCCCGACCAGCATTGGTAGCCGCTGCAAAGGAGGGCGTGTCAGAAACACGCTGGCTGATACCAGTACGCTATGACGCAAAATCGCCAGTGCCCGCTTGACTGCGGGTGTGGGTGCAGCGGAGAAAAACGGCGTACGCCTAAACACAGCTTTCAGCTGACGCAGCAGCCAGCGCTACGAGGCAAAGAGTCGACGTCGCAAGCCGCCACATAGCCAGGCACTGGACGCGTTCCAGAATCCTGCGTGCCGGCATCCTGAAGGTGACAGAGCAATCCCTGTACCAATCCGGATTTCGTTCCGGAAAACGGTTTTTTACCTATAAATCAGATAGTTAGGTATATCTGACAGGGGCACACCAGGTTTTCGACCTTGGCACGCAACGGCGCTTTCTGCGCCTGTGCGCGTCTGCGATGTGACCCGGCCGGTCACCTGTCGGTTTTTTTTGCCGCGCCCGGCCAGCCAGGACCGGGTACCGGATCAGACAGGCTGGATGTCAATCGTCTCAGTTGCGGGGTCGAAGCAGATCTGCGCTTCGCCGCGTTCGAGTTGTTTGCGCACGGCGACGCACTTGCTGGCGAGATCGAAACTGCGTTCGCCGTAGTCAGTGCCTTCCCGCAACACGAATTCTTCGATGATCGCGTCCAGCGCCGCGGTTGACAGTTCTGAAAGTGGTATCTGCAAAACTCTGCTCTCTCTCAGCGGATTCAGGGTCTCCAGGCGCGTTTTCGCAGGCCATGGTTACCCGGGAGACGATCCTGACATGAATTATCACCCGCTTGCAGCGTGATCTGTGCCGCAACCTGAGTATCCAGCCTTGAAAAGATCCCGCAGGTGGGTTCTTATCCTTCACTATCAGTACTTTACTGGCGTTCCAACAGGATGGGGAACCATGGCCGAACAGCAGGACCACATACTCGTTGTTGAAGACGAGCCGATCACCCGGGAGCAGTTAGTCTCCTATTTCGAAGAAGAAGGATTTCGCGTCACCTCCACCGGCAGCGGTGATGAGGTATTGCCGCTCGTTGTCGACACCGACGTGATCCTGGTATTGCTCGATATCAAGCTGCCGGGCAAAGACGGCCTGACACTGACTCGCGAGATCCGATCGGAATCCGATATCGGCGTCATCCTGGTAACCAGCAAACAGGAACAGATTGACCGCATCCTCGGACTGGAAAGCGGTGCCGACGATTACGTCACCAAACCGTTCGATCCGCGGGAACTGCTGAGCCGCTCACGCAACCTGATCCGGCGAGTGCATATTCAGCAGAAGCAGCGCAAGAAGAACCACATGCGCAACTTCGATGGCTGGCAGCTCGATCTCAACAAGCGGGAACTGACCTCACCGGATGGTGAAAAAGCCACCTTGTCCGCTGGTGAATATCAGCTGCTGCTGGCATTCATGGAACGGGCCGGCGAAGTCATGAACCGTGACCAGCTGATGAACCGTATCCGCAACCGGGAATGGTTTCCCGATGACCGCTATATCGACGTACTGGTCGGTCAGCTGCGGAAGAAGCTAGGTGAACGCGCGGCCAACGCCAAGATCATTGCCACCATTCACGGAACCGGATACCTGTTCACTCCTGAAGTGGTGTGATCTCAATCGCGGTATAGGGGCTTGAGCGTTCAGCGCGCAGGTCATGGGGAGTCGTGGTGAGCACGGTAGTTGATCAGAAGGTATATGAAAGCTCCTCGACGCTGGTGCGCCAGACCGTCTGGCGCGATCAGCCGGTCATCACCAAATCCCTGAAACCCGGCGCGCAGACTCCGAACGCAATTGCACGCTATCATCACGAATTCAACGTCAATCAGTCCTTGACCAGCCCCTACATCTGCCGGGCTCTGGCGATGGAGGAGCAGCACCCGCGTATCATTTTCGAAGATCCCGGTGGCACTTCCCTGCGTAACCTGTTGCGCGGCCCCGAACTCAGCATGGACCAACGGCTCGACATCGCTGCAATGATTACCCGGGCGCTGCAGTCGATTCACGACGAAGGAGTCATCCATCGCGATCTGAACCCGGGCAACATCATCGTCATCGAAGATCCACTCGACGTCCGCCTGATCGACTTCGGACTGGCAACGCTGGTGCCTCGGGAATTGCCCGATGTCAGCCAGTTCAGTCATCTTACCGGTACCCTCCCCTACGTTTCTCCGGAACAGACCGGACGGGTCAACCGCGTAATCGATTACCGCACCGACCTTTATTCGCTGGGGGCAACGCTCTACGAACTGTTTGCAGGCATTCCGCCTTTTACCAACACGGATCCACTGGAGCTGATACACGCCCACATCGCCAGCACGCCACGGCCACTGAGCTCCGTGTCCGAAGCGGTCCCGCGCTGGCTGTCCGAAGTGGTGCAGAAACTGCTCGCGAAACAACCCGAAAACCGTTACCAGAGCGCAGCCGCCGTGCGCGACGACCTGCTGGAAGGTCAGAATCACAGCAACGTGATTCCATTCCGCCTCGGCCGCACCGATTCACCCGGACAGCTGGCGCTGCCAAAGAAGCTTTACGGAAGGGAAGCCGCTCTGCGTAATGCCGGTGAGCTGATCCGGCGGGTACGTAATGGTGAGGTGCTGTTTCTGCAGCTGACCGGTCCGGTCGGAATCGGCAAAGCCGCGCTGTGCGAAGAAATCAGCCGTCTGGCGACTGAAAGCCAGCTGCTGGTTGCCAGAACGAACGGCGCGGCCTTCGATTTACGCGATACGGATGCAATCTGGCTGGAGCTGCTGCGGCAGCTTTTACGGCAGATCCTGTCGCTGAACAACACCGATGCCGAAGACCTGCTGGCCGGCATCAGCGCTGCCGACTCAGCAGACGTACAGACGCTGCTCAAATTCATTCCGGAACTGCGCTCGCTGATCGAAATCGACACGGTCAGCAGTGCGGGTCTGCCGGAGCGCGGAATCCGTGCACTGTTGCAGGCCCTTGCGCCACATCCTGTCTGCGTGGTGGTGGAGGCAACTGACCAGGTGCCGCAGGAATGCATGACCGCATTGCTGCAGACCGCACTTTCCACACGCAATCTGCTGCTCGTGTTTACCCGGGAGCGGTCAGACGAAACCCTGCTGGCGGAGCCGCGGGTGGCCACCAAAGCAACAACGCTGCCATTGTCGATGCTGGACAAAGCAGATCTGCGCAGCCTGCTCGCCGATCTGCTGTCCCAGAGTGAAGCCCGGGTACGGGAACTGGCCAGCGAAGTGCACGAGAAGACTGACGGTCTGCCGGGTGACGTGCTCGCTCTGGTGGAGGAACTGCACCGTGCTGCGGCCATCACCCACAACGCCAGCGATGGCACCTGGTCATGGGATCTGGAACGGGTCCGCGGCCACTACTTCAGCAACAATACCTCGGCCCGCGTGCGCCAGCAGCTGTCAATGCTGCCGGCAGAAACCGCCATTGTCCTCGAACAGGCTTCCGCTGTCGGCGATCAGTTTGCGGTCTCACTGCTCGCCGCGCTCGCCGGCGAAGACGACACTACGCTTGCCACGAGGCTGCGCCCGGCCATTACCCAGGGTCTGATCGTTGTCAATCCAACCGTCCAGAGTCTTAAAAAAGCGCGTGGCGAAAAGGACGGGAAGTCACCCAGCTACGCTGAACGTCTGCACTATCAGTTCTCTCATCCGCGCATTCGAGCACTTGTCTACAGCCGCATCAGCGACGCGGACAAGCTCGAACTGCATACCCGCATTGCCGCGGAACTGAAAAGCGGTGGACGGCCGTCCGCGCCGCTTCTGCTGCAGATTGCCGAACACATGAATGCGGCTGCCAATCCAATCTCGATGGCGCTCGAAGACGCCCGCAGCGTTGCCCACTTCAATCTGCTGGCGGCACGCGAAACGCTGCAGCAGGGTGCCTTTCAGCAAGCCTACAAATACGCCCGCAGCGGCCTGTCGCTGGTTGACGGCCGGGTGGCGGCAGACGATGCGCTGCGCATCGAGCTGTGTCAGTGTGCTGCTGAAGCCGCTTTCTTCTGCGGCGATTTCGATCAACTGGATCGGGTGCTGGCCAGCGTACCCGAACACATCCGCAATCTGGATGAGATCAGAGTGCGCGCCGCCGTTGTCCAGAACCGACTGCTCGAAGCCCGGGATTTGGTCCACCAGGCGCTGGAAGATCTCGGCTATCGGCTGCCGCAGCTGCGCCGTCCCCGTATGACTGCACTGATTGGCTCCATACGGGGACGCCTGCCGAACACGCCAAAACCGGCTCCAGTGATCGACAACATCAATCTGCACCAGTCTTTCCGTCTGGTCGGCTTCCTGCTGCACCTGAGCTACCACCTCGGCGAACGCGGCCTGGCCGTCTACAGCGAAGATCTGCTGCGTCGAGCGGCGAGTCAGGGCTACTGCGCTGATATTGCCTTTGCCGCCGCGGCCCGCGCCGTCACCGCAATCGCCGGAGACGACATCAAACTGGCACAGCGCTGCGCGCTCGATGCCCGTGCGCTGGCTAATCAGTTTGCTGGCGATCCCTTTGCCAATCGCGCCAACATTGTTCTCAGCGGGCTGGTGGAACCCTGGTTCGGCGGACTTGATCAGACACTGAGCAGCCTCTCCGAGCAATTGGCGGCCAGCATGGCGATGCAGGATTTCGAATTCGCTGCCACAGCCAGTGCGCTGTATGCCACCAATGGCCTGATCAGGGGTATGGAACTCAGCTCTCTGAAACGCGGCCTGGCTGAACAGATCGGTCATATTTCCCAGTACCGTCATGTCACCGGCATCAATATCTCGAACTTCGTGCAGCAGCTGGTAACCAGTCTGCTTGGGCAGACCGAAATGGAACCCCGCGATGACGGTCACCTGGCAATCACAAATCCGGACGACCGGGTTGCGCATGCTTATGTGTACGTGCTGCGGCTCTATTACGCTCTGCTGTTCAATGACTTTCAGGGTGCCAGGGAAATTCTGCCGATGGCGGCACAGTACGCGGAAGCGCTGGCCGGCTCACCGCTGCTGGTGATCTACACCTTCACTGACGGCCTGCTCAATCTGCGTGCATCTTCCCGCAATGCGCAGCGCGTTGGCACCCGCAGCCTGCGCCTGTTGCAGCGCTGGCAGAAAAATGGCGCGACACAGGCCGCACCGAAACGATGGATTCTCGAAGCGGAACTTGCCTGGCGCCACGGCAGTACCACCCAGGCACTCGAGTATTTTGAGACCGCGGCCGAAGAGGCCCGCCGCCAGGGGCTCGCCAACGACGAAGCGCTTGCTTACGAACTCGCCGCCCGGGCTTCCGAAAGCAAAGGCCGCACCGATTTCGCCAAACTGTTTGCCCGCAACGCCTACCACGCGTATCTGCGCTGGGGTGCTACCGCCAAGGCCACCCAGCTGGAGCGCGAGTTTTACGGTCTGCTGACGGAATCCGGTCACAGCAACGTCAGTCAGGCACTCAGTATGGGAGATCTGGCGGACCTCACCGTACGCGATTTTCATAGCCATACGCATAGTTTCCAGAGCGCAGAGCTGAACGAACATATTGTCGATACCACGACTGTGCTACGTGCCGCACAGACCATTTCCGGCGAAATCCTGCTGGATCGGGTGTTGACCAAACTGCTGCGGCTGGTGCTTGAACATGCCGGCGCACAGAAAGCCTGCATGCTGCTCAGTCAGGATAGGCGGCTGTCGGTGGAAGCCATTGCCTCAGTTGATGGAGGTCCGACCCGACGTCTGCATCCACCGGTACCGCTGGAGTCGTCCGAGGATGTACCGGAAAGCATCATCCAGTTCGTCGCCCGTACCAAGGAGACCCTGGTGCTGACCGATGCTACCCAGGAAGACGTATTCACACAGGATCCCTACATCAAACGGCTGCAACCCCTGTCGGTGCTGTGTCTGCCAATTGTTCACCGTGGCGATGTCACCGGCATTCTCTACGTCGAACACCGCTGGCTGACAGGCGTATTCACCGCCCAACGGGTCGAGGTGCTGGCGCTCCTGGCCTCGCAGGCGTCCATCTCCATCGAAAACGCCCGCCTCTACGCAGATCTGCAGTCTACTCAGGATGAATACCGGGCACTGTATGACAATGCCATTGAAGGGCTGTTCCGGATCAGCTCTGACGGCCTGCTGCTCAGCGCCAATCCGACGCTGGCGAGAATTCTCGGATTCGACAACGTCTCCCAGCTGCAGGACGAGTACCGCGATCTGATTGACCGGGTCTTTCTGCAGGACGAACAGGCGCGGCAGTTTCTGTCGAACCTGGAGGAAGACCGACTCGTCAACGGCTTCGAAGCCCAGGGCATCACCCGGGACGGCAGAATTTTCTGGATGGCGCTGACGGCCCGGCTCAACCGGGACCCGGATCAGGGAGACTTCATCGACGGTTCACTGATCGACATTTCCGAGCGGATTCAGCGCGAACATGCGGATAAACAGCGCCAGATCGCGGAAGCGGCCACCAAGGCCAAGAGCGAATTTCTGGCCAACATGAGCCACGAAATCCGCACACCGATGAATGCAATTGTCGGCTTCTCCAAACTCGCGCTGGAATCCGATCTCGACCGTAAACAGCACGAATACCTGATGTCGATCAGCAATGCCGCGGAAAACCTGCTGACGCTGGTCAGCGACGTGCTCGATTTTTCCAAGATCGAGGCGGGCAAACTCGTACTGGAAACACGGCCATTCCGGCCCGCCGAGCTGCTGGTGGAAGTCGAGAGGCTGTTCCGGACCGAACTGCGACGTAAGAACCTGAACCTGAAGATCGACAATCGAACCCTCGAGGATCCGGCTTTTCCCGAACACGGCCGCCTGGTGGGAGACGCGCTGCGCTTGCAGCAGGTGCTGGTCAATCTCGTCGGCAACGCGATCAAATTCACCGAAGCCGGTGAAATCGGTCTGACAGCAGAAGTCGTCGCTGCAAGCTCACCGGAAATTGTGCTGGGTCTGTCCGTCAGCGATACCGGCATTGGTATCAGTGAGGAACAGCAGCAGAGGCTGTTCGATTCTTTCGAACAGGCCGAATCGTCCACGACCAGACGCTATGGCGGTACCGGTCTGGGTCTGACGATCTGCCGGCGCCTGGTTGAGGTCATGGGCGGCGAAATCAGCATCGACTCGCAGCCTGGCGAAGGCAGCTGTTTCAGCTTCACCGTACACCTGCAGTATCCCGAAGCACTCGAAGGCGACGATCACCCGCAAATTCAGGCACAGCCAAGCGAATACATGCTGCATGATCAGCATATTCTGGTTGCCGAAGACAACCCCATCAATCAGCAGCTGGCGCTGGAGTTTCTCGAACGTGGCGGCGCCAGGGTGGACATCGCGGAAACCGGTCGGCAGGCGGTGGAGAAGGCCACCGCCCAGGCTTATGACGCCATCCTGATGGACATCCATATGCCGGAACTCGATGGACTCGAGGCCTCCCGTATGCTGCGCGAACAGGGACTCACCGTACCGATCATTGCGGTTTCAGCCGATGCGCTGTCTACCAGCAAGGAGGCTGCCGCAGAGGCCGGCTGCAACGCCTACATCACCAAACCCATTGATTTCGGCACCCTGCTGTCAGAGCTCGCCCGCCTGCTGCCGGTACACGACGCTCACAATCTGAAGCGACGGGCCAGCGACCGCAGCGACGGACACGCAGAGGCGCTGGCTGCGCTGCCACTGCGACGTCTGCCCGGCATCGATATCGGCGAGGCCATTCGTGGCCACAACGGTAACGTCAAACTGATGATCAAACTGATGGGTGATTTCGGTCGCTACTACGGTGACGCCAGTGCGAAGATGCGCGCTCACGTCACCGACGGTCAGCTCGAAGAGGCCGAACGGCTGGCGCACAACCTGCACGGGGTGGCCGGCAGTTTTGGTGCCCGCCGCCTGAAAGAAGCCGCCAAAACCCTGGAACTCGCGCTGGCCGAGGGCGATCGCAAGAACCTGATCGGTCTGGTGCGCAGTTTTGAAGTCGCGCTGACAGAAGTTCTGGAGTCGACCGAATCGCTGGCAAGCGATGAAATCCGTTTCAGAGCATCGGATTTTGGCGAGGCGTAATATCGACCACGTCGAGTTTGCGCAGCAGCGACTGCGAATCGGCTGCCAGCGAGACGAAGTCAAACAGATCACCGTCACCCAGGTGTGAGGGAACGACGTGACGCAGACTGCGGGCAATACTCTCGACCCTGCCTGGCGCCGACTCATCCCAGCCCCTGAGCATCTCCTTGACGACCTGCCGCTGCAGATTCTCCTGTGAACCGCACAGATTGCAGGGAATGATCGGAAAGCTGCGAACGTCCGCGTAGCGCTCAATGTCCGCTTCCCGAACATAAAACAGCGGGCGGATCACCACATTGGCGCCGTCGTCGCTTTTCAGCTTCGGCGGCATCGCTTTCAGTCGGCCGCCATGGAACAGGTTCAGAAACAGCGTTTCCACCACATCGTCCAGATGATGACCAAGTGCAATTTTGCTGGCGCCGATGCGTCTGGCAAAGCTGTAGAGAATTCCCCGCCGCAGCCGCGAGCAGACCGGGCAGGTGGTTTTCCCGGCTGGCGTCAACTCCTGGACGATGCTGTAGGTGTCTTCTTCCAGAATATGGAACTCAACCCCAAGCGAATGCAGGTACTCCGGCAGCACATGCTGCGGAAACCCCGGCTGTTTCTGATCAAGATTGACCGCAACCAGCTCGAAATCGATGGGTGCATGCTGCTGCAGACTCAACAGCATGTCGAGCATGGCATACGAGTCTTTACCACCAGACAGACAAACCATGACCTTATCGCCCGGATCGATCATGCCGTACTCGACAATGGCTCTTCCCACCAGGCGGCGGAGTTTTTTGTGCAGCTTGTTCTGTTCGTAGCGTACGCGCCGCGCGTTCTGCGCCGTGGTCACTGCCACCTCGAGATTGCCAAAGAGGGAGGCGTTTTACTCTGCTGACCGACGTTGCGCAAGCTGGGATGCGCAATGGATGCAGCTGCCGGCGGCGGCCTCTTCTGCCGGGTCGCCAGTCATGCGTCGGCTAGTTGAGTCCCCGCAGCACCATGATCGGCGGCGAAGATATCAGTGACCGCGTCCCGATCATGCCGACGCTGAGCACCAGCAGCGCGCCAACCAGCGGCCCGGTTACCCACAGCCACGGATGCAGACTGAAGCCGAGTTCAAATACCTGCGTCTGCAGGATGGCCACAGTCAGCTCTGCCCCGACCACGGCAACGGTTCCCGCAAAAAGACCCAGGGTGGCAAATTCCACGGCCAGCGAGCCGGTGATGAGTTTGCGGGTGCCACCCAGCGTGCGTACCAGAGCGTGTTCGGCCATACGACCATCTTTACTGGCCTGAATACTGGCCACCAGCACCAGGCAACCCGAAGCCAGTACCAGCCCGAGCACCAGTTCCACCGCCTGAGTTACCCGGTCAATGATGCTTTTCACCTGAGCAATCAGTGCATCCACTTCGATCACGGTGATGGTCGGAAACTTCGCCAGCAGCTCGTTCAGAAACAGCTTGTTTTCAGGTTCGAGAAAAAAGCTGGTCATGTAGGTGGCAGGAAACGACTCCAGCGCACCTGGCGAGAAGATGATGAAGAAGTTCGGCCGCATGCTCTCCCAGTCGAGTCGCCGCAGATTGGTGATCTCGGCAGTCAGCTGTTGTCCGGCAATATCAAACGTCAGAACGTCGCCGACGTCGAGGCCGAGGTCCTCGGCGTAATCGTCTTCCAGCGACACCATCGAGCGGGTGTCGTCTGCATCCCACCACTCACCGGCAACAACCGTGTTGTCCCCCGGCAGTTCGCTGGCCCAGGTCAGATTGCGCCCCGAGCGCAGCCGGGGACCTTCTCCGCCATGCGGGCGATGGGTCTCTTCCCACTGCTTGGCATCGATGCCGTTCACCGCCACAGTGCGTCCGCGGATCATCGGATACAGTCCACCCTGATCACTGGCATTGGCATCCAGCATGCGCCCGATTTCATCAACCGATTCCGGCGAGATATTCAGCGCAAAATGGTTGGGCGCATTGTCCGGCACCTGATTGCGCCACTCATCGAGCAGTGCAGTGCGCAGCAGCAGCAGGATCAGCAGCAGCATGATGGCCAGACCGAATATCAGAATCTGTGCGGTGTTTTCCCGCCGGCGCCGTTGCAGCCCCGCCAGCGCCAGGCGCCAGCCACTGCCGGCCTGCATACCGAGCACCCGGCCACCGCGCAGCAGCAGATGTGCAAGCACGCCAAACAGCGCCAGCGCGCTGAGAGTGCCCACCAGCGTCCAGAAGGTCAGAAACAGACTGCCGCTGTACCAGATCAGCAGACCGAGACTGCCGGCGACCGCAGCACCATAGCTGATGACCTGCGAGGGCGGTGCGGCGCCGAGATCCCGGCGGATAACCCGCATCGGAGAAATGTTCTTCAGATGCAGCAACGGCGGCAGAGCAAAAGCCAGTGCACAGATGAAGCCGGTAACCGCACCAAGCGCCAGCGGCCGCAGGCTTGGCATCGGCAATGACACTGGTATCAGGCTCTGCAGTACGGCGACGATGGCGAGATGCAGGCCAGCGCCGACCAGCAGTCCGAATACCACGCCAACGGTGCCGATCACCGACAGCAGCAGCAGATAACCGCTGAGGATCTGGTTGGGCGTCGCACCCAGCGTTTTCAGAACACCGACATGATCGTAGTGGCGCCGTGCATAACGATGTGCACTCAGAGCAACCGCGACACCGGCAAGCAGCACGCCAAGCAGACCTCCAAGCAGCAGAAAACTTTCCGCCCGCCCGAGTGCCGAACCGATGGAAGGTGAGCTTTCACGGATACCGCGCCACCAGTAGTTCGGATCTTCATCCAGCGCCAGTGACTCTTTCAGCTCGGTAAGCGCTGCATCCTCTCCCCGCAGCAGCAGGCGATAGGAAATTCTGCTGCCGGGCTGCACAACTTCGGTCGCCGGCACGTCTTCGATACGCATCAGCAACCGTGGTCCGAGATCGTACATGCTGCCGCCGCGATCCGGCTCCTGGGTAAGTACCCTGGCCACCTTCAGCGAAGCGAAACCCACCTCAATCTCGTCTCCGAGTGTGATGCCCAGCGCCGGAAACAGGCGCGAATCCATCCACACTTCGCCGCGCGCCGGCAGCTCTCTGGTCGGCGTTCCGACGCCGAACGGCGCATCGGCGACCTGCAACACGCCCCGCAACGGATAACCCGTACCAACCGCTTTGACGCTGACCAGCTGATTGCGCTCATCCGCCGCAAACACCATGGAAGGAAATGCCATGGTATCGGCCAGCTGCAG
>Ga0055474_10000037_pt1 | contig 23696 bp, 15 predicted proteins | sample Muzzi_PWA_D1_FD_57680 | JGI IMG/M metagenome (GOLD analysis project Ga0055474, IMG submission 57680) | Wetland microbial communities from San Francisco Bay, California, USA, that impact long-term carbon sequestration - Muzzi_PWA_D1 | ecosystem: Environmental > Aquatic > Marine > Wetlands ... | reverse complement strand
TCGTTTGCTCATCCGCGGTGAACCGCCCGGTGCGGACCCGCATGCCGGGTGGTGTGGGGGCTGGGGGCTAAACAACCCTGGCTACCCGATTCGGCCCCTCAACCATAGCCCGGCTGCCATGGCAGAGCCCCTAGATTCACCCGGCGGTACGGTGGTCCTCTCGATTCGGAGGACACCTATCTGAAGCGACTTCGTGTCGCCGAACGTTGTTGCCGGTCAGCTGCGGGGCGTAGCCTCGTCGGCTTCAGTGGCTGGTTGGTCAGCCTCACGCTGAAAGTGTTCCATTGCTCGAGACAGTGCCTTGACGATCCGCTCCCGCTTTGTGTTCGCAAATAGGTCCCCTGGCAGCCGCTCAAACCAACGCTGCCTTTCCCCGTGGTCACCCCCGAACTTCCACAACTCACCTTCTGGAATTCGCGTGGACGGCCGCATCTTCTGATCGAAGTGGGCGAGGCAGACTTCGAGTTGCTCGAGCGAGTGGAACTCGAATGTGAATCCGCATTCTCGGACGAAGTAGACCCAAGTCGGGTCGAGTACTTGGTCCTTGGTGCGATCCGGCTCACAACCATCACCCCACATGTGGTTTATGTGGGTCGATGGTTGGTACTTCTCTTTCCAGTGCTTCGCCATAACTAGTCTGGCCAACGTTGCTGAGGTAAGCGGCGGCGCCAGCCGTCCGCTCCAGCCCCCGCTGCCGCTTCCGACCATAAGCCTCTTCCCTTCATGATGTTACGGGCAAAATATACCGGCTCGCAGTACTCGGTCAAGAGCATTCTTCAGGCTCTCCTCAACATAGTGTGGGTAAGGGCGGCTTGAGTTTACGCCCCCCGCAGTGGAGACAGATCATTGCCGCGAGGCTCTGGTGAGAGTGAAACTCGTAGGCCCTTCGCGCGACCATGGGGATCTTCCACCCTCGTCTTGCCCCACAGCAAATTCGGTTGCTTCGCGGGCCTCCGTAATAATATCGGCACCAACGAGCCGCGAGACCCCAAGCTTTTTCAGCGCTTCGCCGACCATCCCATTTCCCGCTCCCAGGTCCAGGACCCGAAGCGAATTGGGGTGATCGCTGGACTGCGAAATAGAATCTCGGAGGACTTCCACGACAGTCGTTGGGGACTGACACTTCAGCCGGTCGCATACGACTTGTTCGTAGAGGCCCGGAACGGAGAATATGCGGTCATAATCGTGGAGAAGGATCTTCTCCGCTGCGTTGTCGGTTTCCGGGTAGAAGTAGGCCTCGTCTTGGCACAGTTCCTTCACAATGATGTTAGCGGCAAGGTGCACTCCAGGCTTTCATCGCTGCGTGGAGGCCAGTCGCCGGTGCAGTGGGGGAGGTCTGCTGTATTGGCGGTTCCCCCAAGGCGCCCAACGCGTCCGTGGGGCGACCGGTAAGCGGCGCCAAACCACCGATCCTGACCTCCCTCCCTCTCACCACCGTTCCCGCCGCCAACTCTGGAGCATGTGCAGGTAGTTGGCGCGCTCGTAGGCGTGGGGGTTGGGGGAGCGGGCGAGGCTCATGGAGCCGCGCATCTGGGCGAGGGAGTGGTATTCGTGCTCTTCGAGCCAGTCTTCCAACTCGCGGCGCAGCAGGAGGAGGCGCTCGGGGCCGTGGCGCAGGAGGGCGGAGACGATCTGGACGGCGTGGGCGCCGCACATGACGGCCTTGATGGCGTCCTGAACGGTGTGGACGCCGCCGGTGACGGCCAGGGAGGCTTTCACCTGACCCTCCAGGATGGCGAGCCAGCGCAGCCGCAGCAGGAGTTCGGAGGAGTCGGAGAGGTGGAGGGTGCGTTCCACCTCCAGCGCTTCGATGTCGATGTCCGCCTGGTAGAAGCGGTTGAAGAGCACCAGGCCATCGACCCCGGCCTCGTCGAGGCGGTGGGCGAGGTGGGGGAGGGCGGTGTAGAAGGGGGAGAGCTTGACCGCCAGGGGGAGGTCGCCCAGGGCTTCCCGGGTGGCGCGGACGATGGCGAGGATGCGGTTCTCCACGTCCTCGCTGGTTTCCTGGGGATCGGTGATCAACTCGTAAATGTTCAATTCCAGCCCGTCGGCGCCGGCCTGACGGATGAGGCGGGCCAGTTCCAGCCAACCACCCCGGGTGGTGCCATTCAGGGAGGCGATGATGGGCACCTGGACGGCGGCTTTGAGGCTCTGCAACTGTTCCAGGTATTCGTGGGGACCGAGGGCGAAGGCGTCGGGTTCCGGGAAGTAGGAGAGGGCCTCGGCGAAGGCTTCGGCGGGCTCCTCCATGGCGCGGACGGTGGCCATTTCCTCGCCGATGATCTGCTCCTCGAAGAGGGAGTGCATGGTGATCAAAGGCGCCCCGGCGTCCTCCAACCGCCGCACGGTGTCCAGGTCGTCCACCAGCGGCGAGGCTCCCGGCACGAAGGGGTGGGGGAGGGTAAACCCAAGATAACGCGTGCTCAGATCCATGGTGTGGTTCTCCCAGCCTGCTGTGTCGTGGGGGCCGCGTTGGGCGGGCAGGCTCCCGTGGCCGCCCTGTCTTTTGCGGTGAGCGTCCTGGTCCGGACCCCGGGTTTCCACCCGGGGCTACCCAATGGCACCCGGTCGGGTGCATCAAGGCAAGGGCAGGCCCAGGGGCCTGCCCCTACACGGCGGATCTTGTAGGGGCGGCCCCCCGTGGCCGCCCTGTCTTTTGCCGTGGTCGCCCTGGTCCGGTCCCCGGGTTTCCACCCGGGACCAGTCGGCGGCGCGTCAGTTCGCATCGGTCCCCTCCTCCACCGCGGAATCCGGCTGCGGGATCGTCAACCCCGCCAGTTGTTGGTACACCGCGCGGCGCTGGTCGGCTTGCTCCTGGGCCTGGCGCAGGAAGCGGCGGTAGCGCTGGGGGTCTTGTTTTTCCACCATGCGGAAGCGGGCCTCGGCCTGCATGTACTCGGCGACGCGGCCCTTGGGGGCGGCGGAATCGAGCTTCAGGGGCGGCTTGCCGACGGCGGCGCGGCGGGGGTCGTAGCGGTACAGGGGCCAGATGCCGCTCTCCACGGCGCGTTTCTGTTGCTCCGGCCCGTGAGCCAGGTCGTAGCCGTGGGCGATGCAATGGCTGTAGGCGATGACCAGGGAGGGGCCGGGGAAGGCTTCGGCCTCGCGCAGGGCCTCGACGGTCTGGTTCATCTTGCCACCGAAGGCCACCCGGGCGACGTAGACGTGGCCGTAGCTCATCATCTCCAGTCCCAGGTCTTTCTTCGCCAGCTCCTTGCCCGTGGCGGCGAATTTGGCGGCGGCGCCCAGGGGGGTGGCTTTGGATTGCTGGCCGCCGGTGTTGGAGTAGACCTCCGTGTCCAGGACCAGGACGTTGACGTTGCGCCCCAGGGCGAGGACGTGGTCCAGGCCGCCGTAGCCGATGTCGTAGGCCCAGCCGTCGCCCCCCACCAGCCAGACGCTCTTGGGCACCAGGTACTCGGCGAGGCCCATCAGTCGGGGGGCCTGGAGATGCGTCAGGCCTTCCAGACGCTCTCGCAGCAGCGCCACCCGGCTGCGCTGGGCGCCGATGTCCGCCCCGTCGGCGGCGGCTGGTTCCAGAATCGCGCGGGCGAGCTCTTCGCCGACCGGATCAGCCAGTTCCTCCAGCAAGCGCCGGGCCTGGCCGCTGAGGTGGTCCACCGCCAGGCGCAGCCCCAGGCCAAACTCGGCGTTGTCCTCGAACAGGGAGTTGGCCCACGCCGGGCCGCGGCCTTCGGCGTTGACGGCCCACGGGGTGGTGGGCAGGTTGCCGCCGAAGATGGAGGAGCAGCCGGTGGCGTTGGCGATCAGCAGGCGATCGCCGAAGAGTTGGGAGAGGAGCTTCAGATACGGGGTTTCGCCGCAGCCAGCGCAGGCGCCGGAGTACTCGAAGAGGGGGCGCAGGAACTGGCTCCCCTTGGCGTCCAGCCGTTTGATCTGGGTGGAATCGACCTCCGGCAGCTCCAGGAAGAAGCGGTACCGTTCCCGCTCCTGCTCCAGCACCGGGGCCAACGGCTCCATGTGGATCGCTTTCTGGCGCGGGTTGCTCTTGTTGCGGGCGGGGCAGACCTCGACGCACAGGTGGCAGCCGGTGCAATCCTCCGGGGCGACCTGGAGGGTGTAGCTGGATCCCTTGAAGTCCGGCGCCCGGTACGGGGTGGAGAGGAAGTTCTCCGGCGCGCCCGGTTTCCCATCGAGGGCCTCCGGCGGGTAGACCTTGGCGCGGATGGCGGCGTGGGGGCAGGCGAGGGCGCATTGGTTGCACTGGATGCAGACCTCGGGGTCCCACAGTGGCACCTCCCGGGCGATGCGGCGTTTTTCCCACTGGCTGGTGGCGGTGGGCCAGGTGCCGTCCACCGGGAAGGCGGAGACGGGGAGAGCGTCCCCCTTGCCCGCCAGGAGGACGGCGGTGACCCGCTGCACGAAGTCCGGGGCCTCGGCGGCCACCAGGGGCGGGCGGTGGTTTTGAGAATCGGCGACGTCCGGCACCGGAACCGCCTCCAGGTGCTCCAGCGCCCGGTCCACCGCCGCGAAGTTCCGCCGCACGACCTCCCGCCCCCGCTTGCCGTAGCTTTTCTGGATGGTCGCCTTGATGCCCTGGATGGCCGCCTCCATGGGCAGCACACCGGTGAGATGAAAGAAGGCCACCTGCATGATGGTGTTGATGCGTCCCCCCAGCCCCGCCTCTTTGGCGACCTGGTAGGCGTCCAGCACGTAGAGACGAAGACCCTTTTCCAGGATGCCATCCTGCACCTCGCGGTTCAGGTGACTCCAGACCGTGGTGGCGGGGTGGGGGGAGTTCAACAAGAGGGTGGCACCGGGGGTGGCGCACTCCAGCACATCGAGGCGGTCCAGCAGGTTGAACTGGTGGCAGGCCACGAAGTTCGCCCGCCGGATCAGGTAGGTGGAACGGATCGGCCGGGGACCGAAGCGCAGGTGGGAGATGGTCACCGCCCCGGCCTTCTTCGAGTCGTAGACGAAATAGCCCTGGGTGTAGAGGTCCGTGGCCTCGGCGATCAATTTGATGGAGCCCTTGTTGGCCCCCACTGTGCCGTCGGAGCCCAGGCCGAAGAACATGGCGCGCACCGTCTCGTCCGGCTCGATATCGAAGTCCGCATCGAGGGGCAGGGAGGTGTGGGTGATGTCATCGACGATGCCGACGGTGAAGTCGTGGCGCGGGGCGTCCTGGCGCAGGTGGTCGAAGACCGCCTTGACCGCCGCCGGGTTGAATTCCTTGGAGGACAGGCCGTAGCGCCCGCCGACCACCTGGCACTGTCGGGGTTCGGGGCTCCGGGCCCGGTTGGCGAGGGCCGCCACGACGTCCAGGTAGAGGGGTTCGCCGGGGCTGCCGGGTTCCTTGGTGCGGTCCAGTACCGCCACGATGCGGGCGGTGGCGGGCAGGGCGGCGAGGAAGGCTGCCGTGTCGAAGGGGCGGTAGAGGCGCACCTTGACGATCCCCACCTTTTCCCCCGCCGCCACCAGATGATCCACCGTCTCGTGGGCCGCTTCCGTGCCGGAGCCCATCAGCACCATCACCCGTTCCGCCTCCGGATGCCCGTGGTAGTCGAAGCGGTGGTACTGGCGCCCGGTGCGCGCCGCCAGCTGGTCGAAGGTCTCCTGCACGATGCCCGGGGTGGCCTGATAGAAGCGGTTGGCGGCCTCGCGGGCCTGGAAGAAGGCGTCGGGGTTCTGGGCGGTGCCCCGCAGCACCGGGTGGTCCGGGGTCAGAGCGCGGTGGCGGTGGGCCTCGATGGCGTCGCCGTCGAGGAGGGCCGCGAGGTCGTCGTCGGAGAGCATCTCCACCGGGGCGATCTCATGGGAGGTGCGAAAGCCGTCGAAGAAATGGAGGAAGGGCACCCGGCTGCGCAGGGTCGCCGCCTGGGCCACCAGGGCGAAGTCGTGGGCCTCCTGGGGGGACGAGGAGGCCAGCAGGGCGAACCCCGTGGGCCGCGCGGCCATGACGTCGGAGTGGTCCCCGAAGATCGACAGGGCATGGGTCGCGATCGTGCGCGCCGCCACATGGAGGGCGCAGGGGGTCAGCTCGCCAGCGATTTTGTAGAGGTTGGGGAGCATCAGCAGCAAGCCCTGGGAGGCGGTGAAGGTAGTGGTCAGCGACCCCCCTTGCAACGCTCCATGGACCGTGCCCGCCGCGCCCCCCTCGGATTGCATCTCCACCACCTGGGGCACGTCGCCCCACAGATTCGCCCGCCCCTGCCCCGCCCACGCATCGGCCAACTCCCCCATGGGGGAGGCCGGGGTGATGGGGTAGATGGCGATGACTTCGTTGCACCGGTACGCCACCGAGGCCACCGCCTCGTTGCCGTCCATCGCGATGCCGCGCCGCTTTGTCATGGGTTCCCTCCCGTCGGTGTGCCTGCCTCACCCTAGCGAGATCGGCAACGGGGGGCGCCACCCGGAAGGGTGGTGAAAGGCGGTTCGCCACCGCCCCGGGAGAAGCTTCCGGCCACCCATCACCGTGTGGTGCTCGGTCTCTGAGGGTTCAGACTGGTTTATGGGGGGGAGAGGCATGAACCCAGGATCCAACAAAGGGGAAAAGCCATGGAAGACCTGTTTCGATTTCTGATGATGCGTCCCGCCGACGAGGTTGCCATGGCGGCGGGTTTATCCCTCAAAAAGTCCACCCAATTTCAGGAAGCGCTGGCCACCGCCGCGGTCGCCGAGGAGGCTCCGGTCGCGATTCTGCAAGCGGCGCGGCAATTTGTGGACGGCGGTAGCTACGCCCCGTCCGTCGAGGCTTTGCATCTGGGCGAGAGGATGGAACAGCTCCGGGACGCCATCGAGGAGGAAGGGATCTCCGTCCTGACAGAGCTGGCAGTCAAGATCGCCGAGATCTTCGAGATGCGCTCGGATGAACTGATCGAATCGGACGCCTTCGTGGCGGACGAGCGAACTCTCGCGGATACTATTTTGGCCATCAAATTGGTGCCGGAGGAGCATGGGCGACCCCTGGCCGCTCTGACGCGAGTGCTCCAGACCATGGCGCTGGTGCAGCGCGTGGCGGCGGTGGACAAGGCGGTCGAGGGCCATGTTCCGGCGGTGCTGAACACCACTCTGGTACTCCCCGGAGCCCTGTCCGAGGGTTTGAAACAGCGCAAGCCCCCGGAGACGGTGACTCTTCCCGAGCAGCCCGACCGCCGCAAGAAGTTGGAGAAGGCGCGGGAGGACGCTGGAGTGTTCTCCCGAGCGGTGGAAGAGATCATGGTGCTGCGGGCTGATGACCTGCGTCTGGAACTGCCCGCGCCACCGGTGGTGGAGGAACGGGAGCGGCAGCGCATCCCCGAGGGTCGGGATGGCTTCAGTGCGCCAGCGGGTCTAGGGGTTGGGGAGGTGGGGAAACTGAAGCTCAAGGAGGCGGCCGTCGGGCGCCTCAGCAAGGGGACGGAACGAGCGCTGCGCACCCGCGGGCTTTCCGCCGTGGAGCAATCGGTGGAAGAGCTGGTGGCGGGGCTCGATGGTGGGTTGATGCGAGTCACCCGGGAGATCAGCGAGTTGGAGCCGCCCCCCATGGTGGCGACCTTCGGCCATGTCGGCGGCATTGCCCTGGGTATCGATTCCGGTCTCCTGGAGGCCGGGGTGCTGGGGGATGTGGAGGTGGTGGGCGATCTGGGAATCCCGACCACCTTCGGCGACCTGGAACCCGCGGGGGTTGGCGAGTTGTTGCTCGTCAAACAGCAAATCAAGAAGTACCAGGGCGGAGACATCGCCCACATCGAGAATATTCTCGAAGGGGAGAGCAAGAATCGCGAGCATCGGCGGTTGCGTCGCACCGAGGAATTCACCCTCGAGGAGACCGAAACGGAGAAGGAAGAAGAGCGAGATCTTCAGTCCACCGATCGCTTTGAATTGCAGAAGGAGACCCAGGAGACCCTCAAGCAGGAGCAGAGCATCGAAGCGGGACTCAAGGTTTCCGGGGGGTATGGACCGTTCATCCAGTTTGAAGCCAACGCCAAGTTCGCCGCCAAGAAGTCCAAGGAGCGCTCCACCAAGACCGCCTCGAAATTCTCCAAGGAAATCGTCAGCAAATCGGTGAGCAAATTCCGCGAGAAGGTGCGCCAGCAGCGTTCCCTGAAGGTGACGGAGGAAGTGGAGGAGACCAACCAGCATGGCTTCGACAACCCGGCGGGCAACGGTCCCGTGATCGGGGTCTACCAATGGGTGGACAAGATCTATGAGGCCCAGGTGTACAACTATGGCCTGCGGACGCTCTACGACCTCATGGTGCCGGAGCCCGCCGCCTTCCTGACGGTGGCTCTACAGAAGAATCTGGCCCAGGAAGCCGGTCTCACCAAACCCATCCCCTTCACCCTGAAGCCCAACCAGTTGACGGAGTACAACTACCACCAGTACGTCCAGCGCTACCAGGTGACCGATGCGGAGCCGCCGCCGGAGAAATTCACCACGGTTTCGAAAGCCTTCAGCGCCGGGCCGGACTCCGGGGATTCCCCCACCAAGGGTGGCTACACCGCCAGCGAGGACCTGGTGTTGCCCAACGGTTACGAGGCCATTTATGGCCACGGTGGTGTCACCTTCAACCTCTGGGAGAGCGACGCATCGGTGGATATGTTCATCGGTCGCCGCGGACACCGCTTCAGCAACGACGGCAATTGGCGGTGGGGCAGTAGCCTGGATTACGAAGTGGGCTCCATCCCGATCACCGCGAAGACCTTCCGCACCTCCCTCTACGCCGCCGCCGTCGAGGTCAACTGTCGGCGCACGGCGCGGGCCATGGACGAATGGCGGCACGCAACGCACGCTTCCATCCTGAATGCCTATCTCAAGCTGAAGGCGGACTATGAGGAGAAGCTCGCCGAGCTGGTGATCCAGGAAGGGATCGGCGTGGAGGGCCGCAATCCCAAGGCGAATCGCCAGTTGGAGCGGGGCGAGCTGAAGAAGGCGTGCATTTCGCTCATGACCCAGCAGCACTTCAACCTCTTCGATTCCATCGAGACGGGCGCCGATGGTCGGCCTCAGATCGACCTGGACGAGGCGAAGAAGGAGGGACCCTACATCCGCTTCTTCGAGCAGGCGTTCGAGTGGGAAAATATGGCGTACGTGTTCTATCCCTACTTCTGGGGCCGCAAAAACCAGTGGGTGAAGCGGATTCAGTATCAGGACGCCGATCCTCAGTTCATGGAATTCGTCATGGCGGGGGCGGCGCGGGTCGTGGTCCCGGCGCGGCCCGGCTTCGAGGGGGCGGTGGAGCACTTCCTGACCACCGGTCAGGTGTGGGGCGGCGGCGAATTGCCGGATATCACCAATCCCCTCTACCTGCCCATCGTCGAGGAGATCAAGAAGCAGTTGGGGGCGCCCGGCGACGAAGAGCCGCGGGGGGAGCCCTGGGAGGTCACCCTGCCGACGACCTTGGTGCGGTTGCGACCGGATGGCTCCCTGCCCACCTGGAGCCAGGATGCCTCTGGCGCCTGGGTAGCGGATGGGGAGTAGAGGCTCGCCATGGCCAACCCGACCTACCTGACCCCCGCCGTCAAGCCGACGACCATCAAGGTGGAGGCTGCGAGCGTGGCCCAGGGCAAGGAGGTCTTTCCTCCCACCCGGGCCACGGTCACCCCGCTGATCGACGGCGAGGCGGCTTTCCGTGAGATGTACCGGCATCTGAAGGCCGCCCGCCGGAGTATCGATATCTCCATCTGGTACATCCAGTTGGGGACCTTCCTGAAGGGGCCTTCCGGGTCTAGACCGGCGAAGGTCAAGGTGACGGATCTGCTAAAGCAGCGCGCCAGGGCGGGGGTCAAGGTGCGCATTCTGGTCAGCTATTTGGAGTGCGTGAAACTGCTCTTCGGTCGCAAGCGGGTGCGCTTCGGTTTCTGCCAGGCGTTGAACGCCAGGCGCATTTGTGCCCGGCTGCGGCGTTTGCATCGCAACATTGACGCCCGCCCGGCCTACCATCCCTACAAGATCAGCCATAAGGGGGTCACCGCCCGCCCCGGTTGCAGCCACGAAAAGACCGTGCTGGTGGATGGCAAGAGGGTGTTCTGCGGTGGCTTGGAGTTCGCCAAGCTCTACACCAACGCCAACCCGAAGCACCGCAAGAGCAACCGCCACGATGTCCACGCTCTCCTGGAAGGGCCGGTGGTGACGCATTTTGCCCAACACTTCGAACAACGTTGGAAGAGAGTGCTGGGCAGCAAGTACCGCGCCCCCAAGGCCCAGCCCGCGCCGGTTGCCGCGAAGCAGCAGCACGCCGTGCAGGTAGGGATCACCCGCTCCCAGCCTGGCTGGATGTACAAATTCCAGAGCGTCAATCGGGGGGTGTGGGAGCTGTACTCCCGGGCCATCGCCAAGGCGGAAAAGCTGATCTACATCGAGAACCAGTACTTCCGCGACAAGGACCTGACCGCCAAACTGGTCGCCCAGCTCCGCGCCAAGCCCAAATTGCAGATCATCGTACTGATTCCGGAGAAATCCGAAGAGGTACCCTCGGCCTTCACCCGCCACGCGGACTACCTCCAGCGGCGGCAGGTGGAGGCGTTGCGGGCTGCCGCCAAGACGCGAGTGGGGGTCTTCTCGGCGCGCCGCAAGGCGGGGAAGGGACAGGATATCTACGTCCACTCCAAGGTGATGATCATCGATGACCAGTGGATCACCATCGGCTCCGCCAACACCAATCCGCGGAGCTTTTACCTGGACGACGAAATCAACTTCTGCGTCCGCGACAACACCCTGGCGACCACCGTGCGGCGCGCCCTGTGGGGGGAACAGCTGGGGGTCACCCCGGCGGCGGTCAAGCGCCTCGACCAGAACCGCAAGGTGACGGCGGTGGCGTACTGGCACAAGGCGGCCCGGGTCAACGATCGGCGCATCAAGGCCCGGCGGACGCCGAAAGGCTTCGTCGTTACCCACCGTCCGCCGCGGGGTAAGAAGCTGGATCCCAAGGCTTTTGGAATCAACCCGCTGTATCTAAGAGTTCTGCCGAGCCTCGACAAATTCGTGGGCGATTTCCCGGTGGGACCGACGCGGGTGGCGTAGGGGGGAGTGGGTCACGGAGAGGAGGTCCACAATGGCGAGCGCACCGACGGAAAAGGAGGCCCTGACGGTTCTCTATCAAGAGACGGTGCGGCTGGCGAATCTTTGTGATGGGTACGCCCGGGGTGCCTTCGACGATGTCAAGCTGCTGGCCGCGGTGGGGGGGATCGTTGGCTGGAAGCCTCTCCACGATGCCCTGGGCCTGGGGACGGAGGGAGACCCCACGGTGCTCTTTTTGGGCTTTGTGGCGATCGTTCTGGTGCTGGGGGTGATCGGTCTCATGAATCTCCAGAAGCAGGTGGTGATCCACTTTTATCTGGAGGAGCTACAGCTTTACGAGACGGAGATCCGGAAACTGCTGGGCCGACCGGGGATGGCGGCCTTTCGGGTCGCGGAGCACTGGCACTCGCGGGCGGTCCCCCGGCACCGCAAGGTGGGGGCGGCGTTCTACTTGCTGTTCTATCTCTCCGCCCTCGCGCCGTTGGCGGTGTTGGACCTGTGGACCGCGCCCTATCTGGGGTTGCAGTACCTGGGGGTGGCCCTGCTGGTGATCGCGCTGCACCTGCGGGCGAGTTGGGTGACCTACCGGCCTGCTCTGCATCGGGTTGAGGAGGGCAGATAAGCAGAGGCCCCCTCCTCGTCGATTCCGATGGGACGAGAGGGGGCCAGGAAGGCGGTGGCCGGCGAACTCAGTCGCCGACCAGGGTGCCGACGGTGACCAGGTGGGTCTCGGGATCGAGAAGGATGTGCAGTTCCTCATCCAGGATCCGGTCGTGATCCTTCAGCAGGTGCAGCCGGACCTTCTCGTCCTCCGCCACCAACTGGAAGGCCAGATCGATCTGGTCTTCGAACTGGTCCGCCGGGTGCGGCAGATGACCGGGCCGGGCGGGGTCCTTGCGGTGGGTCTGGCACGCCATCCACATCTCGAAACCGGCCTCGGCGGCCACCGCTTTCAGCGAGGCGGCCATCGCGGCGTCGAGCTTTTCGGCGTTGACATCGTCCAGCAGCAGCACCTGCGGCTCGAAGTCCAGGGTGTTCTTCAGCAGCCGCAGTCCGTCCCGCAGACGGTCGGCGTTGAAGGGGTAGTCGTAGGTGTGAATGTGGCGCAGCGGCTCGATGGCCTCCTGCACCGAGGCCCGGTGCTCCAGCTGTTTCTGGCTGCGCAGCAGTTCCACCAGAATGTCGTCATACCAGGTGCGGATCTTATCGACGGTGCCGCCCAGGGAGATGTGCAACACTTTCTGACCGGCGAGCATGGCGTCGAGACCCACATCCACCAGGAACGCGGTTTTGCCGATACCCGCCCGCGCCATGATCAGCGCGAGGCGACCCGGGCCGGGACCCGGATGGCCGTCCCGTTCCAGCAGCTTCCGGGGCGAGCGACGTAGGTTGAGTCGAAATTGAGGCATCAGTCATCCTCCTCGGCCACCTGGCCACTGTATTCCTTGCGAAGTTCCTCGGCCACCTCGGTGGGCGCCGGGCCGTACTTCGAGAATTCCATGGTGAACTCCGCCTTGCCCTGGGTCTCGGAGCGCAGCGTGGTGGAATAACCGAACATTTCCGACAGGGGTACCTCGGCTTCGACGCGGGCGAAACCGCCGTCCTCCGTGGAGCCCAGCACGTTGCCGCGCCGTTGCATGAGGGTGCGGTAGATGGCGCCCTGGAATTCCGCGGGGCCCTCCACCTCGACCTTCATCACCGGTTCCAGAATCCGCGGTCTGGCCCGTTGGTAGGCCTCGCGGAAGGCGGAGCGGGTGGCGACCATGAAGGCCATGTCGGAGGAATCGACGGCGTGGGAGTTGCCATCCTCCAGCACCGCCCGCACGCCGACCACCGGGAAGCCGATCATGCGGCCCTTCTCCATGGCGACCTGGAAACCCTTGTCGCACGCCGAGATGTACTCGGTGGGGATGTTGCCGCCCTTGACCTTGTTGACGAATTCGTAGCCGCCCTCTTCGAGGGGCTCGATGTAGCCTTCGACCTTGGCGTACTGGCCGGAGCCACCGGTCTGCTTCTTGTGGACGTAGCTGAAGTCGCCCCGTCGGGAGATGGCCTCGCGGTACGCCACCTGCGGCGCTCCGGTTTCGACCTCGGCGCTGTACTCGCGCTTCATGCGTTCGACGTAGACATCCAGGTGCAACTCACCCATGCCGGAGATGATGGTCTCGCCGCTCTCCGGGTCCAGGCGAACCCGGAAGGTGGGGTCCTCCTTGGTGAAGCGTTGCAGGGCCTTCGACATATTGGCCTGGGCCTTGGAGTCCACCGGGTTGACCGACAGGGAGATGACCGGATCCGGTACGTGCATGGAGGTCATGGCCAGCCGCGGGCCTTCCCCATTGAAGGTTTCGCCGGAATGGCAATCGACGCCGAAGAGCCCGGCGATGTCGCCGGCCGATGCGGAGGTGATGTCCTCCATGGAGTTGGCGTGGATGCGCACCAGGCGACCGATCTTGATCTTCTTGCCGGTGCTCGCCCGGTAGACGGTGTCCCCCTTGGTGAGGGTACCCTCATAAACCCGGACGAAGGTCAGCTGACCGTAGCGCCCGTCTTCCAGTTTGAAGGCGTAAGCGACGGTGTGGCCCTCAGGATCGGAGTGCAGCGTCACCGGCGCGTCGTCCTTGTCCAGGTCGATGGCCTCGATGGGCACCTCGGTGGGGCTGGGCAGGAAGGCGTTGACGGCATCCAGCAGGGGTTGCACGCCCTTGTTCTTGTAGGCTGAGCCCACCAGCACCGGGGTCAATTCCAGCGCCAGAACACCCTTGCGGATGGCGGCGCGGATCATTTCCGGGGTGGCGGTTTCTTCGAGGGCGGCTTCCAACAACTCGTCGGAGAACATGCTCGCCGCATCGATCATATTCGCCCGGGCCGCCTCGGCGGCGTCTTGCAGCTCCGCCGGAATCGGTCCCTCTTCCACCTGCTCGCCGTTCTCGCCCCGGAAGTAGAGGGCCTTCATCTCGATCAGATCGATGACGCCCTCGTGGTGCACTTCCAGGCCGATGGGCAACTGGAGCAACACGGCGTTGTGGTTGAGCTTGTCCCGTAGCGCCTGGGTCACCCGTTCGGGGTTGGCGCCGGTGCGGTCGCATTTGTTGATGAAGGCGATGCGGGGCACATTGTAGCGCCGCATCTGCCGATCGACGGTGATCGACTGGGACTGCACGCCGGCCACGGAGCACAGGACCAGGACGGCGCCGTCCAGAACCCGCAGCGCGCGCTCCACCTCGATGGTGAAGTCGACGTGGCCGGGGGTGTCGATGACATTCAGGTGGTGGCCTTTCCATTCGACATAAGTGGAGGCGGAGGTGATGGTGATCCCCCGCTCCCGCTCGAGCTCCATGTGGTCCATGGTGGCTCCAACTCCGTCTTTGCCCTTGACATCGTGAATGGCGTGGATCTTCTGTGCGTAGAACAGGATCCGCTCGGTCAAGGTGGTCTTGCCGGAGTCGATGTGAGCGGAGATACCGATATTCCGGATCTGTTGGATTTCGTCGCTCATGATCGCTCTTGTTCCGTATTCTCGCCCTGGGCCGCCTCGGGGCGGTCAGGCAGGGTTCGATGGTGGAGGTAGTGGTGTGAACCGGCGGTCGCCGGACGAGGCGCAGCCCCGTGGAAGTCTGACGCTACTCGGGACGGGGGAAATAGTCAATCCCCCCCCTGTGCCTGGAGGAACCGCTCGTCCCCCACCACCCGGGGGTCCAGGCAGTAGTCGTAGAGCGCGATGCCACCGAAGAGGGCGTGGACGTGGTGGTGGCCCGCTTGCCGCAACCGCAAGGCCAGGGACCGGGCGATGGTCCCATCCTGATCCACCAGGACGATTTCGGTGGCGGTGGGCAGGGGCTGGTCCGGGTTCCAGGGCTGGGCGGCGGTGAGCCTTGGGTTCGTGGCGGAAAGCGCCAGCAGAAGGGGGGGCGTCCCCTCCTGGAGGCGGCGAAAGAGGGTGTAGGGGTCGCAGTCGAGGGCGGGATCGAATGCGCTGGGCTCCATCACCACGACCCGGGAATCCCGCTCACGCCAGCGCGGCGTCGTGGCCCGCCCAGACCAGGCCGGAGGCCAGTTTGGGGAGGAAGCGAGTGGCCTTGGCGGGGAGCAGATCGCCCCGGGAGATGGCCTTGCCGAAGGCGGGGGCGGTCATGGGCGGTAGGAAGATGCCCAGTTCCAGCGTTCCGTCCTGCACCTGATTCCACAGGTTTGCCGCCGAGGCACGGTACTGCACGGTGCCGTCCAGAGCCGCCTCCGCCGGGAAGTCCACGGCGGGGAGCAGGACGTAGTGCAGATGCCCCACGGCGAGGCGATCCGCTCCGGGGGGGGCGACGGCGGGCATCCGGGCGGGATCGAGGAGCCACAGCTCCGGAATATCGCCCCGGTGCAGGACCCCCAACGCGGGGGCTTCGTTGGCGTTGGCTGTCGCCACCGCCGCTGCCAGGGCGTCGCCGTCGGCCACGTCCACAGTGCGGCGCTGGCGCAGCAAGGCGTGGACCGGCGCCAGATCCGGCGCCTCGGCAAGGCCTCGATGGATGGGATCGATGACCAGGTGCGGGGAGCGCATGGAAAAGAGCACCGCCATCTTCGAGCCCGCGGCGGTGCCGGGGGCGGCGCCCACCTCCTCGGCGTAGGTGCGTCCCACCTTGTAACGGTGGTGGCCATCGGCGATGGCGGCGGAGCAGGGCTCCAGCACGTCCTTGTAGCGCGCGATGCGTGCCGGATCGCTGATGCGGTACAACTCGTGGACATTGCCGCTGGCATCCTCATGGGCCAGCAGTGGTTCCGCAGCGTCAATATCCTCTTCGATGAGCGGTTCCAGGGTGCCGGGATCGTCGCTCAGGAACATCACCGGTTCCAGATCGATCCGGGTGGCCCGTAGCAGGTTGAGGCGATCCGCAAAGGGCTTGTCCAGGGTTTTCTCATGGGGCCGGATCACCCCGGAGCCTTCCGGTTCCACACCGATCAACGCGCAAATCCCCAGCCGCAGGGTGCCGTCGGTAACCCGAATGACGTACGGGTACAGGCTGGGGGCATCGTCCCGCTGCACCTGTCCGCCCGTGAGCCACTCCTGGTGGAGGGCTGCGGCGTGGCGGTAGACATCGCCCTCGGCACCCGCCACGGGACGGGTCAGGTGGCTGAACTGGTAGGGGGACGCGGCGTGCAGGTCCTCCCCCAGACCCTCGTCAATCTGGTCGAAGGGGGGCGCGCCCACCACGTCGGGATCACCCGCGGCGGCGGTGTATCGATAGCCGGTGAAGGCATGGATTCTCATCGGGACTTCTCCTCGAAACTCGGGATTGAATGCAGATGTACAAAGCGAGCGCAGGGGCAAATTATGACCCAAATTTGCCGGTGGGTCCATGCCCTGAGGGGGGATCTTGGGAAAAACTTGTAGGGTTTGGGGAAGCTACAGCGTCGCGAACTGGGGTTCTGCCAGAGCGGCTCACGTCACCGCGCCCCGGTGGGCCAGATCCGGTCGATCCCAGCTTCGCGTCTCCATGATCTGTCGCAGATGCTCCACCGCGTCCCAGATATCGACGTAGCGGACGTAGAGAGGGGCGAAGCCGAAGCGGAGGATGTCCGGGGCGCGGAAGTCCCCGATGACGCCCCGTTCGATCAGCGCCTGGACGATGGCGTGGCCGTCCGGGTGGCGCAGGCAGATCTGGCTACCGCGCCGGGCGGAGTCGGTGGGGCAGGCGATGGTGAAGTCCCACCGGGCGCAGCGCTCCGCGACCAACGCAAGGAAGAGATCTCCCAGGCGGCGGGATTTGTCGCGGATCTGCCCCGGGTCCGCCTCCAGGAGCAGATCGACACCCACCTCCAACGCCGCGAGGCTCAGGATGGGCGGCGTGCCGCAGCGAAAGCGGGCGATGCCGGGAGCGGGTGCGTACTCGGCGCTGAAGGCGAAGGGCCGGGCGTGCCCCAGCCAGCCGCTCAACGGTTGGTGGAGCCGGTCGTGAAGGTCCCGAGCGGCGTAGAGAAAGGCCGGTGCCCCGGGGCCACCGTTCAAGTATTTGTAGCCGCACCCTACCGCCAGCGGCACCCCGGCGGCGGGGAGGTCCAGCGGCAGGACGCCCGCGGAGTGGGCCAGGTCCCAGACGGTCACGGCGCCGGCCTCCCGGGCGGCGGCGGTGACCGTGGCCAGGTCCAGGATCTCGCCGGTGCGGTAGGACACGTGGCTCAGGCAGAGGACGGCGGTATCGTCGTCCAGGGCGGCCACCACCTCCCGGCGGGGGGCGGTGCGCAGGGTGAAGCGATCCCCCAGCAGCCGCTGCAAGCCCTGGAGCATGTAGAGATCGGTGGGGAAGTTGCCCTCTTCGGAGAGCACGATGCGCCGATCCGGGCGCAGTTCCAGCGCCGCGGCGACGACCTTGAAAAGGTTGACGGAGGTGGAATCCGCCGCCACCACCTCCCCGGGGTGGGCGCCCAGCAGCCGACCGATCTTGTCGCCCACGGTGATCGGCAGGCCGATCCAGTCGTGGTCATTCCAGGAACGAATCAGCGCCTCGCCCCATTCCTCCTCGATCACCCGCCGCAGCCGCTCGGGGGTTGCGGTGGGCAATGCCCCCAGGGAGTTGCCATCCAGGTAGATCACCCCGGAAGGCAGGCGAAAGCGAGGCCGGAAGGGAGCGAGGGGATCCTCGCGGTCCAGGGTCTCCAGGGCGTCGCGGTGGTGGGTGCTCATGGTGCGGGATCTTACCTTGCCGGGAGGAAAGCTTCGCCGGTGTTGAACCGGCGATTAAATGGCACTACAGTGGACCTCGTCATGGGTAAGAAAACACCGGATTTAGCCGACAGCGTCCAGGAATTCCTCTACATGCAACTGTGGAAGGTGCGCACCGAGTGGCTCGCCCTTTCGGAGCAGGAGCGGCTCGACTTCGTCTACCAGATCGGCCTGGTGATCAAGGATCTGTTGGGCGAGGGGGCTTCGTTGGTGGGTTTTTGCCTCAACGATTTCAACACCCCCCACCGGGTGGACTACCGCTACACGGCCACCTGGAGGGTAGAGAGCGAGGCCATGGTGGATCGCATCGATCGCGCCTTCGAGGAGGCGGGCTGGGGGGAGTACTTCGAAGTCGCCAACGCCCGGGGCAAGCTGGTGCCACCCCAGGATCTTTTGCGGCATATGGTGAAGCTCTAGGCACTCTCTCGGACTTCGGCCCGCTGGCCGTGGCAAAATGAGCCCTATGAAACGCCAGGATTCCGGCCTGCCCTTCGATTCCCTCTACCGCCATGGTTTTGTTCGGGTGGCGGTAGCGGTGCCACCGGTGCACCTCGCCGATCCCGCCCGCAACGCGGAGCAGACCCTGGGGCTCGCCCGGCGGGCGGCGGCGGAGCACGCCGCGGTGGTCCTGTTCCCGGAATTGGGGCTGTCCGGCTACTCCCTCGACGACCTGTTCCATCAGGACGCCTTGCTGGAAGCTTCCCGGGAGGCGCTGGGGCAGGTGGTGGCGGCGAGCGCGGAACTGGCGCCGTTGCTCATCGTGGGCGTGGCGCTGCCCCTGGAAGGACGGCTCTACAACTGCGCCGCGGTGGTCCATGGTGGGCATCTCTTGGGGCTGGTGCCGAAGAGCTACATCCCCAACTACCGGGAGTTCTACGAGAAGCGCCAGTTCGCCGGAGCCCACCACGGGGTGCGCAAGACGGTCCGTGGGGAGGGTTTGGGTGGCCCGGGGGACGGCACGGAGATCCCCTTCGGCGACGACCTCCTTTTCGAGGCCCCCGCGGTGCCGGGCTTCACCCTGCACGTGGAGATCTGCGAGGATCTGTGGGCACCCCTGCCGCCCAGCACCTATGCCGCCCTGGCGGGAGCTCAGATCCTGTGCAATCTCTCCGCCAGCAACATCACCGTGGGGAAGGCGGAGTATCGCCATACCCTGACCGCCTCCCAATCCGGGCGCTGCGTGGCGGCGTATCTCTACGCCGCCGCCGGGGCGGGGGAGTCCACCACGGATCTGGCCTGGGATGGCCACGCCCTGGTGTACGAAAACGCCACCCTGCTGGCGGAGTCGGAACGCTTCGCCCACTTGGGGGAAGGCTCGGGGGAGAGTGGCCTGTTGACCTTCGCCGATGTCGATCTGGACCGCCTGGCCCAGGAGCGCATGCGGGTCACGTCCTTCGCCGATTGCGCCGCCCGGCACCGGGGCGAACTGGAACGTTTCCGGCGCATCCCCTTCGACTTCCAACCCCCCGCGGAGGCGGTGTCCCTGGCCCGGGTGGTGCCGCGCTTCCCCTATGTCCCACCCGCCGGACCGGCGCTGGATGCGCGTTGCGCCGAGGTGTACCAGATCCAGGTGCAGGGGTTGGTGCAGCGGTTGCGAGCCACCGGCATCAAGAAGGTCGTGATCGGGGTCTCCGGCGGTCTCGATTCGACCCAGGCGCTCATCGTCGCGGCCCGCGCCATGGACCGGTTGGGCTATCCCCGGGGCAACGTGCTGGCCTACACCCTGCCGGGCTTCGCCACCACGGAGCACACCTACGACAACGCCTGGGCTCTGATGCGGGCCCTGGGGGTCAGTGCGGCGGAAGTGGATATTCGCCCGTCGTGCCGCCAGATGTTGGCGGATCTGGACCATCCCTTCTCCAAGGGGGAGGAGGTCTACGATGTGACCTTCGAGAATGTCCAGGCGGGGGAGCGGACCTCCCACCTCTTCCGACTGGCCAACCACCATGGCGCGCTGGTTCTGGGCACCGGTGATCTCTCCGAACTGGCCCTGGGCTGGTGCACCTATGGTGTCGGGGATCAGATGAGCCACTACAACGTCAACACCTCGGTGCCCAAGACCCTGATCCGTCACCTGATCCGTTGGGAAGCGGAACAAAAAGCTGGGGACGCGACGGCGACCGTGCTGCGGGCCATTCTCGAAACGGAAATCTCTCCGGAACTGGTGCCGGGTAAGCAGGGCAACGGCCAGCCCGCCCAGAGCACCGAGGCGATCATCGGCCCGTACGAGTTGCAGGACTTCCACCTCTACTACCTCTCCCGCTTCGGCTACCGCCCCAGCAAGGTGGCCTACCTGGCGGCCCATGCCTGGCAAGCTGAGGGGGATCCTGCCGAGGATCACCCGGGCTACGATTTGCCCACCATCAAGAAGTGGTTGGAAGTCTTCTTGCGCCGCTTCTTCGGCTTCAGCCAATTCAAGCGCTCCGCCAGCCCCAACGGCCCCAAGGTCGGCTCCGGTGGATCCCTGTCTCCCCGGGGGGACTGGCGCGCGCCGAGCGATGGATCCGCCGAAGTGTGGCTGGAGGAGCTACGGCGCAACGTGCCCTAAGGGTCGAGCGTTCCTTCCGGCAACCCGGGACCCGGGTTCCCGCCCCGAAAACATACGGGAAGTCCTTGCTACCCATTCTCCCTCGTGGTACAGTTTCGAGTTCTGGCGGAGGCGAAGGACAGCCCTCGTAGCGCTGGCGAAAGAGGCCAGTTTGGGGGGTTGACGGTATGTCTGCGCTTTTGTTACGATCCGCGTTCCTCGCGCCGATAGTTTCCCCAAAACTGTGGCGCCTAAGACATAGATGGAACAAGCGGCGCTGAACCGGGTAACCGGTTCTAAGGTGTCGAGCCTGCTGGACAGTGCCTCAGTGGAGCAGTGTCTGGTGGTTAGAACAGGGATTTGTTCGAGGTAACTATGCCGACGATTCACCAACTTGTTCGCAAAGGCCGCAGCCGGCAAAAAGCGAAAACCAAAAGCCCGGCGCTGCAATCTTGCCCGCAGAGGCGAGGTGTCTGTGTGCGCGTCTATACCCAGACGCCCAAGAAACCGAACTCTGCGCTGCGCAAGGTCGCCCGCGTCCGACTGACCAACGGGATTGAGGTCACGACCTACATCCCAGGGGTGGGTCATAACCTTCAAGAGCACTCCATCGTGTTGATTCGCGGTGGTCGTGTGAAGGACCTGCCGGGTGTCCGCTACCACGTCATCCGTGGAACCCTGGATGCCGTCGGCGTCGATGCCCGGCGTCAGGGTCGTTCCAAGTACGGCGCGAAGCGCCCTAAGGAGGCGTAAGAGAGCGATGCCGAGGCGAAGAGAAGTCCCGAAGCGTGAGGTGCTGCCGGATCCGAAATACGGATCCCAACTGGTGGCCAAGTTCGTCAACGTGTTGATGTCGGATGGCAAGAAGAGTACCGCCCAGCGGATTCTTTACGATGCCCTCGGCACCATCCAGGAGCGCACCACCGATGACCCCATGAAGGTCTTCAAACGGGCGGTAGAGAACGTCAAGCCTGCGGTCGAGGTGAAGTCCCGTCGCGTCGGCGGTTCCACCTACCAGGTGCCCATCGAAGTGCGGGCGAATCGTAAGTTGGCTCTGTCGATGCGCTGGCTCATTCAGATGGCCGCGAAGCGCAGCGAGAAGACCATGAAGCAGCGTCTCGCCAACGAGTTGATGGAGGCCGCCGAGAACCGGGGCGGGGCCATCAAGAAGAAGGAAGATACCCACAGGATGGCGGATGCCAACAAGGCGTTCTCCCACTATCGCTGGTAACGGCACAACAACTTAGAAGGAAAGCCTATTTTCCGCCGGCTGATCAAGGGCCCGCGGAAATTTTCCCCCTCTGGGGACCAGGAAAAGCGTCATGCCACGGCAAGTAGCCCTCAAAGACACCCGCAATATTGGCATCATGGCCCATATTGACGCGGGAAAAACCACCACTACGGAGCGGATCCTCTATTACACGGGGATCAGCTACAAGATTGGTGAAGTGCACGAGGGTACCGCCACGATGGATTGGATGGAGCAAGAACAGGAGCGCGGCATCACGATCACTTCCGCCGCCACGACCTGCTTCTGGAAAGACCACCGCGTGAACATCATCGATACTCCGGGTCATGTGGACTTCACCGCCGAGGTGGAGCGCTCCCTGCGGGTGTTGGATGGTGCCGTGGCGGTTTTCGATGCCGTCGCTGGCGTCGAGCCCCAATCCGAGACGGTGTGGCGCCAGGCGGACAAGTACCGGGTGCCGCGCATCGCCTTTGTCAACAAGATGGATCGCGTCGGCGCTGACTTCGAGCGCACCATCGCCATGATGCGCTCCCGCCTCCACGCCGCGCCGGTGGCGGTGCAGATCCCCTGGGGAGCCGAAGAGCAACTCAAAGGGGTCATCGATCTCATTGAGATGAAGGCGGTGCATTACCAGGATGAGAGTCTCGGCTCCGAATACGTCCTGGAGGACGTCCCCGCCGAGTTGGCCAATGGAGCCCTGGAGAAGCGGGAGCAGATGGTCGAAGCCATCGCCGAGACCGACGACGCGCTCCTCGAAAAGTACCTCTCCGGCGAAGAAGTGACCAATGAGGAGCTGCGCGCCGCGCTGCGTCGCGCCACCTGCGCCAACAAGCTGCATCCCGTGCTCTGCGGCAGTGCCTTCAAGAACAAGGGTGTGCAGCCGCTCCTCGACGCCATCCTGTACTTCCTGCCTTCGCCCCTGGACATTCCGCCGATTCAAGGTCTGAACCCCCACAATGACGCGCCTTTGTTGCGCACCTCCTCCGACGAGGAACCCTTTTCCGCGCTGATCTTCAAGATCATGTCGGATCCCTTCGTCGGGCACCTGGCGTATTTCCGGGTCTATTCCGGGCATATCGCCACCGGGGATTTTGTGATCAACGCGGGCAAAGGCAAGAAGGAGCGCATCGGTCGCCTCCTCAAGATGCACGCCAACAAGCGGGAAGAAATCCAGGAAGTGTGGGCTGGCGATATCGCCGCTGCGGTGGGCTTGAAGAACGTTGCTACCGGCGACACGATTTGCGACAACAGCAACCAGATCATTCTGGAGTCGATGAGCTTCCCGGAGCCGGTCATCGCCGTCTCCATCGAGCCGAAGACCAAGTCCGATCAGGAGAAGCTGGCGCAGGCCCTGGGCAAGTTGATGCAGGAAGATCCGACCTTCCGGGTGCACACCGATCCGGATACCGGGCAGACCATCATCTCCGGCATGGGCGAGTTGCATCTGGAGATCATCACGGATCGTCTGGTGCGGGAATTCAGCGTCGGCGCCAACATCGGTCGGCCCCAGGTGGCCTACAAGGAAGCGGTCACGGGCGAGGCGGCCTCGGAGATTCGCTACGTCAAGCAGACCGGTGGTCGGGGCCAGTACGCGCACTGCAAGATCCGTCTGCGGCCCACCGCCGAAGGCGAGTTTGTGTTCAACAATCAGATCAAGGGCGGCGTGATTCCCAAGGAATACATTCGCCCCATCGAGCAGGGAATGCGCGAGGCGATGGAGACCGGCCCCCTGGCGGGCTATCCCATTACCGGCGTTGAGATCGATCTGTATGACGGCAGTTTCCACGAGGTCGATTCCTCCGAGGGCGCCTTCAAGATCGCCGGTTCCATGGCCTTCAAGGAGGCCTCGCGCAAGGCGCACCCGGTGCTCATGGAGCCCATCATGGAGGTTGAGGTGGTGACTCCTGAGGACTACATGGGTGATGTCATCGGTGACATCACCTCCCGTCGCGGTCGTGTGCAGCACATGGAAGCGCGGGCCAATGCCCAGGTGGTGCGTTGCAAGGTGCCGCTGGCCGAGATGTTCGGCTACGCCACCGATCTGCGCTCTGTGACCCAGGGGCGTGCCAACTACACGATGCAGTTCGATAGCTACGAGCAGGCCCCAAAGTCTGTGTCCGAAGAAATTGTCGCGAAGGCAGCCGGCTAAGGCCGTACAGAGAGGAAAGCAGGAGGGATCCATGGGTAAGGAAAAGTTTGAGCGCACAAAGCCGCACGTGAACATCGGAACCATCGGTCACGTGGATCATGGG
>Ga0055474_10000035_pt1 | contig 24187 bp, 19 predicted proteins | sample Muzzi_PWA_D1_FD_57680 | JGI IMG/M metagenome (GOLD analysis project Ga0055474, IMG submission 57680) | Wetland microbial communities from San Francisco Bay, California, USA, that impact long-term carbon sequestration - Muzzi_PWA_D1 | ecosystem: Environmental > Aquatic > Marine > Wetlands ... | reverse complement strand
CTTTCCTGCCAGTCCTTTGGAAATGAGAGCCAGAAATTTCCTGGTTCCGGGCTCGCGCGGTCCCCTCTTGAAAATGTCCGAGACGGGTCTACACTACGGTTATGACGAAAGTCGGCGTCCACCAGCATGCGCTCCAACTTCTGGAGACCGAGCGATTCAGATCCATCCGTAAGCCGATGAGAGCCGCACGTACCAGCCTCTTCTTCCTGGGCCTTCTTGTGATGACCCTGCCTGCGGCAGGCATCGTGCGGGCGAGGTTGGAGATCGCGGGTGTGGAGGCGGACGCGTCCATGCCCGAGAGGATGGGCGTTTTGCGGGTCACACCGGTGGGCGGCAAAGGGGAGGGGAGCCCCCTGGATGGCTTCGAGCTGAAGGTTTCCGCTCCCGGATCGGTGGGCTTGCCGCTCAAAGCTGGAGTGATCTGGCGGCTCGAAGCGAACATCGATGGGTTCTGGGGACCACCCAGGGTGATCACGGCGGCGGCGGCGGACGCGCCGGAACAACCCGTCACCCTGCGCCTCTGGCCCACCGGCACGGTGACCGGGAAGCTTCTGGTGCCGCGCGGTGAGAAGCTGCCGGAGGCGATCACCCTGCGGTGGCAACCGACCAACACTGAAACGGACGCTGTGGCCCCTGAGGCGTCCGTCCCTTGCCCCGTGGGTGCGGAAGGTGCCATCCGCTGTGCCCTCCCAGTGGGGCGCCACGATCTTCGCCTACGAGCGACCGGGTTTGTCTCCCACTACTTCTGGGACATCGATATGGCCCAGGGCAAGACCGTCCCCATGGGGGATCTCGCCTTGCAGCGCGGCGCCTCCGTCGCGGGTCGGATCACGACTGTTGATGGGCCCGTCGCGGTGGGGCAATGTACGCTGACCTTGCAGCCGGAAATGGCCGCCCCGCTCAATTCTGCCGACCTGCTCCGGCAGCATGATCGTCTTACCCTCAAAGCGACCGCGGATGCCCGAGGTTTTTTCCATTTCCAGGGGGTGCCGCAAGGAAACTATGTCCTGACGGCGCGGCAGAAGGGTTTTGCGCCGCTGGAGGTGCGCTCACTGCCGGTGCGGGCCAACGCGGAGACGGAGTTGCAGGAGGTACTGGTCCTCGCGCCTCCGGTCACTCTGCGCGTTGCGGTGGAACCCGCCCAAGATCTTGCGGAAAAGCCGTGGAAAGTGCGGGTTTTTCGGGAAACGGCCATGCCCAATGTGATGGAGGAGGTCGCATCCGGTTCGACAGGGGACGATGGGGTCTTTGCCGCGCGCGAACTCAAACCGGGGACCTACTCCATCTTCATCGAGGATTCGCAAGGGGCACGGCTGGCCCACCAGGGGACGGACCTTGGCCAGGCCGATCTGGAGATGCTCTTTGAACTCCCCCTGGTCTGGGTTGAGGGGGAGATCACCCTGGGGGAGGAACCGTTGGCTGCCGCGCTCTTCTTCGGTGGAGAGCACGGCGGCGAACGGATGGAGATGGCCTCCGGGGAGGATGGCACCTTCAGCGGTTACGTCACCCGGGAAGGGATGTGGCGCGTGGATGTCGTGGCGGAGCACCCGCCGGTTCGCCGCAAGTTGCGGGATATCGAGGTCCAGCGCCGGTCCGGTGACCGTTCCGCGGAAGTCTCGATCCACCTGCCGGACACGCGCCTTGATGGCGTTGTGGTCGATGACGATGATCAGCCCGTGCCGGGGGTCCAGGTGATGGCCATGGAGAAGGCCCAGTTGACTTTCCTCAGCACGCGCAGCCGGGAGGGGGGAGCCTTCACCCTGCGCGGTGTGGCCGAAGGGGCCGTGACCCTCCAGGCGGAGAGCCCGGATGCCACCTCCGATCCGGTGACGGTGGAGGTTCGGGAGGCCTCGGAACCACCGCTGGTGCGCTTGCGGTTGAGCCGTCGCCAAAACCTGACTCTGCGGATCGTTGGCCAGGCTGGGGCCATGCCCGGCGCGCGTATCGAAGCGGCTCCCTTCCGGGCCGATGGCGGCTCGATCCCTCCCATCTTGCAAGAGACCACCGGCGTCCAGGGCGAGGTGCGGCTGTCCGTGCCCACACAAGCGGTGGGGTTGCGGTTGTGGATCTATCCACCAGGGTATCCCCTCACCCTCGCCACGGTGACGGCGCTCGAAGCTCGAGTCCAGACCATCACCCTGGCGGAAGACCGTGGCACGTTGACGCTGGTGACGGAAGAGCCCTTCCTCTGGGAGGAGCCCCTGGCGCCCTTGCCCTTCGTCTATCTGGATGGCGAACTGGTGAGTGGGCGGCAGCTCCAGGGCTGGGCGCGGTTGCACGGCGAGACCAACGCCGACCGGTTGCGCTTTACCGTGCCGTCCATGCCCGTGGGCCAGGTCATCGTCTGTCGCGCGGCGGTCACTGCGGAGATGGTCTTTGGTACCCCGCCCCGCCCGGGTCCGGGGTGCGCCCAGGGGTTCCTGCCCGCCGGGGGCGAGTTGGTGCTGGCGCTGGAGTAGCGGGCGCGGGACGCTCCCCAGCTACCGCACCGGTTTCCGTTCCCCCGCCGGGGTAACGCGCAGTTGCGAGATGGGGTTGGGGGCCTTGCGGCGCTGGGAGCAGTTGGGGTCGGCTTCCAGGGTGGTGCGCCAGGCGCGGGCGGCGCCGAGGAGGCCCGGTTCCACGGTGTCGGCACCCTCCAGGACCCGCCGTGCCAGGGCCTGCTGCTTGCCGGTGATCTTGTAGCTCGGGGCCTTGCGGTATTTCTTCAGCAGGTCGGCGTAACTTTCGCCGCTCATGGGGTCCACGTCGCTGTAGCCATCCACCAGTTCGCCGCAGGTTTCCTCCAACATGGCCAGGGCGGAACGCAGGCGCACCCAGCGATGGTTGCGCCACGAGACTCGCCGTCGCTGGCGCGCGTCGTCTCCCGGCTGGGGCACCTCCTCGGTGGTGAAATATTCCACCAGGCGGGTGCCCGCCAGGCGGCCCCGTTCGCTCAAGGCGGTGATCACTTCCTGGGGCATATCCAGGTTCATCCCACCCTCTTTGGGGGTGTGGTAGATGTGCACCAGACGATCCCGGTAGCCGGGGATGCGCAACATTTCGTTGTCCGCCCAATTCTGCATCGCCCCCTTGATGGCGCCCAGAAAACTGCCCAGGCTGGCGATGCCGGCGCCGTCCGCTTGCCGGAACCACCAGTCGCTGTAGCCTTGTTGGTTGTCCCGCGCCATCCAGAGGTTCTGGTTCTGATTTTCCTGGACCTCCCGGTCTGGATGGAAGGGGCGCAGGTTGATGCCGAAGGTGGGGCGTTTGGGCAGCAACGAGTCGAAGATGTGGATGGGGAAGTTGCTGGCGATGCCGCCATCGGAAAACCAGCACGGTTCTGCCACGGGCGCTTCCGCGGGGGGGTCCAGCGTCAGTGCTCTCCCCGCTTTCTCCGCCTGTCGTCGCCAGCGGCACCAGGCGCGCTGGGCGTCCCAGGCGGCCTCGTTGGCGAGTCGGGTTTCATCCACCTGATAGAGCGGTACGGCACTGATCAGGACGGGGAAGGCGAGGCTCATGCGCACCGCCACGATGACCGGCAGATCCTCCGGGGCGGGCAGCGGCTTCAGGGGGGCCATCAGGGTGCATAGCCGATCCCACTCTTCCGCCGCTACCTTGCTCCGGGGGGGTGGGGGCGGATGGTGTTCCAGGTGCTTGACCACCGCCTCCGGGAAGAGGCGGCGCAGCTCGTCCGGATGGAAGAAAAAGCAGCGCAGGGGTTCCTCGGGCTTGGCGGCGAAATCGTCCGGCAGCCGGAAGGAGCGGCTCAAACTCAGGCAGGTGGTGATGACCTCCAGGTGGATGGAGCGCTCGTCCTTGGGGTTCTGTCCCTCCGGCAGGGGCGCCCGCCAGAGGTCCCCGAAGGTCAAGGGGGCCCCGTCCGGGTCCTTGGCGGCCAGGGCGTTGAGCTGCCGGTGGAGCCAATCCGTCAGGGGCAGCACCTTGCCCCGAGGCTTGCCGGATCCGGTGACCAGCCCGTAGAAACTGCGAGGCAGACGGAAGCTGAGGAGCTTGAGGAAAGCGCCCGCAGCGCCCACCAGCAGGAAGACCAGCGTCGCCGCTCCCACAAATCCCCGAGCCCAGGGGGCCATGGGTTGGAACACCAGCAGAGCCACTCCCGGGGCGGCGGCGAGCAACGGCAGCCAGAAGAAGCGACAGGTGAGGGTCGTCCACAGCAACCAGAAGGCCACGGACAGCCGCCCTCGTGCTTTGGGGAAGGCTCCCTTGCGGTGCTTCACGCCAGTGAGCAAGGTGTTGAAGAGCTTGCGATTCCCGGCGGCGGGTTGGAAGAGTTCCAGCAGATCGTTGGCCAGCACCGAAGGCAGGCTCGCCAGCTGTCCGAAATGCTTCCCTTTCCCCTGTCGCCGCCCCAACTCCGCGGCGGCGGTCACCGCAGCGGCGATGGCGCCAGCGGAGGTGCCGCCGATGTTGCGCAGGGTGTAGACCGTGGCCAGTTCGCACACCGCCAGGGGGTAGACCACCCCGCTGGTGATGCCGCCCTTCATCACCACGTCGCATTCCAGGCTGGTGTTGCCGTAGGTCTTGGGATCTTCCAGGCGCCGCCGGGGATCTTGTTCCATGGTTCGCTCCTCCCGCCGCCGGGGGCGGATTATTCTTGCGGCATCCACACTTCGTGCACGTGCAGCCATTCCAGACCGTTGGGCGTCCCCTCCTTCTTGCCGAACACCACGGTGCTCAGCCGGGCGCGGGTCTGCTGCCCCAGGAATTGCCACTCTTCGTAGGTGACCACCAGGACATCCCCGCGGTCCTGCCGGAGTTGGATGTTCTCAATCTGAATCTCCCACTTCTTGCTTCGCCCCACCCAGCCACCGTAGCCCTGGTGGATCGCCTCCACCAGGGCATCGTGCTCCGAGGCCGTGCCGCCGGGATTGATGTGCACCATGGAGTCGCTCATGACTCCGGTAAAGCGGGCGAAGCTCTCGTCCGTGTTGGGCAACTCCCCCCGGAACCACTGTTGGAAGAAATCGTGCAGTCCGTGGATCTCTTTTTCGTAGGGCAACATCACCGTTTCCTCCACCGCGTCGGTGGCGGCTTCCGGTTCCGCCATCGGCTCGGTCGGCTGTCCGAGCACGGGGTTGGTGATGATCAGGGCGAGAAGGGTCGCCACCCGAAGACCGGAGCCCCTGCGCAACAAGTTTCCCATCCGCTTTCCTCCCAGGTTGGTTGTTCTTCTAGGATAGCGGATGAAAGGGGTGCGGGGTGTTGAGGGCCGCTCCCTGCCTTGCAAAGGCGCCGCATTGCTCTAGACTGGATCCGAGGTTTCACCCCTACAATGGGGTGTCCTTCTTTTCTTTTCCTATGGAGTCCCCCCATGTCCCGATCATCCCCTCCGCTTTCCCCGGCACAAGCTTTGGCATTCCTTTGGCCCCGGCCCCGCAAGAGCCGTGCTCCAGAGGGTTCCTGGTCCTGCCCCCCCACGGTGGTCGTCGCGGCCTCCCCAGGGGTGGACGATTTCACCGCGGAGCGGGCGGCGCTGCTGCTGGAATCGCGGGGGGTGCGGGTGCGGAGCCGCCGAGGCAATCAGGGGGCCGTGCGCCTCCGTCTCGTCGCCGCGATGGATGCGATGGAGCTGGGGTGGGAGTTCGGCGGGGACGAGGGCTACCGCCTCTCCATCCAGGTGGATGGGATCGAGATCTCCGCCCGCCACCGCCGGGGGCTGCTCCACGGTCTCAGCACCCTACAAGGTTGGCTGGCGCTCCACGGCCTCCAGGTGCCGTGCCTGGAGGTGGAAGACGCGCCGGATTTTCCCCACCGGGGTGTCCTGCTGGATATCAGCCGGGACAAGGTGCCCACGATGGAGACCCTTCTGGGGCTGGTGGACCGGCTGGCGGGTTGGAAGATCAACCAGCTCCAGCTTTACATGGAGCACACGTTCGCGTACCACGGCCACGAGAAGGTGTGGCGGGGAGCCAGTCCGTGGACCGCGGACGAGATCCGGCGCCTGGACGGCTACTGTGCGGAGCGGGGGATCGAATTGGTGCCCAACCAGAACAGTTTCGGCCACCTGCACCATTGGTTGCGCCACGAGCCGTACCGGTGGCTGGCGGAGTGTCCGGAGGGGGTGAAGCACCCCTTTGGGGATGCGGTGGAACCCTTCAGTCTCTGCCCTCTGGATCCGGGCAGCCTCGATCTGCTGGAGGATCTCTACGATCAACTCCTCCCCTGTTTTCAGAGTCGCATGGCCAATGTCGGGCTGGACGAGACCTTCGATCTGGGCCAGGGGCGTTCCGCCGCGGCGTGCGCGGAGCGGGGGCGCCATCGGGTGTACCTGGAATTCCTGATGGAGGTCTACGGGCTGCTGTCGCAACGCGGCAAGAGGATGCAGTTCTGGGGGGATATCGTGCTGGAGGAGCCCCAGCTGATCGGTGAACTCCCCCGGGATCTCATCGCCCTGGAGTGGGGCTACGAGGCGGATCATCCCTTCGCAGAGCACGGTCGCCTCTTTGCCGAATCCGGCCTGGAGTACTACGTCTGTCCCGGTACCAGCAGCTGGATCAGCCTCACCGGTCGGGTGGACAACGCCCTGGGCAACCTGGCCGCCGCGGCCCGGGCGGGGCAGGCCCAGGGAGCGAGCGGCATGCTGATCTGCGATTGGGGGGACTATGGCCACCTGCAACCGCTGCCGGTGAGCTATCCGGGCTTGCTGGCGGGGGCGGGGTTCGCGTGGAATGTCTCGACGGCGGCGGAGCCCAAGGCGCTACCCCTGGCGGAAGTGCTGACGCACCACGCGGTGGACGATCCGGTCCTGGGGCAAGCACTGGTCGAGCTGGGCAAGGTCTACCAACTCGCCGGGCGAACGCCCAAGAACGGTTCCGCCCTCTTCCATCTGCTGCTCTTCGCCGGGGAGCCCATGGGCACGGCGGAGGGGGAGCGCTTTCACGGGGTGACGGCGGCGACGCTGGAAACCGCCCTGGAACACCTGCGCCAGGCCACGGCGCCGCTGCGGGGCTCGGAGCGGCTGGAAGCGCGGGAATTGTGTTGGGCCGCGGACCTTCTCGCCTTCGCCTGCCACCTGGGACAGGCCCGTCTGGGGCACGATCCCGTGGCGCCCCTGGCGGATCTCCCCGCGGCGATCCGGGCAGCGCTCCGGGAGGAACTCGAACCCCTGCGGCGGCAACACCGCCATTTGTGGCTCGCCCGCAACCGTCCCGGTGGCCTGGAGAACTCCGCCCACCGTCTGAACCGTATCGCGGAGGGGCTGCAATGACGGTATCGGTCCAGTCTCGCGAAGCCGACACCCGCAGCGGTCGCCGTCTGGAGATCCTGACCCTGGGTTGGAATGTGGTGGAGGCGGGGGTCGCCATCACCGCGGGCGTTACCGCCGGGAGCATCGCCCTCATCGGGTTTGGTGCGGATTCCGTGGTCGAGAGTCTGTCCAGTGTCGTCTTGTTGTGGCATCTCCGGTGGTCGGAGGCCGACCCTGGTCGGGAGCGGCGGGCGCTCCGGTTGGTGGGGGTTTGTTTCCTCCTCCTGGCCGCCTATGTGGGCTTCGACGCGATGGTGGCTCTCGTTCGTCGGGAAGTGCCCGAGGCGAGTCTCGTCGGGATCGGTCTCTCCGCTCTCTCGCTCATCGTCATGCCGATTCTGGCCCGGGCGAAGGTGCGGGTCGCTGGCCGTCTCGACAGCGCCGCTCTCGCCGCCGATGCCCGCCAGACGAGTCTCTGTGCCTACCTTTCCGCCATCCTCCTGGGAGGCCTCGCCCTCAACGCGGCCTTGGGGTGGTGGTGGGCGGACCCGGCGGCAGCGCTGCTGATGGTCCCCATCATTCTGCGGGATGGGATGCAGGCCTTGCGGGGGGAGGCCTGTGATTGTCACTGATCCTGTCGCGGTAGACTGAACCCATGGCCAAGACTGCACCCTGGTCGGAACCCTTCACCCGTTTTGCGGCGGTCCTTCGGGAGGCCGAGGCGACGGGGATGAGGGATCCCAATGCCATGGTGCTCTCCACCGTCGATGGCGAAGGGCATCCCGACTCCCGGGTGGTGCTGCTCAAGGGGCAGGACGAGGTCGGCTTTGTCTTCTACACCAACCTGGAGAGTGCCAAGGGCGCCCAGATCGCGGCGCACCCGGAGGTCTGTCTCACCTTGTATTGGCGAGAGTTAGAAAAGCAGATCCGCATCCAGGGGACGGCCCAGGAGGTCACGGCGGAGGAGGCCGACGCCTACTTTGCCTCGCGGCCCCGCGGTTCCCAAGTAGGGGCCTGGGCCTCGCAACAGAGCCGACCCCTGGAGAGTCGCGCCCATTTCCTCGCGGCACTGGCCAAGGTGGAGGCGAAATACCTGGGTAGAAAGGTACCCAGGCCGCCGCACTGGAGTGGGTTTCGAGTCGAGCCCCGACGCTTTGAGTTCTGGCACGCGCAGCCCTTTCGCCTGCATTTCCGGACGGTGTATTCCCGGCGAGGCGAGGAATGGGGGGTTACGGAGCTGTACCCGTAAGCCGCCGTCGGGAACGCAGAGCTTGTGAAGAAATCGCTGCCCGCCGCGAGGGGTGAATCGGGGGCGTTCGTAGCAGGGCATGGATTTTTTCCCAAGCTCTCAGGGCGCCATGCCCATCAACCGCCGCCAGTCGTCCAGGGAGCGCACCTTCATGTAGACGTTGTGCTGCAATTCATCCCCGATGGTGGAGGTCTCGCTGGGGCCGTAGTGGTGCCCTGGATAGAGCACCGTGTCCGTCGGTAGCTTGGCGAGCTTGCCGGTCAGGGAGTGGTAGAGGGCGTCGGGGTCCCCCCCGGGCAGATCGACCCGCCCGCAGGCGCGCACGAAGAGGGTGTCGCCAGCCACCAGCCGATTGCCCACCAGAAAGCACTGGCTGCCGGGGGTATGTCCCGGGGTGTGCAGAAAGCGTATGGGGATATCGCCCACCTGCATCGTGTCGCCGTCATCCACCTTGCGCATGTCGGTTTCGGAAATCCCCGTCACCTTGCGCAGCCCCTCCGCCTCATGCTTGTTGACGTAGATGGGGACCGACTCCTCCTCCAGGAGCTTCGCGATCCCCTCCACCCGCAGGCCGAACAGGCTGCCGCCGCAGTGGTCCGGATGGTAGTGGGTGATCAGGGCGCCCACCACCTTGTAGTCCTCCTCCCGGGCCGCTGCCAGCAGTCCGGCGACATCCCAGGCGGGGTCCACCAGGACCGTCTCCCGCTTCGCCGGGTCGCCGATCAGGTACATGAAATTGGCCATCTGGCCCGCAGCGGGGTGCTGGGTCGCCACCTGGCGACCGGCCAGCAACTGGCGGAAGTACAATTCTTGGGCCACGGTCTCCTCCTCTCGCCTCCAGGGCATCGTCGCGGAAATATGGCGCGGGGTCCTGCGGTTTTCGGTACTGATAACCTTGAACCTATCGCCTCGTACGGTACCGCAGAAAGGGGATTCCATGAAGCGCCCTCAGGTCGCCGGGTCCATCGGGTCCAGGCTGCTCCTTGTCTCGATTCTCTCGATCGGGTCGATGCTGTCGATGGGAGCGTCGGCCTTCGCCGAAACGCCTCCGCCACCGGATCTACTGGATCGGTCGGATCTGCTGGATCTGTCAGATCTGCCGGAGATCCCGGATGAAGATCTGCTGACCCTGCGGCCGAAGATCGCCAAATTTCTGGTCAAGCACGTGCCTGCCGGACGAGCCCGGCAAGTGCGCTTGCGCTTTCTGATCGACTCCCTCTTCGACAAAGATGGTCTGGGGATCAAGTACGGCAACACCCACACCAAGACCGCCGCGGAGACCTTCGATACCAAGAGCGGCAACTGCCTGTCCTTCACCCTGCTCTTCGTCTCCATGGCCCGCCACGTGGGGCTGCGGGCGTATTTCATGGAGGTGGCGGAGGTCACCAGCTGGAACCAGCGGGGCGAATTCGTGCTCAACAACCACCACATGTTCGCCGAGGTGGAACTGGACAACGGCGTGATGCAGGTGGATTTCCTGCCCGGGGAAGAGAAGCGGTACTACAACGTGCGCCGCATCACGGATCGTCGGGCGGAGGCACATTTCTACAACAACCTGGGGGTGGAAAAGCTGGCGGCAGAGGATGTGCGTGGCGCCCTGGCGTACTTCTACAAAGCTCTGGATCGAGAGGAAGATTTCAGCCCCACCTGGACCAACCTGGGGGTCGCCTTCCGCGAACTGGGTGCCTTCGAGCGCGCGGAGGAGAGCTATTTGAGGGCCATCGACCTGGGCGGGGTCGAGGCGGCGCCGATGGCCAATCTGGCCAGCCTCTATCTGTCTCGGGGGATGGTGGACCAGGCGGCCCCCTATCTGGACCGAGTGGCGGATCGCTTGCGCAAGAATCCCTTCCATCACTATCGGTTGGCCATGAACGCGGCTCGGGTCGGTCGAACCGCCGAGGCGGTGGAGCACCTCGAAGAGGCCATCCGCCGTCTGCCCCGGGATGGGGAGTTCCACGCCGCCCTGGCGGAGTTGCAACTGGAATTGGGCGACGTGGACGCCGCGCGCCTGAGCCTGGAGAGGGCCGTGCGTTTGACCGTCGAGGACGAACGGAAAGATGCCCTGAACCAGAAGCTCACCGCCCTGCCCCCCTCGGCGGTACTGAACGCCGAGGGCGGTGGCTGAGCCCCGCCTTCCGGACCCTTGCCACCGTGAAATTCTTCGTCCTGGCGTGCGCGTTCCTCCTCTCCAATCAGACCCTTGCGCAGCGACCGGAAGGTGCTGAGGTGTACCGCCCCCTGGGGGCGGTACTGCCGCCGGAAGTAGCCGGGAGTCTGCCATCCGGGGACCCGGCGGCGGTGGCCTTCGAACTACGGCGACAGCAAGATGGCGAGGTGTGGAACGTGGACCTGCACCTGGGCGATGGTCGGCATTTCGCCCTCGGTTTCGAGCCGGTGGAGAGACGGCCAGCGTACGGCGGCCTGGAGTCGGACAGCGTGACCGTGCGCCGCCTGGGGGGGGCGGACGGGCCGATCCACATCCACTGGCTGGAAGAGGGCGGGGGGGCGGGGGGCGGTGAATGGGCGCACTACCGGGTGGTCGGTCCCGGGCCGGGCGACCCGGTGCTGCTGCGCGGCTCGGTCATCCTCTCCGGCCATTCCGGCTGGGATGAGCATTGGGGGGGCGATTACACTCTGCGCCGGGAGGGGGATCGGTTGATCCTGCGGCGGGAAGCCCTCCACTGGGCCGCCACCAAAGAGCCCGGCCCCCTGGGGCGACGGGAGGAGGACCACGACGAGGTCTACTACGTCACGGAGATCGAGACCGCCGTGGAGATCGTCTACCGGTATCGGCCCACGGGGCTGACCGCCCAGAGCTTCACGCTGTTCTACAAGGTCCACGAGGGCGACACTCTGGCCGCCGTGGCGGAGCACCTGGAACTTCAGACCTCCTGGGCGCGCAACGCCCAACCGTGGCCTGCGGTGGGCGACTGGCTGCGCTTCGCACTGCCGCTCCCCGTGGGCCAGCGGCGCTACCCGGCGGTGCGGGCGGGGGAGTGAGGGGCCGGATCGCCCCCCCGAGCGCAACTCTGCGGTAGGCTCCTCGTACAACTGTAGGAGGAAATGCCCATGAACGCGCTTCAGGAAGTCCGCCATGCCGTGCGCATGCTGCGGAAAAACAAAGGTTTCACTATCGTGGCGCTGACGGTTTTGGCGCTGGGGATCGGGGCCAACAGTGCGCTTTTCAGCGTGCTCAATACGGTGCTCTTGCGTCCTCTGCCCTATGAGCAACCGGATCGGTTGCTGCAACTGGGGCGGCGCCTGCCCATGGGCCTTTCCAACGCGGTCTCGCCGACGCAGTTTCTGTACTGGCGGGAGCAGGGCGATGTCTTCAGCGGAATGGCGACGTACGAAGGGCGGGGTGGGGGCCTCAATCTGGTGGCGGGCGATCGACCGGAACGGGTGCCGAGTCTGGGGATCTCGACGGGCTTTTTCGGGGTGCTGGGGGTGGTGCCGCAGATCGGTCGGGACTTCGTCGCGGCGGATGGCGAACCGGGGGCACCGAAGGTGGCGTTGATCAGCGACGGGCTGTGGCGGCGTCGCTTCGGGGCGGATCCGACGGTGGTCGGTCGAGCGCTGCGTTGGAGCGGGGAAGAGCGCACGGTGGTGGGGGTCATGCCTCGGGGGTTCGACTTCATCAACCACGCCGATGTCTGGACACCGCTAACCCTGACCTTCGATCCCCAGGACGCCGCCACGGTCTACTACGTGGTGGCCCGTTTGCAACCCGGGGTGACGGTGGCCGCGGCGCAAGCGGCCATGGACGGCGTGGCCGAGGCCCTGGACGCGGCCTACCCGGCCCTGATGCGCGAGGGGGAAGGGATCTTCGTCCAGCCCTATCTCGACCAGCTGGTGGGCAACGTGCGGCCAGCGTTGCTGATCCTGCTGGGAGCGGTGGGGCTGGTGCTCCTCATCGCCTGCGCCAACGTGGCGAATCTCCTGCTGGCGCGGGCCAACGGGCGACGGCGAGAGATCGCCCTACGGGCGGCGCTGGGGGCCGGGCGGGGGCAGATCATCCGCCAGTTGCTGGTCGAAAGCCTGCTGCTGGCGCTGTTGGGGGGTGGGCTCGGGCTGCTGGTGGCGCGGGTGGGGATCGGGGTGGTGGCCCGTTTGCAGCCGGGGAGTCTGCCGCGGTTGGATGGACTGGCCATCGATGGTGTGGTGGTGGGTTTTACCCTGGGTGTCAGCCTGCTCACCGGCGTGCTCTTCGGGTTGGTGCCGGCCCTCCAGGCTGCCAAGGTGGATCTCCAGGACGCGCTGCAGGAGGGGGGCTCCGGGGCCGGGGTGGGGATCCGCCAAGGGCGAGGCCGCCGGGTTCTGGTCGTCGGCGAGGTGGCCCTGGCGTTGGTGCTGCTGATCGGCGCGACGCTGCTACTGAACAGCTTTGCCAAGGTGACGGGTCTCGATCCCGGGTATGACTACCAGCAAATTCTGACCCTGAAGATGTCCCCCAGCCGGATCGAGGGCTTGACCACCGGGGAGCTGACCCGCTTTGTCGATCAGGTGGTGGAGCGCCTGGAGTCGAAGCCGGGCATCGAGGCCGCGGCGACGATTTCGACCCTGCCCCTGGAGCATGGGTTGATGAGTCTCTTCGAGGTCGAAGGCCGTCCCCGCCCCGATGGCACGGAGCCGCAGGGCCGGGCGCAGTGGCGGCTGATTTCCGAGAATTACTTCCGGGCCATGGGGATCCCGCTGCAACGGGGTCGGGAGTTTACCCCCCAAGATCGCGTCGGCGCGCCACCGGTGATCGTGATCAACGAGGCGTTGGCGGAACGCTACTTTCCCGGCGAGGATCCGGTGGGCCAGGCGCTGGTGACCAGCGACACCGCCGTCGGCGGTCCGCCGGATCGGATCATCGGGGTGGTGGGCAACGTTCGCGAACTGGCCCTGGACCGCCCACCAACCCCGACTCTCTACTCCCCGGCGCGGCAGGCTCCCGACGGGGTGACGGCCTTCTTGGCGGGTCTGTTCCCGACTTCCTGGGTGGTGCGCACGGCGGGCGATCCCCTGGGCTATGGCCCTCTGGTGCGGGAAGAGATTCTGGCGGTGGATCCAGAGCAGCCGGTCTCCAACCTGCGGTCCATGGAGACGCTGATGACGGCTTCCATCGCCGACCGGCAGCTCAGCACCCTGCTCCTCACCCTGTTCGCGGGGCTGGCGCTGGTGTTGGCGGTGGTGGGGATCTACGGGGTGATGGCCTATGCGGTGACCCAGCGCACCCGGGAAGTAGGCATCCGCCTGGCCCTGGGGGCCACCGGTCGCGATGCCTTGCGGTTGATCTTGGGGGAGGGGATGCGGCTCACCCTGATGGGAGTCGCGGTCGGTCTGGTGGCGGCCTTCGCGCTGAGCCGGTTGTTGCTGGCGATGCTCTTCGAGACCGCCCCCACCCACCCGGGAACCTTCGGGGTGGCGGCTCTCGCCCTGCTGGGGGCCGCCACCCTGGCCTGTCTGATCCCCGCGCTCCGGGCCATGCGGGTGGATCCGGTGGTCGCCTTGCGGGACGACTAGGCGGTGTGCTGGACCTGGACCGTCTGGGCTCGGGGGAAGAGGATGTTGTTCTCCAGGTGGATGTGGCGGTGGAGGGAACCTTCCAGGGCCTCCAGCCCGTGCCACAGGGCGCGCCAGGTGGTACACGCCGCCGCCGGGACTTGATAATCGTCGGTCAGCTCCCGCAGCCGCCGCAGGGCCGCTGCCGCGCTCTCATGCTCCTGTTCCATCATGCGCACCGGTGGTCCGCTCAGGGCGCCGTGGCCCTCCAGGATCATGGGGAAGAGCACCTGCTCTTCTTTGCCCATGTGCTCCTCCAACTCCCGCCGCAACCCAGCCACCACCCGGACCAGTTCCGCCAGCCGTTGAGGGTCCTTGTCCCCGTGGACCTGGTGCACCTTGCGGGCCATGGTTTCCAGGCGCGGCAGTTCTTCCTTCAGCGGTCCATGGTAGGCCGTGAGGATGTGGTCGATGAGGGCTGGCAGGGGCTTCTGATCCCATCGCACCGGGGTCTCGTCCGGAGTCTCGACCTCGGCGCGGATCTCGTCGAGAATCCGCTCCACGTCAAGGCCCCGGCGGTTGCACGCCTGTTCCAGCGGGGCACCACCGCCGCAGCAGAAGTCGATGCCATGGCGGGCGAAAACCCGCGTGGCCAGGGGGAGTTCGGTGGCCAGCCGACCGACGGGAAGTGCACTGCTGATGTTCATGGGTCCTACCTCCTGGTGGGAGTGTCGCAGTTCCGGGAGCGTCCTTCCATGACCACCGTCATACGGTGTCGCCCGGTGTCGGTCAGAGCCGGTCAGAGCCGGTCAGAGCCGGTCAGAGCCGGTCGGTGTCGGCCGGTGGGGACTACGGTCTATGACGAATGTCATACGCCTTCGACGCGCCAGCGCCTATCCTGCAAGGGTATGTTTTTCCAAGACGCAGGCCGGAGGGGTTCCGACGCCGGGAAGACACCAGTGACTCCAGGCCGATTGACCCTTGGCGACGGGTCGGGGTGGCTCGCTACCGCGACCCGTGGAGGCTGGTGCTCTCCGGTCTCTCTGGCCTGATTTTTTTCCCGTAGACCCTTCCTATTCTCTGCCCGAGGTCGCTACCGGTGGGTACCGCAGTGAGGCGTGCTCAGGGCGCGAGGCGTCGGGCCTCGTCACGGCCCGGTGGCTCAGGGCCGATCTTTCCCACCAAAGCCCGTCCGGACCTGGCCAAGGAAGGAAGTAGGGAAGCGTTCGTCTCCCGGAAATCCAAGCTCCACATCCCGTCCGTCGGATGGGATACACGCCGTGCCGAAAAGATAGTCCCAAAGGCTCAGGGTCAAACCGTAGTTCATCCCGTAGCTCCGCCCGGCGGGCAGATGCTTGGCGTGGTGCCAGATGTGCATCTGAGGATTGTTGAAGACATATTTCAGAGGTCCCAGCGGTACCTTCAGATTGGAGTGGTTGAAGTGTCCCACCGCCAGGGTGAAGATGTGGACGATGAAGAAGTCGTCGATCCCAAAGCCGATCATGGCCAGCGGCACATACTCCAGGCTTCGGTAGACCACGTTTTCCATCCAGTGATAGCGCAGGTGGGCCGCGAAACCCATCTGTTCGACCGAGTGATGGACCTTGTGGAACTGCCAGAGAAACGGAACGCGGTGCAGCAGGCGGTGGGTGTTCCACTGGACAAAGTCGCGAATGAGGAAGAGCGCTACCAGTTGGGTCCAGACCGGCCAGCTTCCGACCTCGATGGCCACGAGGTTGCGGATTCCCACCGCCGCCAGCATGTCGTTGAAGAAGGTGACGGCCACGTCGGACGCGGCATTGTAGATCACGAGAGAGAACAGAAAGAAATTAAAGAACATGTAGAACGCATCGAGCCAGAAATCTTTTCGAAACCTCGGCTGATCCTTCCGCCAGGGTCTGGCCAGCTCCAGTGCGAAGAAGACGACGGAAATCCCGATCAGCCACAGCAAATAGTTCCTGCCATGCAGTTGGGTGATTTCGCTCCAGAGGTAGCGACCGTAGTCTCGATACCCATCGACGAAGATGTGCCAGTAGTTTTCCATGATTCGTCAAGCGAGGGCCAGAAGCTCCAGGCGCCCCGGGTCAAGAATGCGGAACCCGTCTTTCTCCGTCCGTACCAGCTCTTCCTTGCCCCAACGGCTCATGGTGCGGATGGCGGTCTCCAGGGTGGTGCCGGTCCAGTCCGCCAGTTCCTGGCGGCTCAGCACGATCGGAATGAGGGTGCCTTCGGGTGTGCTCTGGCCGGTTTCTTCCGACAACTTCAGGAAGATCCGCGCGAAGCGATTCTCCACCTTGCCGGTGCGGTCCCGCAACTGGTTGGTGAGCTTGACCAGCCGGAAGTTCAGCGCCGATAGCAGCCCGCGCACCAGGGAAGGGTGCGTCTCCAACAGTTTGAAGAGTTCGGCGCTGGGGGTCTTCAGGCAGAGGGTCGGCTCCAGTGCCGTGGCGGTGGCTGGATAGGGGATCGCCTCGTAGACCGCCACGGCCCCCACCGGATCGCCAGTGCCGAGGATCTCCAGAAGCACCTCCCGGCCCTCGGCGCCAGCCTTGGCGATCTTGACCCGACCGTGGGCGATATTGAACAGAGAATCCGCCGACGCGCCTTCGCGGAACAGGACCCCTCCCTTGGCGAAGGGGGTGGCCTGGGAGACGGCGGCGAGGGTCTCCCGATCTTCCTGGGTCAGGCGGTGGAAGAGGGGGATCTCAAGGATCAGGTCGTGCGCTGGGCGTGTCACGAGGGAGACGATACCATCCTGGCCCCGCGGGTGACCCCTCATGTGCTAGAGCGGCTTTGAAGCCTGACGCCAGGCATAAATGAGGCTTCCAGGATAAATATCAAGTTTACTTTGACGGAGAGTGCGTCGGTCTGTCAGAGTCCGTTGACGCGTGGCCCTTTGCAGGCACAAGAGGCAAATTCAAGGGCGCGGCCGAGGCATTGCTTGCAAGCACAGATCAAGACTATTTCGTATAAAGCATTCAGTTTGGTGCTCAAGGCGGATGCCGATTTCGCTGGGCTCCCTTCGCGCCCTCTGGCTCCGCGTTCGGCACAAGGCTATTCGTGATGCGACCTGGTAGCAAAAAAAGGCTATATCGTCCCCGGACACTGGAATTATTCGGCGCCTCGCCGGTTCCCTACTCCTTGTCCTCCGAGGTGTTTGCCGGTCTTACGGTCGGCCTGATCGCCTTGCCGCTTTCCCTCGCTCTTGGAATCGCGAGCGTTCCGGTCGGAACGGAGACACCCTTTCCCATTCCTGCCTTGGGGATCGTGACTGCCATTGTCGCCGGCTTCCTGATTTCGCTTCTGGGCGGCTCTCGTGTGCAGATTGGCGGGCCGACGGCCGCCTTCGTTCCGATTATCCTTTTGATCGTATCGGAGCATGGCTATCGCGGGCTTCTCGTGGCCACCACGATGGCGGGGGCAATTCTGATCCTCATGGGACTGACCGGTCTGGGGCGTCTCGTGAAGTTCATTCCGTGGCCGGTGACGAGCGGATTCACCACGGGTATCGCCGCGGCCATCATGCTCACGCAGATACCGGATTTCGCCGGACTGCGGATGGAGGCGGATCCGTTCCCCCGGGAATTCGTGGAAAAGATGTCTTGGTTTCTTGATCATTTGGGTTCGTTCAACGGGCGTTCCCTGCTCGTCGGAGCGTGCAGTCTTGGCCTGATCCTGTTGTGGCCAAAGCTGAAGTTGCACCGTATTCCGGGATCGATCGTGGCCATCGTGGTGGCATCCCTCTGGGTGCAATGGATGGGGTGGAGCGCCGAGGCAGGCGTGGAGACCATCGCGACAAAGTTTGGAGCGGGGGCCTTGCCGTCAGGGCTGCCGACACCAAGCCTTCCCGCCTTCGATTGGTCCTTGGTGCGGGAAATGATCGGGCCAGCCACGGCGATCGCCATTCTGGGAGCGATCGAATCTCTCCTCTCGGCAGTGGTCGCGGACGGCCTCTCGAACGACCGGCACGATAGCAACACAGAGCTGGTCGGACAAGGCATCGCCAACCTGATCTCTCCATTATTTGGCGGGCTTCCGGCCACGGGAGCTATCGCTCGCACCAGCGCGAACATCCACAATGGCGGTCGCACTCCGATCGCCGGCATGGTGCACGCGCTATCCTTGTTGTTGATCGTTCTCGTTTGCGCCAAGCTTGCGGGATACATTCCCATGGCGGCGATGGCGGGGGTACTGGTGGCGGTTGCCCTGCGCATGGGCGAATGGCACGAACTGAGCCGCATGGCCAAATTGCCCCGCAGCGACGCCCTCGTGTTGCTGACTACGTTTTCGCTCACTTTCATGTTCGATCTGGTGATCGCGATCGAAGTCGGAATGGTGCTTGCGGCCATGCTCTTCATCCAACGCGTGTCGCAAACCACCGAGGTTAGCCTCGTGACGAGTGAGGACATGCTCGAGCGGCCCGAGCATGTCGCGCAAGGAAAGCCGATTCCCCAGGGCGTGCTGGTCTACCGCGTGTTCGGGCCTTTCATGTTTGGAGCGGTCGAGAAGATGGAAGATGCTCTGAATCGAATCGAGGAATGGCCGAAGGTGCTCATTTTGCGGCTTCACCTGGTGACCGCGATAGACGCCACCGGCATGAACGCCTTGGTGAGCGTGGTTGAGCGGATGCAAAGAAGAGGCAGCCAGGTCGTGCTCAGCGGCATACAGCAGCAACCGCTTCAAACGCTACGCAAAGCGGGGATGGTGGATCTTTTTGGCCGCGAGAACTTGTGCTCGACGTTCGACGATTCGCTGGCTAGAGCCTCTTTGTTGATCGAGGGCGGTTCGTCCATGGAGAACCGCGAGGCGCTGCACAAGCCGCTGGAGTGAACCCGCCACCGGGCGTCCCTCCGCCTGGCTGTGGGTGGCGGGCCGGGCACAGAACCTGGCAGGGGAAAGGCCTCTCACCAGGCGTTCGCGGAGGCGAAGGGTCGGAGGCGGCGCGAGGGCTTTCGGGGGTGTCGCGCCCATTCAGCTGCTATCCTTCCCGTCTCAGATTCGAGGAGGACTATCGGTGGAACCTTGGCTCAAGTTTGCCCGGGGCGTGGATCGCCTCAACGGCTGGATCGGTCGCGGCGTGGCGTGGTTGGTGTTGGCGATGGTGCTGGTGGGCAGCTTCAACGCCGTGGTGCGCTACCTGGGGCGTTCGCTGGGCTCGAATCTCAGTTCCAACGCTTACATTGAGGCCCAGTGGTACCTGTTCAGCGTGCTCTTCCTGCTGGGGGGCGCCTACGCTCTGGCGCGGGATTCCCATGTGCGGGTGGATGTGCTCTACAGTCGCCTGTCGGAGCGGGCGCAGGGGTGGATCGACCTGGTGGGCACGGTGCTCTTCCTGATCCCCTTCTGTCTCTATGCGTTGTGGGTTTCCTGGCCGTGGGTGATGAACTCGTGGAAGGTGCGGGAGATCTCACCGGATCCGGAGGGCTTGCCCCGCTATCCATTGAAGGCCCTGTTGCTGGTGGCCTTCGCGTTACTGCTGGTGCAGGGGATCGCCCACCTGATTCGGCAGGTGGCGCGGGTGCGAGGGGTGGAGATCGACGGTGGGGAGGGCCTCCCCGCCGACCAGGGCCACGGCGGGGGACACGCCTGATGGTGGATGTGCTCGGTCCGCTGATGTTCTTCGCGGTTTTCCTGCTGATCTTTTCCGGCTATCCGGTGGCCTTTGCCCTGGGGGGCGTGGCCTTGGTGTTCGCGGTGATCGGGGTGGAGGTGGGGCTCTTCGACTGGGGTTTGCTATCGGCGTTGCCGGTGCGGATCTTCGGCATCATGGAAAACCAGATCCTGCTGGCGGTGCCCTTCTTTATCTTCATGGGCACGGTACTCGAAAAGTCGCGTCTGGCGGAGGATCTGCTGAAGACCATCGGTGCCCTTTTCGGGCGCGCCCGGGGTGGGCTGGCGCTGGCGGTGGTTTTCGTGGGGGCGCTGCTGGCGGCGGCGACGGGCGTGGTGGGGGCTTCGGTGGTGGCCATGGGGTTGATCTCGCTGCCGGTGATGCTGCGCTACGGCTACTCGCCGGTGCTGGCCACCGGGGTGATCACCGCCTCCGGCACCCTGGGGCAGATCATCCCCCCCAGCGTGGTCCTGGTGGTGCTGGCGGACCAGATGGGGTTGTCGGTGGGGGATCTCTTCTTGGGCTCCTTGATCCCCGGGCTGATGCTCGCGGGGCTCTATGCGGTGTACGTCGGGGGGGTGGCGATCTTCAAGCCGGAGGCGGCCCCGGCCCTGCCCCCGGAGGAGCGGACTCTGTCGGGGCTCCCCCTGCTGCGCCAGGTGGCCCTGGTGATGGTGCCGCCGCTGGTGTTGATCCTGCTGGTTCTGGGGAGCATTTTCGCGGGCGTCGCGACGCCCACGGAGGCGGGGGCCCTGGGAGCGGTGGGCGCCTTGCTGCTGGCCCTGGCCAACGGGCGGCTACGGTTGAAGACCTTGAAGGCGGCGATGGATGAAACCACCCGCCTGACCACCATGGTGGTCTTCCTGTTGATCGGCTCCACGGCCTTCGCCCTGGTCTTTCGGGGGGTCTATGGTGATCTGTGGATCGAGCATCTGCTGACCAACCTGCCCGGGGGCGTGGTGGGGCTGCTGATCGTCGCCAACCTGGCGATCTTCGTGCTGGGATTCTTCCTGGACTTTTTCGAGATCGCCTTCATCATCATCCCCCTCATCGTGCCCGCGGCGCGGGCGCTGGGGATGGAGGGGGATACCCTGGTGTGGTTTGGGGTGATGATCGCCATGAACCTCCAGACTTCCTTCCTGACGCCCCCCTTCGGCTTTGCCCTCTTTTACCTGCGGGGGGTGACCCCGAAGACGGTTCCCACCACGCAGATCTACCGCGGCGTCCTGCCCTTCATCGGCGTGCAGCTGGTGGGGCTGCTGCTGGTGATCCTCTTCCCGGAGCTGGTGACGGCGTTGTTGGGGTGAGTCGTGACCGCTGGGTAGAGAGGCAGATCCGGCAGGAGCCTCAGGGCGGATTTCGGGAAAATACAACACTGTAATGTTGTTTGTAACCGGCCAGGGTGTACCGTGTTCCTTGGATCGGTAGTTTAGAGAAGACGCCTCGCTCGTACCGTACTCGTCACATGGTCTTGTTTTTCAAAGCGGCCCAGGAGCCGAAGGGGGGATCTATGTCCGAATATTCAATCTATCTCTACGCATTGTTCCTGTGCGTTCAATGTTTCATGGGTGGGGTGGCGCTGGCGCAGGGCGGGGAAGAGGTGGGGGGCGGCGAACCGGAAGCTGTAAAGGGGGAGGATGGGGAGCATGGTTCGCGGTTTTCGATCCACGGCTACCTGAATCTGGCCTACGGCGATACGGACAATCATCAGTACCGAGGCGTTTCCCCGGAGGGTACGGCGGATCTGCGCAATGTAGCATTGCAAATGCGCTACCAGGCGACGGTCCGGGATGAGGTGGTCCTGCAGTTGGCCCATGAGAACGTGGGCGCCAGTCCCACCAACCAGTTTCGGGACACCGTGGAGATCGACTGGCTGTTCTGGTCCCACGAATTTGGCAACGGTACCCGCCTGCGGGCGGGCCGGGTGCCCTTACCCATCGGTATCTACAACGAGATCAAGGATATTGGTGTGCTGCTGCCGTTCTATCGTCCCTCCGCCAATTTCTACGGTGAAGGGACCTGGACGAGCGACTCGGTGGACGGCATCGTGGTTACCCATGGGTTCACCTTGGGCGCGGGCTGGGGGCTGACCCTCGATGGCTACTACGGATCGTGGCAGCGCATCGAGACCGATGGTGGAACGCTGACCTTCGGGGAAGCAGACATCGACAAAGCGGTGGGCCTATCCGCGTGGTTCGACACGCCTGTCCCCGGCTTGCGCTTCGGGTTCGGGATCAACGAGTTCGAGTCTTCCGGAGGTTTGTTCCTGCCCCCTGGCGTGACGGACGATGAAGAGACCCGGTACTTCTCCATCGAGGCGGAGACGTCCAAAGTGGAGGCGCGATTCGAAATCTCGCGTCGCGATTTCACCGGCGGTTACTGGCAGCCCTACTACCTGGAACTGGTCTACAACCCCCACGAACGTTGGAAGATTGCAGGCATCTACGATGTCGGGGAACTCTATTTCGAGATCCCCTTCTTCGCGACGTTCGATGATCAGATCGAGGAGATCGTGGGGTTGGGAGTGAGCTGCGAGGTGTTGAACAACCTGGTGGTCAAGCTGGAGCATCAATGGGTCGAGGGCTATGGCCAGATCGAAGATGAGCCGCTGAACATCTTCTTCGACGAACCCGTGAAGAACAACCTCGTACTCTTCAGTATTGCCTATGCGTTTTGAGGACGGTCTATGACGCCGGGGGTTCGTCCCCCGGCGTAGGCTCGAGGGCCTGGGTCACCGTTTCGATGAGGATCTCCTGGGTCCGGATCCGGGCCCACAACTTGTCGTTGCCCTCAATGACGTACCAGGGTGCGGTCAGCGTCGAGGTCTTGCGCAGCATGTCCTGGACGGCCTCCTCGTACTGTTCCCATTTCTCGCGGTTGCGCCAGTCCTCGTCGGTCAGCTTCCACGTCTTGTGGGGGGTCGTGCGGCGGGCCTCAAAACGTCGCAGCTGTTCGTCGCGGCTGATGTGGTACCAGAGCTTGACGAGGATCATGCCGTGGCCGGTGAGCTGGCGCTCGAAGGCGTTGATCTCCCGGTAGGCCCGCTGCCACTCGTCCTCGCTGGCGAAGCCCTCCACCCGCTCCACCAACACCCGACCGTACCAGGAGCGATCGAAGATCAGCACCTGCTTTTCGTCCGGGGCTTTCAGCCGACGCCAGAAACGCCACAGGTAGTGGTGGGATCGGTCTTCGCCGTGGGGGGCGGCGATGGCGTAGACATGGTAACCGCGGGGATCCATCTTGCCGGTCAGTCGACGGATGGAACCCCCCTTGCCCGCCGCGTCCCAGCCCTCGGCGGCCACCACGAGGGAGCGTTTGCGGCGGTAGAGTTCAAAGGCGAGCTGCCGCAGCCGCACCTGGCATTCCAATAGCCGTTCCTTGTACTCGGCGCGCTCCATGCGCTTGTCGAGATCGATGGTGTGCAGCATGGTTCAGGGGGCTCCGGTTTCGGTTTCGGGAGCTTGTGCGGTATCGACGTCGTCGTCGTCCGGCACCGTGAGACCGTGGCGTTGGAGGCCGACTTCCATGTGCTGGATCAGGGTCTCGAAGATCCTGATTCGTGCCCAGCGGCCATCCGTCGCCTCGATCAGTGTCCACGGCCCCCACTCGCTGTCGGTGCGTTCGAGCATCTCTTCCGCCGCCACCAGGTACTGGTCATATTTCTTATGCTGGGCCCAGTCTTTCGGTTCGACTTGCCAGGCGGTCAAGGGATCGCTCTCCCGCTTGCGGAAGCGTTCCTTCTGTTCTTTCTTCGAAAGGTGCAAGAAGAATTTGGCGATCAGGTGGCGATCCTTGGCCAGCATGCGCTCGAAGGCGACGATGTCCCGGTACCCCTTGCGCCATTCGGGCTCCGCCACCCGCTCTTCCACCCTTTCCGCCAGAACCCGCCGGTACCAGCTGCGGTCGAAGATGGCCATCTCGCCCCAATTGGGCAATTTGACCCAGTAGCGCCACATCCAGGGCAGATGCTCTTCGTAGGTGCGGGGCTCGCGGATGGAGTGGATGGTAAAGCCGCGGGGCTCCAGGTAGCGGGTGAGCTTGCTGATCGCCGTGCCCTTTTCGGCGGCGGCCCAGCCCTCAAAAACCACCAGGGTAGCGATCTTGCCTTCCCAGCAAGCCCGTTGCAGGCGGTGTAGACGCCGCTGCAAGCGTTGAAGGTCCTGCTTGTAACGGGCTTTCGGCAGTTCGCGGGATAAGTCGAGGGTTTCCAGCATTCGTCGGAGCTACTTCTTCTTGTTTTTCTTTTTCTTTTTGCTCTTCCCCTTCGGGTCCTTTTTCTTCTTGCCTGGCTTCTTTTTCTTGTCTTTCTTTTTGTCTTTCTTTTTGTCTTTCTTCTTGCTCACGGCTCCTCCTTGCTTCTTCTTCTTCTTCTTCTTCTTCGTGGATGGCTTCCTGGGCGCCTTTTCGGGCTTCGCGGCTGCCGGTTCAGCGACCGATTCGTCGGTAGCCGGTGCATCGGCGGTCGTCGAGGCCAGGAGCGCGCGGGCGGCCTGGCGCACCGTTTCACCCCGGGCCGCGCCGAAGCCCGGCACGGCCTCGAGGGCTTCCGGCGACGCGGTGGCCAGATCCTCCGCACTGTGGAACCCAGCTTGGGTCAGGGCCTCGGCAGAGACCGCACCGATGCCGGGGATATCCATCAAGGGTAGCCGTG